>ENA-ORTV01001185-ORTV01001185.1-human-gut-metagenome-genome-assembly--contig:-NODE-1185-length-29263-cov-3.086380_pt1 | contig 29263 bp, 28 predicted proteins | sample MGYA00241915_ERZ509194 | MGnify/ENA primary metagenome ERZ509194 (study PRJEB26280, sample SAMEA2338810) | human gut metagenome | biome: human gut; feature: human-associated habitat; material: faeces... | reverse complement strand
TTTTATGAGATTGGGAAAGAAGCATCACCTAACAGCGACGGACGCTTATGAATTGGAGGGATTTAGTATGGATAGATTTACAAAATGGCTTGGCAATATTCGGAGAACGGATGAGGTGCCGGATGCGGTAAAACAGACAATTTGTGATACATTGCAGAATCTGCCGGATGCACCAGAGAATAAAATTGAAAACCGCACGTGGAAACATCTAGCGGTGGCAGCTTGTGTTGTTATTTTGATATGCGGCAGCGTGCTTGCGGTAAATCCGTCACTTGCGGCAAATCTTCCGATTCTTGGAACCATTTTTCAAAAGGTAGAGAAGGGAGTTATTTACTCCGGTGAGTATAAGGATGCGAAAAAGATTACACAGGAAAAGGAAAACCATTTAAGTGCACAAAGCCAAGGAATCAAACTGACGGCGTCGGAAGTTTACTGCGATGGATTTTCTGTGTATGTTACGATGAAAATGCAGGCAGAGCAGATGGATTTTTCAAAGGAAGGAAATGGAATCTGTGTGAAAGCACAGTATAGTTTTGGAAAACAGATGTCAAAAGAAGATTCCGACATTTTGATGGATGGAAAATGTGTTGACAAGCATGCATTTATCGGAATGATGAAATTTGATAAAGAGGATGTCATTAAGAAAGACGGAACTCTTCGGATTCGGATTTTGACGGTTTATCTTCAGGATAAAGAGCAGTCTATCTGCGGTTCATGGAATTTTGAAATCCCGTATACGGTTTATAAAAAAGGGAGTAGAGAGATTGCAGTCAATAAAAAGCTAAACAGTCATTTGGCAGTAAAAAGTGTGTTTGTTTCCCCTTATCAGATTGTTGTGTTTACAAAGGAGAGCGGAGGCGTGCACAGCCAGATTGCATTGTTTGATCAGAACGGCGAGAAGATTTCTTTTGAAGAAGTTGGTGAGAAAAAAGGTCCATGGGAGCAGAAAATTTATGCAAGGAGAGGGCGTGTGATAACGAAATTGTATGGTTATGTCACAACGGCAGATAACCTCAAATTGTATCGCGCAAAAACAAGGAAAGAAGCAAAAAAACTTTCCAAGTATCAGTTTTGTGTGGACATTTTATAGGGGAAATAACGAAGTAAACTTGATAGAAAGTGAGGAAGCGAATGAAGAAAATAGGTATAGCAGTCATGATACTGGCGGTAATAGGAGTGGCGGTTACCGCGGGTGTTTTTATCACAAGAAATCCAGAGACGACAAAAGTAGAACAGAAACACGAAAAGATAAAAAAGGAAGGAAAAGCGTATGCCGGCAAATACCGGATGAACATATCGCTTGACACCAAAAACAAGGTTCTTTCCGGAACGGTCCGTGCGTCACTAAAAAATGCGACCGATGATGATTTGAAGAGTATTTGCGTGCGCAACTGGGCAGCCGCTATTTTGCAGGAGAAAACGAACCAGAAAAAGAAAGCGTGCAAAACCGAGATAACCTCGGCAAGAATCGGAGGACATACTTTGCAGATTGATAAAAAAGAAGATGCATCAGTTCTTTATTTATCCGATAAGAACCGGGTTTTAGCACCGGCCCGCGAGTGTGTAACTGTTGAATTTTCATTCCGCACCGAGATTCCAAAACAGAAAAACCGATTTGGCTATATCTCTTATGACGGGCATGAAATGTATCAGCTTTCGTTTTGTTTTCCCTGTATCTCTCGCTATCAAAAGGGGGCGTGGAACGAAAATCCTTATGTGGGTGACAACGATGAGACGTATGTGTATGAGGCAGCAGATTATGAAGTTACATTCCGGCATCCGAAAAAATACACGATTGCAGCAACCGGCACGCAGCACTCTGTGCAGGATGGAACAACGATTACCGGCAAAAAGTTAAGAGAGTTTGCAGCGGTTTTGTCGGATGATTTTTGCCGGCTGGATGCGAAGACCGGCAGCACAACGATTTCAATTTTGGGACCAAATTATGAGAAAAATCAGAGCTATTACAAATATTCCATGCAGCTTGCGAAAGAGGCAGTCCGCATTTTTTCGGAAAAGATAGGTTCGTATCCGTTTTCACAGTTAAAAATCGTGCACTGTTTTATGAACAGCGCGATGGAATATCCGGGACTTTGTATGATTGGCATGCCGGATGTGAAGGACTTTCGCAAAATTAACAAGAATTCTTACGGGGGACTGGAAGCACATGTTCCGCATGAAATCGCCCACCAGTGGTTTTATGCTGCAATCGGCAACGACTCGTACAAGGAGCCGTGGCTTGACGAGGGCTTTTGTGAGTTCTGTGAAGACGTGTTATTCCCTTATTATGCAAATAAAAAATTACAGAAAAAACTGTGGAGCGACAAGTATTCCACCCGCAAAGACATGGACCGATGGTTCCGAAAAATCGTCATCCCCCAGTCCTCCCGCACCAAAGCAATCAACCGAAGCGTAAGCGATTATCAGGACAAGCCGGACGAATACTCAAACTCTGTTTACGAGGGCGGCAAACTATTCCTGTATGAACTGTGGAAAACAATGGGCGATAAAACATTCTTTCAAATGCTGCATAAATATTATCAGACATATCAATTTCAAATCGTAACAACAGATGACTTTTTGAAAATTGTGCGGTCGTATGGAACGGATAAGAAAGTTGAAAGAATAATAGGAAGATACATAGAAGAAAAGTAAATATGGAAAAGGTATTTGTTGAAAATCTTTTCAGTATTCCAGTAATTTAATAAAACAGCTTTGTGAACCCGTGGGTTTTGAGTACGTCGGTATGAGGCACTGGTAGTTTCAGTGTCCATACCGCTACGTACTCAACGAACGAAAGTGCCCTCGGGACATAAAGCTGTTTTATTCAATTACGGAAACTGAAAAATTCCAACAAACCCTTTCTGCATCAAAGTTGATTTTTTCCTCCAAAATGAGTATACTTACGTTATAAACTTGAGAAACCATATCTCAAACCAAGGAGGATGCCAAATGAAAATCAAGAGGATTGCGCACCGCGGTTTCAGTTCGGAGGCGCCAGAAAACACGCAGGCGTCATTTGCAATGGCGGTAGAAGGGGATTTTTATGGCGTGGAATGTGATATCTGGAAATCAAAAGATGGCGTTTACGTTGTCAGCCACGATGGACATTTGCGCAGGATGTGCGGAATTGATCGCTGGATTCCCCAGATGACTTTTGAGGAAATAATCAGCTATCCGGTGACAGCGGGGAAAAAGAGAGAGGAGCATCCCTTACAGCATTTGATTTCTTTTTCGCAGTATTTGTCCATTATGGCACGGAGTGAAACGATTCACCCAATTGTGGAATTGAAGATGGATTATACAACTGTAGAACTAAGAGAAATCGTTAATTTGGTGAAACAAAAGGGACTTCTTGAGCGAGCGGTTTTTATCAGTATGCACCTTTTGGCACTATTACGTTTGAAAGATATCGGAATCCCGGCGTCAAGGCTTCAGTACGTTTATGGGGCGGTTGGCGGCAATAAGTGGACGAAAGTTTCGGATGAGCTGATTGCATGGCTTACTGAAAATGAGATTTCACTCGATTCACGTTACACGCTTGTTTCCAAAGAAGATGTGGAAAAACTTCACAAGGCGGGGCTTTTTGTCAATGTCTGGACGGTGAACAAAGAGGAAGAAATGAAGCGTCTCTTGGATGAAGTTGGTGTGGATATGGTAACGACAGAATACTATTTTGAATGATTGGAGGGTGATTATGAGTTTATTAAAACAGTTGAAATGGAATTTGATTTTGCTCGCAGTAATTTTTATTGCACTTGGTATTGTCTTGATTCTCTGGCCGGGGGCAACGATGAAAACGATTTGCTATCTGCTGGCGGCGATGCTTTTGGCAATAGGAGTGGTTTCTCTTATTAATTATCTTCGAAAAGACATCAGTGGAATTATTTACCGCTATGACCTTGTCGTTGGTTTGTGTGCAATCCTTGGCGGAATTCTCGTGATTGTGAAAGTGGACAAACTGACGGATTTGATTCCGGCGGTGCTTGGTTTTCTGGTAACGATGAGCGGTATTATGAAAATGCAGAATTCGGTCGATATGCTTCGCCTCGGACATGGTACGTGGCACGTGGCGTTTGCGATGGCAATTGTAAATATTGTTGCCGGGATTGTGCTTTTGATGAATCCGTTTGAAGCAGCGCAGATTTTGATTATGTGTCTCGGAATTGCACTGGTCTACAGCGGTATCACGGACTTGTATGTGACGATTTCGATATCCAGACGATTGAGCCGGTTAAAGACGGAAATCGTTGTGGCGGAGGACGATTCGGAAGAATAAAGAAATGAAAAGTGGAGGGAATTATGGCGCAGTATCATTCATTATCAAAGGAATTGCAGGAGCGGATTTTAGAAGACAGGGAGAAACATAAGAAAAATCCGTATGCATTTCCGGATGAGAAAATCGTGAGACGACGCATGGACCACGATAAGGCGAATTTGTGGCGTCCGGCATTTGTGCGGGATGTGGAGAAAATTATGCATGTGCCGTATTACAACCGTTATTCGGATAAGACGCAGGTATTTTCCTTTTACCAGAATGATGACATTTCAAGGCGTGCCCTGCATGTTCAGCTCGTGTCACGCATCGCAAGAAATATCGGCAGTGTGTTGGGACTCAATGAAAGTTTGATTGAAGCCATTTCTCTTGGACATGATATCGGTCATACGCCGTTTGGCCATGCCGGCGAGCGGATTCTGAGCAGTCTGTATCAGGAGCATACCGGCCGTTATTTTAATCATAATGTACATAGCGTCCGCGTGCTGGACGATATGGTAAACTGGAATATCAGTTTGCAGACCTTAGACGGAATCCTTTGCCACAATGGCGAATTGGAATTAAAAGAATACCGTCCCTGCGAGATGTCTACATTTGTAGAATACGATAAAAAGGTGGAAGCGTGCTATGTCGATGAGAATGCAATCGGCGAGTTGATTCCGTGCACGTTAGAGGGATGCGTGATGCGTATCTGCGATATTATTGCCTATCTTGGCAAAGACAGACAGGACGCAATGCGCCTCAATTTGTTAAAAGAATCACCATTTACCGCCGGTGCGATTGGCACCAGCAACGGTGAAATTATCAATAATTTCAGTGTCAATATTATCGAAAACAGTTATGGCAAAGATTATTTGAAAATGGATGAAGAATATTTTGACGCTTTGCGGCAGGCGAAAAAAGAAAATTACGAAATGATTTATAACAATAAGTCGCTCAACGATTTATATGAAAATGAAATCCGCCCAATGTTTGGTGAATTGTATGAGGAACTTTTGCGCCAGGCAGAAAGCGGAGACAAATCTTCTGTTTTTTACCGACATCACATGGCATATATGGAGAAAAATAATTTTTATGTCAAATCCCATGTCAGAAAGCCGTATGCCGAGCAGGAGAAAAATCAGCTTGTCGTCGATTATCTTGCCAGCATGACAGACGATTATTTCATCGCACTTTACCATTATTTATTTCCAAAAGGAAAGCACGATGTCAAATTTGTCGGGTATTTTGATTTGTAGGAGTTTTCATTGACCCCATAGGATGTTTCGTGATAAAATGTGTTAGATACTAGGGTAAAAAGTACAAAAGGCGTTCGTGTCCGCACGAAAAGGCTTTTACACAATATTATTAGAATCAAATGAAGAAGGAGGAAACTAATTTTGAATAAGGAATTAGTCATCGTATTGGACTTTGGCGGTCAGTACAACCAGTTAGTTGCGCGCAGAGTCCGTGAATGCAATGTATATTGTGAAATTTATTCGTATAAAACGGATTTAGCAAAAATAAAGGAAATGAATCCAAAGGGCATTATTTTGACCGGCGGACCAAACAGCTGCTATGAGGATGGTGCTCCTTCTTATGACAAAGCATTATTTGAAATGGGTATTCCGGTACTCGGCCTTTGCTACGGAGCTCAGTTGATGATGCACGTGCTGGGTGGAACGGTGGAGAAAGCACCGGTTCGTGAGTACGGAAAAACCAACGTTCATGTAAATACCAATTCAGCATTGTTTACGGATGTCAGCGAAGACACCGTATGCTGGATGAGCCATTTTGATTATATTTCCAAGGTGGCACCGGGATTTGATATCTGTGCACATACGGCAGATTGTCCGGTGGCAGCCGCTGAAAATCCATCGGAGAAACTGTACGCCATTCAGTTCCATCCGGAAGTGCTTCACACCAAAGAGGGAACGAAAATGCTTTCCAACTTTGTTTACAATGTATGTCATTGTTCCGGTGACTGGCGCATGGATTCGTTTGTTGAGCATCAGATTAAGGCAATCCGTGAGAAAGTCGGCAATGGCCGCGTGCTCTGTGCTCTTTCCGGCGGTGTTGACAGTTCGGTTGCAGCCGTGCTTCTTTCCAGAGCCATCGGCGACCAGCTCACCTGCGTCTTTGTAGACCAGGGACTTCTCCGTAAAAATGAAGGCGATGAAGTAGAAGCGGTATTCGGTCCGGACGGCGACTATGATTTGAATTTCATCCGCGTCAATGCGCAGGATCGTTTTTATGAAAAATTAGCCGGTGTCGAGGAACCGGAGAAAAAGAGAAAAATAATCGGCGAAGAATTTATTCGCGTTTTCGAACAGGAAGCAAAAAAAGTAGGAGCTGTTGATTTCCTCGTACAGGGAACTATTTACCCGGATGTTGTAGAAAGCGGCTTGGGCGGTGAATCCGCTGTCATCAAGAGCCACCACAATGTAGGTGGATTACCGGACTTCGTAGATTTCAAGGAAATCATAGAGCCACTCAGAAATCTTTTCAAAGACGAAGTGCGCAAGGCAGGACTTGAACTTGGAATACCTGAAAATCTTGTATTCCGCCAGCCATTCCCAGGACCGGGACTTGGAATCAGAATTATCGGTGAAGTAACAGCCGAGAAAGTTAAGATAGTTCAGGAGGCAGATGCAATCTACCGCGAAGAAATCGCAAATGCAGGACTTGACCGCAGCATCGGACAGTATTTTGCCGCTCTCACAAATATGCGTTCAGTAGGTGTAATGGGTGATGAGAGAACTTATGACTATGCAGTAGCATTAAGAGCAGTAAATACGGTAGACTTCATGACAGCGGACAGTGCCGAAATACCATATGATGTGCTTCAGAAAGTAATGAGTAGAATTATAAATGAGGTGAAAGGAGTCAATCGAGTATTTTATGATCTGACGAGTAAGCCACCTGGAACGATAGAGTTTGAATAAGAGCCATAAGTCTTGGAACCCGCTAAATAAGCGGCTTCCGAGACTTTTTCTTTTGCTCTGCTACTAATTTGCTACTAATAGCAACTACTCTTTTTTTATCGTTTTCGTGTGCTTGTCATTAACTTTAATAGCAAGAAATCCTGATGACTGCTGGATTTCTTCTATATGATCTTTCTTTGTGGCATCTGGATGATTTTCCCTGATGCGGTAGTTGGTGGTACTAACGCAGGTCCAAACTGAGGTGGGATTGTTACATCTGAGCCGTTGCTCTGAGTCTGAGGTACTTCACAGGTTATACCTGCTGCTTCAAGCAAAGGGTTATCAGATGGTGGCTCAGGTGTTGGCAAATCTGTTGCCTGCAATGATTCCAGACTATGCACAAGTTCCTGCTGTTTATGTGGAAACAGATGGGAGTATGTGTTAAGTGTTGTGGATACTTTTTCGTGTCCAAGCCTGTCTGCTAACATCAGGGCATCACAGCCCTGATTAATAAGTAAGCTGGCGTGCGAATGCCTGATATCGTGGATTCGTATCTTCTTTACACCTGTGTTTTTACAACCTCTTATCATCTCGTGTGAGAGATATGATTTTGTTATCGGGAACAGCCTTTCATCTGCGTCAAGCATATACCTTGACTGGATATAGTCTGATAGCTCCTGGCAGAGAAAATCCGGAATCGGAATCTTTCGCTTACTTTTTCTTGTCTTAGGTGATGTAAATACATCTTTTCCGCCTATCCGCTGATATGTTCTGTTGATGGAAATTAGCTTGTTATCAAGGTCAATATCAGCAGGTGATAGAGCAAGCAATTCACCTTCTCGCATACCAGTCCAGTACAGGATTTCAAAGCATATATACGATAGAGGCTTGTCTTTTACGCCCTCACGGAAAGCAATATATTCATCGTAAGTCCAGTAATCCATTTCCTCAGCCTTCGCTTTTCCAATGGTGCCTGCCTTGCCGCAGGGATTGGTGTTGAGATCATAGAACCGCTTGGCGTAATTGATGATGCTGTTAAGCTCTGTGTTAATCTTTTTCAGATAGGTCTGGGAGTAATTATTCGGCGAACTCATAAGCTTCGCCTGCCATCTTCGTACATCAGAGGCTTTGATTTCATTTATCGGCTTGTTACCGAAAAATGGAAGAATATGCGTCTGTAGTACCGTCTTTTTTGTCAGAAGAGTTGACTGCTTAAGTCTTGCAGCCATATCCTCCATATAAATTTCATAAAGGTTTTGAAATGTCATGTCAGGATTGGCAGACTGCTTTTCCAGAAAGTCCCTTTCAAATCCTAAAGCTTCCTTTTTGGTGGCGAAGCCTCTTTTCCACTTCTGTTTTTTGATGCCCTGCCAGTTCGTGTAATAGAACTTGGCGAACCATTTACCAGTTTTTTCATCTTTGTAAGCTGGCATAAATATCATCTCCTTTTTGTAAAATTGTTGTGCAATCATCAAAAGGCTATGATATAATCTACTTGTTCAGGGTGATTATAAAGCCTTCGGGTCAATCACTTACATAGCTTCGGTTATTCCTTTTGCGAGAAGGAGTGTGCCGGAGCTTTTTCTTTACTAAAGGTGTAAGCCTGCAATTATTCAGTTTCTGAATCGGTTTCATTATCCAGTCTGGAATCCTTATAATATGCCAACATATCTGATTTCCATGAATCAAACTTTTCTTTTGAAAGCTTTCCTGTTTGAAGCATATTCTTCTTTGTTATCCAGTTTTCCATAAAGAGACAGAAGTCTGCATCATATTTTCCATCACCTTTGCCGTTAACCTTGATCCCGGCAGTCCATTCAGGATTTTCAGGAGGTTTGGTATTGGTAAGCTCAAATGAAAAATCAGTAAGTTCAGTTATGGCAAAGAGAGCATTGATTACATCTGACATAGTGTGGAATTCATATGCCGGATATTCAGCGGTCGTATTATCTTTTGGAGTATTAGTAACTTTTGCAAATAAAAGCTCCTGCCATGGAACATTTAATTCATTAGCAATCTGTTTTAAAACATCTATCTTTAATAGTATTTCACCAGATTCATATTTCTGGATAGTACGTTCTGATTTACCAAGCCGCTGTGCAAACTCCTTTTGCGTGATTTTCTGTGCCCTGCGCTGCTTCTGTATTGCCTTTCCGATTTCCTCAGGAGAAGACATAGTAAGTTTAATGGAATCAGAGAAAGCCATTCTGTTCACCCTCCTTTATATGAAATAGTCCGTTGTAAAGATGCGTATCAGATTGATATTAAATGAAATACGTATCAGTAAGTGACTTATTTATGATTGTACGATTACTTTATCATAAACAAAAACGAATTGCAAGTGCGTAATTATAAAAAGTTCTATTGACAAATTCTGAAAAGGATATTAAGATAAACACGAATTATAAATACGGATTAAGCAAAGAACAGGATAGCTGCTTTGTGAAAACACGTATTTAAAATAACAATTTATGAAAGGAGGAGCTGCATGAAGGGTATAAAGGAAGCATTCATAGATGCAGGTGAGATAAGCCAGATGCTTGGTATCGGGATGACAAAGGCATATGCAATTATAAAGGAATATAATGCAGAGCTTGAGGCAAAAGGTTATTTCACCATGCGGGGCAAATGTCCAAGGAAGTACTTTGAACAGAAAATCTATGGTTACGAAGATTATTACAATTCGGATTATGAGCCGCAGCGTAACCGGAGCAAGGTTGCAGAAGAAATGGATTATGAAGTGGCAGTTGGGGCTTCTGTGATAAGTGAACAGGATGAAGTGGATATACCGCCTGAAACAAATGAGATGCCGGAAGATGGTGCTGAGATAGCAGAAAATGTAATATCGGATGCGGATGCAATGGCAAAAGAGATAACTGAATAGGCGAAACCAATGTGGGGGCAAAAAGCGCCCCCAAAACACGAAAATGGGGGCAGAAAGCGCCCCCAAAACCACAAAGTGGGGGCAGAAAGCGCCCCCGCTTAAATCAGGGCTGAAAAAGTGTGGGGGCAAAAAGTGCCGTCAAAATGCAAAAGTGGGGGCAAAAAGCGCCGTCAAAACAGCAAAGTGACGGCAAAAAGCGCCACCACTCAAATCAGAGTGAAAAAGTCATGGTGGCGGAAAGTGCCATCAAAATGGAAAAGTGGTGGCGGAAAATGCCACCAAAGCAGCAAAGTGATGGCAGAAAGTGCCACTATATCAGTAATTGTGGTGGTACATTAACCACCACATATCATATACAGGGTGCAGGTGCTCCTGCCAAGACGAAAAATTATGTAAACGCTGATGCGTTTATATTTTTTCGGGAAAAGGTCCGACCTTTTCCGCATCTTGCAAAACCAGTGAACACTATTTTAAGAAAGGATGAAAAGCAATGGTACAGATAAAAAGAGATTGGTTTGATACAGCATTGAAAAATTACGAAAGGGGAGAAATGTATGGCAGATGGAAAGAGAAGATACAAGTCTGACAGGAAAGATTATAAGATATCGGTGAAGCTGTCAGAAAAAGATATGGATATTCTGAAAGTGGCACTTAAGCGGACGGGAATGACAGCAAGTGCCTATATAAGAGAATTAATCCGGACAGGAGGCAATATAGATACAAGTTATCCTGAGGACAGGGCAAGAGCAATCCGTGTTATTGCCGGTATTGCAAATAATATTAATCAGGCGGTAAAGCTTGGCAATTCGCAGGGGAGGTTGTATTACAGCGACATTGACAAGCTGCAGAACAGTCTGGATGATGTAAAGAAAACATTTGGGGAGGTGCTGGAAGTATGGCGATTACAAAGATCCTGAATATTATGGAATCAGAGGACAGAAATCCGGCATCGCACCTGAAGAAAGCTTTGGAATATATCCAGAATCCGGATAAGACAGAAGAATGCGTACTGGTGGGCGGTATTAACTGCCTGCCGGATACAGCATTTGAGCAGATGGAGGAGACAAAGAACATTTTCAATAAGACGGGTAAAAGGCAGGGCTATCATGTGATCATATCGTTTTCACCGGAAGAAAAAGTGACGGCAGAGCAGGCAATGTATGTGCTGGAGCACTTTGCGAAGGATGTGCTTGGTGATGATTATGAGGCTGTGTATGCGGTTCATACTGACAGGGAGCATATGCATGGACATCTTATCTGGAATAGCGTCAGCATGACGACGGGCAAGAAATACAATTCACCGAAAGGCAACTGGAAGAATCATCTCCAGCCTATTACAAATAAATATTGTGATGAACTTGGACTTTCCATAATGCCGGCAGAGTACAGCAGGAATCCCAAAAATATCAGCAGGGACAAGTGGGAAAAGGAAATGTCAATGAAAGAGATAATTCTAAGGGATGCAAAAATGTGTGCGTATGCAGCCGGAAATGTGGAGCATTTTAAATATCTGATGAAAAGACTTGGATATGTATTTAAGAGAGATGCGTGGATGGAAGTGCAGGCACCGGGATTTCGGTATTATCATAAACTGGCAAAGCTGGACGAGATGTTTTCAGAAGATATGTTACGGCATTATGTGGATATGCCTTGGATGGCAAAGCCTTACTTTTATTCGTCGGATATCAGGGGATTGCACAGGGCGAAGCTGTCACCATTCCAGAAGAAGTTTTATGCAAAGCTATACAGATTAAGGATTGTAGAGCAGAAGCGTTTTGAGGTTGGTGGAGCAAAGTATACAGAGGATTTGAAAAGGTTTCATCAGTTACAGGACGAATATCTGCTGCTTGTAAATAATGACATCAAAAGTGTTGTGGAGCTTGTGGATTTCATAAGTGAGCAGAAAGAAAAGATCCAGCAGATTGAGGACAGACAGAAGGAGATATACAGAGAAAGTTCTAGTCGGAAACGGAATATTAAGAACGAGGAGCAGTATCGTGAGTACCAGATATGGCATGTGGGAGTGCAGAAAGAACTGGACGAATTGAAGCAAGAGAAAAGGAATGTTAAGAGGCAGATACAGCTTGCTGATGACATTGTGAAAGAAGATTTGTATACGGCTTATTATGCGGTGTCGGAGAATGAAGAAATCGTTGCAGACAGGGAGATTGAGATACCGGGGATGGAAGAGGAGACTGTGTCAGAGAAAGATGTGGCTGTTGAGCCGGAGACGAATGTTGAGGTAGTGAATCCAGACATTAATCAGAACGATACGTCTGTAATGCTAGATATTCGTAATGCGTCTGATGTAAATACGGCAAGAATGGATGAAGATATTACTGATGTAACAGGTAAAAGTGAATTTATGGAATCTGAAGAAAAAGTGTCTGTGGACAAAGCTGGCTGGATTGTCAGGAGGATATCAGAGCTTGGTGGTTATGAGAATATTAGTGATTCTGTTAAGGCTGATATATTCGGATTTGATATTGCTGATGTTAGTGGAAGCATATGGTTGTTCTCGGATGTAATGAAAAGGCTGGGGATAAAGCTGGATGGAGACGAAATGTATGAGGAATTCCAGAGAATTTATGATGAGAGTGTTGGTAGAGATGCTGGTGAAGATAAAGCAGAAGATAAGATGTGGAATAGGGGCAGAGGAAGGTAATTCCTCTGTCTCTTCCAGTTATGTATTAGATAGAAAAATTTTGTGAGTCTTATGAGTGGAATTATGAAAAGTAATAGCTATTAAATACTACTAAATCATATTTAAAACGATAAAATTATGTTGAGAAATAAAGGAGGATGTATTATAATGAGATAAATTAGGGTAGCTATGCTTAATTTGATAAAAGCGGAGGAAAAATATGTCAGAAATAAATGAAAAATGGTCTAGCTTAGAAGAGACGGCAGAATACTTAGGTGTAACAAAGGATACGATTAGAAGCTGGATTAAAAAAACGGATATACCAGCCCATAAAGTAGGACGACTTTGGAAATTTAAATTTTCAGAGGTAGATGAATGGGTTAAAAGTGGAAAGAGTGCATTGTAGATTGAAAGGCAGATAGAATATGAGAACTTTAGTAAAATACAGGGGTGGGAAAAGCCGAGAAATTTCTGAATTTAGGCGGTTCATTCCTGAACATTATGATAGATATATTGAACCTTTTTTTGGTGGCGGGGCTGTATTTTTTGAATTGGAGCCAGAGCGTGCAATTATAAATGATGTTAATGAAAAACTTATGAATTTTTATACTGAGGTAAGGGATAGCTATGCACAACTTAGGGCGGAGCTTGGAGAACTACAATTGATATATGAAGAAAATCAGGCAATATATGCAAGAGAAAAGGTGTTACATCCAGATGATAGGGTGGATAACATGAATGAGGAATTGTATTATAGAATTAGGAGTATGTTTAATAATCAGATAGATAGAGAATATATGGAAGGAACTATTTATTATTTTATTAACAAAACAGCATATTCGGGCATGATACGATATAACAGACAGGGTGAATATAATGTTCCATTTGGGCGATATGTACATTTTAATACAAGAATAATAACACGTGAACATAGTCAATTGCTTCAAAGGGCAGAGCTATTTAATACGATTGGCTCAGGTGTGAGAAATTTGTACAAGTATACACCGATTTATTCAGATGGTGGAAAACCTGAATTAATTGAGGATGATGTATTTAGAATAACAATTCCCCTCGATAAAATGGCAGCAGATGAAGCAAGGGAGCAGAAGACATTATCTGAAAGAGAACAAAAAATTTACAATATGATATGCGAAAATCTTCATTTGTCTGTTGAACAGGTAATGGCAGAACTTGACATATCAAGAGCAACGGTATTCAGGGATTATGCAAAAATTAAAAAAGTTACGGGTGCGATGTATGATAAAAAGACATCAACATGGACTTTGTAACCCACTTAGTCTCAAGTTAGTCTCAACCAAGTCTCATGAGATATGATACTGGATGAGACTGAGCAAAGTCGAAGAAATGCAGTAAAATCAATGATTTTTGAATTTGTCAGAAAAAGTCAGTCTCAAGTCAGTCTCAATCAGTCTCATTTTGGGGATGAGATTTTGAGACTTTGATGAGACTGAGAAAATAACATATGAGTAATATTAAGTATTGGATACTGGAAGGAGAAGAAAATGTGGGCACAAATAGGCAATTGGCTATATCAAAATGCAATGGCCATTTTCATTTCTGCAATTGCATCATTGCTAATATCAAAAAGATATTATGACAAAGCAAATAGAGAATGTGGATGGAGAACGCTCACACTTCAATATAGATTATTGCAATGAGAATATCAAAAAGGTATATCATAAACTCTTTGATGAAGCGTTACAGCGGTACAATGAAAAACAAACGAGGTCAGACCGCCGTATTGACAACTATTACGAGAAGATACGGAACTCAAAGCAGGAAAAACCGTTCCATGAGCTGATTTTGCAGATTGGCGATAAGGAGAACATGGGGGCATGGAGTGAGAATGGCAACCTTGCCAGACAGGTTTTAGACGAATATTATCAGCAGTTTCAAAAAAGAAATCCTAACCTTTATGTGTTCTCTGCTCATCTGCATATGGATGAAGCAACACCGCATCTGCACATTGATTTTGTTCCATTTACGACAGGCCGTAAGCGGGGATTAGATACAAGAGTATCACTCAAACAGGCGTTAGCCAAGCAGGGGTTTAAGGGCGGCAGTCGTGGAGATACAGAGTGGAGCCAGTGGGTACAGTCCGAAAAAGAACAGCTATTATCGGCTGAATATCACAAACAGCAATCTTCACCGTGAAAATGAGAGATTGACAAAAACGAATGAGAAATTGGCGGGAGAGAATGAAAACCTCCGTGCGGAAAACAAAAATTATAAACTGCTGAAAAAGACGTTCGGAAGTAAACAGATGGACAGCCTTTTAGAGCAGGCAAAGGCAGTACAACAGTCTAAACAGCGTGGGAAACACTTTAGAAATAATCAAGAGGAAAGGTAGGAAACATTATGGAAAACAGGATTTATGATGAAAGAAACGGTCTTTGGTATGCAAAGCAGGACGACTATTACCTTCCAGAGCTTGCATTACCTTCCGAAAAAGAAAAGCCCATAGGAATATGCCGACAGGCAGGGAGTAATAGAACAGCTAAAGGCAGAAAATCAGCTTGAATGGGTCGGGAAAATGAATAATATTCGTAGCAGAGCAGTAGAGATTATAGATGTAGAATTGATTTGTGTTTAGGAGGACAAAGCGGCAGATATAATGTTAAAAGTAGTTGCGTGCGCACGCATATTGATGTATAATACGTTCTGATTGGAGGTATATATCTATGCAACTATTAAAATGGCTTTCCGTAACAGACCGATTTTACAAAATCTATTTGGACAAGCAACTTGCCCCATATGGAATCAACAACAGTCAATATATGTTCTTAATCAAAATCTGTCGTTCGCCCGGCATTTTACAAGATTCTTTAATGGATATGTTTTATGTTCATCCGAGCAATATTGTACGGACAGTTGCGGCATTAGAAAAGCAGGGAATGATTATGCGTTCCCCAAATGATAAGGATAAGCGGACGTGTAAGCTGTATCCTACGGAACGTGCGCTGTCTGTAATTGATGAGGTACAGACGGTATGCGAAAAGACAGAAGCTCTTTTATTGCAGGGTATGAGCGAATCCGAGCAGAACCTTTTTATGGATTTCTTAATACAGGCGGGCAGAAATATCACACCGGAACTCCGTATAGAGAGAAAGGGGGAGGAGTTCAATGACTGAAAATCCTCTGGGCTATGAAAAAATTTCAAAGCTGTTGAAAAATTTTGCTGTTCCCAGTATTGTGGCGTCTCTTGTCGGCTCAATCTACAATATTGTGGATCAGATTTTTATTGGTCAAGGGGTCGGTTATTTGGGAAATGCAGCAACCAATGTTGCCTACCCGTTTTCTACCATCTGCCTTGCCATTGCACTACTGGTCGGAATTGGCAGTGCTTCCCGTGTTTCCCTCTGCCTTGGACGCAAAGAGCCGAAAGCTGCCGCCAAAGCAGCGGGAAATGGTATTGTTCTGATGGGAATTTTCGGAATTATTTATTTGCTGGTTGGAGAAACTTTTCTGTCTTTGCTCCTAAAGGCATTTGGGGCAACGACAGATGTATTTCCATATGCAAAGCAGTATGCCAGCATAACATTGATTGGAATGCCGTTTCTCATTGTAACGAATGGTATGAGCAATTTGATTCGAGCAGATGGAAAACCAAAGTATTCAATGGTCTGCATGGTTGTGGGAGCTATTATCAATACCATTCTTGACCCCATTTTTATTTTTGTTTGCGATTGGGGAATTGCCGGCGCAGCTTGGGCAACAGTTATTGGGCAAATTTTTTCCTTCATACTCGCACTCCGTTATCTATGGCGTTTCCAAACAATCCATTTTGAAAAAGAGTCGTTTTTATTGGACATCAAAGAAAGCATGAAAATTTGCAGCATGGGAATCAGCAGCAGCTCAAACCAGATTGCAGTTACCGTGATTCAAATCATTCAGTACAATTCGTTGACTTATTACGGCGCATTAACAAAATATGGATCAGATATTCCCTTAGCTGCTTGCGGAATCGTTATGAAAACAAATGCCATAATCCTTGCGATTGTTGTAGGAATCTCGCAGGGAACACAGCCGATTATCGGCTTCAACTATGGGGCAGGGCAATACCATCGTGTACGGGAGGCTTACATGCTTGCAGTAAAGTGGAATCTTGTTGTTTCCACTATTGCTTTCATCGCATTTCAATTTTTCCCGCAATCTATCATTTCGCTATTCGGAGATGGGGACGAGCTGTATTTTGAATTTGCTGTTTTGTTCATGCGTACCTATCTTTTCATGGTGTTGGTAAATGGTGTGCAGTTGCTTTCTTCCAGTTTTTTTACCGCAATAGGAAAATCGTTAAGAGGTGCTCTGTTGGCATTAACAAGGCAGACCTTTTTGTTGATTCCGCTTACCCTGTTGCTCCCGCTTCGTTTCGGAATTATGGGAGTATTGCTTGCGGGACCTGTTGCTGATTTTTCAGCGTTTGTGCTATCTGTTGTACTGGTGGGTATAGAATTAAAAAAACAAAAAAATGACATGTAAACAACAGCCCTATGTGAAAACATTCTTTTTCCGCCGTTAAGTAATCAAGAAGCAAAAACTTAAAAACCGTTGCGATAAATTTTATAAATTCAGTAGGATAATATTTAGAAGTAAGGATTGAGAAAAATATGGAAACTATAAAATGAGTTCTATGTCCTACCTGTGGAAATAAAACCCGAACGATGATGCAAGAAGATACCGAATTAAAGAACTTTCCACTCTACTGTCCGAAGTGTAAACAGCAAACACTTGTGAATGTCAAGCACTTTGTTGTTTCGGTTAGCATAGATAGTGCAAATTAAGATGGTATCTGAATAGAAAAATACAGTATGCTAAATATTTTACAAGGCTTGATTTTCTAAGCAAACTCGCTTATGATTTAAGCCATAGCATATAGCTATTATCCACAGCTACTGAGCAAGTGTTATCAATACCGATAACAAAATGATAACATTATTTATTAAGTATTTGCTTGATATTTTTAGTCAATGATAGTTAAGAGTTTAGTTGAGTGCAAAACATTGGTAAGATTAATGTCACAAGTAAGATGGTATATTATCAATCTATGTTAATGCTTCGAGTTTCTATCGAGTTTTTTCAAAAAACTCGATAGTGTCGCATGTGCTGAATTTTGAGAATACTGAATATAAAAATTTTTCTCCTCTCGGATATGATTTTGCAAGTTCTTTAAAATCGTATTCAGCATGTGCAAGGTTGCATCTTCCTCCTCCTGTTGGAAGTAGTGTTCTTAAAGGCGAAGAAAAATCAAAAACTGTTACGTCAAAGTTGTCCTGTAAAAAATATGCACAAATGCAGCCTGCAGGGCCGCCTCCAATAACCGCAACTTTAGATTTCAACTCTTGTACCATATAAAAATACCATTTCAGGATTTTCTAAATCACTGTGTAATTCGGAAATAGTTTTGTGTAAAACAGGATGTTCGAAATTAGGTATTAATTCTAACAACGGAACAAGCGTAAATGCTCTCAAATGAACAAACTTATGAGGTATTGTAAGGTTTTCGCAGTTAACAATATCTTTGTTATAAAAAAGAATATCAATATCAATAGTTCTGTCTGTATATTTGGACCCCTCAGGGCGTTTTCTGCCCAGCTGCTGTTCAATTCTCTGACATTCTAAAAGAAGTGTCTGAGGTAATAAACTTGTTTTAATTTCTACAACAGCATTAACAAACCAGTTTTCAGAATCCATATTCCAAGGCTCTGTTTCATAAAAAGCCGAAGTTCTTATAAGACTGATACCGTCTACCGCACCAAGTAAACTTGTTGCCTGCTGAACGTAACCTATACGATCTCCGAAATTTGAACCTAAACTTAAATATGCTATCGCCATAAGTATATTTTATGGCTTTTCCCTAGTGTTGTCAATATAAATTATTAATTATGCCATTAATTTTTTTTAGTATATAATTATATATGAAATGTTTATATATGGATTTTTATCAACACTGTTTTTTCTTATAAGTTTACCGTTCTATGCATTGGTAAGAGCTTGCCGCGGAAAATTTATTCCAGGCTGGAAAGAAAAAATGGGTGATTTTGAATCACCTGAATTAGGTGATAAAGTTATTATGTTTCATGGTGTGTCAGTAGGTGAGGTAATCGCTTTAGAAAATTTGATTAAGAAAACTAAAGAATCATTTCCTGACTATAAAATTGTAATAACTACCGGAACAAGCACGGGACAAGAAATCGCGCATAAAAAATTTGACGGTATAGCAGATTATATTACCTATTTCCCGTTTGATATTACTTTTTCGGTTATACTTTTCTTGAAAAAAATAAAGCCAAGTGCGGTTCTTATTGCAGAAACAGAATTATGGCCTACTTTTTCATACTATTGTAAGAAGAATGGCATACCTTTATATGTTATTAACGGAAGAATTTCTGATTCAACATTTAAGTCTTACAGATTAATGAAGTATTTCTTTAAACAATTTTTGAAAAATTATACTCAAATTCTTACACAAAGCGAAGAAGATAATGAAAAATTTATAGCAATCGGCGCACCGTCTGAAATTACACATGTAATGAAAAATCTTAAATTTGATGTTAAAAGGCTTGACTGCGACATTAACATCGGTAAAGGTAATAACCGTGTTATTATTGCAGGCAGTACGCATAAAGGTGAAGATGAAATTGTTTTAAATTCTTTTGTTAAATTAAAAAGAGAATTCCATGACATTAAACTTCTGCTTGCGCCAAGACATTTAAAACGCGTTGAACAAGTATCGGAACTTGTTGAAAAAACAGGCTTGGCATGGGGGCTTCGTTCCGATAAAAAAGATTTTTCAGATAATGATATTGTTATTCTAGATACCATGGGTGAATTAAGTAAAATGTATTCAATATGTGATTTCGCATTTATAGGCGGTAGTTTTAATAAAACAGGCGGGCACAATCCTCTTGAAGCAATTGTATATAATAAACCGGCAATCTCAGGTCCTTCTATTCATAATTTCAGAGATATTTACTGGATATTAACACGTTCAAAAGCAGGTAAAGTTGTTAAAACCCCTGATGAATTAACATCTTATATGCATGATTTATTGTCTGATAAAGACTTTTACAATGAAAGCTGTAATGACTGTAAAACAATATTCTCATCACAGCAAGGTGCATTAGAAAATGTTGTAAATGTTTTAAAAGGTCTTTTAACCCCTGTCAAATAGATGATTTTCAGTATTTTCCCTCCTCTATTCGTATGATTATTGTTACAAAATGTTAAGTTTTTTGTTATGATAATTAAAGATTTCCCATAAATGTGCCGTTAGGTATAACAAGGAAACAAAACGAAAGGGAAAACGTCATGGGAATGGCAGCATCACAGGCTAGGTTCTTAGGACTTACAGCCAGAAAGACAAATACTGAATATGAAGGCCAACAGATTAACCAACAAAGAACAACTTTGGGTAATCAGTCTGCTAACTATTACAATCAGCTGCTGGGCATGACAGTTCCTGTTCCTCCATCAGTTGCAGATTATACTAAGACTGTTTACACATTTGAAGATGGTTCTTTAAACAACTCAATCAGCTCATTGATTGCTCAAAAAGACGGTACTTATTTAATCAGCTATACATCTTCTTGGAAGAATGATTTTGCAGTAGTTTCAGCTACTCCTTCTATCTATACAAGAAAAGAAAATGATGACGGTTCTTTCTCTTACTTTGTAGGAGCAAAAGAACTCAGACAGTTAGGAAAAACTTTAACTCAGGATGATATTGATAAAGACGAATATTTAAGCACTTTATCAGCTACTCAAATTGCTAATTTGCAAGAAGAAGAAAAGAAATATCTTGAAGAATTAAACCAAAAATACGGTACTGCTGACTGGCAGGTAAGATATGTTAAAAACACATCAACAGGAACCTGGTCTCCGTATTTTGTAAAACAAAGCGTTCTTGATGATGCAATCTACAATGAAACAGGTTCATCTCAAAGCAATATGCCTACATATACAGTAGGTTCAGCAACAGAAACCGAAGAAATTAAAGGTGTTACAGCTCGTTTAGAACAAGATGCAACAGGTCGTATCATTAATATCACTCTTAACCCAGGTAAAGATGATGAAGTTACTTATGCGGTAACTACAAATACAGTAACTGACCAGGCTGCGTATGACGATGCTATGAACCAATACGAATACGATAAATATGAATATGATCAATCAATTCAAAATATCAATGCTAAGATTGAAATTGTTCAAGCAGAAGATAAAAACTTAGAATTAAGATTGAAACAATTAGATACAGAGCAAGATGCAATCCAAACAGAAATGGATGCTGTTCAAAAAGTTATTGAAAAGAATACAGAATCAACATTCAAAACATTCGGGTAAGCTTAGCTTGCCTCTCCACTCAAGCGGAGGCAGTGCGTTTTCAAAAACTTTTAAAGACAAGCTTAAAATTCTTAAATATCGGGTTCTACCAGAACCCGATAAGGAAAAATCAGATTTGCTCTGTTTTTAATGTGTCAAATAATATTATTTATCCGGCTTTTAACTTATGTTTTAAGCTGATAAAAATTTGTTTCCTTTCCCTTTTTCCCTTAACGACTGAATATAAGTCGTTTTTTTTTATTCTGTTTGAATAGATAAATTCATAATTTCAATATCATCGTAATCAATATACGCTGTTTGTTTCATGTTGCGTCCTGTTTTTATTGTTACTTCATTTATCTGTCCGTTGCGTATGAGATTGTTTGGTATCTTAATTCTTTGACCATCGCCGTTAAGTTGAATTTCAGCGATTTTTGAACCGTTGAAATAAACTTCCGGAGGACTTGCGTAAGAGTTTACAATGCTGTTTTGTTTTAAAGAACGCGCCATTAATGTATCTATTCCTATTATAGAACCTATGACAAGATAATTTGTTTTGGATATTGCATTAGCTGCAATTTGAAATGTTTTGCTGTAAAACGGACCGATTGATTTGGCTCTGAATTCTGATGAATTTGCAGAATTTGGAGAAAAGTTGTCATCTCCTAAATGAAGCATTGCATTTTCAATAACAAGGTCATTAGGTTTGCTTTTTTCTATTCCGACAATAATCGGTCTTGCAGCTGATTTTTCATCAATAGTTAACGAATAAGGCCTGTAACCCTCTTTTTCTACTGATAAAACGGTTGTACCGTCTACTTTAGCATTAAGATTAAATCCCCCGTCAGTGTCAGAATAGGTTGTGTAATTTTGTTTAGGAAGTGTTACTTTAGCATGCGGAACAGGCATATTAGTTGTATTGTCAATAATTCTGCTTGAGTTACCTGTTCCTGTTTTTGTCACACCGCCTTCAACAGTTGCTGCCATAACCGCACTGTTAGATATTAAACATATACATAAAATTAATAAAATACGTTTCATATAACCTCAACTCTTTCAAGGATATTCTAACGTTTTGGATTATTAATTAAATTAGCTTATTAGAATTACATATCGGATAATATAAAAAAATAAAAAATTATGATTGAAATTTTAAATGTTTTTGATATTATATGTATATGACAATTAAATTTATGCCGATGTGATGGAATTGGTAGACGTGCTAGACTCAAAATCTTGTGTGGGCAACCACGTGCCGGTTCGAGTCCGGCCTTCGGCAGATAAAAAGACACTCATATAATTGAGTGTCTTTTTATTTATGACAAAAAAATTTTTTCTTAGGTTTTATAAGTATATGAATGTAAATATATTCAAGTATACCCCCGCACACGCTGCAAAAATTTCATTCGGAACCACTGGAAGGTATTACAAGAATGAATGCGGAGACGAATTCGGGACAAACAGCTGGCTTTTTCGCGATGATATAGATTGGAAAAGACTTGCAAGATACGAAAAAAATCATTTTGGGAATAAAAACAGAGTTAACATAATTCAGTTTGCATCATCAGACGGTTCCGAGGCTTATACAAAGATTATTTCATTACTGGAAAATTATCCTCAAAAAAAAGCGGATAAATTTTTCCCTATAAAAGCTTACGACATTGATGAAGAAATAGTAAATGCTGCAAGAAGCGGGTATATAAACACCTGTCTTGCAGACAGAATTAATCTGCAGGTAAATTCGGAAGATTACAGCAAATACTTTTCAGACACGGATGAAATACTTAGTATCAAAGAGGATATTAAGCTGCAAAATCAAAAAACTCTGAAAGCTACAAATTATCTAAAAAATCGTGTAAGATTTGAAAGAGCAGATATGCACCTTGTACTGGCAAACTTAACTGATAATTCTGACACTATTTTAATGTGCAGAAATGTACTTGGCTATTTCGATAATGACAGAATTGAAAAATTTGTTAAGATTGTATCAAATAAATTAAAACAGGGGAGCTTATTTATAATTGGAGAACATGATACGTCAAATTCTTTTATAGACAGATACCTTAAAGAAAATAACTTTAGGCGGGTATTTGAATATGTTTATCAAAGATTATAAAAAACTCCCTCAACGGGAGTTTTTTATATTATTCATCTTCGCCATTAATTACCTTAACAGCTTCTTCACGCCCTTTTTTATAAGAAGCTTCTTCTTCAGGAGCAATCAATTCAAGAAGATGCTGAAAATTTCCGACGTGAACTTTTTCATCGCCTGCAATTTCATGCAATAATTTTTTTGCGTCTTCATTGTCTATAGATTCTTGAAGCTGCTCATAAAATTGGATAGCCTCATATTCAGACGCGAGACTAAACCTTATAGCTCTGATTAATTCTTCCCTGGTTAATTTTCTGTCACATTTATTTCCATTGAAAGGTGTACCGAATTCGGGCATAACAAAACCTCCTTTTTTTAATATCAAAAACATGTTTGCCGCTAAATCACCAGATTTCATCACCCGTTGTCGGAATATGTAAGAATAATTTAACATTTATACATAATATGCTCTTTTTTAGTTTATTTTTGATAACATATAAAAAAGCAGTCGGCAAATTTTTTTTTGTTCACTTTTTATACGTGATAAGAAATAAGGATTTATACATTGCAAAACACTATAACTAAAAATTTCAGCGAAAACACAACCAAACAAAGTTTTCTTCATTCTGATAAGAACAAAAATTTATTATATATTGAAAAAAAACTTAATCAGATTTTCTTTGATGAAATGACATCTGATAATTCAATATTTCGTAAAGTTAAAAATTCTGCCATTCATAAAATGGCTTTATTTTTATCAAACAATATAAAAAGATCCTGCTCGGTAGGAATTGCAGGCGAAACGGCAAGCGGCAAATCTACAATTGCTCTTGATATAATTAATACTATTCAGAGTTTTGCGGAAGAATACTGTATTAACAATGCAATAACAAGAATTAATACCGATGATTATTATTATGACCGCTCGCAAATGGTTAAAAAGGCAGGGAGTTTCGCGGAGTTTGCAAAACATTATGATCTTGATGTTCCAGAAGCACTTGAACTTGAGCTTATGAAAAAACATATTAAATCATTACTTTTCGGCGATACAGTTCTGCTGCCCGAATATGACATGTCAGGAACCGCAATAAGACGTGACAATGTTAAACCGGCTTTCCCTTCTAAAATTATTATTTCGGAAGGATTGTTTACATTAACAGACAAAGTCGTTGATGCTTTTGATTTCAAAATTTATGTAGATGTATCTCATAACATACAGAAAGAAAGATTTTATAAACGTGCAGCAGAAAGAGATTTAGGCGATTCTGCAGATGAAGTATATGAAAATGCTTCAAACAAAGCAAAAACACACATTCATCCCACGGCAGCAAAAGCGGATATCATTCTTTCGGGAGAAGCCGACAGAGCAGCTTACAGAAAGTTTATAAATCAAATACTTATGCTTGTGAAAGAAATTTATTTTTAATTATTTTTTTACCTGCTCTTTCATCTTTGCTTCTCTGTTGTATCTGAACTTTGTAAATAAGTTGGATGTTCCTGCAATGAAAAATCCCATTACACCGATACCGAACAAAAGCGGAATACCTGCAATAAGAACTTTTTGCTTTAATAATTTTTTATAAACCGCTTCAACGTCTCCGCCGTGTTTTTCGGCAATCTGCCTTAAATCTTTTAATTGAGGCACCTCAAGTTTTTCGTTAATAAGCTCTCTACACTTCCCATTTTTATAAAGAAGTTTTCTGAAACCTTTTTCTAAAAGTTCATTACCGCAAATAATATAGAAGCCCACAAGCGGATATCTGAATAATGTTTCAAGAAAATTTTGTTTTCCTCTGTCTTTTGAGGCACCGAAATATCCCGCACCGCCGACCAGAACGCAGGAAGTAAGCTGTCCTCTGCTCAAGGCAAGTTTGCCGTTATTGTCGGCAAAGTCAAGGCTTAAATATTTATTGAAAAAATCTGCTTTCTTTTTATTGTTTTTAAAGAATTTAGTACCCGGTGCAAGAATTGCTTCTGATAAATTACTCAAAAACTTAGAATTTTCTCCGTGTTTGAAAAGCAGAGCACTCAACGCAAGACATCCCGCATAAATTCCTGCAGCAAGTTTAATATGTTTTTTAGCGCTTTTTTCAACTTTTTGAGCCTGCTCCATGTTTTCTGCCTTGTTTTTGTTTAAATTTGCAATATTTTCAAAATCTGATTGCTTAAATACTTTTAATGTCATTAAATTTTTAAAGTAATTAAGAGTATATTCTACAAGAGGAATTGCAAATGCACTTAACGCAAGTGCAGCTTTTACGGGCAAAAGTTTTTTATTTACAGCTTCATTATTAGACTTCAACAGTTTAGCAGCAGGTGTCGCAACTTGTTTTTTTAATTCATTCGGAAGTTTTTTTGAATAAATTTTTCTGAAAATTCCTTCACCTAAAATTGCGGGGAAATAGTACACAAGAACAGATTCCGACAATTCCAGAAATGTATTTTCTCCAAGATCAGCTTTACTGCGGGCAAATACAGCTTTCGGAATAAGTCCTGTTGCACTGTCCTGAATAAATCTGATATTGGAAAGCCCTGCTCCGCCTTCCTGAATTCCTATAATTTTGCTTGCAGCTTTTAATCCTATTCCAATATTTCCAGCATTGGTAAATGATATATTATTTATGTTATTAGTAATTCCTTTTATATAATCTGACAACAAAAAAATGACCCGTTAAATAAGAACAGGTCATTTATATAATTAAAAAATTATTATCAGCTTATTGCCAGCTTAAAAGACCTGTTCCGTTAAACAGGTGCCACCAAGATTGAGTGTTTAGATTTAAGTTTGGCATAAAATTACTTTTCCTTTTGAAATTATGCTATCACGACATAAGAAAAAATGCAAGATAAAAAGTTACAAAATTTTTACAAACATACGAATACTGGCAAAAGATTAATTTTTCAGGTATTATATACATGTTGGAAGATTTACAGACCGGTAGGAGACAGAAATTTGATTACAATCACCCCTCATAACATTACTCGTAAAAGTAATGCACCTGTATTCGGCAATAACGAAAAAACAGATAAGAATGAGAAAAAACAGCAAACATATTCCGATCCTCTTATGCAATGGCCTGCAAGAGGTTTAGCATATTCTAACGAACTCGGAGCCGCAATAAGCGAAGTTGCTCCAAAACTCGGAACATTATTGTGGTTTCCCGCAATGCTGTATTTTGGCGCTGATATTTATGATAAGTATAAAAATGAAAAAAGCTCATATAACCCTGACGGGAAAAGAGGTACAGAACAAGCTATATTCCAACTTCTTGCGAGTGTAATACTGCCGACAGGAGCAGTAATCGCAGGTCAAAAAACAGCTTCCGCCATGGGTGTTATGGATAAAACAGGCTTGTCACTACAATCAAGAGAAGAAGTTATTAACTTCCTTCAAGAATTTACAAGCAGACGCCATATTGATAACTACGAAAACGATATTTCAGGCTTCAAAGAACATTTCAGAGAATCGTTAATTACAAAACGCGAAAAATTAATCAGAGAAAATAAAATAAAAAATCCGTTAAAATTTTTAGGAGATGCCATATTCGGACGCAGACATCCGGAATCGCTGGCAATGTCTCAAAAAGACAGAGTTCTGAAGTATGCTGACACTCATATTGATAATATGTTTAAAATTTATGATGATTTGAAAAATGACAGAAAACCTGCAGAATTCACCTCAAAAATGTGGAAAAAATTCGGAAAACTTAAAGAAAAATATGCAAAAGATCCTGATTATAAAGCAACATTCATAAGAGATGCCGCTGAAGATATTATTAAAAAATATCAGAAAAGCAAAATTATGAATGCTAAAATATTAAAAACTATAGGCGGATTTATTGCTCTCGGACTTGCAATTAAGCCTATTGATAACTTCGTCGAACATGTTGTAATTAAAAAAGTTGTAAAACCTGCATTCACAGGTAAACATAAAAATAACAAGAGTGAAAAATCAAACTAATATTTTTACCACAACTTTTTTAACTTTCTCAGAATTGCCGCAAATATTCATTTGCGGCTTATGAGCTTCATGCGGATATATTAAAGCGAATTTGCCTGGTTCAAGAATTACCCTGTCAGAAATTTTATCAGGGTTTTCAAAGAACATGATATCACGTTTATTATCATATTCTTCCGAAACGGTTAATCCTTCAACAGGCATAAAATCAAGCTCTTCCTTCCCTGAAAGAAGCATTTGGATATCTATATACTTTTTATGAGCTTCAAACTTACAGAGTTCAGGAGATTTTGTTTCATATACATCAACATTAGCGTAAGAATAATCATCTATTTTATAATGTCCAGCTTCTGTTTGCGAAGTTAAGCCATACAAAAAATCTATGACATTTTTTGAAATAAAATTATAATTTGAAATATTTTTGAGGTTATCTATAATCATAATTACTCCAATTCAGCCAGAGCGCGTTCAAAATCTTCTTTATTCGGCGCCTTACCGTGCCAGCCTGCGTTATTCTCCATAAAGCTTACTCCTTTACCTTTAACGGTATCAGCAAGGATTGCAACGGGTTTATCGGAGTTCTTCGCTTTTTCAATTGCATCGTAAACCGCCTTAATATCATGTCCGTCAATTTCAATCACATCCCAGTTAAAAGCTTTTAATTTAGCATCAAGAGGATCTAACGATTTAACATTTTCGGTACAGCCGTCGATTTGCAGCCTGTTTCTGTCAATAATTGCAATGATATTATCGAGTTTTTGATGAGTACAGTGCATAAAAGCTTCCCAAACACTTCCCTCCTGCAGTTCACCATCTCCCATAAGGCAAAATACTTTTGCGGGATTTTTGTCAAGTTTTAGCCCCATTGCCATACCGCAGGCAACAGATAATCCCTGTCCCAAAGATCCAGTTGCCACATCAATTCCAGGGCAAACAGGAACAGGGTGTCCCTGAAGTCTTGAGCCAAATAATCTGAATGTCATAAGTTCTTCTTTAGGAAAATATCCGAGCTGAGATAAAACAGAATATAATACAGAAGAAGCATGTCCTTTAGACAATACAAATCTGTCACGATTTGCAAAATTTTCATCTTTAGTCCATTTAGGGCAGATATTCATACACTTATGATAAAGGACTGTTAACAGTTCTACGGCAGACATAGCTCCGCCTATATGACCTGATTGAGCATTATAAACCATTTTTAAAATATTTTTTCTGTTTTCTTTACACAGTTTTTCTAAACTTTTGATATCGTTATCGCTTAACATAAAACTACACTCCTTTTGGTATGAATTTTTCTCTTAGAACTTTTAAGACAAACAAAGGTAATGTCGGAAAAATTCTTTTAAATCTTTTGGGTTCCTTAACAGTTCTGTAAAGCCATTCAAGCCCTAATTTCTGATAAATTACCGGAGCGCGCTTTACAACACCCGACCAAACATCAAAACTTCCGCCGACACCGATGAATAAAGCCTCGGGTAATAATTTTTTAGCTTTAAATATAAATTCTTCCTGCTTAGGAGACCCCAAGGCGCACAATACAAGACGCGGCTGTCTTATTTTCAGGTCATTAAATACTTTTTCATCATCTTTAAAATAACCGTCTTGAACATAGGTTATATATAAATCAGAACATTCTTTCATAAGATTTTCTTTTGCTTTTTGAACAATTTCAGGTTTTGCTCCTATGAGAGCAACAGATAACCTGTCTTTTGCACATTCTTCAACCATCCTGTGCGCAAATTCAATTCCTGCAATTCTTCTGACTTTATACCCGAGAATTTTCAATCCGATTTCAACTCCAATTCCGTCAGGAATTACCAGTTCCGCAGCATCTATAATCTCAGCAAATTGAGAATTTTTTACAGCATTATTAATCATTTCGGGATTTATTGTCACTACCTGACCTGAAATAGATTTAGCATATTCTACAGCCTCATTAAAAGTAAATGTATCAATATTCAGACCTTGTAATTTTACAGTATTTCTTTCCATAAAATAATTATAAACTAATAATTAGATTTGGTAAAGTAAATTCTAATAAAAAAAAGCCGCACTGTTTTTGCAGGCGGCTTTATTATATAATTAATGAGTTAGAAGAAAAACTTTACCGGCTGTATCTGTTTAACGCGGCACATTGAATTGGAATTTGTGGTACATTCACTT
>ENA-ORTV01001144-ORTV01001144.1-human-gut-metagenome-genome-assembly--contig:-NODE-1144-length-29985-cov-7.988339_pt1 | contig 29985 bp, 26 predicted proteins | sample MGYA00241915_ERZ509194 | MGnify/ENA primary metagenome ERZ509194 (study PRJEB26280, sample SAMEA2338810) | human gut metagenome | biome: human gut; feature: human-associated habitat; material: faeces... | reverse complement strand
TTTTGCAAATGTTAGATAGTGACGAAAATGATATTTTCGTCCACATGGATAAGAAGAATAAGCAGTTTGATGAGAAAGAATGTAGAGGACTGGTTAAGCGATCAGGGCTGTTTTTTGCGGAGCGAACAAGTGTTACATGGGGAGGATATAGCCAAATAAATTCGGAGATGATATTATTGGAAATGGCAGTATCGCATAAAAAGTATGATTACATACGCCACCTCCTCACGCTGTCGCCAACAAATGCTTCTAGAATATTTCGGAGAAAAAGCAGATTATGAATGTGGCTATTGCGACAACTGTATCGAACGAAAAAAACGAGAGGCCGCCTCAAAAAATTCTCCGATACAAATTGCGAAAGAGATACAGCGACTGCTCGGAAATGGGGCAATCAGCCGAAACGAAATCGTGGAAAGCCTCCCCTATCCAGAGAACGAGGTTATCGAGAGCTTGCGCTTTTTACAGGACGAAGGATTCATTACCGCCTGCGAAGACGGTATTCACTATAAAAATAAATAACAGAAGGTATTCAGGTATTATTAAGATTAAGTAAAAATGATTAAAGGTTTTTGTTACATCATGCTTTTCTATGTATTAGGAGAGATGATGAGTCTGCTAATCGGGAAACTCATTCCCGGCAGCGTATGCGGCATGATATTGCTATTCATCGCGCTCACTTTAAAATGGATCCGTCCGCACGATGTAGATAAAGCAGCCTCGGCACTCACCCGCAATATGGCTCTGTTTTTCGTTCCCGCCAGCATAGGGCTAATGCACGAATATAAAATACTCATGAGCAATTGGGTAGTATTACTCACCGTATCGGTTGTGACAACATTGCTGGTGATCGTTGTCGTCGGAGTAACCGAAGAACAGCTCGACCGTAAATTATCCCATAAGAAAGGAGGTGAAAAAATATGAGTGAAATATTTTCTTCTACTCCCTTTATACTCCTATTGGTATTGGGAAGCTATTTAGCCGGCTGCAAATTGTACCGAAAAAAACACATAGCTCTGTTTCACCCTCTTCTAGTCGCTATGGTGCTTATCATAGCTCTCCTTTCATTACTGGACATCGACTATGACACGTTTTGCGCAGGTAGCAGTTTCATCAGCTTTCTTTTAGGACCCTCGGTCGTTGCACTGGGATATGCCCTTTACGAACAAATCGAGCAAATCAGAGGGAAAGAGATACCCGTACTTACTGCTGTCTTTGCCGGCGGTATCGTAGGTATAGTAAGTGTCATAGCTATTTGCAGAATCATGGGAGTAGACGAGACTATCACCTCGTCACTGCAACCCAAATCGGTAACCATACCCATCGCTATCTCCTTGTCGGAACACTCGAATGGCATACCGTCGCTCACCGCAGTTATCGTATTTGGCTGCGGGCTTTTGGGCGGGATCGTCGGTCCTGCCATTCTCGACCGCTGTCATGTCAACAGCCGAGTAGCCAGAGGGCTTGCCTTAGGTTCGGCGGCACATGGGCTAGGAACGGCACGAGCCATCGAATTGGGAGCTGTCGAAGGAGCTATCAGTGGCTTGGCCATCGGGCTGATGGGAGTTATCACCTCTTTACTTATACCTCTTTTTGAAAGTATTATGCGCTAATAATCAAAGCATAAAATAAAAGTATGACTTTATACCGATAAAATTAAGTATAATAATTTACAGATACCGCTTGCATATTCCAATAAAAGCCGTATCTTTGCAACGCTTTTACAAAAAGCAACAAGGTTAGATTCGCTAGCTCAGCTGGTAGAGCACAACACTTTTAATGTTGGGGTCTTGGGTTCGAGCCCCAAGCGGATCACAAAAGGGAACTTTTACAGTTCCCTTTTTTCAGCTCCAAACCAAAGGGAATTAACAATAACGGCTCAGTAGAAAATTCATGGGGATAGACTTGAATATTAATGAATGAGAGGGGGTGTATTTACCCTTCTCCCCTTAGCTTGCTCCTTTGTCCCGTATTTTTACTCGTTTTACGTATTTTTTAATATAGTTCGTGCTGCGTTAGCGGTATAGGGGAGAGACCGAAGGAACGGTAGTTTCTGAGGAGAGGGGTTGGAAAGGTTGCATAAGTTTTTTGCGGTAAAGGTTAACCTCTCCGTCCTTACGGACACCTCCCCTATATTTTGCTGGACAAAACACAGGGGAGGAGGTTTAAAATATCTCCGATAATGGATACTCTAACTTTTCATGCTATTAAAAGACGGAATTATTTCAAATCTCTATACATTCCTAAAACAAGCTCACAATAATCTAATGCAGATTGCAGTGCTGATAAACAACGATCAAGAGTTTCACAACCATTCATCAAAACGTCTATTTCATTTTGGGTAAAATTAGAAGAAAGAATCCTTAATCTTACTGCCCTTTGAACACCTTCAACACTTTCCTTAAAAGCGTCATATAAGTCAACCTGTGAGTTGTAACCACTTCTATAAATAGAGTATAAATCAGAATCATATCTTCCAAGAAAACACTTGATAAGAATAGCATTTGAGTCAAAATTTACATCATGCATTAAATCTTTAAGTTCAAACTGTAGCCGATTAATTTCATGACTACAATACAGGTAATCATAATCATGTTGCAATGTATTTAACTTTGTAGAAAGGCTATCTACATAAGCTTTTAAGTCGGTAGTTTGAGATGGATTATTGTCTTGAGCAACTACACGACTCATTCCGAATAAAGTAAGGATAAATAATAATATTAATCTTTTCATAATCAATGGTATTAACTTTTCACAAAAATACTAATAATAATCAACATACCAATCATTTTCATTTGGGTGTTTTGTTCTTTATAACCAAACATTTTAATATGTTTTTTAGCACAAAAAGGGAAATAACACTTACCCGATTGATCGCTAAACGATATTTTTCAAGATCAATAGTCTTTATGACCTTTTAAGTTTTCAAATTTAGATAAAAAGAAGGATTTCGCAGTGTTAATTCATAAAGTTAAAACAGATGTTAAAATAAAGATAACTATTTAACTAAAAATAGAATAATGCATACTACTTTTCAACTACAACAATCTTTTCTCCTCACCAGCTTTAAATACGACTTTTTTCGAAACTCCATTGAAGCAAATCTCAGTTCGTCCTCCTTTAAGGGAATAGACAATTAATGATACAACTTCTCTATTTTTCCATTCCATATCGACGATAAACCCGCCACGAGCACAAATACCTTGTACTCTACCATCGGCCCATGACTCCGGCAATGCCGGAAGAAGAACGATCTTATTGGTCGAAGATTGCATGAGCATTTCTATAACACCCGAACACCCGCCAAAGTTACCATCTATTTGAAAAGGCGAATGAGCATCCAACAAATTCGGGTAAGTTCCACCCCCACGCCGCGCATCTTCTCCTTTATAGTTATCGGGACTGACATACCGAAGAAGCCTACGATACATATGATAGGCTTTTTCTCCGTTTCGTAACCGAGCCAAAAGGTTTACACGCCACCCGGTACTCCAACCGGTCGTTTCAGCTCCTTTAATTTGGAGTGTACGGGCACAAGCTGCCGCCAATTCGGGAGTTTCCTCAACCGACAAATGATGCCCCGGATACAACCCGAAAAGATGAGATTGATGCCGATGATATGGGTCTTGATCTTGCCAGTCGTAATACCATTCTTGCAAATTACCGTCCGTCCCAATTTGATACGGATACAACCGAGAAAGAGTCTTTTTAATTCTTTTCCTGAAAGACTTATCCACCCCGAGCACCTTCGAGGCTTCGGCGGCATCAATAAGGCATTCGCGTATCATCGCCAAATCGGAAGTATTTCCATAGGAAGTAGCCCCCACATACCCATCAGGCGTAATGTACTTATTTTCGGGAGAGGTTCCGGGAGAGGTCACAAGTTTTCCATCTTTCTCGACTAACCAATCCATGCAAAACTCTGCTGCCCCCTTTAACACAGGATAAAATTTACACAAAAATCCCTTGTCCAATGTAAAAAGATAATGCTCCCAAATGTGAGTAGACAACCATGTACCCCCCATCGTCCAACAAGCCCATGAAGGGTCCCCCTCATTAAGACCAACAGGACACGTCATCGCCCAAATATCCGAATTATGCCCCAAACACCAACCTCGCTCTACTCCATAATAATCCTTTGCGGTTTTTCTTCCCGTCTTACTGAGATTAGCAATAAACTCTATCAGCGGATATTGCATCTCTATCAGATTAGTCGTACCGGAAGCCCAATAATTTTCTTCGAGATTAATATTGACTGTATAGTTACTGCTCCAAGGCGGAAGCACACTTTCGTTCCACAGGCCCTGCAAATTGGCCGGGACTCCCGGAGTACGAGAGCTAGATATGAGCAAATAGCGTCCAAATTGAAAATAAAGTTCCTCTAAATCTGGATTTTGTTGCTTACAATCGGTATAAAAAAGTAACTGTTTGTCTGTCGGCAATGCCGCAATATCATCATCTGTATTTCCTAAATCGAGTTTTACACGGTCGAAATAATATTTATAGTCTCTAATATGTGCCTCTCGCAAAGCATCATAAGTTTTACCGATGGTACACTTCATACGTTTTTCTACATGACTGCGATAATTACGCCCCTCTTTAACCGGATCCTTGTCAAAACCATTAAAACTCGTAACATTCGCTATCAAAATGAGCACTTCTGTGCTCCCGTCAATCTCGATACGACTATCCGAATATCGATTCTTTACACTCCCATCGACACTCAAAACCCTCACAAGAGTCTTAAAGTGAATGCCTCTTTCCGGATCATAGCGATGCTTATCTTCCGCCTTATAATAAACCGGAAACGAATGATAAGCCGCATAACCTTCAACAGATATTTCATTATCGGCCACCTGCGAGCTATGGGGTAACGGAGAATCGAATGAAAGCAACGCATGAATTCCTTCCTTATTTTCAGATTTCAAACGAATGACAATCACCGAATCGGGAGCCGATGCAAAATAATCGCTCGTAAAAAGTTTTCCGTCCTTCAAGTATTGCGTTCGTGCCGTAGCATTACCAATATCGAGCCATCGGTGGTAATCAGAAATACCTGCTGTATCATCAAGATATTCTATCGTCAATGTTCCAAGTGGTTGATAATTTTCGCTGTAATGTCCTTGTACCTTGTATTGAGCCTTATCTGCTCCTTCATAATCCTCATTATCCAGTAAAGCTCTGATTTCGGGAATAACATTAAAAGCATCGGGAGAAGAATTTTCACTTTCGGGTTCTCCTGTCCAAAGTGTTATATCGTTAAATGAAATCTTATCTTTTTTTACACCGCCATATAAAGTCGCTCCCATCGTCCCATTCCCTATAACGAGAGCCTCTTCGAAATACTCTGCCGGACGCTCATAATGCAATTTCATATTCCCGGCAAAAGTAACCGGGAGAATAAAAAACATACACAAAATAATCCAAAAAACTTTCTTCATCACCATAACTTTATATTGAATAACTTATTTCTAAATTTCTCTCCCTAATTTTTATTCTATAATTTTTTATCCCGTAATCGGTACTCTATCGAATCTCCGTATAAAGTTTGAAGTTCGACCAATTCCTGTTTCAATTTCTCGATTATACTTTCATATCCCGGCTTATCGAAAAGATTGTTCATTTCCGTGGGATCAGTTTGCAAATCGTATAGTTCCCATTGATCGATATCGTCATAGAAATGTATCAATTTATAACGTTCTGTACGAACGCCATAGTGACGTTTTACCATGTGTTCTGCCGGATATTCATAAAAATGATAATAAAGAGAAGATCGCCAGTCTTGCGGATGCTCGCCCCTCAATAACGACATCAATGAAATACCTTGTATATCATCGGGAATCTCCACACCGGCCAATTCGAGGAATGTCGGGGCATAATCTATATTCTGCACCAATTCGATAATATCGCCTCGCTTTTGAAAACCTTTCGGCAAACGCATAACAAGCGGTGTTCGCATAGACTCTTCATACATAAACCGTTTATCAAACCAGCCATGTTCCCCCATATAAAATCCTTGATCGGAAGTATAGACAACCAACGTATTATCCAATAACCCAGCCTTTTCCAAATAGTCTAACACTCGTCCAACATTATCGTCCAACGACTTCACGACTTTTGCATAATCACGCATAAACCGTTGATATTTCCATTCAACCAGCTCCTTCCCCTGTGGATTCTCCCGAAAAAATACATCAGTTATAGAATCATATACCGCATCATAGGCTACCCGATCTTCGGGAGTAAGCCGTTTTATCTTACGTCCATAGGCTTTCTTCAAACGTGACTTCATTCCCTCACGATACATTTTCGTATCATAAATAATATCCATGTCTTTTGCAATACTCATCGTTTGCGCAGCAGCCGGCCGCCGACCCTCGTAATCATCATAAAAATTATCGGGCATTGAAAACTCTTTATCTTCATATAACGTGAGATATTTCAATTCAGGTAGCCAGTCGCGGTGAATAGCCTTATGATGAATAAACAAACAAAAGGGCTGCTCCTTATCACGACCTTTCTCCAACCAATCTATACTTTTGTCGGTAATAATATTAGTTAAGTAACCCTTTTCTCGAACCGTATCATTATTCATCGTTATAAAATCGGGATTATAGTAATCGCCCTGACCGGGAAGAATTTCCCAATAGTCGAATCCCGTAGGCATACTCTCTAAATGCCATTTCCCCACGATAGCGGTTTGGTAACCCGCAGTCTGCAAAAGTTTAGGCAGCGTCTGCTGCGAACCATCGAATACACAAGTCGTATTATCGGTGAACCCATTCGCATGACTGTGTTTACCCGTAAGCATACACGCCCTACTCGGCCCACTTAATGAATTCGCTACAAAACTATTCGTGAACCGAACTCCGTCCCGAGCAATTCTATCCAAGTTAGGAGTTTCGATATAGCGAGTATCATAACAACTCATCATTTGTCCGGTATGGTCATCTGTCATAATATAAACAATATTATAACGAGGAGGAACTTTATTTTCTTTCTTACATGACGAAAAAGAAAAAACAACAGTAGTCGCTGCTACTCCCGTTAAATAGGGAGAAAAAGATTGGAATAATGTTTTCATAGAATCATTTAAATATTAGAAGGTCTTGTATCTATTATATTAAACAACTATTTCTTATTTCCGTGAAAATACCGAAACAACTCTCCATAATCCAACATTTTGTTTCTGCTTTCATTGGTACTTTCTTTGCGACAAATACAAAACGAACTTTATATAGAGTTTACTGTTATATTTGACTTATATATAATTTTGTCAAAGATAATATTTTTTCTCAAAAAGATATAAATCGAAAGTAAACGAAAGTTTTTTTATCATTTCGATTTATTTATGACCTTGATTTCTATACTAATCACAAAAAACAACACCCTAAAAGTTCGAACTTTTAGGGTGAGTCATTTATTATAATAAAATTATTTCTTACCTAATATCCTCCGCCTAACGCATGATAAAGATTAATAACTCCCTGTATCTCTTCAAAACGATCGGATACGGCCGATAACTCGGCATCCAAAAGGGTCTGGCGTGCGGTAAGTACTTCTAAATAGTTCTGTGAACTATGACGCATCAGCAGCTCGGAACTCCTGACTGCCGATTGAAGCGAAATAATTTGCTGTCGATCCAAATCCAATCGTCGGCGTGCAACTTGCCATTGTAACAAAGCATCATTTACTTCTGTTCCAGCATTAAGGAGTGTCTGGCGGAAAGTGAGTAAAGCCTCCTCTTGTCGAGCTTTTGCAACTTTCAAATTAGCTATATTCTGTCCTCTGTTGAAAAGCGGTTGTACCAATGCCCCCACCGCAGAAAACAACCATTCCCCCGGATTAGAAATAATAGCTCCGGCTGCATTCGTCCACCCCGCCGAACCACTTAGCGTAATGGCAGGATAAAAAGCTGAATAAGCCCGATTTGTCGTATAAAAAGATTCGGCTAATGCAGCTTCACTTTGGCGTACGTCTGGACGCCTCTGCAACAACTGCAAAGGTACTCCTACCGATAAAGTATCGGGAAAGGACTGCATATCCAATGTCGAACGACCTATCCTCTGAGGAACTACTCCCAATAAAGACGATAAAGAATTTTCCACCTCGGTAATTTGCTGTTCTAATGACAATAAAGAAGCATCGACCGACAATTTACTCGCTTCGATTTGAGCAACAGCCATTTCAGTAGTTTGCCCCGCTTTCTTTAAAGCCTTCATAACGCGTAAATTCTCTGCCCATATCTCGGCCGTTCGTCTACTAATATCGAGTTGCTTATCCAACATCAACAGTGTATAATAACTATTTGCGATCGTAGCGATCAACTGAGTCTGGACGGCTTGCTTATATGCTTGACTTTGCTCTAACACAGCCTTTGCCTCTCGTTTGGCATTAGTGAGACGTCCGAATATATCTAATTCCCAATCGGCCGATGCAGCCAAATTATACGTCTTAGTCGGACTATTTCCTTCTATACTCTTAATTGTTCCCTGCGGAGTAAGAGAAACGGAAGGCAAATACGCCAACTTAGAAGAGGTCAACAAAGCTTCTGCTTCACGCACTTTCAATCGAGCTATATTCAAATCGGTATTATTTGCTATTCCTTTTTCGATAAGCTGCTGTAAAACCGTATCGGTAAAAAGTTCTTTCCACGAAAAATCAGCAAGCGACATCGTATCTTCTGTCATTGCCGGAACTCGATACAGACTATCGACTCCCGATAATTCAGGACGTTCATACGTCCTATATATGTGGCAACCGCTCAATCCGGCCGATAATAACAAACCTATAATTATCCTTTTCATATCAATGATTCACAAGTTTATTTATTTTCTTCAATTTTGGGTAACTTACGTTCCGGCATTAATCTTTCTTGTAAAGTTTGGAATACGATAAACAACACAGGAACAATAAACAATAAAGCTATCGTACCGATTAACATACCACCGACTGTTCCTACACCGATAGAAATATTCCCGTTAGCTCCTACACCCGACGAAAACATCATAGGTAACATACCGAATATCATGGTAAGCGAAGTCATAAGGATCGGACGTAACCGAACCTGAGCTGCCGAGATTGCCGCTTGGGTAATTGTCATACCATGCCGACGACGTTCCGAAGCATATTCTGTCAACAAAATCGCCGTTTTCGCCAACAATCCTATCAACATGATTAGTCCGGTTTGCAAGTAGATGTTATTTTCCAAGCCAAACATTTTAGCAAACAAGAAACTTCCGGCCAAACCAAAAGGAACGGAAAGAATTACCGCGATGGGAATGAAAAGACTCTCATATAAAGCACATAAAATCAAATAGATAAACACAACACATATCACAAATACCAACGTAGTGGTACTACCCGACGATGCCTCTTCCCTAGACATTCCTCCGAACTCGAATCCGTAGCCTTCGGGAAGTGTCTCTTCCGCGACCTCTCGAACTGCCTGAATAGCTTGTCCCGAGCTGTACCCTGCCGCAGGTGTGCCGTTAACACTAATAGCCGAAAAAAGATTAAAACGAGACAGCGTTTCAGCCCCATACACACGAGTCAGTGTCAAATATTGACTAACCGGGGACATTTCACCATCTGAATTACGGACAAACATATTATTTAATGCTTCCGTATCTAACCGAAATTCCGGTGAAGCCTGCACCATCACTCGATATAATTTCGAGAAACGGTTCATATTCGATGCATAGTTTCCTCCTATATATCCCGACAATACATTCAGCACTTCCGACGGCGATACTCCGTTACGTTTACAGCGGGCAGCATCTACCTCGACCAAATATTGAGGGAACTTAGTATCGAACGAAGTCGTGGCACGTGCGATTTCGGGTCTAGCATTCAAAGCGTCGATCATCTGACGCGTATATTTCAACAAATCCTCAATCGTACCCCCCTTTTGATCCTGCACATAAATTTCAAATCCACTGCTCACGCCATAGCCAGGAATCATCGGTTGTGCAAAAGCCATAATCTGTGCCGAAGATATATCGTCTGTACGTTTATATATTTCATTGATAACAGCATTTATTTCATCTTCATCGTCCGTCCGTTCGTCCCAGGGTTTCAAACGAATGATAAACATGCCGTTCGATGCCCCTTGACCGCTAATCATACCATTACCTGTCACCTTAGAGAATATACGAACCTGAGGAATACCCTTGATACGCCTGTCGATTTCGTCCATTACAACCTTAGTTTGCTCCAAATTCGTTCCGGGAGAAGTACGTACATCTACAAAAATAGTTCCCATATCCTCCTGCGGCACAAGTCCGGTTTTCGTCGTTTTCATCAAAATAAACAATCCGGCGCCAGCAATTACCAACAATACACCAGCTAACCATTTATGTTTAAACATAAAAAACACTCCTGTTTTATATTTCATCACGATACGATGAAATGCCGTATCAAATGCCATATGGAAACGAGAAGAAAAACTCATTTTGCCTCCTTTTCCAATCACGTGAGGGGTCATAATCAAAGCGCACAATGCCGGACTTAAAGTCAACGCATTGACCATTGAGATCGCTACCGCTACTGCCATAGTGAGACCGAACTGCGTATAAAACGTTCCGGTCGTACCGCCAATGAAACAAACAGGTATAAACACTGCCATGAAAACAAAAGTGGTCGTAATCAATGCAGACGTTATACCTCCCATTGCATCGACGGTTGCCAAATAGGAAGATTTATATCCCTCATCGAATTTAGCCTGTACAGCCTCGACCACAACTATCGCATCGTCGACTACCGTCCCGATTACCAACACCAGTGCGAACAGAGTCAACATGTTCAGACTAAAACCGGCCGCATAAAGGAAAGCAAACGTACCTATCAGAGAGACAATGATAGAAATAGAAGGTATGAGCGTCGAACGCATACTTTGCAAAAATACATACACAACAAATATCACCAAAAGGATAGCTTCGACCAATGTTTTTATCACGTTCTTAATAGAAGCATCGAGAAAGTCTTTGGAACTCATCAAATCTACCAACTCCATACCCTTAGGCAAAGATTTTGAAATTTCGGCTACGACTTTGTCTACCTCCTCAATAATCTCATTCGCATTCGAACCGGAAGTTTGCGCGATCATGCAGTTAGAGCCAGGATGTCCATTCACCTCTCCAATATAAGTGTAAGTACGGGAACCCAGCTCTATCCGAGCAACATCTTTCAATCTTAACACTTCTCCACTGGCAAGAGACTTGATTACCAAATTTTCATAATCTTTCTCGTCTTCATAACGCCCCCGGTATTTCAATACATATTGAAACGTATTTTCCGACTCCGCACCCAAAGTCCCGGTAGGAGCCTCCAAATTTTGTTCATCGAGAACCGTCGTTATATCTGTCGGGACCAACCCGTATTTTGCCATCTTACCCGGATCGAGCCAAATACGCAACGAATAATCGGCTCCCATCACATTCACCTCGCCGACGCCAGCTATACGAGAAAGACGGGGTTCAATATTTATTTTCAAATAGTTGTTCAAGAAACTTTCATCGAATGAATTATCTGGACTATAAAGAGCCAATGCTTTAATATTGCTCGTCTGTCGTTTACGAACCGTAATTCCACTCCGCGTAACCTCGGCTGGCAAAAGCCCCTGAGCACTAGCTATACGATTTTGTACATTGACCATCGCCATATCGGGATCTGTACCCTGACGAAAATAGATTGTAATTCTCGCAGAGCCAGTATTCGTAGATGATGAAACCATGTACATCATATTCTCCACTCCATTGAGAGCTTCTTCCAAAGGTACGACCACACTCTTTTGCACAGTTTCGGCATTAGCCCCTGTGTAACTGGCCGAAACACTAACCGTAGGAGGAGCTATCTCCGGGAATTGTTCTATGGGCAACTGGGAAAGACCTATCAATCCAATAATGAGTATCACGACGGATATAACGCCCGCCAATATGGGGCGATCTATAAATACTTTTATTTTCATGGCAACACGTTATTCTTGGGTCGTCTGACTTTCTATTATCGTTCCCTCTCGTACTAATCCGGCTCCTTCGGCAATAACGACATCTCCCGAATTAAGACCCGATTCTACGATATACTCTGTACCGTTATTCAATTTAAATACCTCGACCGGAGCAGATTTCGCCTTTCCTTCAACAACTTTGTAAACGAATACCCGATTTTGTAACTCATAAGTGGCCGTCTGAGGAATAACGATACAATTTTTTCTTACCGTAGGAATAAGAACCGTCCCGCTTCCACCGTTACGTAACAGTCCGTCGGGATTAGAAAAAGAGGCTCGCAAACTGATTGCTCCGGTACTTTCATCGACGGTTCCACTAATGGCATCAATCTTACCCTGTTGTACATAAGCCTTACCATTGCTCAATGTAAGTTCTACGTCAGGCATTTGCGACATCGCCTTTTGCAGAGAACCATATTGTTGAAGCAAGTCGAGAATTTGATTCTCCGACATGGAAAAATAGGCATACACTTCTTGATCGTCAGACACCGATACCAAAGGTTCGGAAATAGTACTACTCACCAAAGCCCCCACCCGATAAGGAATCATACTAGCGACACCGTCTACCGGACTTTTAACCTCTGTATATGAAAGATCGTTACGAGCATTTGTTTCTTGTGCTTTCGCTTGGGCCAAAGCAGCTTCTGCTTCGGCTAATTCATTTTTTGCCGTTTGAAGATCAAATTCAGAAACGACCTGTTCTTTAAAAAGTTCGGCCTTGCTTTCAGCAGAAAGTCGAGCCGTAGCCAACTTGGCTTCGGCACTTTTCACATTAGCCACAGCAGTTTCAAGAGCTGCTTTATAAGGCACTTGATCTATGATAAAAAGTGTTTGTCCCTTATGAACGGCATCACCTTCGTTTATCTTTATTTCGGTAATAATTCCGCTTACTTGCGGACGTACTTCTACAAATTGGCGTCCACGCAGTGTCGCCGTATATCCCGACTTTAAAGTCCTATTTGTCGGTTCTACGGTAATTGTTTTGTACATTGCTGTGCCTTCTCTTCGTTGGGATTCTTTACATGCCGAGAGCATAGACAATACAGCCATAGCAATAATAAATTGTTTCATTTTTACTGTTTTATGTGATGATTATTTAATTTGCGATTAATCTTCGTTACCCCGAAAAGTAATTCTCAAATTTATAAATTATATTGCTACCAGATAAACATGTATTGATAAACGACTAAAAAGTGATGCCGAACAGCAAATGATGACAATTGACAAATTCACAAGAAAGCTCTACCTTTGTCATAAAAGAAATTTTTCAACGACTACTCTCCCTTCAATATAAACCGACACATAAATGAAAATATGAGGCAGACTCGTATCAGTACATACATAGACTTACTTTTTTGTTTGGTTATACTACCACTGATTATCATGTTAGTTCCTGTCGAAAAATGGATCATACACCACACCTATTTCATGTTAACATTGATCGTTTACTTATATGCCCTTTATTTTACTTACCGCAAAGCCAACATACCCTCACTTTTTTTAAGACATAAATTCGGACAAGTTTTTTTTCTTATAGCGGCTCTATTGATAATCACATGGGGACTCAGCCAGATACCTATTCCAAAAGACAAGTTTTCCACTTCTTCTCTGGACTTGGGTATACGACAGCACATGCGAACACAAACCGTATGGTTTTTCTTTCTCATCGTCACCGGATTCAGTCTCGCCATAGAACTGACATTCGAACTATTTCGCCAAATTCTGTCCAAACAAGAAATCGAAGCAGAAAAGAATAAAGCGGAATTGGCTCTTTACAAGGCACAAATCAATCCTCACTTTCTATTCAATACACTCAATGCATTATATGGTTTGGTATTGACCAAATCCGATAAAACAGAATCGGCATTCATTCAATTCTCCAACATTCTCAAATATATGTATGCACAAACTACATCAGAAACCATTCCCGTTTGCAACGAGATAGATTATATTCGCCAATATGTCGATTTACAAGCTCTCAGACTAAATAAACATACCTACATATCTTTCGAAACACAAACCGACGATGACCAAGCTCCAATTCCCCCTATGATCCTTATTACATTCGTGGAAAACGCTTTTAAATACGGTACATCTTCCGATATAGATTGCACTGTACTCATCAGAATTATAGTGAAAAACGGACAACTCCTTTTCGAAACAGAAAATACGGTCATGAAAGAAAAAAAGGAAAAGACCCCTGCTATCGGCATCGAAAATTGCCGCAAGCGATTAGAATTGCTCTATCCGGGTCGTTTTAATTTAACGACTGTCCAAGAAAACCGACAATATAAAATCAGACTAACTATTCGACTACAATGAAAAAATTTTCTTGTATAGCTATTGACGACGAACCTCTAGCTTTACTTGTCATCACTCAATTTTGTGAACGGTTTGGAAATTTGGATCTTTCGACATTCAGCGAACCTCGTATTGGGTTGGAAGAGATCAAACGACACAAACCCGATTTGGTTTTCCTCGACATAGAAATGAATAGTATCAACGGACTGGATATCGCTCACGCTCTACCCAGAGAGTGTTGCTTTATATTCACCACTGCACACGCTCAATACGCACTCAACGGATTCGACCTCGATGCCGTAGATTTCCTACACAAACCGTTTGCTTACGAAAGATTTAAAAAAGCTGTCGAGAAAGCCATTCGCAGAATAGAAACAGAAAAAGTCCCCGAGAATATCGTTATCAAACAAGAATATGCCAACGTAACAATTCCCATTAATGACATTCTATATATCGAAGCGATGGAAAACTATACTAAAATTTTCCGGGAAAACGGGGGATACATACTGTCCCGAACGAACATGAAAACGATTCAAGAAATTTTGCCCGAAGAAAATTTTCTCCGCATTCACCGTTCATATATCGTACCTATCGAAAAAATCGAAATGTTTTCCAAGAAAAAAATAAAACTTATTGGGAAAGAAATATTTCTCCCCATAGGAAGACTTTACGCTAATCACATATATGACACACTTATCTCCCGAAATTCCGGGCATATTTTTCCAAACTCATAAGAATACAAGGTAAAATACGGAACGAGGAAATGGAAACTACTATGGAATAAGCGAATGAAATCCGATATTCGATATGCACCTACTAAACGCTCATTATCTTTTGACTTTAAAAAGCATACATTTTACAGGTATTTTATTTTTTGTATAGAATCATTATCTTTGTACGAAAACTAATTATTTATACCCAATGAAAAATACATGTGTTTTTCTCACTATTTGTGCTCTATTCGCAGGTTGTCAGTCAAACAAAAAACAATATTACGAAAAACATCTCGTTTTTCCCGAAGGCTCGACAATCGAACAAAAAGTCGAAATGGCAGCACACCTGACACCTACACCTCAACAACTAGCATGGCAACAGTTGGAACTGACCGCATTTCTACACTTCGGTATAAACACCTTTACCAATCGGGAATGGGGAGACGGGAAGGAAGATCCCAAACTTTTTAACCCCACTCAGTTAGATGCCGAACAATGGGTAAAAACGCTGAAAGATGCCGGATTTAAAATGGCGATTCTCACAGCCAAACATCACGACGGTTTTTGTTTATGGCCCACTGCTACAACCAGTCACTCGGTCGCTTCATCACCCTGGAAAGATGGAAAAGGCGATGTAGTCAAAGAGATGAAAGAGGCTTGCGACAAATATGGTCTCAAATTCGGTGTTTACCTATCTCCGTGGGACAGAAATGCATCTTGCTATGGAAACTCGCCCGAATACAATAAATTTTTCATCGAACAACTTACCGAGTTGCTCTCAAACTACGGAGAGATACACGAAGTTTGGTTCGACGGTGCTTGCGGTGAAGGTCCTAATGGTAAAAAACAAGAATATGACTGGGATCAGTTCTATAAAACCATACAAAAGTTACAACCCAACGCTGTCATGGCTATCATGGGAGACGACGTAAGATGGGTAGGAAACGAAAAAGGATATGGGCGGGAAACCGAATGGAGCGCAACGGCTCTTGTTCCCGGTATATATTCCCGTTCAGACAGTATTAACACCGTATTAGGTTTAAAAAACAAATCGGAAGACCTCGGCAGTCGAGCCCTTTTAGAACAAGCGACCGAATTATTTTGGTACCCGTCGGAAGTCGATGTATCGATTCGTCCGGGCTGGTTCTATCATCGGGAAGAAGACGATAAGGTAAAATCGCTTTCTACATTGGTGGACATCTATTTCAAATCGGTAGGATACAATTCTGTTTTACTGCTCAATATTCCTCCCGACACAAGGGGGTTGATTCATGAAAACGACGCCAAACGGCTGCAAGAACTGGCTCAATATATAAGCCATACATTTGCAACCGATTATGGAAAAACTTCTCACGAAAAAATTACCGGGAAAGAGGGCGATTCCTTCGAGATAAATATAACGGCTACGACTCCCGTGAATACACTCTTACTGCAAGAGGATATACAGAACGGACAACGAATTGAAGCATTTACCGTAGAGGCTTCGATAAACGGAGTATGGGAAAAAATCTCCGAAGGCACAACAATAGGATATAAACGACTGGTGAGATTCGACGATGTTATCGCCGACAAATTAAGAGTGACTATTAATCGGACAAGAGCCGATTTCTCCATATTACGAACCGGAATATTCTATGCAAACCCTATTATAGAAAAATCAGAAGAAGCACAAAATTCGGTTTTCACTCCCCAAGAGTGTCTTATCGGAGATAAAGAAGCAGTAGAAGCTATTGACAAAAAAATCGAGACTGCTATTTACAGCGACGGTCTTTCTCCTATCCTCATCGATCTCGGAAAAATACGAAGCATAAAAGGGTTCTGTTACACACCGGTACAAGAAGGGAATACCGATGGGACTATTTTCCACTATAATTTGTATCAAAGTAACGACGGAAAAGAATGGAAAGGCATTATACTTAACGGTGAATTCAGCAACATAAAGAACAATCCTATTCCTCAATTCGTCACATTCGGGAAAGTCTTGGAAACAAGATACTTGAAATTAGAACCCATCGAAGAGATAAACGGAAACCAAAAGACCTCTATCGCTGAGTTTAGTGTGGTAATACCGTAAAAACAACCGATCATATATAGAAAACCGCCCGATAATATAAAATCGGGCGGTTTTTATATTACATGAAAATACTCCAAAGCTCGTTTTATACCATCGTCGTCGACAGAAGTTGTCACATAATCGGCTACCTTTTTTAGCGAATTTCCGGCATTACCCATAGCGACACCAATACCCGCGACTTTCAACATATTGGTATCGTTTCCTCCATCGCCAAATGCCATTACTTCACTTATGGAAAAACCACAATATTTCGCAACCGATTTCACCCCCTTTCCTTTATCTACTCCCTTAGCGGTTACATCGGCAAAAGCAGGATACCACCGACTGGACTCACAAGAAGGTAAACAAGGCATAATCTCTGCCTCTTCCTCGGCTGTAATAATCGGTGTCATCTGTATAATGCGTTGTTGCAAAAGAGCACTCAAAGAGATATTACCGGAGATATTGTTCAAATCGAGCAACCGATGGAAAAATTCTTCGATTTCTCGAGTCGTGTTATAGACCAGAGCTGCCGATTCTCCCACCAATATACACGGGAATTTCCGCTCATCGGAAAATTTCATCATTGCACAAACATCTTCTTTGGGAATTGTATGGCAAGCGATTACCTTATCTCCGACCAATATATAAGCACCATTCGTAGTAATATATCCATCAATAAGGCTTTTGATATCATCGAGATTATTGATATAAGTCAAAGGTCGTCCCGTAGAGATAAAGATTTTCAATCCTTTCTTTTTAGCTTTCTCCAACGATTCTACCGTAGAACGAGGAATACGATGAGTATGAAAACTCACAAGCGTACCGTCAATATCGAGAAACAGGGCTTTAATCATTCTTTCTTTTTTATAATGCAAAGATAGTCGAAACAAATTTACATCATACCAACTTCCTACCATTTATCACCATGAAAAAATCCGCCTAACCAATAGGCGGATTTTCCCAAAAACAACATCAAATAACTTATATAACGAAGTAATCACTCCTCACGGCTATAAATAGAATCTTTTATATCATTGATATCCACAAATTTATTCACTATGGCATAGATCGTCAATCCAGCCGGACTATGTATTTGCAATTTCCCTGCGATGTTTCTCCTATGGGTTATGACTGTATGGGCAGACAAACACAATTTTTCAGCGATCTGCTTATTGGTCATTCCTTTCACAACGCCTATAATAATCTCTTTTTCTCTCTCGGTGAGCGGTTCTTGTCGTTCTTCTTTTTCAGAAGAAGTCTGCACCATCGATTCAAACGTTTCCTTAATCTGCTCTGCCGAATCGTACACCGAGATGACTCCATCATACATTTTTAAAACCGAAGCATCTGCCAAAGAATGCTGTAAAGCAATGCATTTCAATGAGAGACCTTCAAGGCTCTTCTTAAATTGTATAATAGACGATATACCTGCCAATCCCGGATCTATAATCAATATATCTGGCCTACGCCACGACAATAATGCTGGGAGCTGCTGCATATCGGCAACTTCGGCCGCTTCGATATTGAGAGTCGACAGTTTTTTCAACACAGTCAATAATCCCTTACGGATAATCAATGAAGGTTCTGCTATGACGACTTTTAATACAGGCTTCATTTTTTTCTTTCTATATTATATTCCAGCGTTTGAATGACCGGAATAAAAAGATAATCCTCTATATAATTATGCGAAGCTAAATCTTGTTCGCATGTAAATATATCGAACAACACGCTATTCAGCTCATTACTACTCGATGCCGGATAATATTTTATCAATATATTTTTCAGTTCGGTCAATTTCGCTTCAACCTGATCGTGTCGTTTTCGAAATATCGCAATACTGTACATATCGGGCTTTACACCTGCCAATAAAGAGTTTACATAAGGAAAAACAGTACTCTCTTCATACCGCATGTGTTTCTGAACCTCGGCTACATACTCATCGAAAAACCGGAGAATTGCAATAGAAATATCTTTCTCTCCTCCATCTATCGCATTCAATAGATTACAACGAATAGCCGGTAATCTGAAATTCAGAAAATAGTCGTGAGAATTATGTAAATACTCCAATAAAGCCCCGGTAGATATAACATTTTTATAGTCATCGACATCACCCTCGTCTAACAATAAATTAACTACGGCCAAAAATGTTTCGGTATGTACGCCATTTTCCCGACAAACCTCCCCGATACTTTTATCGCCGAAACCCAACGCGATGCCGAAACGGCTCATGACTAACAACACAGGGTAATTGTCACAAACCAAATCGCTCATTCGGTTATTCTGATTATATGCTCCGAGTTTATACATCTTTTTTTCTTTTACTTTTTTGTATCATTGAAATACAAATATAACCAAAGGTGAGCGCAAAGGCAAACGGAAACCTCATTTCCGATTTGACTCTGCCGAACCGCATCCTATATTCTACAAATATAGCGAAATATCATTGTTTCGACATGACAAAGGAACAGCATTCCCAAGAGTTATACAATCCCCTTTTTAGGTGAAATAAGTACTTTGCCATACCTAATTGTTGTTACTGTATATCATTATGCCATAAATATAAACATCTAGCCCCCTAAATTTGTCCACCCAAATAAAATCGAACTATGGTAAAAATTCTTTTAGACAACGGGCACGGATACGATACACCGGGAAAGAGGTCTCCTATATGGCCCGACGGTAGTCAACTATTCGAATGGGAGTTTAACCGCGACATCGTATCCCGAATAGAAATTCTATTGAAAAAGGCCGGTATCTCTTGTGTCCGACTAGTACCCGAAAAAGAAGATATTTCTTTATCGGAACGCTGCAAACGGGCCAATACGATCGCCAAACAAAGTGATTGTTTACTTATCTCTATCCATGCGAATGCCGGTGGAGGAAGCGGTGGAGAAGTGTTTACCTATTTAGGTAGTCACAAAAGCAAATCATACGCCGAAATATTTCGAGACCTTTGGAAAAATCATTTTCCCGAACTTCATTTTCGAGGTTGTAAAGAAGAGAATTTCTGTATATTAAGAGAATCTGTTTGCCCCGCGCTTCTCACCGAAAACCTTTTTATGGATAACTACGCAGATTGCAAAATACTTCTATCGGAATGCGGACGAGAAGAAATAGCCCGTTGGCACGCAGAATCTATTCAAATAATTTTGAAGCGATTTTATCAACTCGGGTAAACTTTTTATTGCTTCGACATGTTATAGGGAAAAACCAATATATAATGATATGAAAAAATTTGTTTTTACATTATTCGCCGTGGCAGCTCTTATCGCTTGCCAGTCAAACAATAAACAAAATCAGATGACCGGCGAAGGCGAAGCCGTAGAAATCGTAGGAACCGACTCGACCGGGTTGGTAGATGTATTCGCTTATGAAGGTACAGTACCGACAGCTTCCGGGAAAAAAGACAGTATGGACTACTTGGTAATCATTACCCAAAAGATAGACAGTGTCAATGGCGTATACCAAATGACAACAACCTATATAACAGCCGATGGGAAAAGCGGAAAAAAAATAAACAGTAAAGGGAAAAAGCTATCACATAAAGGGACTAAAAAAGATAAAGCAGCCAAAGTTTACAAGCTAGTCCCCGACAGCGGCTCGAATCAAACCGTCAACTTGTGGGTAGAGAGCGATACAACGGTCGTTATTCTTGACGACCAAATGAATACCCCTGCCAAACCAGAGCATTACAGATTAAAAACCGTTAAGAATAAAAAGTAAAATACGATGTTTTAGGCTTATAGAGAAGAAGGAATGAAGTTTATTATTTGCAAAACTTTATTCCTTCTTCTCTATAAATCAAAAAACTGAATCGCCGCTAAATCTTTGTCTAACCACTTCATACATCATGACGCCCGCTGCCACAGAAACATTGAGCGAACCGATGTTCCCAACCTGAGGGATAGCCACCATCTCGTCGCACAAACGTAAATTATCGGCATCGACCCCTGTATCCTCAGCGCCCATAACCACTGCTACGGGAACCGTATAATCCACCCGTGTGTAATTCGTAACAGACTTCTCAGAAGCAGCGACCACTTTAATCCCGCTATCTTTCAAATAACGAATAGCACTATGTATCGAGCGCTCTCGACAAACAGGGATATGCAACAAAGCTCCCGCCGAAGTTTTTACCGCATCGGCATTCACACTGACACTTCCCCGTTCGGGTAACACAATGGCATCTACGCCTGTACATTCACACGTTCGAGCAATCGCTCCAAAATTACGTACATCGGTAATTCCATCGAGAAGGACAATGAATGGAACTTTACCCTCCTCGAACAAAGAAGGGATTATATCTCCCAACCGCTGATACGACACCGCCGAGATAAAAGCGATCACTCCTTGATGATTTTTGCGGGTAATCCGGTTCAATCGTTCGACCGGTACACGCTGGACGAAAAATCCACGACCTTTTATCAAATCGAAAAGTTCTTTCGCCAAATCGCCTTGAAGGTCTTTCTTTATCAGAATCTTATCTATTTCCTTTCCGGCTTCCACTGCTTCTATTACAGCTCGGATGCCAAAAATCATTTCATTTTTTTCCATCTTTCAAGTCATTACGTTTCAATAATTCACGAGCATTATCCAATGCCGCAGCCGTCAAAGAGGAACCACTCAGCATACGAGCGATTTCCTCGATCCTCTCTTTTTCCGATAACTTAATCAAATGAGTGGCTGTCGATGTTTCCGTATCACTTTTATAAACCCGATAATGCGTTTGTCCCAGAGAAGCGACCTGCGGCAGGTGAGTGATACTGATCACCTGCATGCACTCGGACATCTCCCTCATAATTCCGGCCATCTTATCGGCAATCTCTCCCGACACACCCGTATCGACCTCGTCAAAAACAATCGAGGGTAATGCCATAGCATGAGCAATGAGAGCTTTCAACGAAAGCATCAATCTCGATATTTCTCCACCAGAAGCGACCTCGGATACTGGTTGTAACGGTTGATTTTTATTGGCAGAAAACAAAAAACGAATAATATCACCTCCATTTTCGTCATATTGCTGACGAGGAGAAATTTCTATTTCGAACCGTAAATTCGGCATCCCCAAAGGTTTCACCCTTTCAGTCAACGTTCGGGATATTTGATCGGCAGCTTTTCTCCGTTCTGCCGAAAGTTTGCCAACAAGCTCACTCACCCTTCGCTCCTGCACCTCGATTTTTCGCCTTAGCTCCGACAGTTCCTCATCGAAATTTTCGATACGGGTCAACTTATCGGCAAAAGAATCTCTCAGAGCCAACAATTCAACGGTCGTACTCACCCTATGCTTCTGCTGCAAGGAGTAGTAAATATCCAGACGATTTTCAACCCAAGACAATCGATCGGGATCTACACTCAGACTATCTTGGGAATGATCGACCGACGAAGCTATATCTTTCAAATCGATATAATCCGATTCAATCCGTCCCACCAACTCATCGATTTCGGGATATAACCGGGAGAGAGATTTCATTTTGGACAATGCTGCATTCAGGAGAGGAACAACACCAGTCTCTTCTTCATGCAAATATCCCTGAATAGCCGCCAACTCGCCCTTTATTTCCTCGGCATGTTGCAACGTTTGCTGCTCTACCTCCAATTCTTCTTGCTCTCCTTCTTTCAATTGTGCCGCCTCCAACTGGGACAACTGATACCGCAAGTAATCTTCTTCTTCCCTACCCAATCGATTTTCATCTTGCAATCGAGCATATTCTCTCAATAATTCACGCCACGAACGATACTCCCGTTGATAATCGGCCAATAAACTAAAATCTCCGGCCATCGTATCGACAACACGTAACTGAAAATGAGAATCGGCCAACAAAAGATTCTGATGCTGAGAATGTATATCGATAAGCTGTTCTCCTAATGATTTCAACTGAGTCACAGAAACCGGCGTATCATTGATAAAAGCCCTCGACTTGCCAGACGGAAGAATCTCTCTCCTCAAAATACACTCCTTAGCATCATAGTCCAGTTCGTTCTCTTCAAAAAAAGATTGCAGATGATACGACGATATATCGAAAAGACCTTCTATTACCGACTTTTCATCGGTACGTTTCAATGATTTCAAATCGGCACGCTGCCCCAGTATCAACGACAATGCACCTAATATGATAGATTTACCGGCCCCCGTTTCACCTGTTATCACCGAAAAACCCGAGTTAAATTCAATATTGAGTTCATCGATAAGCGTATAATTGCGAATACTCAATTTCTTGATCATAGTAACTACACTTTATCTTTCCGTCTGACGTATTTTCTCGAGTATCGTATTCTCGGTAGGATAGATACCACTCAACGTTTCATATACCGATTCTTTTTCCGAAACCGGAGCTTTTGAATACACATTTACCAACTCATCGAGTTTTGCATCTTTAAATAAAGGAATGAGTACCGACATCGGTGCAGCTTCGTATACTTTCTGTAATTGCTGTATAGCATCGGTTATTTTTGCCCGTCCTTTATCTACACTCAAAGCCATTTCGTCCAAACCGCCTCGATGATAGTCATACCATAACTGTCGAAATCCGGCAGTGCCCTGCTCGATAAACGCCGATAATAAAGCATGGCGATTACGGGTATCTTCAAAAGCCTTCCACCCGGCTTCCATAGAAGATTGTCCAAGATTCACCACTTGATGTGCCAATTCGTAGAATGGAGTTCCCCCCATAGGCGAGAAACTGTCGAAATCGACTCCGAGAATCATGTAAACATAAAAATTGATAACAGCCGTGAGATTACTCTCTATACTTGTCTCGGAAAATACAAGCGGTTCGTATTGCTGATAATTGAACTCTACTTTGGTATCTTTGAAATTGATGAGTGTCGTCGTATAGGAACTGTTATATACCGGACGCCGCGATTGCACTTGCAACTCGCAGACAAACCGATTATCGGTATATTCCTTAACGGTAAAAAGCATGGAACAATCTATCCGTTCGACCGGCGAAATTTGGGCCGTAGACCATTTTCTATCGTTAATATACTCGGTTATAGCTTCCTTTAAAGTCGTAAACACCTCTTTATTCGTGCCCTGTATCTGGTCACTATTCACCTCTACACGACAATTCAACTCCTGTGCAGCTGACAGGAAAGGAAGGAGGAGAAGTAAAAAATACAAGACATTTCTTTTCATATCATCTCTCTTATCCAAGACACTCAAATGGAGGAGTTTCTACCGTTTAAGATTCAACGATCCTCCGACACATAACGGCCGATAATATCGACAATATCGGCAGCAACCTCGATCTTGGGCTTACACGGAATCTCCATCGGTTCTCCCTGCTTACCGATAACAGTTACTTTATTCGTATCACACTGAAATCCCGCACCCGCATCCCGCAATGAATTCAAAACGATAAAATCAAGATTCTTTTTCTCCATCTTCAAACGGGCATTCATTTCCTCGTCATTGGTTTCGAGAGCAAAACCCACCAAACACTGTCCGGGTCTTTTTCTTCGTCCCAACTCTGCCGCTATATCGGGATTCGGTCGAAGCCGAAGAATCCGGTCTTCCCCTGTTCGTTTCAATTTCACATCGCTTACCGTTTCGGGAGCATAATCGGCGACGGCCGCACACATAATCGCTATATCCGACCGGTCGTACTCGGATAGCACAGCCCTATACATTTCTTCGGCAGACTCGACATCGATACGGTCGATCGATGAATGATTCGTTTTCAGACTCACCGGGCCAGCAACCAACATAACTTCGGCTCCCGCCTCGGCACAGGCTTCTGCAAGGGCAAATCCCATTTTCCCGGACGAGTAGTTACCGATAAAACGCACCGGATCGATTTTCTCGTAAGTAGGTCCCGCTGTAATCAAGACTTTTTTCCCGGAAAGCGGCTTAGAAATTTCAAAAAAACGATCGAGTATTTCGACTATCTTCTCGGGTTCTTCCATACGTCCTTTGCCGGTAAGATGACTGGCTAACTCACCGGTAGCCGGTTCTATGATATGATTTCCATATGACCTCAACATATCCAAATTACGTTGTGTCGAAGCATGGGCATACATATCCAAATCCATTGCCGGAGCCACAAAAACAGGAGCTTTACAAGACAGATAAGTCGTAACAAGCATATTATCGGCTATCCCGTTGGCCATCTTACCGATTGTCGCAGCCGTGGCCGGTGCAATGAGCAAAGCATCTGCCCAAAGCCCCAAATCGACGTGGCTATGCCATTCGCCGGTATTGGCCGTAAAAAACTCACTAACCACAGGCTTGCCGCTCAGCGAAGACAAGGTAACCGGCGTAATGAATTCTTTCCCCGAGGGAGTCATTACCACTTGTACTTCGGCTCCCCGCTTTATCAGCAGACGCAGTAAATAGGCTGCTTTATACGCGGCTATACTACCCGTAATACCCAATATGATATGTTTTCCTTTCAACATCGTTGAAGCTCTATTTTTTACGCAATTTAGAAACGCCGGCGTGCGCGAGTATATATTTCAGTTATGACGTTTTTCGTATTCAACGGGAAATCACCCTGCATCATCCAACTGTAATAACTCGGTTCTAATTGGAAAACTTCCTCGACGGAACGCCCTTTGTATTTCCCGAAATTAAATACAGCCACATCGTACTCATTAAGAATAATACGCCCTGCGAAATCTACATTTCTATTTTGAGTCGAAAACGATACCCACGAGTCTATATCGTTCGTGAGATACTTTCCTTCATACTCTTCTTTCATCTCCTCCGTATAACGGTCGAGCTGAGCCTTAAACACCTCATAAGTCGCCCGCGTATCGGCCAAAGCCGAATGGGCATCGACCAACGGCGCTCCACAATAGAATTTGTAAGCGGCTTTTAACGTGCGAGGCTCCATGATATGATAGATAGTTTGTACATCGACAAACTTCCTTTTCGATATATCGAGATTGACCCCGGCTCTCAACAACTCTTCTATAAGTAGAGGAACATCAAAACGATTGGAGTTAAATCCGGCAATATCGGCTCCCTCGAACACCTTCGCAATATTCCGCGCCACATCTTTGAACAACGGCTTATCGGCCACCATTTCGTCTGTAATATGGTGAACGGCCGTCGAAGCCGGAGGAATGGGCATTCCCGGATTGATATAAATATCTTTTTCTTCTGTTTTTCCGTTCGGAAACACCTTTACATAAGCCAACTCTATAATTCGGTCGGTCGTTATATTCGTTCCGGTCGTTTCCAAGTCGAAAAAGACAAGCGGATTCTTTAAGTTCAAATTCATTTTCTGTTATTCAATCGCTTAGAATTTATTAAAAATCGCTGAGCATCATCGGCATTAACAGCATCAACAAATCTTCATTTTCTTTATTTTCCAGCGGTAGGATCACCCCGGCGCGAGTCGGATCCGAAAGTTCTACGAGTACCTCGGTCGCCGATATATTATTCAAGATTTCTATCAAAAACGAAGCTTTAAATCCAATAGTCAAATCGTCGCCGGTATAATTGCATGCCACTTTTTCCTCTGCCGAAATCGAGTAGTCCTTATTCTCGGTAGATACGACCAACTCCCCGTTTTTCAGTTGTAATTTAGCCAATCCCAAAGCAGCATCGGCAAATACGGATACACGACGCAAGACGTTGACAAACAAAGCGCGGTCGATAATTAAACGATTGGGATTATTCGTCGGAATAACCGAGTTGTAATTGGGATAATTACCCTCGATAAGCCGGCAATTCAAAACAAAATCCGAAAGTTTGAAACATGCATTTTTCGAATCAAAAGCCAACTCTACCTTTCCACTCTCTTTCGGGAGTATAGCCTTCAACAAATTGGCCGGTTTTTTCGGTAGTATAAACGCTGCCCGTACACCGGGGGCAATGCCCTGATTTTTGAACCGAACCAGTTTGTGTGTATCGGAAGCGACGAAAGAAACGCTATCTTCAAAAATATCCATGAATATACCATTCATAATTGGCCGAAGTTCGTCCTCGGCAGTAGCGAACAACGTGCAACCTATACCGTTAAGTAATTGTTGAGCTTCGACAGAAAACGATACCGCAGAAGAATCCATCGGCATTTTGGTAGGATACTCGTCACCATTCACCCCGATAAAGTTATAGCGTCCGTTCTGGAAGTAGAGGAATATTTCCAAATTATTGTCATCGATCTCAAACGTCAATGGTTGATCGGGCAACTCTTTCAACGGTTCGAGCAATATTTTCGCATTGACAGCAAAAACACCCTCTCCCTCGGCTTCCATTACATCGATAGCCGTAGTCATAGTCGTCTCCTGATCCGATGCCGTCATAGACAATCGAGTTCCTTCGAGACGAAATAAAAAGTTGTCGAGAATAGCCATCGAGTTTTTCGAGTTAATTACTCGGCTAATAGTTTGCAAATGCGATAGCAACAGCGTGCTGGATACGATAAATTTCATAAATATATCTTTTTATTTATTTGTTTCACTACATTCTCTCGATAGCTCTTTCACTGACTATCAAGCCCGAACAAAGCAACCTACTCGGTACTTTGCCCTCATATCTTTAACGAACAAATGTAATGAAAATTTTTTTCTCTACCGACTAATTCGACAGAATAAATAAAGAAGTTATCAACAGACAATACCGACAAGATTGCCTCCTCCCGGTTTTTCCTCGAAACTTATTCATTTCTCGAATATTATTTTTATATTTGGCTTTACGCTCATTTATTCGTTATATTTGTAGAATATAAGATGAATCAAAAGAATATAAGTATTATTTGTATAGCCTTATGCCTAATTCTGATAGGAGGCTATATCCTCCGGCAAAACTACCTGCTCGAAAAAGCATATAAAACGGCCGGTATATATGATTATATTCCCGCAGAAGAAAGTAAAATAATTCTTGAAATAGAGCAAGTATCGCAAATCGACTCCATTACACCTCGTTTACCCATTTTACGACGAGTATTCCCTATCCTATCGTTATGGCAAGAAATACTTTCTTCGGCCCGATTACCCGAAACCAGCGCTATAACCATCTCTTTTTCAGAAGCAGGGGAAGCTGCAATCTGGTACTGCATGCCCCGACAGAAACAAAAAAATCTAAAAAAGATACTACCCCGGCTAATATCGAATAATTACCGCCCCGTTTGCGAAACCGAAGGTTCGATTACTGTCAACCACTACGCTCTGCACAACGGTTCTTTTTTGCATGTGCTTTTTGCTCCGGGCGTCACTGCTATCTCTTTCGAATCTTCTTTATTCCGGGAAGCCCAACAAACCGTAGACAAATTAAGCCGACGAGAACAATTCACACGCACACGCCAAGCTCTCGATTCCCAAGCTGCGGCAAGACTTTTGCGGCAAATACCAGAAAATTCGTATCGCAACTCAGGTAGATGGCAAGGGGAAAATATCTACTTGTTCGAAAAGAAAGCCGACGAGAAAGTAGCAACCTTCTCCAATGACTCAACCGCAACAGCAGCTACAACCACATCACTCTCTGAAACTACAAAATAACGGAATGAATCATCGGCTCGATAAAAAATAAAACAGTTATCCATCTAACAACGATTGAGAAGAAATAACCGTTTGCCCCATAACGGAAAACTAAAAACCGTGAAACAAGCCTATACTATCAGTCTGAATATCAACTCAAACATAATATTTTACTATTTGATACCCAATATAACAGATTATTTTTCAAGCCCCTATACAAAAACTTAGCTTATTCATATATGCTACAAATAATAAACAATCCTCTCCTCACGACACTAAACCTCGAAAAGATTTTATTTATCACTCAAATTATCCTCAATCTTAGCATTTCTATGATAACCATGTCTCACATAAGAATCCACAAAGATCAACTCTTTATACCAATCCCCTAGCTCATTTTTCTTGTTTTGAAAGCGAAAAAACCCTCGCACAAAAATATCATTATCGTTGACAATTTTAACAAACCAGCGAGAATCCATGACAATGACTTCCTGCCCACTATTGTTTCGAATTTTTTCTCTGCCCTTATATCCTTGAATGGTATCTTCAACAACCCGTACAGCATTTACAGGAACAACTATTGTTTCTACCTTAGCATACTTTTTGACAGCAAGATATGTCACAAGTAAACTAGACACAGCAACATACACCCGGCTTCTTTCCTCCCAAGACCCACCTCGGAAAATAGGGTCACCCAATATCGTTTGACTACAACCGATATTTCTATAATCTGCTTCTTTAGGGCCAAAATAAAAATAATTACATAAATAACTAACATCATTTTTCACCCTAAAAAGCCAAACATACGCTTGATTTTCGCCAAAACCATAAACTATCGTAATCTCCCCATCTATTAAATACCGCACACCTTCTCTCGGTAAAACTCTTGAAAAAGTTGGGGTTCTATCGTTGAAAAAGATTTCTCACTTTTCCCCATCACTTTTTTAAACGAAGGCATCAATAACTCAGGAAGTCCCCAATCAGGATTCATCTCACGAACTTGCGCAAGATGCCTCATACCATTTAAAAGATACTCCTGATGTATTATATTTTCAACCCTAAGAATTGAGATTTTAGTTGGATCAAAAAAATAATTCTTTTCCAAAAGCCAAGAAATTACAGGCTGCCTACGTATAACCATACCATAAAGAGTTTTCTTACATAAATGTAAATCTACAAATTTTTCGGAGAATAATCATGTCGCTAAGTCAAAATCCACCTTTCATTCAAAAATTTTCGACCAAACAAAACAAAAGAAGTGAAAGTAAATATGAATAAGTAGACAACAAAAAAGAAAAGGGGATAAATAATATTTATCCCCTTTTAAGTGTCCGAGATGAGATTCGAACTCACACGAGCCAACGCCCACTACCCCCTCAAAGTAGCGTGTCTACCAATTCCACCACCCGGACAGTATTACAGTATCTATTAGAAAGTGCCCAGAACAGGACTCGAACCTGCATGCCTCTCGACACACGCACCTGAAA
>ENA-ORTV01001140-ORTV01001140.1-human-gut-metagenome-genome-assembly--contig:-NODE-1140-length-30110-cov-4.080752_pt1 | contig 30110 bp, 26 predicted proteins | sample MGYA00241915_ERZ509194 | MGnify/ENA primary metagenome ERZ509194 (study PRJEB26280, sample SAMEA2338810) | human gut metagenome | biome: human gut; feature: human-associated habitat; material: faeces... | reverse complement strand
GCCCGTCCGTGCCCGCAAGATACGGCTGCGCCTCGCCCGTCACCGCGCTCCGCAGCGCCGCCTCGTCCTGCCCGCGCTGCGCGTCCGCCTCCGCCGCCCCGGCGGACAGGCACAGAGCAAGCGGCAGCAGCAAAATCGCCGCCAGAATTTTCATCCGTTTTTTCATCATACCGTCCATTCTGTGAGAAAGGTCAGCACCTGTTCGAGCAGGGGCAGCGCCGCGCCGAATGCGAGCACCGTCCCGGCAAGCTCCACCTTCGCCGCAAGCGCGGACTGGCCTGCATCGCGGCAGAGCGCCGCAAGGATGCGCACGAGAACCGCGATGCCGACGACGCGCAGCACCGGCCCGTACAGCTCTGCGTCGAGATTGCCCCGTGCGAGCAGCGCGGAAAAGCGCTGCATCATGCTCTGCGCCGCCTCGCCGAGCCGGAGCAGCAGAACGACTCCGGCTGCGAGCACGAGCAGGAACGCGATGACGGGCGCGTCCTTTTTGAGCGTGAGCGACAGCACGAGCGTGAGCACGACGATGCCCGCGAGCAGTCCGGCGCCGCTCAAAACCCGAACACGCTCTTCATCATGCTGAACAGCCGGCTGATCTGCTCGACAATCAGCATAAGTACCACGATCAGGCCTGCGAGCGTCGTCATGAGCGCCTGCTCGTCCCGCCCCGACCGCGTCAGCAGCTGCCCCAGCACCGCGACGAGGATGCCGACCGCCGCGATACGGAAGATCAAATCAACGTCCATCGTTTTTCCCCTCCGCTTCAGACAAGCACCAGAATAACGAGCAGACCGGCCGCGATGCCGCAGGTGCGGTACAGGCTGCCCCGGTCGCGCAGCTCGGCAAAAGCCAGCTCGCGCAGCATCTGCAAACGATGCAGCGCCGTGTCGATGGCGGCCTTCTGCTCGGAAGCGTCATACCGTCCGAGGAAATTCGCCGCATCGCACAGCACGCCGCACTCCTCCCGGCCGAGACCGGCGTCCGCCTGCGCCGCGCGCATGCCTGCACACCAGAGATAGCTGAGCGACAGTCCGCTGCGCTCACGCATCCGGCGACGCACGCCGGAAAAGATCTGCCGGACGACCGCGTTCTCGTTCTTCGCGAGCAGGTCGATGATCTCGGGCATGGGCGTGCGGCGTGCGGTGATCTCGTTCTCCATCAGCCGCAGCGCGAGCAGCATGGCGTCCGCCGCCGCGACTCTGCGCCGCAGCTCACGCCGCGCGTTCAGTCCGAGTGCGGCGCACGAGCCGAAGATCATCACCGAGCCGATCAGTTTCAGCATGTCGTTCCCTCCGTTTTCTCCATTCGATAGCTTCGTTTCCCGTCCTTCTGCTCGATCGTCAGCACCCGCTCGAACACGCCGAGCGACAGCAGCCGCCGGTAGAGCGGTCTGCGCCGCAGGTCGCTGGGCCCGGCCGCATGCGCGGCGGCGAGCACCGCCGTGCCGCAGTGGGCGCAGAGCGCGACCGCCTCGATGTCCTCGGGCGAGGTGATCTCGTCCATCGCGACAAGCGCCGGAGACATGGTCTTGAGCAGCATGAGCGCCGCCTGCTTTTTCGTGCATCCCTCCAGGATGTCCGTACAGCGCCCGATACGGAACTGCGGCACGCCCTCGGCAAGGCCTGCGATTTCGCCGCGCTCGTCCGCAACGGCTGTGGTGTGCCCTGCGTCCGAAACGAGCCGCACCCACTCGCGCACGAGCGTCGTCTTGCCGCAGCCGGGCGGTGCGAGCACGAGCAACGAAAACGGCGCACCCTCCCCGATATACGGTGCAATAATATCATCCAGCGCGTCGATCTGCCGCGCTACGCGCAGATTGAGCGAGGAAATCCGCCGCACGCCCGTGACACTGCCGTTCTCTGCGACCGCCGTGCCGCACAGACCGAGCCGGTGGCCGCCCTCGAGCGGCAGAAAGCCCTGCCGCATGCTCTCTGCATAGCTGTGTACCGAGTACCGCGCCGCGCGGCTGACGGTTTCGCGCAGCTCGTCCGCCGTCACCGGCGCGAGCGACAGCGGGCGCTCCGCCCCGCCGATGCGCACGCTTGGCGCTTCGCCGCAGCGCAGCCGCAGCTCCTCGATCCGTTCCTGCTCCGCAACCCTGCTGAGCGCGGCGGCGCGCTCCTCCGGCAGGCACGCGATCGCCTGCATCCATGCCCCATCCTGTCTGTTTCCCATGTTTCATCACCTGCTCCATTCTATGAGCGGCTCGTCCGGAAAAACACTGCTGTCCGCCGCCGCCATTCGACCGTTTTCGCGCCCGTCCCTGCGCTATAATGAGCTCACATAATCCGAATTAACACAAAGGAGCGTGCACATAATGACAGCTGTCTCTGAGGACGTCATTCTGCTCGACGATACCCTGACCGAAACCTTTCTGACCGATCTGCAAAGCCGCGGCCGCACCGAGGAAACGCTGAAATGCTACCGCAACAGCCTCGGCAAGCTGTGCGGCTTTCTGCCCGGACGCAGGCTGAGCCATGACGCGATGCGCCGATGGCCCGAGGCGCTGCGCGAGCAGGGCTACTGTCCGAGCACCATCAACAGCGCGGTCTCCGCCGCGAACAGCCTGCTCGCCTTCTGCGGGCGGCGCGGCTGGCAGGTCATGCCCGCACCCCTGCCCGAGACCGAGCAGCCCGAGCTGACGCGCGAGGAATATCTGCGTCTGCTCCAGACCGCGCGCATCCTCGAAAAGGAACGCGCTTACCTGCTTGTCAAGCTGCTCGGCACGACCGGACTCCCCGTGCATCTGCTCGACGAGGTGACGGTAAGCGCCGCGCAGGCCGGCGGTCTGCCGGAATATGATATGCAGCTGTGCGGCTGTCTGAAGGAGGAGCTTCTGGACTTTGCCGGACGCGAGGGCATTCTGTCGGGACCGATCTTCATCACGCGGCGCGGCACGCCGGTCGGCCGCACGACCGTCACCGCCCTCATTCAGTCGCTTGCGCACGATGCGCAGGTCGAGGCAGGCAAATGCACGCCGCGCTGTCTGCGCAAGCTGTATTTGCAGACGCAGGAGCGTATCCTGCACAATATTTCGACACTCGCACGCGAGGAATACGAAAAGCTCCTGCGTTCTGAGCAGGAGAAGACCGGGTGGAACGCATGAGAAAAGAGCGCAGACAAAATGTCTGCGCTCTCAGTCCGTCGAAAAAATTCAATTTTACACAAAACAGCAGCCGCGCAGCAGCATGCATGAAAAAGCGTTTGCTGCGCAAACGCAGCCCGTAGGCCTCTATCCTTAAAAATTCAATGAGAGCAAAAACCGAGGACATGTGCCTCGGTTTTTATACTTTAAGAGGGAGAAAGTTTCCGCATGGGAACTTTCGGACGACTCGTGTTCTGCGCAGCCGGAACGCAGATTGTCGGAAAAAGAGAGAAACAGAAAGGGACGAACGGCATGTCGCACAGAAAGGCACTGCTTCGCCGTATCTACGGCGCATATTACCGCATCAGGCGCAATCTCGGCGCGTTTATCCGCTGGTGCATCTTCTCGATCATCATCGGCCTCGTGGCCGGCGCAGTCGGCGCGGCCTTCCATCACGCGCTCGGCTGGGCGACCGAAATGCGCACCGAACACGGGTGGACGCTGTATTTTCTGCCGCTCGCCGGTCTGTTCATCGCGTTCTGGTACAGCCGGATGGATATGCCGCTCGAGCGCGGCACGAATTTTATCCTCACCTCGGTGCGCAGGGACCATCCGGTGCGGCTGCGGCTCGCGCCGAGCATTTTTATCACCTCGGTGCTGACCCATCTGTGCGGCGGCTCGGCAGGCCGCGAGGGCGCGGCCATTCAGCTCGGCGGCGCGATCTCGGGCAATATCGGCCACCTCATGCATCTCGACGATAAGGATTCGCGCACGATCACCATGTGCGGCATGGCGGCAGGCTTTGCGGCGCTGTTCGGCACGCCGCTCGCGGCGAGCGTGTTCGCGATGGAGGTCGTGAGCGTGGGCGTGATGTATTACGCGGCGCTGCTGCCGTGCGTGCTCGCGTCGGTCATCGCGCAGCGGTTTTCGCTTTTTCTCGGCGGCGAGGCGACGGCGTTTTCCGTTTCCGGCATTCCGCAGGAGGCGGACGCGCTGCTGATCGCGAAGCTGCTGCTGTTCGGCGTGGCGTGCGCCGGTCTTGCGGCGTTCGTGTGCATCGTGTTCCATAACGTCGGCCATCTGTTCAAGAAGTGGTTCCCGAACCGCTATGTGTGCATCGCCGCCGGCGGCGCGGCCGTTGTGGTGCTGACGCTGCTGCTCGGCACGCGCGACTACAACGGCGCGGGCACGCAGGTCATCGAACGCGCGATGGCGGGCGAGGCCTCGTATGCAGCCTGCTTCATCAAGCTCGTCATGACCGCTGTCACGATCGGCGTCGGCTACAAGGGCGGCGAGATCGTGCCCGTGCTGTTCATCGGCTCGACGTTCGGCGCGTCCTACGGCGTCCTGTTCGGCCTCAGTGCATCGTTCGCCGCCGGTCTCGGCATGGTATCCGTGTTCTGCGGCGTGACGAATTCGCCGCTGACGTCGCTGCTGCTCGCCTATGAGCTGTTCGGCGGCGATAGCCTGGCGCTTTTCGCGCTGCCCGTCACGGTGGCGTACATGCTCAGCGGCTACTACGGCCTGTACAGCGAGCAGAAGATCCTGTACTCCAAGCTCAAGCCGCGCTTTATCGACAGAAAAACCAAGTAAGCAGGGAAACGCGCTTCGCCTTCCCCGAAAGGAATAATCCCAATGCAGAATATCAAAGGTGCGATTTTCGACATGGACGGCACGCTGCTCGACTCGATGCCGGTCTGGAAACGCCTGACGCAGAACTACCTCAAGCAGTTTGACCTGCATATCACAGATCAGGATTTTGCGGCGTGCGAGGGCTTTTCGCAGCCGCAGGTCGCGGATTACTTTCTCACACGCCATCCCGAGCTGCCGCTGACGCGCGAGCAGATGCTGGACGGCATGGACGAGCTCATCACCTCGCGCTATGAGACCATCGCAAAGCCAAAGCCGGGCGTGATCGAGTTTCTCGAGCGGATGCGCAGGAAGGGCGTAAAAATGGCGATCGCGACGCTGACCGCGCGCCGCCACGCGGAAAAGGCCCTCCTTGACCGCGGCATGATGCAGTATTTCTCGTTCATGCTTACGATCGAGGATGTGGGCGTGCCCAAATACGAACCGGATATTTATCTGGAGGCCGCGCGCCGTCTCGGCCTTGCCCCGGCGGAGTGCATGGTGTTCGAGGACGCGCCCTATGCCGGCGTCACTGCGCACAGGGCAGGCTTTCAGCTGTGCGGCATGGCGGAGGCGGCCTACGCCGACGGGGAAGCCGAGCTTCGAAGCGTCAGCGACATCTTTGTCGAGCGCTCGTTCGACGAGCTTGACGGAAAGCTGTAGGGAGCGGCGGAAGAAGGCTGCGGTTTGGACAAAAACACGGTTTTGCAGAAATGCAGCGAAAACTCTTGCATTATGCAGGATAATGTCTTACACTATACATAAGAAGAAATAAATCACCGACTGCGTCAGATACCGCATATCTGACGCGGTTTGTTTGTCTAAGGAGGGTAAATTTGGAACAGCAGAACAAAATGGGAACCGCGAAAATGGGGCCGCTGATCTTTTCGATGGCGCTCCCGGCGATGATCTCCATGATCATCAACGCGCTGTACAACATCGTCGACAGCATCTTTGTCGCGAAGTATTCGCAGGATGCGCTTGCGGCGGTCTCGCTCGTCTATCCGCTCCAGATGCTGGTCGTTGCGATCGGCGTCGGCACAGGCGTGGGTGTAAACTCGCTCATCGCGCGTCGTCTGGGCGAAAGAAGGCAGGAGGCGGCGGACTTGGCGGCGGAACACGGCGTGGCGCTTTCGGTCATCGGCGGCATCGCGTTCTTCATCATCGGCTGGGGACTGTCGGGTGTATTCGTCGGCGCATTCGGTGCGAGCGAGGCGGTTTCGGCCTTTGCGATCCAGTATTCGCATATCGCGGTGGGCATGAGCATTTTCGTGCTTATCTCCATGATGTGCGAGAAGATCCAGCAGTCGGGCGGCAACATGATCATCCCGATGTGTCAGGGTCTGGCCGGCGCGATCATCAACATCATCCTCGACCCGCTGATGATCTTCGGCATCGGCCCGTTCCCGGAGCTGGGCATCCGCGGCGCGGCGCTCGCGACCGTCATCGGCCAGATCTTCGGCATGGCGCTCGGCCTTTGGGGCGTGTTCCGCCATCAGAAGGTGCTGAACGTCAATATGAAGGCGTTCAAATGGAACCGCGGCACGGTCGGAGACATCTACCGCGTCGGTCTGCCGGGCATCGTCATGCAGAGCGTGGTCTCGGTCATGACCGCCGGCATGAACGGCATTCTGATCGCGTTTTCGCAGACGGCGGTCAACGTCCTCGGCGTATATTTCAAGCTCCAGACCTTCGTATTCATGCCGGTGTTCGGCCTCAACCAGGGTGCGCTGCCGGTCATGGGCTATAACTACGGCGCACGCAACCGCCGGCGTCTGATGGGCGCGTACCGGATCACGCTGACCGCGGCGGTCGTTATCATGGCGCTCGGTCTGGTGCTGTTCCAGCTGCTGCCCGAGCAGATGCTCATGCTGTTCGTGGACAGGACGGACGCGGCGGCCGCACAGGAGATGATCGAGGTCGGCGTTCCGGCGCTTAAGACCATCAGCCTGTCCTTCCTCGGCGCGGCCTTCGGCATCATCAACTCGACGCTGTTCCAGGCAACCGCGCGCGGCATGAACAGTCTGATCGTGTCGGTCTGCCGTCAGCTCGTCGTCATCCTGCCTGCGGCATGGCTGCTCGGCCGGATGTTCGGTCTGAATGCCGTCTGGTATGCGTTCCCGATCGCGGAGGTTGCGTCGTTCTTCATCTCGTATATCCTGCTCTGGCGCGAATACCGCACCGAACTTCGTTTTCTTGGAACTGAAAAGGAGAAAAAGGCATGAAAAGAATTGCAAGCTTTGAGGTAAATCATGACAAGCTGAAGCCGGGCATGTACACCTCGCGCATCGACGGCGACATCACCACCTATGACATCCGCATGGTCTATCCGAACGCAGGCACCTATATCGAGCCTGCCGCAGGCCATACCTTTGAGCACCTGTTCGCGACCTACGCGCGCAACTCCCGTTTTGCGGACAGCATCATCTACTGCGGCCCGATGGGCTGCCAGACCGGCTTTTACTTCCTCGTGCGCGACATGAAGCCGTCCGACGCGATCGCGCTCGTGCAGGAGAGCATGGCGTTCATCGCGGCTTATGAAGGCGAGATCCCGGGCGCGAGCCGCATCGAATGCGGCAACTATCTGCTGCATGATCTCGCAGGCGCGAAGAAGCTGGCGTCTTCCATGATCCCCGTGCTCGAGGGCTGGAAAGAAGAAAATTTAATTTATGAAAAATAATGCTTGCATTTTATCTAAACCTGTGGTAAGATAATTTTACGACTGTTGGAGATATGTAAACATATCCGTGGAAAGAGGTGAAACAACATGAAACAGGGCATCCATCCCGAGTACAAGCAGACCACGATCCGCTGTGCCTGCGGCAATGTCATTGAGACCGGCTCCACCAAGGAGAATATCGTCGTTGACGTTTGCTCCAAGTGCCACCCCTTCTTCACGGGTAAGCAGAAGCTGGTAGACACCGGCGGACGTGTTGATCGCTTCAAGAAGCGTTTCAATCTGGATAAGTAATGCGAAAAGCCATCGAAACGTTATGCGTTCGGTGGCTTTTTCGTTGTACATCAAGTGATTTTTGTAAAACGGAAGCTGCGGAGGTGTTTGAAATGCGTAGAAACCTCGTGTCGCCTCTGGGACTGTTCGCCGCGCATGCGGCCGCGTCCCTTGTCAATATCCGGTTCCTTTTTCACGGCAGAACGACGCCGGTACAATGGCTCTGCTTTGCTGTCACGCTTTTATATATCGGATACTGGCTGCTGTACAGCAGAAAAGTACTGAATGCCGGCATCACAGCATACACCGTTCTGTTTTTCGTATTCATGGCAGGCTTCGCGGCTGCCCGGTTCGACTGGAACAGCAGCCTGCTGCTCGCTGTCGTGCTTTTGCTGATGGGCCCTTTTGCAGGGCTGGAGGCAGTCTTTCCGGCACCGTGGCTGTGGATTGCCGGTGCGCTGGTGAGCGCGGCGGTGATGCTGTTCAGCCTGCGAGTGAAACATAGACGCTGACCGCAGCAGGTTTCCGGATATAAAAAAGCTGCGGAACCGGACCGCAGCAAAGAAGATTTCCTTTTTTCTATGCTTATAATACCACAAAATTTCCGCAAAGCGCCGTAGCTTTCATTGTACGGTGTTGCCTTAAGTATAGGGAGAACAAACACGCACGAGAGCAGCAGGGAGGAGATTTACCATGCCGTTTACCAACGAAACCGAAGAGAAGCAGGTCGAGCGCGCCGTTCTGGTCGGTCTGTCCTGCCCGGGCTTCAACGCCGATCAGGCGGTGGACGAGCGCACGATGGACGAGCTGCGCGCGCTGGCGGAGACCGCAGGCGCGGAGGCGGTCGCCATGACGCTCCAGCGCCGCCCGGCCCCGGACGCACGCACGTTCATCGGCGAGGGCAAGGCCGAGGAGGTCAAGGCGCTCGCCGAGGCGAACGACGCGAGCCTTATCCTGTTCGACAACGAGCTGTCGCCCTCGCAGATGAGCAATCTCGAGGAGCTGACCGGACGCACGGTGCTCGACCGCTCCGCGCTCATTCTGGATATTTTCGCGCAGCGCGCCCGGACGGGCGAGGGCAAATTACAGGTCGAGCTGGCGCAGTATCAGTATATCCTGCCCCGTCTGGCCGGCATGGGCAAGGCGATGAGCCGCCTCGGCGGCGGCATCGGCACCCGAGGCCCCGGCGAGAGCAAGCTCGAGAGCGACCGCCGTCATATCCGCAGCCGCATCGACAAGCTCAGACGCGATCTCGAGCAGGTGCGGCAGGTGCGCGCGGTGCAGCGCCGCCAGCGCAAAAAGACCGAGCTGCCCATGGTCGCCATCGTCGGCTACACGAACGCGGGCAAGAGTACGCTGCTCAACACGCTGACCGGCGCCGGTATCGAGGCGAATGACCGCCTGTTCGATACGCTCGACCCGACCACGCGCAAAAAGCGCATTTCCGACACACAGGAGATCCTGCTGTCCGACACGGTAGGCTTTATCCGCAAGCTGCCGCATCATCTGGTCTCGGCGTTCAAGGCAACGCTCGAGGAGCTTGCCTATGCCGACCTGCTGCTGCACGTCGTGGATGTTTCCGACGAGGACTGGCAGGTGCAGGCGGAAACGGTCGACAAGGTCATCGCGCAGCTCGGCGCGCAGGATATTCCGCGCCTCATGGTCTACAACAAGGCGGATAAGTGCGATCCGGACGTCATCCCGTTCTTCCGCCCGGACGAGGGCGTTAAGATCTCGGCAAAGACCGGGGAGGGCGTGGACGCCCTGCTCGCCGCCATCGAGAAGGCGCTCGGCAAGGGAAAGCACAGGGTCCGTCTGTGCATCCCGTACAGCGACGGCGCGGTGCTCGATATGCTGCACCGGGAGGCGCAGATCGAGTCCACCGACTATGCCGCCGAGGGAACGGTCGTCGAGGCGGTCGTGGACGACAAGACCTGCGGCAGGGTTTCCGCCTATATCATCGACAACGAGTAAAAGAGATTTCCTGATTATGCAAAGGAACGGCTGATGGAAAAAGACTACTTTGTGCCTTTTGCCGACTTCGGCGAGGATAAATTCGAAGAAAAACGCTCCAAATTCACCGGACGGCTGTGGCACGTGGAAACGGCGGAGCAGGCGGTGGCGAAGATCAAGGAGATGCGCGAGACCTTCTGGGACGCGACGCATAACTGCTACGCCTACATCCTGCGCGACGGCAACGTCATGCGCTATTCGGACGACGGCGAGCCGCAGGGCACGGCCGGCATGCCCATCCTCGAGGTGCTGCGGCACGAAAACCTGACCGACTGCGTGTGCGTCGTCACGCGCTATTTCGGCGGCATCCTGCTCGGCACGGGCGGCCTTGTCCGCGCATACACGCAGGGCGCGCAGGTCGCTGTCGCGGCGGCGGGCGTGCAGCGCATGAGCCTGTATACCGTCGCGCTCATCGCGTGCCCGTACAATCTGTACGACATCGTGACCCATCTGCTGCCGGAGTATGACTGTGCGGTCGAGGAGACCGACTACGGCGCGGACGTCACGCTGACCGTGACCCTGCCGGCAGGCGGCGAGGACAGGCTGAACGCCGGTCTCGCGGAGGCGACCGCCGGAACGGTCTATGCCGAGGTCATGGAGACGAAATTCATGGGACGGCGCGTGAAGTGAGGGACGGCGAAAAAAGCCGCGCAGAATTTTTCAAAAAAATTTCGGAAATAAAAAGATTTTCGAGACCCGGCGCGGTATATATATAATATGACCTTTTCTGCATAGCTGGGAGGAAGTATTAAGACTGTCGAAAAACTTCGTTTTTCCGACAATCTGTGTTCTGACTGGCGCAGAACACAAGTCGTCCGAAAGTTCCCATGCGGAAACTTTCTCCCTCCAGAGGTATCAAAACCGAGGTACACGCCTCCGGTTTTGATGCAATCACTTCGTGATTGCTGTTTCAATGCGCGCTGTCGCGCGACAGCGGCAGCATCACCAAAATGGACTTTCTCGACAAGCGGGGAGGAAATATCATGACCATACGCGAACAGCTGGAGGCGCGCGAGCACGACATTCTTTCGCCGTGGGCGACGTTTGCCGACGAAAGCGCGGGACGCGAGCAGGAAATGCAGCCCTGCCCGTACCGGACCTGCTTTCAGCGCGACCGCGACCGCATTCTGCACAGCAAGGCGTTCCGCCGCCTGTCCAACAAAACGCAGGTTTTCATTTCTCCCGAGGGCGACCACTACCGCGCCCGCCTGACGCACACGCTCGAGGTGGCGCAGATCGCGCGGACGATCGCACGGGCGCTCGGCCTGAACGAGGATCTGACCGAGGCGATCGCGCTCGGCCACGATCTCGGCCATACGCCCTTCGGCCATGCAGGAGAGAGCGCACTCGATGAGGTCTGTCCGCAGGGCTTCCGCCATAACGAGCAGAGCCTGCGGCTTGTGGATCTGCTCGAAAATCTCAATCTGACGCGCGAGGTGCGGAGCGGCATCGTCTGCCACACGGGCCCCCGCAAGGCGGCAACGCCCGAGGGGCGCATCATCCATTTCGCTGACCGCATCGCCTACATCAATCACGACATCGACGACGCGGTGCGCGGCGGCATCATCCGCGAGAGCGACATCCCGGCGCATCTGCGCACGAGACTCGGCGCCTCGCACGGCACGCGCATCGATACGCTCGTGACCGCGATGATCGACTACGGCCTGCGATACTGCGAGATCGGCATGGACCGCGCCGTGCACGACGATATGATGGAGCTGCGGCAGTTCATGTTCGAGCATGTGTACCGCAGTCCCGAGGTCCGGCGCGAGGAAACGCGCACGCGGACCATGCTGCAAAGCCTTTACCGCTATTTTGCCGAGCATCCCGACGAGATGCCGGATGATTATTTTGTACTGATGACGAAGGGAGAGCCGCTCGAGCGGGTCGTGTGCGACTATATTGCGAGCATGACCGACCGCTACTCGATCGCGGTGTTCCGCCGGCTGTTCATCCCGAACAGCTGGAGCAAGACGGACTGAAAAGAGGTGAGTTCTGTGCCGTTTGACCGTATTTTTCTGGACGAGCTGTCCGCGCGCAACGATATCGTGGACGTGGTCTCGCAGTATGTGCAGCTGAAAAAGAGCGGCGCGAACTACTTCGGCCTGTGTCCGTTCCATAACGAAAAGACCGGCTCGTTCTCGGTCTCGCCCGACAAGCAGATCTTCCACTGCTTCGGCTGCGGCGCGGGCGGCGGCGTCATCACGTTCGTGATGAAGGCCGAGGGACTGTCGTTCCCCGATGCGGTGCACTATCTGGCCGACCGGGCAGGCATGCAGGTGCCCGAGCAGGGTGAGGAGGAGCGCCGCGCCGCGCGGCACCGCGACCGCCTGTATGCCCTGTGCAGGGACGCCGCACGGTTTTACTACGATACGCTGTGGAGGCCGGAAAACCGCGCGCCGCAGCAGTATTTCATCGGCCGCAGCCTGTCGCGGCGCACGATGAACCGGTTCGGTCTCGGCTATGCGCCCGACTCGTTCCATGCGCTCATGGACGCGATGACGGCGAAGGGGTATACGCGCGACGAGCTGCTCGACGCGGGCCTTGTCAGCCGCAGCGAGAAGGGGCGCATCTACGACCGCTTCCGAAACCGCGTGATGTTCCCGATCATAGATGTGCGGGGCAACGTCATCGCCTTCGGCGGCCGCGTCATGGACGACTCCAAGCCGAAATACCTCAACTCGCCCGAGACGCCGATCTTCCACAAGAGCCGCAATCTGTTTGCGCTCAATCTTTCCAAAACGACGAAAAACGACTACTTTATCCTTGCCGAGGGCTATATGGACGTCATCGCCCTGCATCAGGCCGGCTTTGACTCGGCGGTGGCCTCGCTCGGCACCTCGCTGACCGAGGAGCAGGCGCGCATCATCGCGCGGCATACCGAGCGCATCGTGATCTCGTATGACGCGGACGGCGCCGGTCAGTCTGCGGCGCAGCGCGCCATCGACATTCTGAAAAGGTGCGACCTTCAGGTCAAGGTGCTGCGCATTCCGGGCGCGAAGGACCCGGATGAGTTCATCAAGGCGCGGGGCGCGGCGGCGTTCCGCGCGCTCATCGAGCGCAGCGAGGATCACAATGCGTTCCGCATCGAGCAGATCGCGGCGAAATACGACCTTGAGGACGATGAGGCGCGCGTGCTGTTCCTGAAAGACGCGGCGCGCATGCTCGCCGGCATCGAAAGCTCGATCGAGCGCGAGGTCTATGCAGGGCGTGCGGCGAAAATGGCCGGCGTCACGCCTGAGGCGATGGCGGTCGAGGTGCGGCGCGAGCTCGGCATTCAGCGCAAACGGCGCCGCGCCGCAGAGCGGCGCGAGATCCGCTCGCCGGTCGGCCTTGCGCAGCCGAAGGACCGGACGCTCGCCTATGCCGATGTGAAAAGCGCGAAGGCCGAGGAAAACGTGCTCCGTCTGCTGTTCACCGACCAGAAGCTGATACACAGCGTGGAAGAACAGCTGCCGGCGGCGTGGTTTTCCGCCCCGGTTCTGCGTAAGATATACGAGCGTGTGCTCGAGCTGGACCGCAGCGGCAGCCTTGTCGATGCGCTGGCCTTCGAGGGACAGCTCGAAACCGGCGAAATGAGCCTGCTTGCCGGGATACTGGAGCAGGGTGTACCGCCCGGCGACCATCGCGCGGAGCTGCGGGAGTACATAAATACGATACGATTACAGCGCGTCAAGGACGGAACGCTCACGCAGGCAGGGGAGGACCCGCTGCTGACGTTCGGACGCATGAAAAACCAAAACGCGGGAGGACAAACGATATGACGAACAACAAGGCACAGCAGAGCGCTGAAAAGACGGCGGAGCAGCAGCAGGTCCTGCGCGACCTGCTCGCCCTCGGCAAGAAAAACGGCCGTCTGACGCTCAAGGAAATGGCGGATGCGCTCAGCCACCTCGAGCTGGAGAGCGATGACATCGACAAGCTGTACGAGACGCTGGAGTCTATGGGCGTCGAGGTCGAGACCGAAGGCGTTCTGGAAAAGGCGCTCGGCGACGGCGACGACGACAGCTTTGAGCCGGGCACGGTCGAGGAGGTTCCCGAGGAGGAGCTGATCGACACCTCTGCCATGGCGGAGACCTTCGCCATCGACGACCCGGTCCGCATGTACCTCAAGGAGATCGGCAAGGTCGACCTGCTCACGCCCGAGGAGGAGGTAACGCTCGCGGAGCGCATGCAGAAGGGCAGCGCCGCCGCCGAGCGCATCGCGGCAGAGGGCGACGCCATCCCGCCCGAGGAGCGCGCACAGCTCGACAAGGACATCAAGGCGGGCGACCGCGCGAAAAAGCGTCTGGCGGAGGCTAACCTCCGTCTGGTCGTTTCCATCGCAAAGCGCTATGTTGGCCGAGGCATGCTGTTCCTCGACCTCATTCAGGAGGGCAATCTCGGCCTGATCAAGGCGGTCGAGAAGTTCGACAGCACCAAGGGCTTCAAGTTCTCGACCTACGCGACCTGGTGGATCCGTCAGGCCATCACCCGCGCGATCGCGGATCAGGCGCGCACCATCCGCATCCCGGTACACATGGTCGAGACCATCAACAAGGTCATCCGCGTTTCCCGTCAGCTGCTTCAGGAGCTCGGCCATGACCCGAGTCCGGAGGAGATCGCGAAGGAAATGAACATGCCGGTAGACCGCGTGCGCGACATCCTCAAGATCGCGCAGGAGCCGGTTTCGCTCGAGACCCCGATCGGCGAGGAGGAGGACTCTCACCTCGGCGACTTCATCCCGGACGACGACGCGCCGGAACCGGCGGAGGCTGCCTCCTTCATGCTGCTCAAGGAGCAGCTCGTCGAGGTGCTCAAGACGCTGACGCCGCGTGAGGAAAAGGTCCTGCGCCTGCGCTTCGGCATCGAGGACGGCCATACCCGCACCCTCGAGGAGGTCGGCAAGGAGTTCAACGTAACCCGTGAGCGTATCCGCCAGATCGAGGCCAAGGCGCTGCGCAAGCTGCGTCATCCGTCGCGCTCGAAGAAGCTCAAGGACTTCCTGAACTGAGCTGTCGCGAAAACGGACTTTATCGACAAACTGACGCCTGCCCGGATTTCCGGACAGGCGTTTTTTGCGCTCTGACATAAAAAATTCGTGCAAAATCGCGAAATGAAGGCGAATAATCATACGCAGACGGTTGAGAAGTGCGAAAATAAATGCTATAATTAGTAAACACTCTGGCACCTATCACAAAAAGAAGGAGCAAATGTAAATGAGCCCAGTTTTTGTTATCGGACACCGAAACCCGGATACGGACTCGATCTGCTCCGCGATCTGCTATGCCGACCTCAAGCGCAAGCTGACCGGAGAAGAATATATCGCCTGCCGCGCAGGCCATGTCAACGCAGAGACCCAATTCGTCCTCGAGCACTTCGGCGTCGAGCCGCCGCGCTATATCGCCTCGTTCGAGCCGCGACTGAGCGACGTACAGTACCGCGAGGTCGCAGGCATCGACTCGGAAATGTCGCTGCGCCGCGCGTGGGACTACATGAACGAAAACGACATCCAGACGCTCGCGGTCGTCGATGAGGACCGCCATCTGAATGGACTGCTGACGCTGAGCGACATCGCGCGCTTTTACATGGAGGATCAGGACGCGAACGCGCTGGCCGAGGCAAAGACCAGCTACCGCAATCTGGTCGATGTTCTGGACGGCACGCTCGTCAACGGCGAGCTCGAGCAGCCGTTCGAGCAGGGCCGCGTCGTTGTTGCGGCGGCGAACCCGGACGTTCTCGAGGACTACATCGCGCCGAACGACATGGTCATCCTCGGCAACCGCTACGAGAGCCAGCTGTGCGCCATCGAAATGAACGCCGGCTGCATCATCATCGGTCTCGGCGCCAAGGTCTCGCGCACCATCCGCAAGCTCGCCTCGGAAAACGGCGTTTCCATCATCGCAACGCCGCTCGATACATATACCTGCGCCAAGGTCATCAGCCAGGCGGTTCCGGTGCGTCATGTCATGCGCCGCAAGGGTCTGATCACCTTCGAACCGGAGGAGAACGTCGAGGACGTCAAGCGCACGGTTTCCAAAAAGCGCATCCGCTACTATCCGCTGCTCGACGAGCAGGGCCGCTACATCGGCATGTTCTCGCAGCGCAATCTGCTCGATCTGGAGCGGCCGAACGTCATCCTTGTCGATCACAACGAGCGCGATCAGGCCGCCGAGGGCATCCGCTCGACCAACATCGTCGAGATCATCGACCATCACCGCATCGACTCGGTCGAGACGAGCGGGCCGATCTATTTCCGCAATCAGCCGCTCGGCTGCACCGCGACCATCATCACCCAGATGTATCACGAAAAGAACATCGAGATCGAGCCGAAGATCGCGGGCCTGCTGTGCTCGGCGATCCTGTCGGATACGCTGATGTTCCGTTCGCCCACCTGCACGCCGCTCGACCGCATGGCGGCCGAGGAGCTGGCGAAGATCGCGGGTCTGAACATCAGGGAGTATGCGTCTGAGATGTTCCGCTCGAGCTCGCGCCTGCGCGACCGCTCGATGGACGAGCTGTTCCACATGGACTTCAAGTATTTCCAGGTGCAGGACCGCAAGATCGCGATCTCGCAGATCACGAGCGTGAGCGAGGACGAGCTGTCCGGCATCCGGGACAAGATGCTCGAATATATGGAAAGCTGCCTCAAGACGAGCGGACTGTCCATGCAGTTCGCCATGCTGACCAACATCATCGAGGAAAAGACCGAGCTGCTCTACGTCGGCAAGGGCGCGCAGGAGCTTGTCCGCATGGCATTCAAGAAGGAGTGCGGCGAGCATTCGGTCGTGCTGCCCGGCGTGGTCAGCCGGAAAAAGCAGATGGTAACGCCGCTGCTCGGCGCGATGGAGGAGGAAGCAGGGCTCTGAGACCTGTCAGACGGCTGCATCACATCAAACAGAGGAAATTTTTGACGGCGTACCCGCCGTTTTCAGGAGAAAAAAGCAAATGATCAATATCGTTCTGGTCGAGCCGGAGATCCCGCAGAACACCGGCAACATCGCGCGCACCTGTGCGGCGACGGGCTGTGTGCTGCATCTGGTCGAACCGCTCGGCTTTCAGCTCGACGACAGGCGCATGAAGCGCGCCGGTCTGGACTACTGGCACCTGCTCGATGTCCGCATGTACAAAAATCTGGAGGATTTTTTTGAAAAGAACCCGGACGGACGGTACTTCTACGCGACGACCAAGGCACCTCACGCCTATCATGAGGTCGAGTACCGCGACGGCGACTACCTGATGTTCGGCAGGGAGACGCGCGGTCTGCCCGAGCCGCTCCTCGTCGAGCACCCCGAGCGCTGCGTGCGCATCCCGATGCGCGAGGGCGCACGAAGCCTCAACCTGTCCAACTCGGTCGCTGTCCTCGTTTTCGAGGCGCTGCGTCAGACCGGCTTTGAAAATCTGAAGCTTGCCGGACCGTTTCCGCAGGCATAAAGGAGAAAAATATGGAGAAGATACATATTCTGACGGATTCCTCGTCCGATATCCCGCAGGCCCTCGTGGAGCAGCACGGCATCGAGATCGTGCCCATCATGCTCAGCCACGGCGGCCGCACCTTCCGCGAGTATTATGACATCACCCCGGCGGAATGCTGCAGGCTGCTCGAGGAGAGCGACGAGATCCCGAGCACGGCGATGGCAACGCCTGCGGTGTTCCTCGAATCGTACAACCGCGCGTTCGAGCGCGGCTGCACCCACCTCATCGGCGTTATCATCAACGGCAGCGGCTCGGGCACCTATCAGGCGGCCTGCCTTGCGAAGGGAATGTTCGAGGAGGAGCACGGCGAGGGCGCGATGGTCATCGAGGTGTTCGACTCGCGCACCTATACCTACATCTATGGACACATTGTCGTCAAGGCGGCCGAGATGCGCGAGCAGGGCGAAAGCTTTGAGGCGATCACGAGCGTCATCCGCAGCCGGCTGAGCCGCGTCGAGGCGTATCTCGGCGTGTACACGCTCAAATATCTCAAGAAATCCGGCCGTATTTCGGGCGGCGCGGCGTTCGTCGGCGAGGCGCTCGGCCTCAAGCCGATCAGCTTTGTCTACGACGGCGCGGTCAAGGTCTGCGACAAGGTGCGCGGCGAAAAGGCGCTCGCGGCAGGCATCTGCAAAAAGGTCGCCGCCCGCGTGCAGCAGCCGGAAAAGCAGACCGGCATCCTGCTCTACGGCGATGTGCCCGAGGAGCGTCTGGCCGAGGTCGAAAAGCGCATGCGCGAAGAGATCGGCTTCAAGGACGTCGTCCGCTGTGCGATCGGCCCGTCCGTTCTGAGCAATACCGGCCCGCTCGCCATCGCTGTTGCGTACTACGGCGCGCCGCGCGAGTAAAGAAAATTGTGAAAAATGTAGAATATTTTCCGGTTTTTCGGCGCAAAACGCAAAAATCCTCTAAAACGTTGCCGAAAGGTGAGGTTTTTCTCAAATTTGCTTGCGAACAGGGCGGATTACGAGTATAATTTTGTAGTGGAAACGGAATTCTTTCGTTAAGAAATTTCGTTATTTGGGATAATACAATATTATCAGCTGTATTACAGACTTTTCACTAAGGAGAGGGATATACTATGCAGTACAACAAGAAGAGGATATCGACGTTTCCGGCAAGAAGGTTATCGTTCGCTGCGACTTCAACGTTCCGCAGGACGAGAACGGCAACATTACCGACGACAAGCGCATCCGCGCATCTCTCGAGACCATCAACTACCTGCTGAGCCACAACGCAGCAGTCATCCTGTGCTCTCATCTGGGCCGCCCGAAGGGCGAGGTCAACATGAAGTACTCGCTGGCTCCGGTTGCAAAGCGCCTGTCCGAGCTGCTCGGTCAGGAGGTCAAGCTCGCAAAGGACGTTGTAGGCGAGGACGCAAAGAAGCTGGCTTCCGAGGTTCAGCCGGGTCACGCTGTCCTGCTCGAGAACGTTCGTTTCGAGAAGGGCGAGACCAAGAATGACGCAGCTCTGGCAAAGGCTATGGCCGACATGGCTGAGATCTACGTCAACGACGCCTTCGGCACCGCACACCGCGCACACGCTTCCACCGCAGGCATCGCAGATTACCTGCCGGCTGTATGCGGCTTCCTCATCAAGAAGGAGATCTCCATCATGGGCAAGGCTCTGAGCGACCCGGCTCGTCCGTTCGTTGCTATCCTGGGCGGCGCCAAGGTCTCCGACAAGCTGGCCGTTATCGAGAACCTGATCGACAAGTGCGATACCATCATCATCGGCGGCGGCATGGCATACACGTTCCTCGCAGCCAAGGGCTACGGCATCGGCAAGTCTCTGTTTGATGCAGAAAAGGTTGACTACTGCAAGGACATGATGAACAAGGCTGAGACCAAGGGCGTCAAGCTGCTCCTGCCGGTCGATACCGTTGTTGCCGCTTCGTTCCCGAACCCCATCAACGCAGCTATCGACGTCAAGACCGTCTCCGTCGATGCAATTCCTGCCGACATGGAGGGTATGGACATCGGCGAAAAGACGCGCGAGCTCTTTGCTGACGCTGTAAAGTCCGCCAAGACTGTTGTCTGGAACGGTCCTATGGGCGTCTTCGAGAATCCCACCCTTGCCAAGGGCACCATTGCCATGGCACAGGCACTGGCTGACTCCTCCGCTACCACTATCGTCGGCGGCGGCGACTCCGCAGCAGCCTGCGAGCAGCTGGGCTTTGCAGACAAGATCACCCATATCTCCACCGGCGGCGGCGCTTCTCTGGAGTTCCTCGAGGGTAAGGAGCTGCCGGGCATCGCGTGCCTGCTCGATAAGTAATAAACGCTTTATACCGGGGCGCGCGAACGCCGCGCTCCGTATAAATACATAAAGGATAAGGACGAACAAGAGAAAATCGTCTGAATTTTTGAAAGGGGTATATCCAAAATGAATCGCAGATACCGTAAGACCATCATTGCCGGCAACTGGAAGATGAACAAGACTCCGGCAGAGGCAAAGGCTCTGATCGAGGAGATGAAGCCGCTCCTCTCCAAGACCAAGTGGTGCGAGATGGTTCTTTGCGTACCGTTTACCGATATCCAGGCTGCTGTAAAGGCTGCCAAGGGTTCCAAGATCGCTATCGGCGCTGAGAACATGCACTTCGAGAAGTCCGGCGCATTCACCGGCGAGATCTCCGCTGACATGCTCAAGGAGCTGGGCGTCAAGTACGTTATCATCGGCCACTCCGAGCGCCGTCAGTACTTCAACGAGACCGACGAGGCATGCGGCAAGAAGGTTCAGGTTGCTCTCGAGAACGGCCTGCGCCCGATCCTGTGCGTTGGCGAGTCCCTGACCGAGCGCGAGCAGGACGTTACCATGGAAGTTATCCGCAAGCAGATCAAGATCGCTCTGCAGAACGTAGCTGTTGAGGACATCAAGAAGGTCGTCATCGCTTACGAGCCGATCTGGGCGATCGGTACCGGCAAGACCGCTACCGCAGAGCAGGCTAACGAGGTTTGCTCCGCAATCCGTGACTGCCTGCGCGAGAAGTACGGCGCACGCGCTGCTCGCGGCATCACCATCCAGTACGGCGGCTCCATGAACGCTAAGAACGCTTCCGAGCTGCTGGCTCAGCCGGACGTTGACGGCGGCCTCATCGGCGGTGCATCTCTGAAGAGCGCAGACTTCGCTACTATCGTAGAAGCAGCTAATCAGTAATTAAATCGCGTAGATCGCGGTAACGGGAAGTCCTCCCGCGCTAATCGCGAAGAGGGGGGCAGCGACAGGTATCGTTGCCCCTTTCTGTCCGTTTTCACTTCTGAAAAGGAGTCACAAGAATGATTAAAAAGACCACCGCGCCGGGCGCTTCCGACGCAGCAGAAAAGGCTGTACCGGTAAACGTTCTGGCGGATCCGGTCGTTGTCAAGGCTGAGGAGGCGGCCAAGCCGAAGCGCGGCCGCAAGACCAAGGCTGAGGCAGAGGGCGCAGCAAAGCCGGCAGCCAAGCGCGGCCGTAAGCCCGCCGCAAAGACGACGGCCGAGAAAAAGACCTCGACCCGCAGGAGCACTGCCAAGAAGGCGGAAGGCCCGAAGAAGCCGACCGCTCTGATCATCATGGACGGCTTCGGCCACCGTGCGGAGAAGAAGGGCAATGCGATCGAGGCCGCAAACAAGCCGAATCTCGACCGGATCTTCTCTGAAAATCCGCTGACCTATATCGGCGCATCCGGTCTGGACGTCGGTCTGCCGGACGGCCAGATGGGCAACTCCGAGGTCGGTCACACCAATATCGGTGCAGGCCGCATCGTATATCAGGAGCTGACCCGCATCACCAAGGCGATTCAGGACGGCGATTTCTTCGAGAACCCGGCTCTGATGAGCGCCATCAACCAGTGCAAGTGGTTCGATTCCACCCTGCACATCTTCGGCCTCCTGTCCGACGGCGGCGTTCACTCCCACATTGACCATATGTTCGCGCTGCTCGAGCTCGCGCGCCGCAACGGTCTGCGCAAGGTATGCTTCCACTGCTTCATGGACGGCCGCGACACGCCGCCGCAGTCCGGCATCGAGTATATCGACCGCCTGCAGGCCAAGATCGACGCCGTCGAGGTCGGCTGCATCGCGACCGTATCCGGCCGCTACTACGCAATGGACCGCGACAACCGCTGGGACCGCGTAGAGAAGGCATACAAGGCGATCGCGCTCGGCGAGGGCGAGCACGCCGCTTCCGCGCATGAGGCGATGGAGAAGTCCTACGCCGCAGGCGTTACTGACGAGTTCGTCGTTCCGGTCATCGTGACCGAGGGCGCGACCGTCCGCGACGATGACGCGATCATCTTCGCAAACTTCCGCCCCGACCGCGCACGCGAGATCACCCGTGCCTTCGTCGATCCGGAATTCACCGGCTTCGAGCGCGTACAGCCTAAGATCCATTATGTCTGCATGACGCAGTATGATGCGACCATCCCGGGCGTAGAGATCGCCTTCAAGCCGCAGAGCCTCAAGAACACCTTCGGTGAGTATATCTCCGATCTGGGCATGACCCAGCTGCGCATTGCTGAGACCGAGAAGTACGCACACGTTACGTTCTTCTTCAACGGCGGCGTCGAGAAGGAGTATCCGGGCGAGGACCGTGCTCTGGTTCCGTCTCCCAAGGTCGCAACCTACGACCTTCAGCCGGAGATGAGCGAGCCGGCTGTCACCGAGGAGTGCGTCAAGCGCATCCTGTCCGGCAAGTACGACGTTATCATCCTGAACTTTGCAAACTGCGACATGGTCGGCCATACCGGCGTGTTCGAGGCAGCCGTCAAGGCGATCGAAGCGACCGACGACGGCGTAGGCAAGGTCGTTGACGCGATCCTCAAGATGGGCGGTCAGTGCCTGATCACCGCCGACCACGGCAACGTTGACCAGATGCTCGACGCAGACGGCGTTACCCCGTTCACCGCTCACTCCACCAACCCCGTGCCGCTCGTTATGGTCGGCCACGAGGGCAAGCTGGCGGACGGCGGCGTTCTGGCGGATCTGGCTCCCACTATGCTCGACATGATGGGCCTGCCGCAGCCGGCCGAGATGACGGGCCACAGCCTGCTGGTAAAGTAAACCTCTCTTCTAAGGGGGACTCTGTCCCCCTTAGATACCGAAAAAGTTCCCGAGGGAAACTTTTTCGGATAACCCCCTCACCCTTGCACGGCAAGGGTGGCCGCGCCGCCACGGCGCGGGCAGTGGTATGAAAGTCCGGCGGAGTTGGACTTTTATGGGGAATTTCATCGCCGCGTGCGCGCGGCGCGGCAGAAGGGCTGCTTTCGGCGTTTCTGCTGTTTGAATGCCAACCATTTATTTTTAATATAAAAGGAGTAAGAATTATGAAGGGCTACATTGAAATTGTTGATGTAATCGGCCGCGAGATCATGGACTCCCGCGGCAACCCGACCGTTGAGGTTGAGGTTTACGTTGAGGGCGACACCGGCGCATACATGGGCCGCGCTGCTGTTCCGTCCGGCGCTTCCACCGGTATCTTCGAGGCTTGCGAGCTGCGCGACGGCGACAAGTCCCGCTACAACGGCAAGGGCGTTCTGAAGGCTGTTGACGCTGTCAACGGCGAGATTGCTGAGGTCGTTATCGGCATGAACGCTCTCGACCAGCAGGCAATCGACAAGGCTATGATCGAGGCTGACGGCACCCCGAACAAGACCAAGTTCGGCGCAAACGCGATCCTCGGCGTATCCCTGGCAGTTGCAAAGGCAGCAGCTGAGGCTCTGTCCCTGCCGCTGTACAACTACATCGGCGGCTGCAACGCCAAGACCCTGCCGATGCCGATGATGAACATCCTCAACGGCGGCGCTCACGCTACCAACAACGTTGAGATCCAGGAATTCATGATCATGCCGGTTTCCGCTCCGTCTTTCCGCGAGGCTCTGCGCCGCTGCGCTGAGGTATTCCATCAGCTCAAGACCACCCTCAAGGAGAACGGCACCCCGGCTGCAGGTGTTGGCGACGAGGGCGGCTACGCTCCGAACCTGAAGAAGGACGAGGACGCTCTGAAGGTTATCGTTCAGGCAATCGAAGAGGCTGGCTACAAGCCGGGTGAGGACTTCATGATCGCGATCGACGCTGCTTCCTCCGAGTGGTGGAACGACGAGGAGAAGTGCTATATCCAGCCGAAGTCCGGCAAGAAGCTGACCCAGAAGCAGCTGGTCAACATGTGGAAGACCTTCGCTGACAAGTACCCGATCATCTCCCTCGAGGACGGCATGGCTGAGGAAGACTGGGAAGGCTGGGCTATGCTGACCAAGGCTCTGGGCGACAAGATCCAGCTGGTCGGCGACGACCTGTTCGTTACCAACACCGCTCGTCTGTCCAAGGGCATCGAGCTGGGCGTTGCTAACTCCATCCTGATCAAGGTTAACCAGATCGGCTCTCTGACCGAGACCCTGGACGCGATCCAGATGGCAAACCGCGCAGGCTACACCGCTGTCGTTTCTCACCGCTCCGGCGAGACCGAGGACGCTACCATCGCTGACATCGCTGTTGCTCTGAATGCAGGCCAGATCAAGACCGGCGCTCCGTCCCGTACCGACCGCGTTGCGAAGTACAATCAGCTGCTCCGCATCGAGGAAGAGCTGGGCGAGGACGTTGCACAGTTCCTCGGCAAGAAGGCTTTCTTCAACCTCAAGAACAAGTAATTTTTTACAGCTTGTAAAAAATGATAAAAAGCAGGACGTCTCTTTATCGGAGGCGTCCTGTTTTTTTCTGATACTGGTAAAAATAACGAGAATATTCCTGTGAGAAAAAATTATTTTTCTCCTGGGATGCCCTTGTGAAATGGTTGTTGCTAAGGGTCGGAAAAAGTCGGATTTTTCAGGATATGTGGTCAGTGCGCGGAATAAACGAAGAGAAAAATGGTGAAGGAGGATGCAGAAAATGGAGATAAAAAATTCTTATCCTGCCTGCCGGAGCCGAATTGCCATAAAATGCGGTTGACGGCTGATACGGTTTGTGATAAGATGCGGACAATAAAAATTGCCTGTCCGAGACAAAGCAATTTATCATTTCATTTCTATTTCCAAAACAGCCCTCCGCACAGTATCGCACTGTGCGGAGGGCTGTTTTCAGCCGGAATAACCGGCCTTCCATCTCTGGAGGGCGAGACTTGCATTTTTATAGCTGACGTCTGCGGTCGGCGTGCCGGCCGGGACGCCGAGCACAGCTGCATCCGCCTTCTGCACATAGCCGGTGGTCTTCCAGCGCGCGAGCGCGCGCTCATATGCCTCCGCCTCGGCGGCATTGCGCAGCCTTGTGAGGGCGGCGTTCTGCTCGACGCGGGCGTTTTCGGCGTTCAGCTCATAATTCCGGTAGGCGAGCGTCGGCGTGCCGTCGAGAAAACCGGTGAGACCGGCCATGGACAGGCTGTAATCACGCTCGGCGTTATACTGGCTGAGCAGGGTCTGCGCCTGCGACAGAGCAGCGCTTTCCGCAGCGCTCTCGTAGCCGCTCTGTGCACTCGCTTCACTGGCCGCCGCCGCGGTCTCGGCGGCGGAACGGGCGGCGAGGCGGCTCTGAGAGAGCGAATTCAGATCACCGCGGTACTGGTTGTCGACCGCGATGCGGCTGCTTTCCGCCATGCCGCTTGTCGCGGCACCGGTCTTTGCGCTCATGTTCAGACCGAGCAGCGCGAGCTTTTCCTCATTGCGCAGCGCGGACTGACGGGCGCTGATGCCGGCCTGACGCACCGCAGAGGCGTAGTCGCTGTCGATGGAGGAGAGATTTGCATCGAGCTGCTGGCGGATGCGGGTCCGCGCGGCCTCGAAGCGCTCGAGACGCGCCTTTTCGGCCGCATCATACAGCGAGCTGACGCGCTCGGCGTTCTCCTGCGCCGCTTTGGAGGCAGAGGAGGCGGATGCGACATAGTACGGGCGGTAGCCCTTTGTCCAGGTCGAAACCGCGCTGTTGTCCGCGACCCTGCCGGTCAGACCCTCTGCGTCGATCTTATTCTGTCGCTCGGCGAGCAGGCGGTCGCGTTCGGCCTTGCTCGTCGAGTTGGCGATGGCTTCGGAATAGTCGAAGTTATCGCGGTAATTTTTGGCCATAGTTTACTCCTTTCCTTGAGGCAATACCGCAAAGCGCCGCAGCTTTCATTGTGCGGTGCTGCCTCAGATGCTCCCGTTTTCCGTCCACCGCAGCGTGAGCGCGAGCAGTCCGAACGGCTCGCCCGCGCGGTCGTTGCCGATGCGCAGGGTGAACAGCGGCCGGTGATGACGATGTCGTCGGCTGCGCCAGCTGACCGCGCCCGGCATGCAGCGGAAGGACAGCCGCGCGAAATCCCAGCCGCGAAAGGCGAAAAGGTCGAGATTTCGCGAAATGCGGAAGGTTTCGCCGCCCTCATCCGTAAAGCAGAGCGCTGCGCTCGAGCGCGTGTACGGCATGAGTGTCGGGATGATGTCGCGGATTGTCTTGTACCGCGTCCAGTCGGAGAGCGAGAGCGTCGGCGTGCACCAGTAGGCGTCGATCGCCTCGCCGTCATCCGTGTAGGCGTCTGCATCCCCGGAAAGCGAAAAGCGGCACAGCCTGCCGTCGTTAGTCCCGAACCACAGACGGCCGTCGAGCACCGCGAGGCACTGTGCCGGGACGTTCGTCCAGAAGAACCACGCCGGATAGCCGTCCTCCTCGTTCAGATGGCCGTCCGCGATGTAGACGTTTCCGCCCAGCGCGAGGTAGTAGCGCCCCTCGAATACCACCGCACAGGCGTTTTCCATCGCCTTTTCCTGTACAAGGCGCGGGCGGACGGATTCCGAGATCGAACGGATGGTGTTCTGCTCCGCGACCGCCGTGCCGTAAACGCCCATCACGCCCTGCGCGGACAGGAACAGCGGCACATCGTTCAGCATGGCGAAGGTGCGCGGCGCGACAGCGCCCTCGCCGTGTGCGCCCTGCCGCAGGGTGAAGTAGGATGTGCCGTCCTCGGTCATGACGAAGGTGCGCGCGAAGCTCGTCGCCTCCTGTGCACCGCCGGTCTTGACGATGATCTGGCTTTCGTACTGCTTGAGGTATCCCGCGATGGCGCTCGCCTCGGTGCCCATGCGCGCAAAGCCGGTATCGGGGAAATAGGTGGGATCGTAAAGTCCGCTCTGCCAGTCGCAGTGCGGCTCGTCGGGATTGCCTGCAAGGAAAACGCGCGTGTCGTTCTTGCCGCCGTAAAGACCGGCGATGCGGCATTTGTTGATGGTGTCCGCCGCGCCCGGAACGGTCTTGCTGAAGGCAATGCTGACGTTGTCGCGTCCCTGTCCGTCAGCCGGGGCGGAGGCGAGCGCGACCGTACCGGCATCGTAATCGACGGACGCGATGGCCACTTCAGTGCCGTCGACCGCAGCGGTGAGCGGCACGCGGTCAAGCTCTCGCGCATCCAGATGAAATTCCGTGCTTTTTCCGTCTCCGACAAAGGTATTGATGCGCTTTCCGGTCAGCAGATTGACCGCCTCGAGACTTGCGCCGCCGCCCGCGGGAGGGGCGGAAACGGTGGTCGTCGGCACATAGGCGATGCTCTGCACGCGGACAGCCTCCCATGCGCCGCCCTCGCCGCGGCGGACTGCGCGAAAACGCGCCCCGTCGAGCAGATAAAGCACGCCGTTCATGGTAAACGCCTGCGAGAACGCGCCGTTCATGTCGCGGCAGAGCACGGTCTGCTGCCCGTTCTCCGCCCGGAAATACAGATCTGCACCGGTGTGGATGAACGCGCCTGACCCGTCGGGAGCGGAGAAAATACCGTAGACGGGTGCGTCATAGCGCTGCTGTACCTGCCAGCCGGTGCGCTTGACGAGAAAGTCGTTCCGGTCGCACACCAGATTCTGCAGGTCGGGGGAGCGCGTCAGCGAGACCTTGGTCGGATGGGAGCGGAAGTCCGCGCCGCCGAAGCGGCTGATGACAGTCTGGTGCTCGGTTTCGGTCGAGGGAAATCGGTATCCGCGCATCAGACCATCTCCTGTACGGCGGTGAACTGGGCCGGGCAGTGCAGCAGCAGACGCTCCGCGTATTCATCCGCCGCCCAGTTGAACTTCGCCTTGTCGTCATCCGCGCACAGCAGCGCCGCGAGACCGTAGGGCAGGCACTCGCGTGCGAGCCATTCGGGCGCCGGGAGCTCGTCCTCGAGCGCCTCCATGCGCGGCGGCACGGAAAAGGCACTTTCGCCCTGCTGAACGCGCTCTGCGTTGATCTCGCGCAGGCTGTTTGCGATCAGCTGATTTAACGCGCCGAGGGCGAACTGCGCGTAGTATTCGTTGCTGTCCGCGCCCGCGCCCATAATCGTCATCGCTGCACGGCAGCATTCGGTTCCGGTCATAAAAATTACCTCCTTCAAGGATTGGGAAAAGGGCGGAGAGCGGAAAAGCTCCGCTCTCCGTTTTCACAGCCGGCTCAGCCCTCCGCGACAGCGGACGGGTACTTGCCGCTCTCGGTCATGACCGCACGGATCTTGCAGCCGGTCTCGGCGGTCAGCGAAGTACCCGCAACGTAGTCCTTCGCGGAGTCGGAGTAGCGCGGGTCCGAGCCGTCGAGCGTGTAGCGGATGCTGCCCGAGCCGGTGATCCTGCCGCCGGAGACAGTCGGCGCGGCAGAGACCATGCCGGCTGCGACGAGCGCGTACACGCCGCCGCACTTCGCGCCGAGAACATAGGCGTCATAGTAGTGGCGGCCCTCGATGAGTGCGCCGGATACGCCGACCGGGTCCTCATGCACCTTCGCGTCCGCGATCTTGTACGGCATGAGCACCGCGTCCTTGTGCGCGACGAGAAAGTAGACGCCCTCCGGCAGGTAGCTCTTCGGCACGCGCACGACGTTCATGCCGAATACCTCGCCGCATACGCCCTTGGCGATCGACTGACGCGCGAGCACATCCACGCCGGAGAACTCGTCCGAGGTGCACACGAGCTTGTACATCTCGCTGGTCAGGTACAGATAGCGGTTGTCGTCCGGGACGAGCGCATCATCGAGCGCCTGAGAGGCGTCCGCGATCTTGCTGATGATGTCGGCGCGGGTCGGCTTTTCGCTCTCCGCAATCGTGCCTGCCATGGTCACGAAGCGCTTGAAGGCGTACTTGTCGGCGGACGGGGTGGACTTCTCGCTCAGCTGGAGGCGCAGCATGTCAGCGGCGTTCTTGACGAGGTTCTGGTCGAGGTTGTTGCCCTTGTCGATGGTGAGGGTAAACGCCTTGTCCTGCGTCATGGTCAGCTCCTGCACGACGTCCTGCATCTCGGTAACGGCGCCGTAGCGGCCGAGGCCGCCGTCGCGGTCATAATCGACCTCCTCGACGGTGATCGGGGTGTAGACCTTGAGCGTCTTGACGCCGGTCAGGTCGAACGTCTCGGCGGTCTTGCCCTTGATGAAGGACGAGCGGGTGAAAACCTCTGCGATCTGGTCGGAATACTTGCTTGCAAGATTGATTGCCATAGATAAAGTCTCCTTTTATGAATCGGTGGTGGATGTTCAGCGGCGTGTTATCTGCCGAGCAGGGCGAGCGTTACCGGGTCGATGCCGGCCGGTTCGCCGTCGGTCTGCGCGGTGCCGACCGCAGCGCGGCGGTTGCGGCGGTTCATCTCGAGCGCGGCGAGCTCGTCGCGCAGTTCCGCGATCTCCCACTTGCGGTAGGCGGAGACGAGCGAGCCCTCCTGCTGCGCCCATTCCCAGACCTGCTGCGGAATGTCCTCGGGGCGCACATCCGGGTATTCCTCGACAAAGGCCGCATAGATCTGGCCGTTCGGCAGGGCGTTCGCCGCGCGGTTGCGGCGCACATAGGCGTTGTGTCTGGAAAGACCCTGCGCCGCCGCCTCGATCAGCTCGTCGAGCGTCAGCTCATGGATCTCGCCGTCCGCCTCGACCGGATAGGTCGTCTCGGCGGACTGCACCGGCGCTTTCGCCGCCGCGAACGGGTCGAGCGGCATGGTGTTTTCCGGGTTACGGTTGTTCGGTTCCTGCATTTGCTGTTTCCTCCTTCTGGGTCTGTCGCTGCATGCGGAGCGCGTGCAGCAGGTCGTGTTTGCCGCGTACCTGATAATCGGGCACGTTCTCGAGATAAACGAGCGGGTCGGAGATGACGCCGCTTTCGAGCAGATGGTCGCTGGTCGTGGTCTGCATGATCTCGGACCAGTAGCTTGCCGCGCCGACATCCACCTGAAGGCGCATATCCTGTCCGGCGAGGGTCGAGAAGTCAAAGCTCTGCCTGTCCGGCTCGCCGCCGTCCTCATCGGGCAGCACGAGCGTGCGCACGCCGTAGTGCACGCCCATCATGTCGAGAAAAATGCGCGCCCAGTCCTCGGTGAAGCGGTAGAACTCCATTTTTGTCAGCTCGAGCGGCGCGGCGGTCGCACTCTGCACTGCGATGATCGCGGAGGTGTTGTCCGGGCGCACCGTGCCGAGCGAGGCCTCGCTCGCGCCCATCAGCTCCATCGTGTCGGTCATCATCTGCCGGAGCAGCTGCAATACCTGCGCGGAGATGTCGGGCGCGCGGAATGCCGCCGCGATGGCCTCGTTCGGGTTGCCGCGCATGGCGATGGCCTTGCCGACGTCGTTCGACCAGCCGTTCGGGAAACGGGTCATATCGTAGACGATCTTCGGGAACGCCACCTGCTTGATGCACTGCACGTACATGGAATACAGCTTGTTGATGGCGATCTGGTTCGGAATGGCCTCGGTCAGCGGACTTTCGCCGTGGCACGAGCCGCGCACGCGGTTCCAGCACAGGTGCGTCACCGGATACAGACGATAGGGGAGCACCTTTTCACGCATCACGGTCGCGTTCCGCACGGTCTTGCAGAACGCGATGCCGCCCTCGACCCGGCGCATATGCAGCAGCACGGTCACGCGCTCCTCGCCGCCGTTCACGCGCCAGCGATGGTATTCGCCCGCATCATCGGCGCGGATGGCGCTGATCTCATCCTCGGAGATGCCGTTTTCCCTCGCCTCGCGCCGTACCTCATCTACATCGCGCCGCATGGCGATAATGATGTACGGCTGGCGCTGCACCTCGTCGCAGGCCGGGTTGCCGAAGCAG
>ENA-ORTV01001118-ORTV01001118.1-human-gut-metagenome-genome-assembly--contig:-NODE-1118-length-30547-cov-2.928145_pt1 | contig 30547 bp, 26 predicted proteins | sample MGYA00241915_ERZ509194 | MGnify/ENA primary metagenome ERZ509194 (study PRJEB26280, sample SAMEA2338810) | human gut metagenome | biome: human gut; feature: human-associated habitat; material: faeces... | reverse complement strand
CCCGCCGCTCCATACATCAGGCGGTTGACACGGCGGATGTCCTGCGGTTCAATCGGGTGTATCTCATCACCGATATATGGCTTCGGAACTAACTTGCCGAAATACCAGGCATCGCCCGCCAGTCGCAAGCCCAGCGCGCCGGCGCATGCCGACTCGGTCTGCGCGGAATTGGGGCTTTTGTGGTTCCGGCGATCACGCCGCCAGATACGGTAAGCATTCTTTCCGTCATATCGTAAAAGGTATGCAGATACTATCAATAAAAGCGCTGCCAGACGCGACGGAATCAGGTTTACCAGATCGTCCAGTTTTGCTGCCGCGCGTCCAAAATGCAGATACCTGTCATTTTTATATCCGACCATCGAATCCATCGTGTTGACTGCCTTGTACAGCCAGCCAAGAAGCGGACCTCCGATCGCCAGATAAAACAAAGGCGCAATCACTCCATCCGACGCATTTTCCGCTACCGTCTCAACTGCCGCCCGTGCGATCCCCGCCTCTGAAAGAGGTTTCGTATCGCGCCCGACAATCATCGACACTGCATAGCGGGCTCCCTCGGTCTCTCCCGCCTCCAGCTTCCGGCAGACCGCCATACTCTCATCCCGCAGGGAGCGCGCCGCCAGCAGATAGTAAGTCATGACCGCCTCGACTACTGTCTGAATCCAGATGCCGCCCAGACGGGAAATCCAGAGGATTGCGCCTGCCACACTGCCTGTCACAAGCAGCACCAGACACACAAAAAGAACGCCCGCACGGCGTTCCCCCCGTTCCGTTGCATGCTTTTTTCCAGCTGGACGCAAATATTTTTCCAGCCACACAATCAGATTTCCGATCGCCCGGACCGGATGCGGCATCGAATGCGGATCACCCAGGCACAGATCCAGAAGATAACCTGCCAGAATCGCAGCTAAGTGATATCCGACCATTCTACCTTCTATCATTCCTGTCAATACTTTACTGATTGCTGTCATTTTGTCTACTCCCAACTATTCTTTTATTTGATCCGCATTCCCAGACCGCAGATAACCCGGTGCACTTCCTCCGAATATGCGGCGATCCGCTGGCAAATGCGCCCGTCTGTCTCCCGATAATCGCGCTCAAATGCCTCCATCGGCACAATGCCGCAGCCGATTTCATCCGCCGTCACGAATGCATCCGGATTTTCCTGCATCAGGCGTTCTGCAAACACGTATGGATCGCGCCCGGCTTCCATCTCACGCCTCACAAACAGTTCAAAATGTGTGATCAGATCCGCCTGCATGATCGTCTGTTCGTCCGTTTCTAATCTCCCATCCGCGATGCGTGCCGTAACTCTACACGCTTCTGGATTTTTCGATCGATTCAGAACGGTGGATAAGTCTTTTGTTTTCCTCCGTTCCAAAGTACGTTTTTCCCACAATTTCATCGCATACGCTGTCTTTCCTTGTTCCCTGCCGCCAATTATAAAAATCATTCTGCTTTTCCTCGCTTAAAAATTCAAAAACCGCAGGCACGTACCTGCCAGCCGCATCGCCGCCAGCACCAGCACCACATTCCGCTCGCAGCTCTGCAGAAAATGCCCTGCCAGATCGCCGTTGATGCCGCCAAATTCCCGCATAGAAAAACGATAATAACAAACGAAAGTCGCAAGTGCTGTTAAGGCTGCCAGAGCGCCGCGCAGATGTCCCCAGTAAATCATCCAGCTGATCGCCAACACTGCTAAAACTGCCATACTCACGCGAACAACCTTTGTCTCGGCACTTCTGGAAAATTCAGCGGCAAGCCCATCCTGTTTCGCCTTTGGAAATGCCACCACCGAATAGCCGCTGCAGGCGCGTTCCAGCATAAGCGCCCCCGGCAGCAGCCACACATCTGCTCCCACAAGCTCAGAAACTGCCCCCGCATAGAGAAGCAGGTACAGCCCCAGACCGATGATCGCAAACGCCCCCGTATGTGGATCTTTTAAAATCGCCAGCTTTTTTTCCCGCTCGCCGTAGGAATGGCGCGCATCCGTCACATCGAGATACCCGTCCATATGGATTCCACCGGTAATCAATAGTGGAACTGCCGTCAACAGGCAGGTCCGGAACAGAACTCCAGCATCCAAAATTTCACAGAGCGCAAACGTGGCTATCTCTACCGCCCCGATCACCGCCCCGATCAGCGGAAAAAAACAAAGCGCATAGCGCATCCGCTCTTCCGTCCAGTCCATGCGCGGCATCGGAATGCGTGAATACATGGAAAATGCAATGACAAAACTTCCTATCAGATTCAATCTTCGATCCCCCTGACTCTATTCTGGCAACCATAACTTTAGCAGGCATTCCGCTCTGTTCTACTCACTGACTACCCTACATCTTTTGTCCTTTCATCGGCTGCAAAAACAGGTGTTGACACCGCAAGCGGAATTCCATACACCACTTCCGTCACCGAATCCGCCATCTGTCCCAGTTCCCGGTTGATCCGTCCCAGAAGCTCTATGTACCGCTCCGATTCCAGATCATACGTCACACCGTCCGAAAAGATCTCATTCGTTACAATGATAAGGTCATGGCACTGGTTTTGCAAGTGTTTTATTCCTTGCAGAATCCGCTCTTGCGCACCATTTTCCTGAGCATAAAATTCATTGAGGACAAGGTTGGACATACATTCAAGGAGTAGCACTGGTTTTTGTGCCACTCGGCAGGACTCCCAGCGCTTCAAACTATCGTTTTCCTGTTCAGCGTCCAAACCAGCCGAATTGGACTCTTCGAATCTCTCCTCTAATTCTAATGTTTCTAACTCCGTATACCGCTCAATCGTCTCAAACCCTTTTGCCGCGCGCATCCGCCGATGGCGCTCCACCCGTTTTCTGCCTTCATCATCCCAAATCCGCATCGTCGCCAGATACCAGAGTGTCCCACCGTTCCCGTTCCGGCACTGCACGGCAATCTGTTCGGCATATTCGGACTTACCGCTGCCACTGCCGCCTGTAACTATATATAACATCGTTCATTTATCCTCTTTTTCACCGAATTGCAGCAGTTTCCATGCTTTAAAAACATACGCAAAAAATGTTTTAATCCGTATATCTCATCACACCAGCGGCTTATATTCCTCTATTTCCATCTCCGCAAACGTATCCATATCCCGGTAAATGGACAGCGCCATATCCAGCAGTGGAAACAGCGCCAGCGCCCCTGTACCTTCTCCGAGTCGAAGTCCCGCCTGGATAGCCGGAGTTACTCCTATCAAATCAAGCAGCCAGATAGACGCCGGTTCCGCCGATACATGGGCTGCCAGCATATAGTCCGTCGCTGCCGGTGCAATTCTTCCAGCAGCTGCCGCCGCAGCTGCCGCGATAACCCCGTCAATCACAACCGGAACATGATAGATGGCACCGCCCAAAAAAGCACCTGCCATCGCCGCCAGATCGAATCCGCCTACCTTTTGCAATACCTCCATGCCATCCATGGGATCCGGGTGATGCAGTCCGATTCCACGCCGGATTGCCTCCGTTTTCCGTTTCAATCCAGCCGAATCTAAACCCGCCCCAGCTCCAGTGACAAGTTCTGGATCCTTTTGCAGCAGAACCGATGCGACCGCACTGCTGGTCGTCGTATTGCCGATCCCCATTTCACCCACTGCAGACAAGCGGTACCCCTGCTCCTTCAGCACACGCACTGCATCGATTCCCGTCAAAATGGCTGTCAACACCTCCTGGCGCGTCATCGCTGCTGCTTTTGTAAAATTGGAAGTTCCACGGCGGATTTTCCGTTCCGTTAGGGGATGAAGTTCTCCCCGATGTTCTACCTCACAGGCAATTCCCATGTCGATCGGAAACACATCTGTCTCTGCCTTTTCTGCCATCAGGCAGGAACAGCTCCTCCCGCGTGTCATATTCGAAACAACTGCCGCCGTAACCTCCTGCCCGGTCTGTGATACTCCTTCTTCGACTACCCCATTATCTGCGCAAAAAATTAAAAGCGCACGCTTGGAGAAGTCTGGCACTTCCTCCCCCTGCGCTGCCGCCGCCCGCACAATATCTTCCTCCAGGACTCCCAGACTGCCAAGCGGTTTTGCCACATGCTCCCAATGCTTTTCTGCCTGCTCCCGGATTGTCTTGTCCGCTGGTACAATCTGTTTCTTAAGCTGGTCAAACCGTATTTCCAGCTCTTTTTCCGAAAAATGCCGAAAATCTTCCAGAGATTCCAATGTCTTCATATTCTCCTGCTGCATCTATATGTTCCTCCCGTTTTCATTTCCGGCCTTTTCCATGGGTCCGTGAACGGGCGTACCCTTTCAGTCTATCGTTTACCGGTTCAAAATTCCGCCTATGATTGTACCATTGACCGGAACAATACGCAAATACAAATCCCGTATATTATTTCCCATTCTTTTACAAATCTATGCCGCCGCCAAAGAAGGAATCCGCGCTCTGTCTCGGGTAGCTGCCACCGAATGGGGACCTGATGGAATCAATGTGAATGTCATCTGCCCGCTTGCCTGGACTTCCCAGCTGGAACAGTTTCAGGCAAACTACCCGGAAGCATTTCGGGCAAACGTCAAAATGCCTCCGATGGGCCACTATGGCAATTCTGAGTTAGAAATCGGTCGCGTCTGCGTCCAGCTCGCCAGCCCAGATTTTAAATATTTGTCCGGTGAAACATTAACCTTGGAAGGCGGAATGGGACTGCATCCATAAGCAATCAAACAGCCAAAATGCCTGGAGGCACTCTTCTTCTGCCGCCAGGCATTTTGACATTCTCCCGAACCTATATTTCTGCTTCTTTCCCTTTCACCTTCCGGACTACGCGCGCCGGATTTCCCACCGCAATCGTATTTGCCGGAACATCCTTCGTCACAACTGCCCCAGCGCCGACGATCGCATTTTCCCCGATCGTGACTCCCGGCAAAATCGTAACGCTTGCCCCGTTCATGGCATTTTTCTTCACAACAACCGACTTGCAGAGCAGTATCCGGTGATCCTGTTCGTCATGATTGTTCGTCAGAATCTGCGTATTCGCCGCGATGCTGACATCGTCCTCGATCACGACGCCGCCTCTTGACATGCAGGTAAAATTATACATGATCGAGACATGATTTCCTATTTTCATATGATCGCCCATGATAATATGCACGCCCTGGCGCACCATGCTTCCTTCACCAATGTTTCCTTTAAACAGCTCCCGCACCAGTGCGTTGTATTCGTCTGTATACGGCATCGTGGTGTTGATTTTATAGCAAATCTGCTCACTGCGCTTCGTCTCCTCCCAGGTTGCTATTAGCTCTGGAGTGGCGTAGATCGACGCGTTTGTAGTCTGTGGTCATTTGAAAGACTCCTTTCTCATTCATTTATTGAACTTTGCTGTGCCGATAAATTATTTGTCGGCATTTTATCGGCACTTATCGGCATCGTTGGTTTCAATTACTTTATTGACTCTATTTTCTATTCCATAATCAAATGAATATATACCATCCAACGGCATGATAATCCGAAATACATCATCTAAAATAAAAATATATTCCTATTTTATTATTATTTACATGGTAATCCACTCGTACTTGAAACAATCTCATACCAAGTTGTTAGAATATTGGAACTCAATTTTTGCATCTTTTTTATCTCTCTAGATGCTTTGTAAATATTGGTTTCTAAATATTCTTGTGGCAACAATGATATTTCGTTTTTCGTCTTTTTTCCCATCAAAGGATTTAACTCTTCACTTTCAATCATCTTCAAATAGTTTGAATATAACTTCGGACATTCTTTTTCCAGCAATGCTGGTATAGTGGGATAAACTAACTTATTAATTATATCAGATGCCCGGTACCCTGTCACTGTCATATCCACCGGGTTCACATATATATGATTATAGTAATCAATATCAATAATACAACCGTGAATCCGTCCGCTTCCACCAATCTTTTTAATTTCATTCGCAATACTTTTCTGATAAATTGTATATTTTTTTAAAGGTGTTTTAATGGAATTAATCATCGTATCCATATTATCATAATAATAGTATACGTCTTTAACATCTAACTTTTTTAATGCTCCGCCATTCAATATTGACAAGGTTCCTGCCTTTGTTTTATGAATAAAGCAATAATATCCACTCTTTTTCAACATGTAAAGAATATTCGTCCGCCTATTAAAAGTCATATCTATATCCTTTCCACGAGAAAAGTCCTGATATTCCTGAGATGTAATTTCATACACACCATCTTTATAATCTGCAAAATAATCGTATTCTCCATCCATCAGAAAACTTTTCAGATGAGGGTTCTCATTTCTATAACCAATCTGATTATCAGCATATATCCTCTCTACACCGTCATCAAAAAATATGTTTCTATGAGTATGACCACTGACATAAACAAAATCATTATGATAATTTGCATCTGAACACCAATCCTTTTTCGGCATATGTGTAAAAATGATCGTATTTTTCTTTTCCAACACCTGCATTAATTTATTATATAGTCGTTCAAACTTTTCACTTTCCCAGATTTCCGTTTTTCTATCAATAGTTGTTCGATACACACCATTATTTGCATTAAACTCTTCATTATATCCAGAAAATCCAAGGCTCCCAAAAATCACTAATCTTGTACATCTCAATTTTTTTGAAATAGCTGAATTTTCTAATTGTATTAGTTCATCGTATGGAATGACACCCATATCATCAAATTCATTTTTATAGAACAAATCATTCTGTAATAAATACATTCCATTTTCCTGTAATACAGTTCTATATTTTTTCACAATCTCTTCTATTGACATTCCAGGAAAATCCCAAAACTCATGATTACCAAGAACAAATATAAAATTTCGTTTTCCCAAAAGCTGTTCATATCCCCCATACAATTTATCCGCAGATTTTCTAAGCATTTTCACAAATAATTCAAATACTGAAAATTCCGATGATACATCTCCACCAATAAGTGTTATTCTACTCATTTTAGGTAAAATATTGTCAATAATTTTTTGTATTATATAAATAACATCTTCTTTTGATTTACATTTCGCATTTTTTATTTTGTGCATCAAATGTAAATCCGAAATATAACTAATTCTAATATCATCTTTAAAAAATATATCATTATCAATGGGGCTCTCTTTTCTTGACGCTTGTAATACTAACGCAGTGCATTTCTCATTTCTTTCAATAAGAGGAAATTCATCAATAAGCTTTTTATCATAATCATAAGTTATATATGGAACATTAAGCTGCCTACATAATTTGCTAGTCATCTTAACATCGTGTAAATTGATTCCATCTAAATCAGAAAGATTTTTCATCCCTGTACAAAACACCAAATTTGCTCCAGATAAATCACCTTTTAAAAATGCTACAAAATCAAAAAAATATGTAAATGTATGTGAATACCGTTTTACACATTTACCAATTTCATCATACCAAGATTGTTTTACAATAAATTTTTCATTTTCATATATTTTCTGCACTTTATAACTCAAATTCATATTTTTACCAATCGGTAATTTAGTTGTTTCATCCGTCTTATATTTTGAAAAATCCACGTTCAAATCAATGGCTCCAGATAAATCACAATTTTTCAAATTGCCTTTTCTATATTTAATAAATTCATCAAATGTCTCAAAAGCTCGGCAGACATCCACGCTATTCCGTCGGTCCAATTTTTTTCTACCTTGACGATTTTCGTAACGATACACTTTCGTTTTCTCACAATAAAAATGCGTAATCTTATCAAAATAGCCCCTTACTTCTGTTTCAATATCTCCATTTTTCAATTCTTCTGCAAAATCTTTCACTTTCGTTTTCCGCTTTCTGCTTGTTGTAGCAGACGCTTGTAAAAAGTCATATCTTTCAAGAATATCTTTCGGTTCATAACTCATGCATAATCCCAATACCACATTGCTGGAAAAATAATAATCTTTTGACAAATACTCCATGATTATATCTAAATGCTTTTTATCACACTGTTCACAGAATATATACTGAAAAAGGAAAAAATCTATACTCATATACTGCGCTACTGTTGATTTTCCATAGTTGTTACATACTTTTTTAAATTTCTCATATGTATCACATGCATTGAATTTATCTAACCACTGTTTTACAAATTTTTTATTTGTCTTCTCACAATAATAATAACCGGAAATTTCATCTTCCGACAGACTGTATGAATAATCATCTATATTTTCTTTCACAAAACTTTTTGTTGCTCTCAATCTACCTATGTCAAGATTAAGACTTTTTGAAAACTCATCTTTAAAAGAATACTGATAGTAGCACGCCCTTTCATACACGTCACCATCCAAAAAATTATAATATTCCTCGAAAGTGTCAAAAGTTATCTTATTCGACTCTGAAACCATATCGTTTGACAAATCTTTATAAAACCATTGCTCTTCTACAAAAAATTTCTGTGTAATCACATCGAAACCACGATTTTCACTTTTCCTCAATCCCAATGCTCGTTCCATTCTTACAACATTAGAATTTAAAGCAAACTCTTCAGGAACATCTCCAACTTCCAATTCTCCATTTTTCAGATCTTTAATAATCTCTTTTTCTTCTGGGCTTATGCTCATAGACTTTAACATCAATTTCAAAATGTCCCCTCCCCCCAACTCGCTAAATGAAGTACACTCTCCGTATATCTATACCTATCCCCTCAAACCACCAATGTTCTTAATCTTTGCATTCAACTTTTGAATATTTATTTCTCTCTACTGTCTTAAACTTCCACATAGGTAGATACTGATAAATTATGGTCATTATCAATCAGATATTTCCGAATTTTCAATCCATAGAAACCATTACAAATTAAATCTTTACCATAAATTTTCCCGCATTGGAAGAACATGTCAAAACACTCGTTTCAAAGTTTCATTTAAGTTCTCATCATTTATCACATTAACACGAACACTGCAGAATATCATCCACGCCATCGCTCAGGATATGACAAGTTATAAATCGTTATGAAGTTCTACTGCTAATATAATCATCAATATCTTGCACAATATAATAATCTCCCATTGTATGCAACGATTCAAAATATTTTGTAATATACCCATAGATACCATACTTATCAAAAGTCTTTGCCACATCTGCCCCAGAAAGTCCCTTGAAATGGCGGTATCGTTCCATGCAGTAAATCAAGAAATTAGATTCTTTACTCATTTTTCACGCCTCCTCCGGATAATCATACGAACCTGTTAAAAGTTCATCTTGATACATTGTGTATAATGTCATAGGACCATAATGCCACAACTTCGACTTTTCATCCGAAAGTTCTCGATAGAGCTTGGACTGGTAAAAGCGTGAGATGGCTTTATCATCATCCACATTGCTATTTTTTGTTATCTGCTCAATAATAGGTGGCACAATAATTGTCAGCATTGCACTGAACTGATCTTCATTCATACAAGCTCACTCCCTTCAAAATGCAAATAATGCAATGACTTTTCTGTTGCAAATACCATCTGATTGAACAACTTCCGAATCTTCAATGCTGCCAAGGTCTGCTCTTTATCCAGCACTCCTGTCATGTACAAAGTAATAGTACGATAAACGTCATCGTTTGCCACCGCACCATAAATCAAATCATGCTGCCTGCCCTGATATGTACCCTGACGATTTGCAGCTACAAAATCCAGCCACGCCTCATCCGGACTATTAAAACGCAACAGACTGCATTCTTTGAATGCAACCGCCTCATTAATTGAGTAACTATTCAATGTAGCAGATCCTGTTTTGCGCCGCTCTGTGACCTTCTGCGCGAAATTCAAAGCTTGTTCACGGTTAGTGGTTGTATAAAACCCGAAACCAAAGTCTAAATAACGATTTTGTCGGATGAGTTTCGGTTGTTCCACAGTAACATTACTTCCATGATACAAAATCATTGCAGATGCCCTCCTGTTCCGATTATTTCTTCTTCATGATTAAATCAAAGCTTTTTACTCATATACTTTTCGCTATAATTATAATCTCTTGTTCATCATAAATTTTATAAAAATGAAACTAGCGAGTCAATTTTATTTTACCACATTTGCCCCCACACCGAAAGCATGAAAAAAGCGGCACCGCCCATCCAGGCAATGCCGTCTTTCTAAAACCTATCTTAAATTAAAAAATCTATTCAACACATCCAACAAAAAAATCATACAATTTTAAGAAGCGTCATCACTCTATCCTCACGCAACCCCTTTCAACATCCACTCATACGCATCATACGCCGTCCGCAGGGAAATCTCGGCAGTCTCTAGTTCTGCTTTTTTCTGCAGATAAGACGCCTCACCCTGTAAATACGTTGCTTTATTAATCGCACCGGACTGATACTTAATCTGGGTGGCGCCGTATGTTTTTTCGGCAGACTGGTAGGCTGCCTGCGCCGCGTCACGTTCTAGGCTTAATGCCGCTATCTCAGCGTACTGCTCATCCGCTGAGGCGCTTGCGGCGCTCTCGGCTTCCTCGATCTGCTGGTGGCGCAGCTTGCGCGCCGCATCTCCGGTTGCGGAGGATCGTCTGGCTGATTTGACACTGGAACTTGCAACGACAGCTGCCGCGCGGTCCGCATCCAGATTCATAGAAGCCAGTTCCGTTGCCGATACGGCTGGAATTTCCCCCAGCGTAATAGAAGTTCCGCTCTTTCCAAGTAAAATGGCAAGCTGGCGCAGCGCCTTATTTGCCTGATCGGTCGTGGATTGTAATGCTGTCTGGGCGCTTAGCAGGTTTTTCTGAGCCTGCAGCAGATCCGTCTCCGTGCAAAGCCCCGCTGCCAGTTCCCGCTCTTTGCGATCCACCTGCGCCTGATAGTTCTCTGCCGTCTTGGCAGCCGCCTCCACCTCGTCCTGAAGCTGCCGGCAGGTGCCCCACTGGATCTGTGCGGTCTTTACGACCTGCCAGACCGTCCGGTTTCTGGACGCACGGCTTGACGCCGAATTTAAGGAAGTGAGCGACTTTTTATACTGCTTCGCTGCCATCGACAGCGTTTGTGCATTTCGCTCATAGGTGCCGATCAGTGCCTCATCTCCGCCCGCATCTTCAAGCTCGTCTGCTTTATAGTTCATATCCCGGGCACCAGAAATCATCGCATCGTAGGCTTCCTGGTAGACGGCAAGGCTGTCCTGATAACTGTAATCGGCGCTGACAGCCGTTCCATTGCCGCGCCGCACCAGCGCCTCCAGTTCCCCGTACTCTATCACAGAATCCGCGAGCTGTTCCTCCGTATAGGAGCCGGACTGGCTGGCGATCGTGTTGTCTGCGCTGTTTTCGGTTATGGTGCCATCTTCCAGCGCCGGACCATCTGCCTCGCTGTCTGAATCACTTTCTGTGCCGGAAATCAAAGGCGTTTTCGCCGCCTGCGCCGGGCTCGATACAAGAATACAAGCCGCCAGGGCAATTCCGATCGAACGACTCAATCTGCTTTTTCCGATTCGTTTCACATTATGACCGTCCAGGTGCACATCCAAAGCACTTGCACCGCTTCGGTCTCTTTCTTGCCCCTTGCGCATCTTTTGCTCTATCCCAGCTTCCGCGTTCATCCATTTTCCTTTCAGATTTCGCATCATCCGCCCACCCCTTTCTACTGCGTGGACGCCAGGCCGTCCACCGCCCACTGGTAGGCGAGCTGCGCCTGGAGAAGCGACATCGCTGCCGTCTCTTTTGCCACGGATGCCGATTCATAGGAATAGGTTGCGCTCTGGTATGCGTTCTGGCTGATAAGTCCGGCTGCCAGATTGCGGTCGTTGGTCTGTTTCGTCTTTTCTTCTAATTCAAGGCTGCGTTTTGCCTGTTCATACTGTGCCTCAGACAGCTTCAGATTCTGATAAGCCGACTGGACATTCGACTTGACTGCCTCCTTCCCGCTGGTCAGAGTTGTCTGGTACTGCTCTTTAAGGGTGCTTGTCAGCGCGTTGTTGACCTGACGTGCCAGAATCTTTAACTGATAATTATTTTCCTGTGCTTTCGCAATGTCCTCTTCGAGGTTGACCGATGCACTCATCTGTTCCTGCGGGTCCGGTAATGCACAGATTTCTACTGATGCGCCATATTTCCATCCAAGCATCTGGCACAGGGATTCCTTCGTCGATGCAATATTGCTCTCCGCCGTCGTGCTGGACGCCTGCGCCTTTCAAAAAGTCTCCTTGGCATCCAGCACATCCGTCTGGGTCGCGCTTCCGGATGAAAGCTTTAAGTTTGCCGTCTCATAGTCTTTTTCCGCCTTGGACACCTGGTTCTGCACACTCTTTAAGTTTTCCTGGGCATTCCAGTACTGGATCATCAGGTTCTGCGCCTGCTGTACCAACGATTTCTCGGTCTGCGTATACCCCCACGCCTTAACATTCGCATCATCGACGTTATTATCGCCCTGCTCGCGCATCTGAGTCGCGGAAGCCTCGCTTCTCTGTGCTGCTGCCAATGCGGAACCATAATTCGCATCATCTGAATCCGGGTACTCGATACTGCTCTCGATCTCATCTGCCGCGTCATAATATTCCTGCGCGATCTCATTGCTGTCTTTGCCCTGATAATCCTTGTACTCGATCCGGTTCTTCTCCACTGTGCTGTTGTACTCATGGATCCGATCAGCAATCTCGTCAAATTCGAGCTTATCATCCTGCAGCGAAGCCCATTTTTCTGTGGAATATGCAAATTGCGGGCTGCCTGCCAATACCTGGACCGGCGCACCTGCCGCCAGGAATACTCCCAGTGAGCAGGCTGCCACGCCAGAGGCAATCCGGCGGGTCAGGCATAATCTTCTATTTTGATTCATGTATGTCACTCCATTCCGATATATCTGATTTTAATTTCCGCAGCAAATATTTTATTTCCTACAATATTTTTTCTATTAACCTATATCTAATCCACATCCGGTATCTCTTCCTTCGGTTTCCGGCTCAGCAGTGCGTAATATACTGGGACCATGAAGCGCGACAATCACACCTACGCTCAGACCGCCGATATCTACGATCGCCAGACCCTGTGTCGTGGAACCGCTGCTTCCGATTGCCAGTGCCATCGGAATCATCGCGAGGATGGTTGTCATACTTGTCATCAGAATCGGTCGGATACGGGTCGCACCTGCCTCGATGAGCGCTGTCCGCAGATCCATCGTGGAGCGATACTGGTTGACCGTATCCACGTAGAGAATACCGTTATTTACAACAGTTCCGACCAGAATCAGGAAGCCAAGCAGGGACGTCATACTGATGCTGACGCCGGTCAGCTTCAGTAATCCGAAGGAACCAACCAAACTGAACGGGATGGTCGTCATAACCATGATGGAAAACTTCACAGACTCAAACTGTGCCGCCATGACAACGAATACCAGGAAGACTGCAATCGCAATTGCGCGGTACAGGGAGCTGAACTCGCTCTTCATCATACGGTCACGGCTGTTCTGCCCAATGCTGATCGTACCGCTTAAGTTCGGAGTAATTACCTCATTGTTAATTTGCTGCTGTACATTATCACCGGTGTAATCGGCTGAAATTGTGATCTCATATGCACCGTCGGTTCTGGAAATCGAAGCCGGACTGTCCTCAAATACGACATTTGCCACATCGGTCAGTGCCACCTTCTGTCCGTTTGTTCCCGTCAAAATAATATCTTTTATGTTATCAACTGTCTCGTACTCGCCCTCCGGATACTCAACCGTTACCGTGATGTCCTCGCCGTCAATTTTAAGTGTCGTCGCGTCGATACCGCTCAACATCTGGTTGAGCGTCGTTCCGATACTGGAAGCCGTGAGCCCATACGCCTTTGCCATGACCGGATCAATCTTCAGGGTAATGATCGGTGCATTATTCTCAATACTGGAATGGATGTTGATGACATCCGTTCTTGCTGTCATTTCCTTGACAATCTTATCACTAACTTCTTTTAATTCATCATACTGCGTGCCGTGAAGAATCACTTCATAGCCGCGCTGTCTTCCCATGAAGCTCATGGAAGTCGATGCCGATACGTCGATCGTACAGTTTGCAATGTTATCCATCTCCTTCTGCCACTGATCGGCTACATCGTCTGTTTTCATGGTACGGTCATCTTTCAGATAAGCACTGATCTCGCCGCTGCCTCCGTTGTAACGCAGCATGTACGAATCAACCTGGTCGCTCGCGGAAACAATTGCCTCCGCTTCTGCCAGCGCTTCCTCGATCTTTTCCTGTTTCAGACCCGGACGCGTCTCAATGCTGACACTGACCGTACCGGTATCATCCGATGTCATCAGCTCCGTCTGCATTCCGCTCGCCAGAATTACCGTCAGTACAAGTACCAGAACCGAAAATCCCATAACCATCGCTTTATGGTTTAACAGGCGGTCCATGATGCCGCGGTACCATTTCTGTAAACGTTCAATCGGACGTCCCATCAGGGCGCGCTTCGCCTCGCTCGGTTTGTAGAACAGATAACACAGCGGAACCACCGTCATCGCAGAAAGCAGGGACGCCGACATACAGAACACGATCGTAAATCCCAGCGGTTTGAACATCTGTCCGGTCATACCGTTTAAGAATGCCAGCGGCAGGAATACGACACAGGTCGTGATCGTCGAACCGATGATCGAGTTGATGACAATGCCGGTTCCATGAAGCGCTGATGAAAAATAGCCCAGCGCCCCCTTGTCTTCCTGCTCCGCCGTTGCACGGAAACAGCTCTCCAGTACAACGATCGAGTTATCGACCATCATGCCGACGCCGAGTACCAGCGCACTCATCGTGATAACGTTCAACGAAAATCCTGCCATCGTGATCGCAATCAAGGACATCAAAATCGAAGTCGGAATCGAACTTCCTACGATCAGGGACGCCTTATAATCGCCAAAGAACAGGAAAATGATGAACATGGAGATGATAACCGCCAGAACCATTGTCTCTGCTACGTCTTTTAAGGAATCAAGAATCGTGTCAGATGTATCATTTGCAACCGTGATCGTCAGATCCGAATCATCTGCCATCAATTCTTCAACTTTCTCTTTTACAGCCGAGGACACTTCCATATCTGTGCTGTCCTGCTGCTTCTGAATCGAAATGGAGAGCGTCTCCTGACCGTTGTAACGGGAAATGCCGCCCCGATCTTTCGTTGCCTCATACACATTTGCCACATCTGACAGAGAAATAATCTGTCCTGCCGGCGTCTTGATTGGAATATCCTGCAGCTCATTTACCTGTTCTGTTTTTAAGGAGGTAGTAACGGAAAGCTCCAGGTTTCCGGCATCTGCCTCACCCGACGGGGATGCCACGTTTGCATCGCTGATCGCACTCGCAACATCCTGCATGGTCAGATTGTACTGATCCATTTTTTCAGACTGTAATTCAATGCTGACGTACTTAGAAGAACCGCCTCGCGTCTCAATGTTTGCAATTGAAGAAATTCGCTCTAATTCAGGTACTATCTTCTGATCCACATAATCGTAGAGGTTTGTCTGCGTCTTATGTGCAATCGAAAGCATCATGCTGTCTCCTTGATTGGAGTTCATCGACATAACGCTCGGTTCCACATCATCCGGCAGCGCCCGCTGGATATTGTCCAGTTTCTGCTTTAAGTTGTCATACGCCTCATCCATATCGGTGCCGTAATCGTACTGAAGCATGATCATCGAACGTCCATCGCTCGATGTGGAGGAAATCGTGTCCACGCCTTCCATCGTGCCGATCGCCTCCTCGATCGGTTCGGTTACCAGCTCGCTGATATCCTCCGGTCCTGCGCCTGAATAATTTGCCATGATAATCAGCATCGGCGTCTCCATATCCGGCATCTGCTCCAGCTTTGCCGAAAAGACCGATGAAATGCCGAATACAACCAGACACAACAGAGCCATGACAGTAGTAACCGGATGTTTCAGGATATATTTCGTTACTCCCATGTCTTACATTCCTCCTGTCCTACTGTTTCTGTCCATTTTTTTTATCTTTCGGAGCACCTGCACCACCCGCAGGCCGATCGTTTCCGCCATCTGCCGGAGCGCCCGCTTTCTGTCCATTTTCAGAGCCTGCCGGGGCATCGGCTTTCTGGTTCCCAGCTTCATCCGCTGCTGCCGCGTCTGTTTCTTCACCCTTTAAGTTAACGGTTGAACCCTCATAAAGCTGGGAACTCCATGTACTGATGACGAGATCATCTGCCGTCAGCCCCGACTTGATCTCCGCCAGCTCTGTATTATAAAGCCCCACTTCGACTTCCACTTTATGTACCGTTCCGTCCTGGTAAACATAGACATTTCCAACGCCGTTATCATAGTAGATCGCATCTACCGGCACGGTCATGACATTCTCTGCACGTTCAGAAGTTACTGTTACCTTGACAGTACTTCCCGTTGAAAGGCTGTTCGCCTCCGGCAGCTCTGCTTTTATCTTAAACAGACCGTTGCTCTCGTCCGCCATGCTGCTGACATCGGTAATCACACCATCATAAGTCGTTCCATCTTTTACAATCGTCATCGCGTCGCCCTGGTTTAAGTTGCTCATAACACGCTCGGATACGTAGAACGATACCCTTTTATCTCCCTCACCGGAGATAACGCAGAGCTGCGCCTGTTGGTTGACATGATCATATACATCAATATCCATCGTCTCAATCTTGCCGGAGATCGGTGCGGTCACGGAACTGTATTCCACCTGGCGATCGTAGTTTAATTTTGCCGATTCATAATTTAACTGTGCCGTCTTCGCCTGGTTCTGATACTGCTCCCATTCCTGATCAGAAATATCTCCTCCCTGATAAAGAAGCTGCATACGGCTTAAATTGCTCTGTGCCTCGGTCAGGTTAACAGAGGCGGAGTCCATCGCATTTTTCGCCGTCTCAACCTGTTCGGTATTGATCGTACAGAGAAGCTGACCCGCTGTCACCATATCACCGACGCTGACGTTGACACCCGTCACATCGCCGGATGCCTTCGCATAGACATAGACAACGTCCGATGCCTCGACAGTACCGGATGTGCTGGTTGTCCGCTCGATTGTTCCGCTCTTTGGATTCTCAGCCGCAACCGTCGCCACATTGTCCATCTGCGTGTCCTGCATACCGCCCGGACCTCCGCCTGAACCTCCTTTGCTGCCACCCTTGAATCGCATAAAAAGCGCCGCAAGTACGAGCACCACCACCACCGCGATGATGGCTGTTTTCTTTTTATTCTGTTTTGCCGCTTCCATCAGAGAAGATCGTTTACTCATTTCGCATATTCCTTTCTGGTTTTTCCTAATTGTCCCTAGTATAACATCCCATTTTTAAACGAGTTTCAACTACATATAAACTGAATGTAAACGAACCGTGAAAAAAATGTGTTGCACCGTTCACAATCAGTTTAAACTCATGTGGTATACTATGAGTACTTATGATATTACATCTTTTTAATTGAATTATAGGGAGGTTTTACGGATATGTTTCACATTCTTGTGGTAGAAGATGATGCGAAACTGCGTTCCCTGTTCTGCACGGTACTCACCAACAATGGTTATCTGGCGCTTCCGGCAGAAAGCAGCGAAAAAGCATTATCTCTTTTAGATTCTGAATATGTAGATCTCATTATTTCGGATATTATGATGCCCGGAATGGACGGATATGAACTGATTGATCACCTGCGGACGAGTGGATTTACAATGCCGATCCTGATTATCACCGCCAAAGAGCGCTTCGAAGACAAGCAGCGCGGCTTTCAGGCAGGCACGGATGACTACATGGTGAAGCCGATCGATGTCAATGAGATGGTTCTGCGGGTTGGCGCCCTGCTCAAACGCGCCAAGATCGCGACGGAGCATCGGATTGTCTGCCAAAATACGATGCTCGACTACGATGCACTGACGGTCACGGTCAACGGGCAGGAGACACTTCTGCCGCAGAAAGAATTTTACCTTCTATATAAATTACTTTCTTATCCAAATAAGATTTTCACGAGGCAGCAGCTCATGGACGAAATCTGGGGGCTTGACTCGACAACCGACGAACGGACGGTCGATGTGCATGTCAACCGGCTGCGCGAACGGTTTAAAAACTGCGATGATTTTATCATCATGACCGTGCGGGGTCTCGGCTATAAGGCGGTGAAAACAGAAGCATGATCAGCAAGAACTTTACCAAATATTTCCAGATTCCACTCTACTGGCTGACCCTCCTGGTCTTTTTCTTCCTGGTGTCCTCGTTGATGCCGATGCTGACCGGATATTTTGTCTCACTGCTCACAAGCGGAATAGATAAACACGAAGTTTTTCGGATTTTCGGTCCGAATTTTCCGAGTCTGATGTCATTTTTGAGCAGCCTTGCGTTCAGTATCGCGCTGTCGCTGCTCCTCTGGTCGAAAATCCTCCGCCCGATCGGTTCCATAAGCCTTGCCGCTAAGCAGGTAGCAGACGGAGACTTTTCTGTTCATGTGCCAAATTCGAAGTCTTTGCAGGCGATCTGTGAACTAACCGACAATTTTAACCGTATGGTGCAGGAGTTAAACAGCATCGAATCGCTGCGAAATGATTTCGTGACCACGGTTTCCCATGAGTTCAAGACACCGCTCGCCGCCATCGAGGGCTATGCGACATTGCTGCAGGATCCATCTCTCTCAGAGGCGGACCGGAATGAATACACGCGCATCATCATCGACAGCACGCGCCAGCTTACCACGATGACCGGCAACATTCTTCTGCTTTCCCGCCTGGAAAAGCAGGAGATCGTGACCGGCCGCACGATGTTCAGCCTCGACGAACAAATCCGTCAGGCGATTCTTCTGCTGGAACCGCTCTGGGAGAAAAAGCATCTGAATCTCGACATTGATTTGACGGCGTGCAAATTTTACGGCAACTGTGAGATGCTGCAGCAGGTCTGGATCAATCTCCTGCAAAATGCCATCAAATTCACCCCGGCTGGCGGTATGCTTTCTGCCAAACTCGTTATCACAGGAGATAAGGTGCGTATCTCCATCCGCGATACCGGCGTCGGCATGGATGACGCCACGATGAAACGGATCTTTGAAAAATTTTACAGCAGGAACTCTGATCCCAATGAAAAGGGCAACGGGCTGGGACTTTCCATCACGAAACGGATCATCGACCTGATGCACGGTACCATCGAGGTATCCAGCCAGGTGGACGAGGGTAGCTGCTTTACAGTGATTCTGCCGCTTGAAAAAGCATAGAATCTCATCGGCAAAACATATTGTACCCGACAATCATCAGAGAAATGGCGATGCTGACCCATAGAAAATTCTTTGGGAAAATGAGCACCAGGGTCATGCCAAATCCCATTGAAAAAAGGACTAAACCAAATAAACGCTTCATAGAATGATACCTCTCTGAAATGTCTGTTTTCAAAAGAAGTTAAATAGCAGTCGATCATTGCCAGAGACATCTGACATTCGATCGTGTGCTATGATCATTCTATGAAGCGTTTTGATTTTAATTTCTTTATTTCTTCTCTTCCATCTCGCCCGCCATTTTCTCAGCTGTCTGCATCGTCTCCGCATCGATCGGTCCGGTGCTTCCGCCGACAAATTTATTGACGAGATCCGGTGCCATGTCGAGAACCTTGGTCAATGCATCCTGATGCTTGATATTGACCACTTTCGTCATGCCATTCTGAATGACCAGCACCGCACTCGGCGTCATCTTGGCGCTCATGCCGCCCGCATTCTTCTCTTTCGCCGACTGACCAAACGCGCCCGCCGCCATGCCGCAGGTTACATCCACGAGTGGAAGTATAATCGCATCGCCAACTGTCACCGGCTCTCCCACGACTGTCTTCGTCGTGACGAACTCATCCATACCCTGAAATAATGCACCGATTGTCGATGCAAACTGATTGTCTGCCATATTATCTTCCTCCTCGGTTTCTATATTTATAAACCTGTGTCCGTACATTCTTATCCATCCAGATCCGAAGCGCCATCAATGCCAGCACGCCAATCTGGACTCTGCCCCGGAACGAAAGCTCCCCATCCAGCGCATTTGCATCCATGACCGGAGTCAAATCAATCTTCTTTCCGTAAACTGGATACAAAAAAGCCGCCACACTCAAAATTTGTCCCATCAAATAAGGATCCTCCACGCCAAACGCAACCTGCCCGGACAGCTTTCTGGGAAATATATGCCGCAGAACTCGCATGAGTTGGCGTTTGATCAGGCGAAATGACTTCTGATTTTCTTCATTTTCTATAAATGCAAGGACGGATTGGCGTTTGTGCTCCAGGTTGTTGATTCGGGTAAGCAGCTTTGAGAGGGATTGCCGCAGGGCGCTCCATTTTTGTTTGAACCAGCTAATGATTCTATGAAGGAACGATTCACGCTTTTCCTGGCTGGGATTTGATTTTAATTCATTCTTTGCCCGATGCGTTTCTCCTTCTGCCTCGGACACTCCCGCCTCCTTCACATCTGGAAATGCATCTGCATTCTTCACAGCTTGAGACATTTCCGCCTCCCTCTGCGCACTCCGTCTCTTCACCGCCTCCTCCAGCAGCCTGGCCGTTTCCTCCGCTTTCTCAATCGCGGCGTCTGTCTTCTCCGATGCTGCTTCCGCCCGCAAAATCAGTTCACCGGTGTCTAAATCATTATCCTCTGTTTTCTCCTGCGCATTTACAAATTCCAGCTCTTCCGAATCCGCTGCCTGCGTGCCTTCCCGCACACGCCCAGATTCCGTATCTTTCACTTCACTCTCACTCCCGAAAATCCGGAATCCAAACAACTTAACCGCATATCGAAGCCCATTTTCATAAGCAATCCGCAGCGACACCGCATGAAGCAGCCAATGGATATGCAGATGCACGCCAAAATCCTTGATACTGTGGTAGCTTCCGTTCCCCCGGTATCGAATCGGGACAAATAAAACCGCCAGCAGGCACAGAAACAACAGTCCCAGAATGACAAGAAGCAGGATTCCGAGTATTTTCAAGATTATGAACAAAATATGCAGCAATCCATCCCCTCCCACTTCTTATTCTTTCATTGACAATTTCATGTATCAGCTCCGTATCATATGATGTTGGGGTCAAAAGACATTTTCAGTCCAAAAAATCTTCATCAGAGGCTGCAAAATACTTACCTCTTTTTCCTCAGCCTGTCTTCCTTCTCTCTCAGATACGTCTTCACATCAAATCCACCCGTCTCGCGGTACGTCTCATCCACAATCCGCCCCACCGTCTCCATGGCATCCTGGTAGCTCGCACCGACCCCTACGATCAGCAGATCCGCCTGCTCCCGGTAATAATTCTGCCGGAGCACATAGGCAGGCAGGATGTCAAGCAGGTTGTGTCCGCCTGAGGCAGGCGTGATCACGTGAACGCCCGGCTGTACCTTTCCGAGGCGGAGTTTCTGTAGAATCGAAAAACGATGCTTTTTAGCAGTTTCTCCCAGATACAGATATTTATACCAAATCATCGTCCCCGCCTCCTAAAAAAGGAGAGCCTGATCCATGGCGCTCTAAAAACAGCACGTTTCCGGCTATTTCTCTCCGCCTGTCAGCTCTCCCTCCTTTACGTGATCAATCTTTTTTATAATTCTTAATAATCGACCGTCTCAGCAGATCCAGCGCCTGAATCACCGTCTGTTCACGCACCTTCTCGCGGTTTCCGCGGAAATGGTATTCCTCTACTTTGACTTTATCCTTCATATAACATGCGATATAGACGAGTCCCACCGGTTTCTCCTCGGTTCCGCCGTCCGGTCCGGCGATGCCGGTCACAGCGATACAGGCATCCGCATCCGTCGTAAATACACCGCCTGCAGCCATCTCACGCGCCGTCTGTTCGCTGACCGCGCCGTATTTTTTCAGGGTCGCCTTACTGACGCCCAGGATCTTTTTCTTTGCCTTATTGGAATACGTCGCGTATCCCTCGTTAAAGACCTCCGAAGCTCCCGGCACGTTGACGATGCGTCCGGCGATCAGACCGCCTGTGCAGGACTCTGCGGTTGTCACAGTCAGGTCGTATTTCTTTAAGAGGCGGACAACGACATCCTCCAGATTCTCATGCTCATCCGTCGTGTAAACCGCATTACCGAACCGTTTCTTGATCTCTTTAATAACCGGTTTTAACAGCTGTTTTGCCGCGTCTTCGCTCTCGGCTCTCGCGGTCACGCGCAGATGTACTTCTTTCGTCTTTGCATAGGTCGCAATCGTCGGGTTCGTCTGCTGGTCGATGAGGTCGAGAAGCATCTCCTCCACCTTGCTCTCCCCGTATCCGCAGATTTTGAGCATCTGGGAATAGATCACACAGTCAGATCGTTTCTGAATATAAGCACAAACCTGATCTTCCACCATCGGATACAGTTCGTTCGGCGGTCCCGGAAGAAGAATCGCGGTCTTACCGTTTTTCTCCAGGGCAAGTCCCGGAGCTGTGCCGTTTGTGTTGGAAAATACCACCGCGCCCTCCGGCACCAGCGCCTGACGCCAGTTGCTATCCGGAATATCGGTGCGCTTGCGCTGCCGGTACCAGTCCTCCAGATGTGCCCGCACCTCCGGATCCTCGACTAACGGCATTCCCATCAGCTCCGCGCAGACATCTTTCGTGATATCATCCTCCGTCGGTCCCAGACCGCCGCCGATGATAACGAGATCGGCTCTCGAGAGCGCCGTCCGGAAAACTTCTGTCATGCGCTCCCGGTTGTCCCCTACCGTCGTCTGGTAATAGACGTTAAGCCCCAGCTTTGCACACGTTTCCGATAAATACTGCGCATTGGTATTGACGATATTGCCAAGCAGCAGCTCTGTTCCTACCGAGATCAGTTCGACTATCATATCAGATACTCCCTTCTGTCAGTATTTTATGATTCTTGTAAATATAATCAACAAGTGACACAATCGTCAGCAGCAGCGCGATCCAGACACAGATCGTCGTGACAAACGCAAGCGCCGGAATATCCAGAATCAATAACACCACCGATACCATCTGAAACGTCGTCTTAAATTTGCCCCAATAGCTGGCGGCGATGACAACTCCGTTGTCCGAGGCGATCAGACGGAATCCGCTGATGATAAACTCCCGGCTGATGATGATGATAACCATCCAGGCTGGAAGCGCGTTCAGCTCAATCAGGCAGATGAGCGCCGAGCACACTAGAAGCTTGTCCGCGAGCGGATCCATAAATTTTCCAAAGTTCGTAACCAGATTGTACTTTCTGGCAATCTTTCCATCCAGAAGATCGGTCAGGCTTGCTATGATAAACAGTGCCAGTGCAATCATACGGAAGGTATGGTTTTCACCATTCTGCCAGAGAAGGAAAAACACAAAAAACGGAATCATGATGACGCGAAGCGTCGTAAGCTTATTCGGTAAATTCATCAGCCAACTCTCCTATCAAATCATATTCGAGTGCTCCCGTTACGCGGACACGGCAGAAATCGCCGGACATCAGCGGAACATCCGCATTGACAAAAATCAAACCATCTACGTTCGGCGCGTCTTTATAGGTACGTCCCACGAAAGCATTCTCGTCTGCCACTTTTCCCTCGATCATAACCTCAAGCACACGGTCTTTCATATCCTCGGCTTTCTCAAAGGCAATCTCCTGCTGCAGCTCCATGATCTCGTCGCGGCGGTCTTCCTTGACCTCCTGCGGTACCTGATCCGGATATCCGGCTGCCGGTGTGTCCTCTTCTGCAGAGTATGCAAACACGCCCAGGCGGTCAAATTCCATCTCATCGACGAACCGCATCAGTTCCTCATGATCCTCCTGTGTCTCACCCGGGAAACCGGAAATTAAGGTCGTGCGGAGTGCAATATCTGGGATCTCTTCCCGCAGATGCGCGATCCGCTCCCGAAGCTCCGCCTGATTCGTGCGGCGTCCCATCCGCTTGAGAACGGCATCACTCGCGTGCTGGATCGGAATATCCAGGTAATGACAGACTTTTTCCTCCGTCTTGATCGCCTGAATCAACTCCTCGGTGATCTCCTCCGGATAACAGTACTGGATACGGATCCATTCGATTCCATCGATCTGTGCCAGTTCATGTAAAAGTTTCGGCAGGGTCTTCTCTCCATACAAATCCACGCCGTAAAGCGTCGTCTCCTGTGCGACAAGAATCAGTTCCTTCACACCCTGATCCGCAAGCTCCTTTGCCTCTGCGAGAAGCTGCTCCATCGGCACACTGCGGTACGGTCCACGCAGGGACGGGATAATACAATAGGTACACCGTTTGTTACAGCCCTCGGAAATCTTTAAAAAAGCATAATGTCCGCCGGTCGTCACCAGACGTTTGCTCCGCATCTTCGTCTCCGGAAGTTCGGACAAATCGTGGAAATCAGATACCCGCTCGCCCTTCAGCACCTCCGCCAGCACCTTGCTGACCTCATCATAGCTGGTCGTACCGAGAATACCGTCCACCTCCGGCACCTCCTGCAGGATCTCTTCCTTGTAACGCTGTGCCATACAGCCGCTGACTAAGAGCGCCTTGCAGGTTCCGCTCTTTTTGTACTCTGCCATCTCTAAGATAGTGTTGACACTCTCCTCCTTGGCATCATTGATAAAGCAGCAGGTATTGACCAGAATGACATCTGCCTCCTGCTCGTCATCGGTAAACGTGTACCCGTCCTGGCTCAGCGAACCCAGCATACGCTCTGCATCAACCAGGTTTTTATCGCAGCCAAGGGATATACAAAGTAATTTCATTCAATTCTCTCCTAATACCATATTTAAAAAATTTCTGTAACCATAATCGATTTGAACCGTCACAAAAATTCTATATCGTAACTGTTCAGTACCTTCACAGTCACGCGCAAAAATCCATTAAAAATTGCCTACGGCAATGGGATTTTTGCCTGCTGGCCTATGTTTTCGTACGGTCAGCGCAGTAAATGCGCAGACCTACTGAACAGTTACTCTATTTCTAAGAAAAGACCATCTCCATGTACATAATGAACACGGGACGGTCTTCTGTCACCTTTTAGACCTCTTCCTCCGGGGAATCGTTCTCTGCTACAATTTTAACCTTAGAATGGTACAGCTCGTCGATCGCGATCGAAAGCGGTTTTCTTCCATTCTCAATGACCAGTGCCTCATCACCGGCGATCAGCTGTCTTGCACGCTTTGCAGTCGCAATTACGATGGAGTAACGGCTCTGAATCAGCGGTTCTTTCCCCGGCTCAGCCTCTTTGTTTACAACATTAATTAAGTCAAGATATGACGGACGCAGCATCATAATACATCTTTCTCCTTTCAGAATTGCTTCATCTCTTCTTTTATTTTTTCAATCAAAGTCTTGTGATTTTCTGTTCTGGCATGCATCGCCTGAATCAGTGCGTGCATTTCTTCTACACAGCGGTCTACCTCATCATTCACCAGAATGAAATCGTAGTCATCCATCTGCTTGGACTCCTCTGCTGCTCTCGAAAGCCGTGCGGCAATCTTCTCCGGTGTCTCGGTTCCACGACCTGCCAGCCGGTTTCTAAGCTCCCCGGCACTCGGCGGCGTAACAAAAATGAGAACTGCCTCCGGGAATTTCTTCTTGATTTTCAGGGCACCCTGAATCTCAATCTCCAAAAGGACATCCTTGCCCGCTTTCAGGTTGGAAAACACATACTCCTTCGGTGTGCCGTAATAGTTTCCGACATACTGGGCGTATTCGACCAGCTCATCGTGTTCGATCATCTGTTCGAACTCTTCCCGGGTCTTAAAGAAATACTCTCTTCCATCAACCTCGCCCTCGCGCGGTGCGCGGGTGGTCGCGGAGATGGAAAGGGCATAATTGTCATACCGCTCCAGCAATGCACGCATCAATGTTCCCTTGCCTGCCCCTGAAAATCCGGATATAACTGCCAGTACTCCCTGATTATCCATATATTTCGCCTGCTTTCTAAATTCTATCTATTATTACAATATTTCATATTCTCCGTATTTTCACCGCCAACGGCAGCTTTCCGTGAATACCTCTTCCAGCATGATCGGCTATTCAATATTCTGAATCTGCTCTCTGACTTTTTCGATCTCTGTCTTGAGTGCAATCGCACAATCGGAAACCTCCAGATCGTTTGCCTTAGAAAGGATCGTATTCGCCTCGCGGTTCATCTCCTGTGCAATGAAATCCAGCTTACGTCCGACGCTTCCGCCCGCCGTCAGCTCCTTGCGGGTCGCCTCGATATGGCTTCTCAGGCGGACCGTCTCCTCATCGGTGCAGATCTTATCTGCAAAAATCACAACCTCTGCCGCAATCCGGCCTTCATCGACGCTGCTTCCTTCCAGAAGCTCTTTCACCTTATCTTCCAGTTTCGCCCGGTATTCTTCCACGATCTTCGGGGAACGTTCTTCAATCTGATCGACCAGCGTTACCATATAGTCCAGCTTGCCAAGCAGATCCTGCTTCAGATTCTCACCCTCGCGTGTGCGTGTCTCGACAAATTTCTCTGCCGCCTCGCCGATCGCCTTTTCGAGAATCTGCCACATATGCTCCTCGTCCTCCGGCGCCTGCTCCATCGTAAAGACCTCCGGACACCGTGCAAGACGCATCACCGTCGCGTCATTCGGAATCCCAAGCTCGTCCGCCATCTGACGGAAATAATCCATATACTCGCCGGCCAGGGAACGATTGTACTTTAAGGACATCTTCTCATCCGTATAATCTTCATAGGAAATAAAGACATCTACCTTTCCCCGCTGAATGTATTTCTTGAGCTGCGCGCGAATCGCCGCCTCAAAGTAATTAAATTTCTTCGGCATCTTAATGCTGAGATCCAGGTAACGGTGGTTTACCGCCTTCATCTCCACAGAAATCTTATATTCATCCGTTGCCATCTCGCATCGGCCAAATCCAGTCATACTTTTAAGCATAGTGACGCCTCTCTCTTTCATCCATAGATAATGGTATTATAATGCAAATCGCCGCAAGCGTCAACCGAATTTAAAAGTGATTGTTTTTCGTGTCTTCTTTCATTATAATAGTAGATACTACACAAATAAAGGAGCACCAAAACCATGGCATTTGACGGAATTGTAATCGCAAACCTGGTTAAGGAGTTTAGTAACGCGCTTACCGGCGGCAAGATCGCAAAGATCACGCAGACCGAGCGCGATGAACTTCTTTTTACCATAAAGAACTTCCGGGAGACGAAACGGCTTCTTCTCTCGGTCAACGCAAGTCTTCCGCTGGCATATCTGACGGATACCAACAAGCAGGGACCGATGACTGCCCCGAATTTCTGCATGCTGCTTCGCAAGCACATCGGAAGCGGACGCATCGTGTCGGTCAGCCAGCCGGGTCTGGAACGCTGTATTCATTTTGAGATCGAACATCTGGACGAGATGGGTGACCTCTGCCGCAAGCTGCTTATCGTCGAACTGATGGGAAAATACAGCAATATCATTTTCTGCAGCCCTGACGGCACGATCCTCGACAGTATCAAACATATCTCCGTGCAGGTCAGCTCCGTGCGCGAGGTTCTGCCGGGACGGCAATATTTCCTCCCGCAGACGGTCGCGAAGCAGGATCCGCTGACTGCATCTGCCGATGATTTCGCCGCCATTCTGGCACAGTCACCGGCACCGGCAGGAAAGGCCATTTACACGAATTTCACCGGTATCAGCCCGGTCATGGCAGAAGAATTCTGCTATGAGGCATCGATCGATGCCGACCGCCCCGCATCGGAACTGAATGAGCTGGAGCGCACGCACCTCGGGCACACGCTGGAACTGGCAATGGAATCCATCAAAAATGGACAGTTCTCGCCCTGCATCGTATACCGTGAAGATGAGCCAATGGAATTTGCCGCTCTCCCATTGACCTCGTTCCCACCGGAATATCAGGTCGAACACTTTGATTCGATCAGTAAAGTGCTGGAGACCTACTATGCGTCCAAGAACGTCATCACACGAATCCGCCAGAAATCCTCGGATCTGCGCCGGATCGTCCAGACTGCCCTGGAGCGCAATTATAAAAAATACGATTTGCAGCAGAAACAGTTAAAGGATACCGAAAAACGGGATAAATACAAGCTCTACGGCGAGCTGTTAAACACCTACGGTTATGAGCTGACCGGCGGCGAAAAAGAACTTGTCTGCACGAACTACTACACAGGAAAAGAGGTCAAGATCCCGCTTGACCCGCAGCTGACCGCCCGCGAAAATTCGCAGAAGTATTTTGACAAATATGGAAAACTCAAACGTACTTTCGAGGCTCAGAGCCAGCTCATTGAGGAGACGAAGCAGGAGATCGAGCACCTCGAATCCATCAGTACCTCCCTCGATATTGCCTTAAAGGAGGAAGATCTGACCCAGATCAAGCAGGAGCTGACGGAATATGGCTTCATCAAAAAGCACGGTCCGGCTGGAAAGAAAGTGAAAATCACAAGCCGCCCATTCCACTACCTTTCCTCCGACGGATTCCATATCTACGTCGGCAAAAACAACTACCAGAATGAGGAGCTGACCTTCAAGATCGCGACTGGAAATGACTGGTGGTTCCACGCAAAAGGAATTCCGGGTTCCCATGTCATTGTGAAATCCGAAGGAAAAGAGCTTCCGGACCGCACCTTCGAGGAAGCTGCCGGGCTGGCTGCCTACTATTCCAAGGGACGGGAAAATGAAAAAGTTGAGATCGATTATGTACAGAAAAAGCAGGTCAAAAAAGTAGCGGGCGCTGCTCCGGGATTTGTGATTTATCATACGAATTATTCGATGATGGCGACGCCGTCGAATCAGATAGAAGAACTGCCATCATAATGCCGCCTGAAAAAAGACACTGTCTATATTTCTGCAATTCACAATGAGTCCAGTAAAAAACGCCACAGGCACACAACCCATGGCGTTTTTTTACTGGACTCAAATGAACTTAGCGAATCTCGCTCTTACCACCCATATACGGACGCAGAACCTCCGGAATGCGGACAGAACCGTCTGCCTGCAGGTTGTTCTCTAAGAATGCGATCAGCATACGCGGCGGAGCTACTACAGTGTTGTTCAAGGTGTGTGCAAAGTATTTGCCGTCTTTGCCGTTGACACGGATCTTCAGACGTCTTGCCTGTGCATCACCTAAGTTGGAGCAGCTTCCAACCTCGAAATATTTCTTCTGACGCGGAGACCATGCCTCTACATCAACGGATTTTACTTTCAGATCAGCCAGGTCACCGGAGCAGCACTCCAGAGTACGAACCGGGATATCCATGGAACGGAACAGGTCTACGGTGTTCTTCCACAGTTTGTCATACCACATCTTGCTGTCTTCCGGTTTGCAGACTACGATCATTTCCTGTTTCTCAAACTGGTGGATGCGGTAAACGCCTCTCTCCTCGATGCCGTGAGCGCCCTTCTCTTTACGGAAACACGGAGAATAGCTGGTCAGTGTCTTCGGAAGCTCTTCCTCCGGAACTACGGTATCAATGAATTTACCGATCATAGAGTGCTCGCTGGTACCGATCAGGTAAAGATCCTCGCCCTCGATCTTGTACATCATCGCATCCATCTCATCGAAACTCATAACGCCGGTTACAACATTGCTGCGGATCATGAACGGCGGGATACAGTAGGTAAATCCACGGTCAATCATGAAATCTCTTGCATATGCGATAACAGCAGAATGAAGTCTTGCGATATCGCCCATCAGGTAATAGAAACCATTTCCAGCTACCTTTCTGGCACTGTCCAGATCGATGCCGTTAAATTTCTCCATAATCTCGGTGTGGTACGGGATCTCGAAATCCGGTACAACCGGCTCGCCGAAGCGCTCGATCTCTACGTTCTCGCTGTCGTCTTTACCGATCGGAACACTCGGATCAATAATGTTCGGGATGGTCATCATAATCTTTAAGATGCGCTCGCCAAGATCCTTCTCCTGCTCTTCCAGCTCAGACAGGCGGGCAGACTGCTCTGCTACCTGTTTCTTCAGTTCTTCTGCTTCCTCTTTCTTTCCCTGACCCATCAGAGCGCCGATCTGTTTTGCAATCTTGTTCTTGTTCGCACGCAGATCATCTGCTTCCTTCTTCGCTGCACGGTTCTTGGCATCCAGCTCAATTACCTCATCTACCAGCGGAATTTTCTTGTCCTGGAACTTATTTTTAATATTCTGCTTTACAATGTCAGGATTTTCTCTGACGAATTTAAGATCTAACATATCTTCCTCCTACTGTTATGCAATTAACTGCACGAAAACTAGTTATAATTATACTACAACTTTGTACGAATGAAAAGCCCTGTTTCAAGAGTTCCTCTGTTCTTCAAATCATTTTGTTATTGTTCACGCATACGTGCCCAGTAACATCATTTTTGCATTTTGAAACAAAACAGGATAGACTGCCCATTATATTTAACTCAACTTCGTCAAATACGACAGGCACGCCTCCAGGCACAGTCCGTCCTGCTCCGGGGCACCAAGTTCTTCTGTCTTTTCCACACATTTTTTTGTAAAAGCTGCCGCCCGTCTGACGGCTTCCTCCATCGGCACACCTCGCACCATGCTGGCACCGATGACTGCTGCAAAGACATCCCCGGTTCCGTGGTAATTGCCCGCCACAAATTTAGTTGCATGAAAGACCGGCTCCTTGCCGCGCTCATGGATCACGTTGAGGATCTGTTTACCCTTGACCACGCCTGTCAAAATGACTGACCGCGCGCCCAAAAGGTGAAGCTTCCAGGTCAGATCTGAGAGCTTGCGCTTACTCCATCCATTTTCCTGATACAGCGTGTCCGTCAGGGCACAGGCTT
>ENA-ORTV01001112-ORTV01001112.1-human-gut-metagenome-genome-assembly--contig:-NODE-1112-length-30569-cov-5.941437_pt1 | contig 30569 bp, 31 predicted proteins | sample MGYA00241915_ERZ509194 | MGnify/ENA primary metagenome ERZ509194 (study PRJEB26280, sample SAMEA2338810) | human gut metagenome | biome: human gut; feature: human-associated habitat; material: faeces... | reverse complement strand
GGAATGGCAGCCTTTGATCTGTATCGGGATAAAATGTATCCCATCTGCATCGGATCTGTGCGGTATCGGATTTCGGCAAAAACAAAGGGCGGTCATTCTTTCCTGAATTTCGGAAGAAAAAATGCCATTGCAGAGCTTGCGGGTCTGATCGGAGAGCTTTACCGTTTTCAGACAGATGCAGCATCTCATACAACATACAATGTAGGAAAGATAGAGGGAGGAACCTCCGTCAATACGATTGCGCAGGATGCCTCCATGCTGTTTGAATTCCGTTCGGAGGATTACCGGAGTCTGGAAGCCTGCGAAACATATCTGGAGCAGACCATAGCAGCACGCCAGAGTGAGGAGGTACAGTATTCCTGTGAGCTCGTCGGAAAGCGGCCGTGCGCAAGAGAAACCGATCCTGTCCAGATGGCACGTATGACGCGGTGCGCACAGAAAACGCTGAAGGCAGCCGACGGGGAAGAACCGGTATGCTCTGAAGCATCCACAGACTGTAATATCCCATTGTCGCGGCATATTCCTGCCATCTGTGTCGGTTTCTGCCGGGGCGGGGGAGCAGTGGGGGCAGCTGCCCTCCGGGATCTTGTTCACATCACTCATGTCTATTCTCCTTCCGTTACCCCTTGGGGGTATCCTATTCCATAGCTGCATTATAGCACGGCTGTCCTGTTTCTGCAAGTAGGGCTGGGGGGTATTGTTGTGAATTTTTTATGAACACAGAAGATAAAACAAAAGGCTCTGCGCCCCAAACGGGGAACAGAGCCTTTGAAGCATCCAAAACGATCAGTAGGCGAATCTGCGCATAAAGGCAAGGTCGCTTGCGGCACGGGCGGGCACAGCTTCCTCCCGCAGCACGGGCAGGGAAGCCTGCGGCATCTGCCGCAGCATCTCAAAGCCGCCGGCGTAGTCCACACAGGAATCCTCCAGACTGGTGGAATAGAGCGTTCCATCCGGCTGGAAGTTCTGGCCCTTGAAATGGGCCGCCGTGATCTTGTCGCCGTACCAGCTGCCCACCTTATCCCAGATGCGGCGCTGTGCATCCACAGACGCGGCCTCCGGGCCCACATAGTTGGCAAAATCGCAGATGACGCGCAGGTTGGGGCTTGCCATGGTGTCCAGCACCATCCGTACCGCCTCGGGGGTATTCATGGCGTGGTAGTAGACGCACTCCACGGCAAAGAGCACTCCCTGCTCCTCGCAGGCGGGCAGGATCTCGCCCAGACTGCGCAGGAGCGCTTCCTGCGCCTCCTTCCGGGTCACACCGGGCTGCTTGGCCATGTTGGTGGTCTCGCTGCCCATGCAGCCTGCACCCAGTGCCCGGGCAACGGGGATCTGGCTCAGCACCTTTGCCACCTCGGCACGGCGCTTGTCTTCGTCGGCATAACTCAGCTCCACATAGGTGCCGTCCACGGCAATGCCCACGCCGGACGCTGCCGCAGCCGCCCTTGCACGCTCCACCAGCGCAGGGGTCACATCGGCATAACTCTTTACGCCCTCCACCGCCTTGGTAAAGGCCAGCTGGGTGCAGGCAAAGCCTGCCTGCCCGATGGAGGAAAAGAGGGTCTCTGGGTCATGGCGGCCAAAATCGTGGCCGCGCGCACCAAGAATGAATTCAGGCATCCTGCACCTCCATCAGCCGAACACACGGGCGGCAAAGAGATTCAGCTCCTTGCCCCACCAGTACCAGTCGTGGGAGACATCGCTGCCCCATACCTCCAGATGCACGGGCAGACCGCAACCGGTCAGTGTATCGGCCATGGCCTGGGTGTCCACCAGTGCGTCGCCCTCGTAGCTGCCCTGACCGGCACAGAGGAGAAGGGCATTCTCCTCCGCCTTTGCCAGCAGCTTCTGGTCCACAAGGCCCTCCTCTGCCAGATAGGCCAGGGGGGCATTGCGCAGGACCAGGTCATCTGCTGCATTGCCCAGGAAACGGCGCATATCATACAGGCCGGAAAGGCCGATGGCACCCGCAAACACCTCAGGGCGGCGCAGGCGGCAGTTCACTGCCTGATACGCGCCGGTGTCCACGCCCACCGCCCAGAGCAGAGTGTCCTTTTTGGCACCGTTCAGGGCCAGGATGCGGGGAGCCAGCTCACCTGTCAGGTAGTTGAAATACTTTTCCTGCATCTCTGCCCGGCGGCGGGGAGCCGTGTCCCCGGCCAGCAGGCTCTCGGCATCGATGCTGTCGGCGCAGAACAGCTGCACCTTGCCCTCATTCAGCAGCGGGGCAATGGCATCGGGCATCCCGTTGTTTTCCCAGTCGTAAAAGCGGCCGCCCCGCGCGGGCAGAGCCAGCACCGGCGTACCGGCATGGCCGTAGACCTTGAACTCCATGTCGCGGCCCAGCATCCGGCTCCATTCCTTATAATACGTCCCTTGGATCATGGCAGCATCCTCCTGTTGTCACACAAATTGATTGCGCTGGGGGTCATAGGCGTACCCCACAGCGGAAAGCCTGGCACACAGCGCGGCCTTGTCCTCGTCCAGATCCTCGCACAGCGCGTCCAGAGTGGGGTAGAAGTCCCGCAGCTTCAGGTTGATCATGCTCAGCAGCATGATCGGGTCATTTGGCAGAGCCATCGTCGATCCCTCCAGAAGATAACAAAAAAGCCGGCCACTCGACAAAGTGACCGGCAGATGCAGCTACTTAGACAGCGCGGGTAACCTTGCCAGCGCGCAGGCAGCGAGAGCATGCGTAGATATACTTGGGAGAGCCTTCCACGACCGCCTTGACACGACGGACATTCGGCTTCCAGGTACGGTTGGAACGGCGATGAGAGTGGGAAACCTTGATACCAAAGGTAACACCCTTGCCGCAGCATTCACACTTAGCCATGGTACTTGCACCTCCTACAGTGAAGTATGGAATTCAAAATAATCAGCTTGACTATTTTACCAGAGATGCGGAGAAAAAGCAAGAGTAAATTTGATTTTTCCGCAACTTTTTTCTTGCAGGGCCAAACCCTTGCCCCAAAAGCGAAAAAATAGTACAATAGGATAAAATCCAACCGAGGGAGAAACGAATGACCGCACAAGGAATGTATTATCTCATCCGGGCACTGGTGACCCTGATCGCCATCCCGTTCCATGAGGCGGGCCACGCGCTGGCCGCCTGGCTGCTGGGCGACCCCACCGCAAAGCGGGAGGGCCGCATCAGCCTGAACCCGTTCCGCCACTTTGACCTCGTGGGCACCCTCTGCATGATCTTTGCCGGGGTGGGGTGGGCAAAGCCTGTTTCCACCGACCCCCGCAATTTCAAAAACCCCAAGTGGGGCATGGCCCTCACCGCGCTGGCAGGCCCGGCGGCCAATCTGCTGCTGGCCTACCTCGGCATGGTGGCGTGGAAGATCCTGTATTATTGGGCCCCTACCACCATGATCACGGTTTTCGCAGCCCGCTTCCTCCAATACTTAGTGATGATGGATGTGGGCCTTGCGGTGTTCAACCTCATCCCCATCCCGCCGCTGGACGGCAGCCGCATCCTGCTGGTGGTGCTGCCCCAGCGCATCTACTTCCAGATCATGCGGTACGAGCGCGTCATCTTCGTCATCCTGCTGGCGGCTGTCTGGGCCGGTGTGCTGGATGGCGTGCTGGGCACCTTCAATGATGTGGTCTGGGATCTGCTGGATCTCGGCACCGGCTACATCGACCAGATCGCCTATTCTGCTTATTATGCAGCCATCGGGACGGTGATCTGAGTGGCAGAAGAACTGACCTTCCGTCTGGAGGATTTTGAGGGCCCGCTGGAGCTGCTGCTCACGCTGGTGCAGAAGCACAAGATGGACCTGCACAACATCCCCATTCTGGAGCTCATCGACCAGTACACCCGCGCGGTGGAATCGGCCGAGAGCACCGACCCTGAAATTTCCAGCGCCTTTATCGAGATGGCCGCCCACCTGGTGGAGATGAAGAGCTATCTGCTGCTGCCCCGCAGTGAAGAGGGCGAGCGGATGAAGCAGGAACTCACCGGCCAGCTCATTGAATATGACCAGTGCCGCCGGATGGCCGCCCGTCTGCGGGAGCGGGGAGAGGAGCACACTGTGTTCGTGCGCACCCCGGCCCGGCTGGAATGGGACAACACCTATGATCTCTTCCATTCGCCGCAGGTGCTGGCAGACTGCTGGCAGGCCCTGATGGGGCGCACCACCGTCCGCAAAATGCCCACCCAGCAGCGGTTGGAGCCGCTGGTGTCGGCCCCGCAGGTCTCGGTGAGCAGCCGGGTGGTCTACATCCTGCGCCAGCTCATTGCAGGCGGTGCAAAAAAGATGGACCAGCTTTTTTCCCGCCGCCAGACCCGGGGGGCCAACGTGGCCACCTTTCTGGCGCTGCTGGAGCTGGTGCGCGGCGGCCGTGTGACGCTTGGCCCGGAGGGCGAGCTGAAGATGCGCCGGGGCCGCATTGACCGCACAAAGGAGGAGCAATGAATCAGAAACAAATTCGTGCCGCAGTGGAAGCAATGCTCTTTGCCTACGCGGAGCCCATCGGGGCCGACAAGCTGGCTCAGGCGCTGCAGCTGCCCACCGCCAGCGTGGAATCTGCGCTGGAAGCGCTGCACGAGCGCTGCCAGAAAGAGGACAGCGGCCTGTGCCTGCTCCACCTGAACACCCATTGGCAGCTGGCCACCAAAACGGAATTTGCGGAGTGCGTCCGCCGTTCCATCCCGCTGGGCCCTGCGGCCATGGAGACCCTGACTGTCATTGCCTACAACCAGCCCGTCTCCCGCGCCTTCATCGAGCAGGTGCGCGGCGTGGATTCCTCCTCCAGTGTGTCGGGCCTGCTGGAAAAGGGGCTCATTGAAGAGGCAGGCCGTCTCGACCTGCCCGGCAGACCGGTGGCTTTCCGCACCACGGACGTGTTCCTGCGGTGCTTCGGCCTGTCCAGTCTGGAAGATCTGCCCCCGGTGCGGGGCACGGAAAGTGAGGCGGCCCAATGAGCGTCCTGTGGAGTGTTCTCGCTGGTATCGGTACGGTGCTGCTGTTCCTCTTAAAAGGAGTAGGCATCCTGCTGCTGGTGGTGCTGGTGTTGGGTCTGCTGCTCATGTTCTGCCCCTTCTGTGCCGATGTGCAGTGGGCGGAGGGCATCTTTCAGGTAAAGGCCGGTGCACTGGGCATCACCTTCCCGGTGTTCCGGTATCCCGCGCCGGAAAAGCCGGAGAAAAAGAAAAAAGAAAAAAAGAAGAAAGCGTCCGGCGCACAGAAGCCCAAAAAGGAAGCCCCGCCCCGCCAGAAGGCGAAGCTGACCCTGCAGATCGTCTGCACCATCTTAAAAGGGGCGGGAAAGCTTACCCAGGCCATCATCGGCTCCCTGCGCTTCACCCGGATCGACGTTGTCCTCGGTGTCCGGGGCGATGACCCTGCCGAGGCTGCCCGCAGCTATGGCAGGCTGAACGCCTGGCTCTACCCGACCTTGGGCTTCCTGGATCGGTTCGTCTATCTGGACTTCGAGCAGCTCCGGCTCCTGCCGGATTTCGGCAGCGCCGAGCCCACCGTAAAGGATCACGTCTCCTTCCGGGTCACGGCCCGGGCCTACGCCATCGTTTTCACGCTTCTGCGCGTTCTGTATGCGTTCTGGCGCGAAAAGGTACTGGACGTTTTTATCTAGCTCGGGTATAATATTTTTGTATGGTGCGTCCGCGTCCCGGCCCGTACAGGGCAGGGAAGTGGTTCCGTGGGAGCGGCGTTCCGCTCCCCGATATAGAAGTAAGGAGGCCGAATTTTATGGCTGAGCATCCCATTCAGAACCTGATGAACGTTACGATGGACAAGATCCGTCAGATGGTGGATTCCAACACCATCGTCGGCAAGCCCATCACCACCGATGACGGCACCACCATCCTGCCGGTGTCCAAGGTGAGCTTCGGCTTTGCCTCTGCCGGCACCGATTTCGACGGCAAGAACGCCGCCAACAAGGATCTGTTCGGCGGCGGCTCCGGCGCAGGAGTCAATATCCAGCCCGTGGCATTCCTGGTGGTCAAGGATGGCTGCGTCCGCACCATCCAGCTCTCTGACGGCAGCAACACCGTGGACCGCGCCCTGACCATGATCCCCGAACTGGTGGAAAAGGTCAGCGCACTCATTAAAAAGGACGAGCCGGCTGCTCCTAAAAGCGAGCAGTAACACACCGCCGCAACTGCAAGCCTCCAACTTGCAGTTTTTTCAGCGCATGCTCCGGCGTGCGCTTTTGAGCGCCGGGAGGCGCACAAGGAGTTTTATTATGGCAGAAGAACGTATTCAGAAGATCATGGCCGAGCAGGGCCTGTGCTCCCGCCGCGCGGCCGAGCAGATCATTGCCGAGGGCCGTGTCAAGGTCAACGGCCACCCCGTCAAGGTGGGCGACAAGATGGACCCCAACCGGGATGTGCTGCATGTGGATGACGAGCGCATCTACATCCAGAAGAACCAGCAGCTCTACTATCTGGCCCTGTACAAGCCCCGCGGCTATGTGACCACCGCCAGCGATGAGCTGGGCCGCAAGACCGTTATGGAGCTGGTCAGCGATATCCCCGCCCGCCTGTACCCGGTGGGCCGCCTGGACAAGGACAGCGAGGGCCTGCTGCTGATGACCAACGACGGTGCCTTTGCACAGGCTGTCACCCATCCGTCGGGCGGCATCTCCAAGCTGTACCGCGTTACCGTGCAGCCCCGGGCCGATGAGAGCCAGATCCTGAAGATGAGCTCCGGCGTTGTGCTGGACGATGGCACCAAGACCATGCCCTGCGCCATCAACGTCGTCACCGATGAGCCTGGCCGCACCGTGATGGAGATGACCCTGAAAGAGGGCAAGAACCGCGAGATCCGCCGCATGTGCGAGGCCGTTGGTCTGGAGGTCGTCCGCCTGAAGCGCAACGCCGAGGGCGTGGTCAAGCTGGGAATGCTCAAGCCCGGCACCTATCGTGAACTGACCAAGGCAGAGGTCAACGGCCTGCGTGCCGCCGCCGCCAAGGGTCGCGCCCAGACCCGCAGCGCATCGCTGCAGTCCAAGGCTGCCGCCCGCCGCCCCAAGGGCCCTGTGGGCAGCGGCAATGCCCCCGCAAAACGGAGAAAGTGATCGTTTTTTCGGCTTTCACGGCGCAAAAATCGTCTGATCCTGGAAAAGATTGTGAAATTTTTCCGCAAAATGGGCCTTTCAGCCCTTGTGAACGCTCTCAAAATAAGGTATAATGATACTAATTTTGAAAGCTCAAAATAAAAAGCTCAAAATAGAAAAGCAGGAGGTCTTACCATGGCTTCAAAGAGTAACAAAGGAGAAATCCTCGCCAAGTTTTTCGATGACGGGGAGTATACCGCACTGTTTGCGGACGGCGCAGTGAGTGCTGCCTGCGGCTATGCGGCTGGTCAGCAGGCTTATGCTGTTTACCAGAACGGCGAGGCTGTCTCTGTCAAGGACGTTGAGAAGAACATCAAGGTCCTGGAGATGGCTGCTCAGACCGGCTGCCCGGTGGTCACGTTCTACAACTCTGTCGGCGCTAAGCTGGCTGAGGGTCTGGACGTTCTGACCGCCAGCGCCAAGCTGAACGCCACCATCGCCAAGGTTTCCGGTGTCATCCCCCAGATCGCAGTCGTCACCGGCGTGTGCGGCGGCACCAGCGCACTGAGCGCTGCCAATGCTGACGTGTGCGTCATGGCTGAGGATGCAGAGCTGTTCTTCACCGCTCCGTTCACCTCCGCCGCCAAGGGCGACAAGGTCCCCGGCGCAGGCACTGCCGAGGCTGCTGCCAAGGCTGAGGAAGCTGCCGAGAAGGCTGCCCACATCGTGGGTCTGCTGCCTGCCAACAACCTGACCGGCCCCGCCATCTTCGAGTTCGAGCAGCCCACCAGCGTTCTGAGCGCCGGTGCTGCCCCCGAGAAGGCTGCCGCTGCCCTGATCGACAAGGACAGCGCTGTGGAGCTGTACGCAGGCTTCGGCAAGCACGTCTACACCGCATTCGCAACCATCGGCGGCAACGCTGTGGGTATTGTGGCCACCGGCGAGACCCTGTGCCACAACTGCGTGGCCAAGGCTTCCCGCTTTGTCCGCCTGTGCGATGCTTTCAGCGTGCCCGTGCTGACCATCGTCAACACCAACGGCTTTGTACCCAGTGCCACCGATGACATCGCAGGCGGCATCCGTGAGGCTGCCCGTCTGGCTGCCACCTATGCCGATGCTACCACCGCCAAGGTGGCTCTGCTGTCCGGCAAGGCTGTGGGCCCTGTCTACACCGCTCTGGCCAACGCTGACCTGAAGATCGCCGTCAACGGCTGCACCGTCAGCGCTCTGGAGCCCAACGCTGCCGTCTCCGTCCTGTACAAGGCCGAGATCGACGCTTCCGACAACATCATTGCCGCCACCAACGCCAAGGCTGCCCAGTATACCGCTGAGGTGTGCAGCGCTGCCAACGCCGTTGCCGCCGGTGCCGCTGATATGACCTGCGACGCTGCCAACGCCCGTGCAAGCGTGGTTGCCGCCTTTGAGCTGCTGAGCACCAAGCGTGCCGCCCGCCTGCCCAAGAAGCACGGCAACATGGCTCTGTAAGCGGTTCCGGAACGTAAACCGTACATCGAATCCATACATTGATTTTGTTCAGGAGGATCCTTCCATGAAGTACTACAATATTACCGTCAATGGCGTTGCTTACAGCGTTTCCGTTGAGGAGACCGCCGCAGGCGCTGCTCCCGTTGCAGCTCCCGCTGCTCCCGCCGCACCCAAGGCTCCGGCTGCTCCTGCTGCCGCTCCCAAGGCTGCTGCTCCCGCCGGCGCCGGCACTGTTTCGAGCCCCATGCCCGGCACCATCCTCGATGTGAAGGTCGCCGCCGGTCAGGCCGTCAAGGAAGGCGATCTGCTGTTCATCCTCGAGGCCATGAAGATGGAGAACGAGATCTTCGCTCCCTGCGCTGGCACCATCTCCTCCGTCGCAGTTGCCAAGGGCGCTGCTGTCAACCCCGGCGACGTTCTGTGCGTCATCGGCTAAATAACAGCATTCCCCTGAATTAACTGTGAAAGGAAAAGAAACATAAATGGCTGCTATTATCAATTTCATGCAGCAGACCGGCTTCTATATGTTTGGTCAGGAGGGCAACTGGAAATGCCTCATTATGATCGCCATTTCCTTTGTCCTGCTGTATCTGGCCATCGTGAAGGGCTTTGAGCCGCTGCTGCTCCTGCCCATCGCGTTCGGTATGCTGTGCACCAACCTTCCCGGTGCGGACATGTTCCACGAGATCCTGTTCGCCGGAGGACATGTCCACTGGGACCTCTTCGGAGGAGCGCCCATCACGCAGGAATTCCTGACAGAGATGTCGGAAGCCGGCGTAGCCGATGCGGTGCTTGCCCCGTGGGCGGTCGGCAGCACCGTTAGCCTCGGCCTGCTCGACGTTCTGTACCTCGGCGTCAAGCTCGGCATCTACCCCTGCCTGATCTTCATGGGCGTCGGCACGATGACCGACTTCGGTCCCCTGATCGCGAACCCCAAGTCCCTGCTGCTCGGCGCTGCCGCTCAGCTCGGTATCTTCATGACTTATGTCGGTACCCAGTTCATGGGCTTCACTTACCAGCAGTCCGCCTCCATCGGTATCATCGGCGGCGCTGACGGCCCGACCGCGATCTTCGTCACCTCCCGTCTGGCTCCCGAGCTGCTCGGTCCTATCGCCGTTGCCGCTTATTCCTACATGGCCCTCGTCCCGGTCATTCAGCCCCCCATCATGAAGGCTCTGACCACCAAGGAAGAGCGCCGCATTGTCATGCGCCCGCTGCGTCAGGTCAGCAAGCGCGAGAAGATCATCTTCCCCATCATGATCACTGTGTTCGTGGCGCTGCTCGTTCCCTCTGCCGCGCCTCTGATCGCGTGCCTGATGCTCGGTAACCTGTTCAAGGAGTCCGGCGTTGTGGAGCGTCTGCAGAAGACCGCCGGTAACGAGCTGATGAACATCGTCACCATCTTCCTCGGCTTTACCGTCGGTGCTACCGCCACCGCCACCACTTTCCTTTCCGTTCAGACCCTTGAGATCATGGCAATGGGTATCGTCGCGTTCGGTTTCGGCACCGCGGGCGGCGTGCTGCTGGCCAAGCTCATGAACCTGTTCCTGAAGGAAAAGATCAACCCGCTGATTGGTTCCGCCGGCGTTTCCGCCGTTCCTATGGCCGCCCGTGTTTCTCAGGTCGTCGGCCAGAAGGAGAACCCCTCCAACTTCCTGCTCATGCACGCCATGGGCCCGAACGTTGCAGGTGTTATCGGTTCCGCTATCGCCGCAGGCGTCCTGATGTCCCTGTTCGGCTAATTCTCAGCGATTTGAAAAAGAGCACCCGTAAGGGTGCTCTTTTTTTGCGCCCGCAGGGGCGCAGGTGCTTTCCGCGCGCCGCGCGGAGGGAAGGATAGCCCGAAAGGGCTGCACCTTTTCCCGCGTAAGCGCGGGAGGGAGAGCGGCGTGCGCGCCGCGACACCAAAGGGGGATATTCTCTCACGTGAGAGAATATCCCCCTTGGACCCCCAAGAGAACGCAAGGGGCCTTGCCCCTTGACCCCGCCATTGCAAGCGAGCAGCTCGAAGAACTGCAATGCTTGCCGAATCAGGTGCCTGCCTTGTTTTATATCTAAACGATTTGACTTACTTCTATCTTCGTTGTCGCTTTGCCTGCGATTCATTACCCTTACATAACTGCGTTCTACTTCGGATTCTATCAATCCTGGTATTGCCTGCCGAAGCGGCATAGCTTCGCTCGCCGCAGTACGCATTATCGAAACGGTATGCATTGTTGGCAGCAGGAGATTAGTCTGTACCTCTACGAGATAGGCAGAGCGGCACCCGCAAGGGGTATGCCGCATCCGTAAGGCAGCAGAGCCGCCAACGGTTGCGCAACAGCGGATAGTAGGAGCAGAGGCAAATCGTATAGTAGCTCTAAACGCGGCATCGCCGCACGCAGGCATTTCCATTCCGGAGGGAAAAAGGTCATTCGAGATTGAGACTGCCAATCTAAAACCTTTCTCTTGGGGGATTGAAAGGGGGCTATTCTCTTTCACAAAAGAGAATAGCCCCCTTTGACTCGTGCCGCGCTCGGTGAGCGCGACTATTTACATCGAGATCCAGCCGAACGCGCTGGCGATCGAGCTGATCAAAATGATCGCCGCGAAGAACGGGCACAGGAAGCGGATCATGGCGTTGAAGACCTTTCTTCTGCGGAAGGGCGCACCGTTCAGCGTAACCTCGTCCGCGATGCGGTCGACGCCGATGACGCGGGAGACGAGGATGCAGCTTGCGATGGCCGCGATGGGCATCATCACGGAGTTGGTCAGGAAATCGAAGAAGTCCAAAAACTGCATGCCGATCACGGTGACATTTGCCAGCGGGCCATAGCCCAGGCTGGAGAGGCTGCCGAGGAGAACCATGGAGACGCCCATGATGCTCGTGGCCTTCTTACGGCTCCAGTGCAGCTCATCCTGCAAGGTAGAGACAGCGCTTTCCGTCAGCGCGATGGAGCTCGTCAGCGCGGCGAACAGCACTAACAGGAAGAACGCAATGCCGATCACCGTGCCAAAGCCCATGGAATCAAAGACCTTCGGGATGGTGATGAACATCAGCGAGGGGCCGGCCTTCAGCGCGCCGGGATCGCCGCCGGAGAAGGCGAACACCGCGGGGATGATCATCAGGCCCGCCATGATGGCGATGGCCGTGTCGAAGACTTCGACATTGCGGGTGGAGCTTTCAATCGGGACGTCCTTTTTCATGTAGGAGCCGAACGTGATGAGAATGCCCATGGCGATGGACAGGGAATAAAACATCTGCCCCATGGCAGAGACGACCGTCATCCAGGAGAAGTTGTCAAGATTGGGCACAAGGAAGTACTTGACGCCCTCCAGCGCACCGGGGCGGGTCACGGAATACACGGCGATGATCAGCGACAGCACCACGAGAATGGGCATCATGATCTTGGAGACGCGCTCGATGCCGTTTTCCACGCCCGCAAAGATGATCGCCAGCGTCATGGCCGTGAAGACGAGGAAGCAAAGCTCCGAGGACCCGCCGTTGGAGATGAAGGACGAGAAATAGCCGTCCTCCGCGACTAAGTGAGCCTTGCCCATCAGGTATTCCGCCAAATATTTGATGACCCAGCCGCCGATGACGGAGTAGTAGGGGACGATCAGAATCGGAATGATGGCGTTGATCCAGCCGCCCACGCGCAGCGCAGGCTTATCGCTGAAGGACTTGTAAGCGCCGACAGGGCTCTTGCCGGTCATGCGGCCGATCGAAGTCTCCGCAATGATCATCGTGTAGCCGAAGGTCATCGCCAGAATGATGTATACCAGCAGGAAAATAGCGCCGCCGTATTTGGCGGCCAGATAAGGAAAGCGCCAGATGTTTCCGAGGCCGACGGACGCGCCCGCAGCCGAAAGGACAAAGCCAATCTTGCCGGAAAAGGAACCTCTTTTATGATCCATGAAGAATCTCCTCTCTTTTTTACGACATACAATTTATTTAGTATATCATAGAATAAAGATGAAAACAATCTGAAATCCGAAGAAAAGAGAGCTATTTGTCGTTGCCGTGCAGAAAAATAAAAAAGGAAGACTCGAAAGAGTCTTCCTTTTTCCATATTTAAGACCAGAGCAGCTGCATCGCGACGATCAGCGCCGCAGCGGCGAGGATATACACACCTGCGATCAGCAGTCCCGCCTTGAGCGCGCCGCGGATGGCGGCATTGCGCTCCTCGCGCGTCAGTTCACCGGCAGCGCTTTCCCAGGGGCGGTCGTTCGCACGGGGCGCGTCGGGCGCGGAAAAGTCGCTGCGCTTGCGGTGCAGGTGCGGGAGAAAGGTCGGCTGGCGTTCGATGCCGCTCATGTCGGCGATCGTGCGGCCGTCGTCCTCCTCGTAGAAGGCGTCCTTCTTCATCACTTATCGTACAGGTGGCAGCACACGAAGTGGCCCGGCTCGATCTCGCGCTGGACGGGTGCTTCCTCCTTGCAGCAGGCCATGCAGTTGGCGCAGCGGGTGTGGAATTTGCAGCCCTTGGGCGGATTGGCAGGGGAGGGGATGGAGCCCTCGAGCACGATGCGGTTCATCTTCACCTTCGGGTCGGGGATGGGGATGGCGGAGAAGAGCGCCTTCGCGTGTAGGGGTGGAGCGGGTTGCGGAAGATATCTTCCTTCGCGCCGTACTCCACAAGGTTGCCGAGGTACATGACGCCGACGGTGTCGGAGATGTGCTCGACAACGGAGAGGTCGTGGCTGATGAAGAGGTACGTCAGCTTGTACTTATCCTGCAATTCGTTCAGCAGGTTGATGATCTGCGCCTGGATGGACACGTCGAGCGCGGAGACCGGCTCGTCGCAGACGATGAACTCGGGGTTGAGCGCGAGCGCACGCGCGATGCAGATACGCTGGCGCTGGCCGCCGGAGAACTCGTGCGGGTAGCGGTCCTTGTGGAACGGCTGTAAGCCGCAGTTGTCCATGACCTGGTCGATATAATCGTCAAATTCCGCCTTCGGGACAAGGTTGTGCTCGCGCACGGCCTCGCCGATGATCTCGCCGACCGGCATACGCGGGGAGAGCGAGGAGAACGGGTCCTGGAAGATGATCTGCATCTTCGTGCGCAGGGCGCGCAGTTCCTTGTGGGAGAGGTCATAGACCTCCTGTCCGTTGAAGAGCACCTGACCGCCGGACTTGGAGTCGTACAGGCGCAGGATCGTGCGGCCCGTGGTCGTCTTGCCGCAGCCGGACTCACCGACAAGGCCCATCGTCGTGCCGCGCTTTAAATTGAACGTGACGCCGTCGACGGCCTTGACATAGCCGACCGTCTTCGACACCATACCGCCCTTGATCGGGAAGTATTTCTTGAGGTGATTGACCTGCAGGATGTACTGCGGGTCATATTCCACGGGGGTGAAATTGTTGTCGATGATGAGTGAGGACTTCTGCGCCTCATCGGCGTGCTCCTGCTTCTTGACAAATTCATCGGCATTCTGCTTCTGCGTTTCCTTCAGTTCATCGAGGACTTGATCGTCGTTCTTACCGGCTTTCCAAAACGGCATCTTATTCACCCTCCTTTCCGTTTTCCTTGCCCTCGGCCAGCTCTTCCTCCACGACCTCCTCAAGGTCGGGGCGCTTGCCGTCGTAGTAGCGGTAGCAGCTCACCTTGTGCGTCGGCGAGATGCTGACCTCGTGCGGGTAGTCGCCCTCGCAGCCGTTCACGCACATTTCGCAGCGGTCCTTGAAATAGCAGTAGTTCGGCATGTTGATGGGGTTCGGCACCTTGCCGGGGATGGAGTAGAGCTTGTCGACCTGACGGCCCACGACCGGCTTGGAGGCCATGAGGCCGATGGTGTAGGGGTGCGCGGGATGGGCGAAGATCTCCTCCGCCGTGCCCTGCTCGACGATGCGGCCAGCGTACATGACGACCACATAGTCCGCCATTTCGGCGATGACGCCGAGGTCGTGCGTGATGAACATGATCGAGGAATTGATCTGATCCTTCAGATTGCGCAGAAGGTCGAGGATCTGCGCCTGGATCGTCACGTCGAGCGCCGTGGTGGGCTCGTCGGCGATGATGAGCTTCGGGCTGCACGCAAGCGCCATGGCAATCATGACGCGCTGGCGCATACCGCCGGAGAGTTCGTGCGGGAACATCTTGTAAACGCCCTCACTGTTGGCGATGCCGACCATTTCAAGGAGTTCAATGGTGCGCGCCTTGATCTGCGCTTCGTCGTGGCCCTTTTCGTTGTGCAGGGCCAGCACCTCGTCGACCTGGTCGCCGATGCGGAACACGGGGTTCAGCGCGGTCATCGGCTCCTGGAAGATCATGGAGATGTAGTTGCCGCGTAAGTGCTGCATAACGCTGTCAGGTGCCTTCGTGACGTCGTAGGCCTTGCTGCCGAGGTTCAGGCGAATTTCGCCCTCCACGACCTGGCCCTGCGGGCGCTGCAAAAGCTGCATGAGCGACAAACTCGTGACCGATTTGCCGCAGCCGGACTCGCCGACGACGCCGACAGTCTTGCCGATGGGCACGGAGAACGTGACACCGTCGACCGACTTGACAACGCCCGTGTCGGTGAAAAAGTAGGTGTGCAGGTTGTCGAATTCGACCGCGTTGTTGGGGTCGTGCATCTCGGTCAGATACTCGGATTCGGGAACGTTCTTGCGCTTGCGCTTCTTTTCGAGCGCATTTGTGATCTTGCGGTTTTCTTTGGAAATGCGGCGGGATTCCTTTGCGGAAAGATAGCCGTCATTATGCTTCTTAGCCATTCAAATTCCCTCCTTTCTCAGCGCTTCATCTTCGGGTCGAACGCGTCGCGCAGACCGTCGCCGACGAAGTTGAAGCCGAGGACCGTCAGCATCAGGCAGATGCCGGCGGGGATCCAGATGAACCAGTAGCTCGTGAGGACGTAAGAGTTGGAAACGTCGTTCATGATGTTGCCCCAGGAGGCGAACGGGAACTTGACGCCGAGGCCGAGGAAGCTGAGCGTTGCCTCAGTGATGATGGTGGAGCCGAGGCTCATCGTGCAGTTGACGATGAGCTGCGGGATGACGTTGGGGATCAGGTGGCGGAAGATGCGGCGCGAAACGCTGATGCCGCAGGCCTCCGTCGCGGTCATGAACTCCTGCTCGCGCAGAGAGAGAATCTGGCCGCGGACGAGACGGGCGATACCCGGCCAGCCGAGGAAGCCCAAGATCAACATTAAGTAGAGCATTCGGATCTGCGGGTCGACGCGCATGCCGTCCATCGCTGCGCCCAGAATGATGATGAGCGGGGTGGAGGGGATGCAGTAGAAGATATCGACGATACGCATGATGAGGTTATCGACCCAGCCGCCGAAGTAGCCGGAGACGCCGCCGAGCACCACGCCGAGCGCCGCGGAGATGATGACGACGATGAAGCCGATCATCAGCGACACGCGGCCGCCGTACATCAGGCGGGTGAGCATATCCATACCGTTTTTATCCGTACCGAGCCAGTGCGCGGAGTCGGGGAAGGAATAGGCGTCGAACACGCGGGTGGACGTGCCCTCCTTGATCGACCACTGGTACTTGGCGGGATTGTATTCAAGCTTGATCTCGCGCTCCTGACCGGCGTCGTTCACATAGGTGTACTCGGTCTCACCGTTTTCGACGGCCTGCTGCACGCGCTCTTTGAAGTCCTTGCTGATGACCGTGCCGCTGACCTTGGACTGGATGACAAAGCGGCTGATGTAGGCGATCTCCTCGCCATTCAGCATGACGCTGTCTTCATCAAGCGTATAGGTTTTGCCGTTGGCCGTGAACTCCGCTTCGCCGTTGGCGTGCGCCTTGAGGGCGTTGAAGCTGAAGTTGAAGCCGAACTTCTGGCTGGGGTCGTTCGAGCTGATGATGTCCTTATAGGCGATGGCAAGGAGCCTGCCGCCGCTCGAGACGGAGTAGAGCGAGTCGCCCTCCTCGGTCACGTCGTAGGTGACGCCCTTGTAGGAGAAGCTGTCGTCCTTGCCCATGTGCAGCGTGAGCTGCGCCTGGAGGATCGTGCCGAACTCCTGGCCGTCGGCCACGAGATAGCGGTACTCGGTGTTCTCGCTCATGGCGGCGTATTCCTTGAGCTGGATATCGTCACGGTAGAAGACCTCGTCCTGCCCGTAGGGGCTGATGAGGCCGCCGATGAAGGAGAAAATGAACATCACGGCGAGGATCGTCAGACCCACGACCGCGAGGCGGTTGCGGAAAAAGCGCTTGGCGACCAGCGTGCCCGGGGAAAGAACCTTGACGCGGCGGTCGTCGTTGAGGGAAAGCTGCTCGGGGGAGCCGCTCTCCTGCTGATCGTTGATCTTCTTTTCTTCAGACATGGATTAGCGCCTCCTTTCTTACGCGATGCGCACGCGGGGGTCGACCACCGCGTACAGGATGTCGGAGATCAGGTTGCCCAGCAGGGTCAGGATCGCCAGGAACGTCATGTAGAACATGGAGAAGGGGATATCGCCCGCGACCATCGCATTGTACGAGATGAAGCCGATGCCGGGGATGGCGAACAGCGTCTCTGTGATGAGCGCGCCGGCAAAAAGGCCGGGCAGCGAGCCGCCGATGAACGTCACGAGCGGGATGAGCGTGTTGCGGAAGGCGTGGTGATAGATGACCTTATGCTCGGAAAGACCCTTGGCGCGGGCGGTGCGGATGTAGTCGGCGTTGAGCACCTCGAGCATGTTCGTGCGCACATAGCGCATCCACGGGCCGATGGAAATGAACACCAGCGTCACGATGGGCAGCACCAGATGCTTTGCCATATCGAGGATCTGACCAAACTGGCTGAGGGAGTTGAAATCACGTCCCGTCAGGCCGACAAGGTCGAACCAGCGGAGCTTGATGCAGAAGATGAGCTTTAAGAGCGTCGCGAAGAAGAACGTCGGCAGCGACATACCGAGCAGAGCGACCGTCGTGACGGTGTAGTCGGTCACGCTGTACTGCTTGGTGGCGGCCACGATGCCGAGCGGCACCGCGATGAGAAGCTCGAACACGAGCGAGATGGCGCCCATGATGAACGAGACCCAGATGACCTCGTTGAACTTCTGGATGACGGGCACGGTATACTTCCAGCTGTCGCCGAAGTTGCCGGTGCACAGGTTCTTGAGCTGGACGAAAAAGCCGGGGATGAGGCCCAGGTCCAGACCGTATTGTGCGTTGAGCTGTGCCAGCCACTCCTCATAGGGCTTGGAGCCGGGAGCCTGCGAGAGCTGCCGCGCCATATTCTCCACGTAGGAGCTGGGCATGCAGCGCATAAGCAGGTAGATGATGAATGTCACAAAAAAGAGGATCACCACCGACAGCAGCAGGCGTTTTACCAGATATTTGCGCATAGAATCCCTCCGTTTTTTGATAACGGCCGCCCCGCGCCCGGGGTCTTGTCGCCGTTTCGGGTTTGATATGTCTCTCTCTGCATATCAGCCAAATGCTCCGATGCACCGGGGCATTTGGATCATAAGCAGATGTGCCTGGGGCAGGCTCCCCCGCGGCAGAAGCCGCAGGGTAGCCATGCGCCTAAGTAACGTTTTTGTGCAGCGACGGAGCTTACTGCAGGTCGAGCAGCTCGATGTCGTTGTACCAGGTCCAGTAGGTGGTGATATCAGGCGTCACGGTGTCGAGGTTGACACGCTTGGCGGAGAAGATCACGCAGTTCTGGCGCTGATAGATGGGGATCTCGACCGCCCAGTCGGCCACGATGTCAAGGCACTGCTTATACAGGGTCTTGCGGTAGGTCTGGTCGGTGGACTGACGCGCCATCATGATGAGCTCATCGAGGTCGGCATCCTTGATCCAGTAGGACTTCTCGTTGGAGCCGCCCTTGCTGTGATAGATCTGGAACATATCCGGGTCGGGCGTGGCCTGCCATGCCATGGCGAACATGTCGGCAGTACCGGCGTTGATCGCGTTGGTCATCTCGGCGAAGTTGGACATATCGGAGACGATCAGGTTGAAGCCGATCTCCTTGAGAGCGTCGGACGCGAGGGTCAGAGCCATGAAGGAGGGGTGGTCGCCCTTGCCGCTGCCGCCGACCATGACTTCAGCGTCCATGCGGCCGCCGGCGGGAGCAGCGGTGATCTTGCCGTCAGCGACGGTGTAGCCGGCAGCCTCGAAGTAGCCGAGAGCGGCCTGCTTGGCGGCGGCGTACTTGTCGTCGGCGCTCATGCCTTCGGTGTAGATGTCGTTGCCGTTGACGTCAACGGAGAAGGCGACCTTGTAGCCTTCATCGGTAACGCGCGGAGCGGCCCAGGAGGTGTCGGAGATGGGGTAGTTGATGACGTTGGCGAACTCACCGTAGTAGGAGTCGACAGCGACATCGCGGTAAACGGCGATAACCGTGGCGATGGCCTTACGCAGATCCTTGGAGGCCTCATCACCGCCGTTGCCGTCGCCGACCTTCACGCGGTTGGCGTTGAAGCCGACATAGCCGTAGCCGAGGTTGGCGACGAGGTCGGTCTGGATGGTATCGCCGGAGATCTCGCCGTTAGAGTTGGCTTCCTTGATCTGCTCGGCAGCTTCCTTGGAGTAGGAGGGGTCGGTTACGTCGATCGTGCCGGAGACAACGCCGGGGATCTTGTCTTCATCCGTCATCTCGCGCCAGATGACGGTGTCGATCTTGGGCTCGCCCTTCCAGTAGGTCGGGTTCTTCTGCAGGGTGACAGCGCCGTTGGACCAGCTCTCGAAGGTGTACGGGCCGGAGCCGACAGGCGTGGAGGTCACGGACTTGACGTGGGACAGATCGCCCTTGACAAAGCCGAACATGTTGTTGTCGTAGTCAAACTTGTCAGTCTCGCCATAGTAGTGCATGGGGCACACGGTGACGGGGAGCTGATAGATGGCGGTGGCGTTGACCTCGGTGAGGGTGACGGTCATGGAGTAGTCACCGGTCTTGACGATACCGGCAACGTTGGGAGCGGACTCGCCGGTCTGGACGGCGACGGTATAGTCGTTGTAGGCGTCGCCCAGCTCAGCCTCGAGGAAGGAGGAGATGCTGGTGCCGGCGGTCTCAGCGTTGATACCGTCATCGGAGATGTCGTAGCCGTACTTAGCAACGATGGCAGCCCAGAAGTCTTCGACAGTCGCGTCATCGGCGAGATCGAAGCCCCAGTTGCCAGCCTGCGCGGCGACGGAGTCGTCAGCGGTGGCGGAACCGGAGGCGACCACGTAGTCAAGGATCTCCTGGGCGAACTTCACGCCGGCGGCGTTGAAGGCGGTCCAGTAAGCGTTGTACTGCTCTTCGGTGTAGAAGTCGTTGGCGGCGTAGGCGTCAGGACCGGCGGCGAGGATCAGGTTCTGCACAGTGTCCATACCGCTGCGATAGGCTTCCAGACCCTTGATGGGCAGGGAGTACAGCGTGGAAACGCCGTCATAAGCGGGGTCAAGCAGGACATAGTAAGAGAAGATGACATCGTCGATGGTCATTTCCTCACCGTCGGAGAACTTGACGCCCTCTTTCAGGGTGATGTTGTAGTCGACCGTGCCGTCGCAGTTTTCAACGATGTCGCAGTCGGCAATGCCCTTGTAAGTATAGTCGGTGCCGTTGTAGGGACGGACGTCGCCCTCGATGCCCTTGAGGACGACAGAGCCCTCGCGGTCGACGAGAAACAGACCGTCGAAGACCATACCCATGACCTGGTTTTCATAGTCATTGGTATAGAAGAAGGGGGAGAACTTACCGTCGAAGTTCTGCGTGCCGACAACAAGCGTCTTGCCGTCGGTCTGGCCGTCGTCCGTCTTCTTGTCGCCGCAGCCGGCCAGAAGACCAAGACACATGACCAGAGAAAGGATCAGTGCAAGTGTTCTTTTCATTGAATCTACTCCTTTATAAATTTTTGCCAAACGGGTCGCCCCGTGCAGCACAAAGTAAGGTGCCCGCGCGGATACACGCGCGGAAAGGGGCGTACGCCCCTTATGGACATCTGTGCGCCGAAAAACAGCGCATAGAATTTTTTTGATTATAGCATGAAAAGATGAAGATTGTACAGAGTAAAATCTTAGAAGTTATCTTTTTTAGGCAATTTGTCCCATTCTGCCTGCATAATTTCGGCGCGCAGAACAAGGGCGCTCAGCAGTGCTGTCAGCTTCAGCAGGACATAGAGCAGCGCGAAAAAAGTCTGTCCTGCGTGGTCATTGACGAAAAAGAAGATCAATTCGCACACGATGCCGAGAAGAGAAAAGACCGCCGTGACCGCCGTTCGCACGGGCAGAACGGCCACGCTTTTTTTGTAGTTGTACTCGCGCACCGTGCCCCAATCCATGCCGAGCTTTGCAAGCGCCCAGATGACGCTCGCCGCGCCCAGAAACTCGCCGAGGTAGGGGAGCAGAACGTAAAAACAGTTCTGCATCCCCGGCGCGGGAATGCACCCGCCCGCAATGACCGCGACGATCAAAATGGCCGCCATTCCCCACACGGCGCGCTTAGATCTGCGCTGCTTTGCATCATCGCTTTGGCAGGCGTAGAGTGCCCCATCGTAAACATATTCGCCCGCGACGTTCAGATGAAAGTCGTTCAGGTGTTCGCGGCGGCTGTGCTTTTTGTGCTGTTCGCCCATTATTCGATGCCCGTGAGGTCAAAGTCCGCGAGCACCTTCTCTGCCTCGGCGCACACGCCGCGAAGGCACGCTTCGTCAAACGGACTCTCAAGGCCGGCGTTTTTGAGAAGGTCGGTGAACGTCCGGCTGCCGCCCTGCACGGTGTAGGCCATGTAGTGCTGCCAGGCGTTCCCCACGTCCTTGCGGATCATCGCCCAGAATTCGAGCGCCACGGTCTGAGCAAGGCAGTAGTCAATATAATAGAAAGGGCTCGAATAGATGTGGTGCTGGCGCTGCCAGCCCATGCCCTCGGAGTAGAACGGGATCTCGCCGTCAAGCTTCATCCACGGCATGTACACGCCGAGCAGCTCTTTCCACGCAGCGTGGCGCTCGGCGGGCGTCATTTCGGGCTTTTCATACACGATGTGCTGGAAGTGGTCGACCATCGTGCCGTAGGGAATGAACGTCAGCGCGCCGGAGAGGTGGCTGTAGAGGAACTTTTTCGCGTCGGGACCGAAAAAGCCGTCCGCCCACGGCTCTGCGAAGAACTCCATGGACATCGAGTGGACCTCGCAGGCCTCCATGCTCGGCCAGATGTAGTCGATGGGGATGCGCTTGCGGTTCGTCCAGGCCTCGAAGGCGTGACCGGCCTCGTGCGTCACGACCTCGACGTCATGCTGCGTGCCGTTGAAGTTGGCGAAGATGAAGGGAACCTCATAGTCCATGATGCTCGTGCAGTAGCCGCCCGCCTGCTTGCCCTCGGTCGAGAGCACGTCGAGCAGCTCGTCGCGCAGCATCGTTTCGAAGAACTCCTTCGTCTCGGGCGAGAGCTCGCTGTAGAACTTCATGCCCTGGGCGAGAATGTCATCCGGCGTGCCCGCGGGGCGGGGATTGCCGGAACGGAATTCGAGCGCGTTGTCGGCAAAGCTCATCGGATACTGCTTGCCCAGGCGTCTGGCCTGCTCGCGATACACCTTGTCCGCCACGGGGACGAGATACTTGACGACCGCTTCGCGGAACTTCTCGACATCGTCCTTCGTATAGCAGTTGCGGCCCATGCGGTAGTAGCCGAGCGTGGTGTAGCCCTCGTAGCCGAGCTTTTTGCCCATCGCGTCGCGGAGTTTTACGAGCTTGTCGTAGAGCTCGTCGAATTTTGCCTGGTTGTCCTTGTACCACTGGCCCTCGGCCTTCCACGCGGCAAGGCGCTTTTCATCGTCCGCGCAGGTCTTGAACGGGGAGAGCTGCGAGAGGGTGTAGACCTTGCCCTCGAACGGGATCTGCGCCGAGGCAAGCAGCTTTTCATACTCCTGCGTCAGGTCGTTTTCCTGCTGTAATTCAGGAATGATGGCGGGGGAGAAGGTCTTGAGCGCGATTTCGGCATTGACGAACATCAGATCGCCGTATTCCTTCTCAAAGTCCGCGCGGAACGGGCTTTCGAGCATCGCCGCTGTCCACGCCTGATTGTATTCCTCAAGCTCAGGGTTGAAGTTGTTCCAGAATTTTTCTTCGCCGTCGTAGAATTTGTCTCGCGTGTCGATCGAGTGGCGGATGCTCGCGAGCGTCGCGGCGGTGGAGATGTGGCTCATCAGCTCCTGCTGCGAAAGGAACACCTTGCGCGCTTCCTCGTAGCTCTTGGCGGCCTTGAGTTCCGCCGTCAGCGCGGAAAGGCGCTGCTTGCTCGCCGCGGGATCGGGGCGGGTGTAGGTCATTTCGGAAAATTTCATGTTGTTTCCTCCATCAAATTTTTATTGTTACATTTCTTATTCTTGCCGGTTATAGATCGCGGACACGTCCCTGCGTCCGCCGCCGATGACGACGACCGCCGCGGCCGCCGTGACGAGCATGAAGCCCGTCAGTACGCCGCGCACGGGGAGAAACGCCACCAGCGCGCCCGCGAGCAGATTGCCCGTGAAGCTGCCGACGGTGTTGAGCATGTTGAACGCGCCGTTGAAGCGGCCCTTTTTCTCGTCGGGCACGTAGCTCTGCGTGGCGGAGATGCGGATGGTGTAGCTCGTCACGCCGAGGATACCCGTTAAAAAGCACGAGACCATCATCACCGGCAGCGGGCAGTAGAGATAGAAGCCCTCACACAGCGAGATGACGACATAAACCATCAGGGCAATGGAATACTTATGCTGCACAGGCAGCTTGATTTTATAATGAATGCCGCCGCCGATGGCGCGGCCGAAGATCGCCATGCCCCAGACGAGCATATAGATGTATTCGCCGTTATCGAATGTCGACTTGAAGTACGGCAGCGTGATGACCTGCGACGCGCCCGAGGCCAGCATGCTGAATGTGAAATAGATGGCCACGCGCAGAAGCCCCTTTTCACTCATCAGATAGCGAAAGCCCTCTTTGATGTCGCGCAGGAGCTGGCGGCCCGAGGAATGCTGCTCTTCGAGCGCGAGCGCGGCACGCTGCTTTTCAATGTAGTGTTCCTCGGCGCGGATCTGCGTCTCCGCCGTCGCGGCGATGAAGAAGCACAGCGCGTTGATGCCGAGCAGCGGCGCAATGCCGAAGAGATTATAAAAGTACGTTGCGATCGGGATGATGAGCGCCGAGAGCGTTTCGAGCACGCTCGCGATGGAGTAGGCCTTGGAGTAGTTCCCCTCAGAGATCAGCAGGGGATAGAAGCTGTCATAGGCGACATAGTAGATGCTGTTGATCGAGCCGATGATAAAGCAGAAGACCGCGAGCATCGGAAAGCTGAACCAGCCGCGGCTCAGGATCAGCGCAGCGACAAGGTAGACCCCGGAGGAAAGGAAGTCCAGCGTGTAGATCGTCTTCTTGCGCGAAAAGCGGTCGAGGATCGCGCCCGAGAAGATCGGCATGACGATCTGCGGCAGGGTGAAGGTCGCAATGTAGATGGCGTAGAGCAGGTTCGAGCCCGTGTAGTCCAGCACGAGCAGACTCAGCGCGAAGCCGGACATCGAATTGCCCAGCATCGAGATCACGCTGCCCAGTGTGATGATAGTGAAATCCCGCGTCCACAGCGGTGAGACCGGAGCTGGCGCGGGAGAAGAGGATTCGTTCATAGAAATAGCCTCCTTCCGGCTTAAGAGCGCAAACAAAAGCCCGCTCGATGCGGGAGGGGGGACGGAAATCAACTGTATTATAAAGGATTTCGATAAAAGAATCAACTATAATTCCACCAAATATGGACAAATGCACAAATGCTGCCCCTGCTTTGTGCGGCACAGAGGGAGTGTCCGCTTGCCGAGAAGCATGACGTGTGCTATAATACCGCCAAACAAAAATAAACTGTGGAGGACATCACCATGCAACATGCACCGGCAAGAGAACTGCTGCATTTTATCAAAAATAGCCCCACCTGCTACCATGTGACCGAGAACATCCGCCAAAAGCTCCTCGCAAACGGTTATACCGAGCTTTCCGAACGCGAACGCTGGGAGGTAGCCCCCGGCGGGAAGTATTTCGTCCGCCGCAACGGCTCGAGCATCATCGCCTTCCGCGTGCCGGAGATGATCGACGGCGGCTTCGCCATGGCTGCGGCGCACTCCGACTCGCCGACGTTCCGCCTGAAAGAGCATCCCGACCGCCGCAGCGCGCATTATGTCCAGCTCTCCACCGAAAAATACGGCGGCATGCTGATGTCCACGTGGTTCGACCGCCCACTCTCCGTCGCGGGCCGCGTCTTCGTGCGCGCAAACGGCGAGATCGTTGAAAAACTCGTGAGCGTCGACCGCGACCTGCTCGTCATTCCCAATGTCGCCATCCACATGAACCGCACGGCGAACGACGGCATGAAGTACCTCGCGAATATCGACACGCTGCCGCTGCTCGGCGGCAAAGAGAGCGGCGGCATCCTGCCCATCGTCGCCAAAGCCGCGGACGTTGCAGAAAACGACATCCGCGGCAGCGACCTGTTCCTCTACTGCCGCGGCGAGGGGACGCTGCTTGGCGAGAACGAGGAGTACATCCTTTCTCCCAAGCTCGACGATCTCGAGTGCGCCTGCGGCTGCCTTGAGGGCTTCCTTGCGGCGAAGGAGAGCGGAAATATCGCTGTCTGCTGCATTTTCGACAATGAAGAGGTCGGCTCGTCCACTAAGCAGGGTGCGGGTTCGACGTTCCTGCGCGACACGCTGCGCCGCATCGCCCTGTGCCTCGGAAAGGACGAGCAGGAGCTCCAGATGATGCTCGCGTGCAGCTTCCTCGTCTCGGCGGACAACGCGCACGCCCAGCACCCCAACCACGGTGAATACGCCGACCCCGACAACTGCCCGTATATGAACGAGGGCGTCGTCATCAAGTTCAACGCCAATCAGCGCTACGCGACCGACGGCCGCTCCTGCGCTGTTTTCCGCGCCGTGTGCGAAAACGCAGGCGTTCCCACGCAGGTCATGTCGAACCGCTCCGACCTTGCCGGCGGCTCGACGCTCGGCTCGATCTCCGACACGCTCGTGCCGGTCAGCACGGTGGACATCGGCCTGCCCCAGCTCGCGATGCACTCTTCGTGGGAGACCGCGGGCGTGCAGGACTATGAATTCCTGATCCGCGCGATGACGGAGTATTTCGGCAGCGCACTGTAAGAGACCTGCCGAAACGGTAGACAAAAGCACGGAAGCATGCTAAAATAAAACGGTTTTTGATCAAATACGCTTTCAACGACAGAAAGGAAATATATCATGGACGTTAAGGAAATTCTCAAGCATGTTGACCATACCCTCCTCAAGCAGACCGCCACCTGGGAGGACATCAAGCAGATCTGTGACGACGGCATCAAATACGGCTGCGCGAGCGTCTGCATCCCGCAGACCTATGTGAATCACGCCGCGCACTACGTCGCCGAGCAGCAGCACTATGGCTTCGGCCAGCTGCCCATCTGCACGGTCATCGGCTTCCCCAACGGCTACACGCCCAGCGGCATCAAGTGCATGGAGGCTGAGTCTGCCGTCGCCGACGGCGCGACCGAGATCGACATGGTCATCAACCTCGGCTGGGTCAAGGAGGGCCAGTACGACAAGATCCTCCAGGAGATCAACTCCGTCAAGATCTCCTGCCACGGCAACATCTTAAAGGTCATCATCGAGACCTGCCTGCTCACCGACGAAGAGAAGATCAAGCTCTGCGAGGTCGTCTCCAATTCTCACGCCGACTATATCAAGACCTCCACGGGCTTTGCCGGCGGCGGCGCGACCCGTGAGGACGTCGCCCTCATGGCCGCCCACATGACCAACGGCAAGAAGATCAAGGCCGCCGGCGGCATTGCGAGTCTGCAGGATGCCGAGGACTTCCTCAAGCTCGGCGCCGACCGCCTCGGCACGTCCCGCATCGTCAAGGCCGTCAAGGAGCTCGAGGCCAAGGGCGAACTTTAAGAAAGGGGAGGGCTCAATATGCCGACTCCGCATAACAGCGCGAAAAAGGGCGACTTCGCCAAGACCGTTCTGATGCCCGGCGACCCGCTGCGCGCGAAGTTCATCGCCGAAACATTTTTAGATGAACCAAAGCTCGTCAACAACGTCCGCGGCGTGCAGGGCTACACAGGCACCTACAAGGGCGTTCCCGTCAGCGTGATGGCCAGCGGCATGGGGATGCCGTCCATCGGCATCTACTCCTACGAGCTGTTCACGCAGTACGATGTCGAGAGCATCATCCGAGTGGGTTCGGCGGGCGCGCTGCAAAAGGACTTGAAGCTCGGCGACGTGGTCGCGGGCATGGGCGCGTGCACGAACTCGAATTACGCCGCACAGTACGGCCTCGGCGGCACGTTTGCGCCCATTGCGGACTTCAAGCTGCTCTCCGCCGCTGTCGAATCGGCAAAGGAGCTCGGTGTCCGCATGGACGTCGGCAACCTTTACTCGTCCGACACGTTCTACGACGCGTCGAATCCGTCGCTCAAGTGGGCGGACATGGGCGTGCTCGCCATCGAGATGGAGGCCGCCGCCCTCTACTGCAACGCCGCCTATACGAAAAAGCGCGGACTTTCCCTCTGCTCGATCTCCGACAATATCCTCACCGGCGAGGAGCTTTCGCCCGAGGCGCGGCAGACGAGCTTTACCGCCATGATGAAAATCGCGCTCGAAACAGCCGTGAAGATGGCGGCAGAATCCCAAAAGTAAGGAGATTATCATGCCATGCGCGTGATCGACATTGAAAACATTGTGACCAACATGAAGGACGACACCCGCTTCGTCCTGCGCTGCGAGGAGGTCTTTCACGACAAGATCAGCTCCGCCGCGGCGAGCATTTTAATGAACAAGGGGCAAAAGCCCATCGTTTGCCTGACGGGCCCGAGCGGCTCGGGTAAGACGACGACGGCGATGCGCCTGCGCGAATACCTCGAAAACCTCGGCGTCAAGGTCTGCATGCTCAGCATGGATAACTTTTTCCTGCCGCTTGATCAGCGTCCGCCCGAGGCGAGCGACTGGGAGTCGCCCTACTGCGTGAACCGCGATTTACTCATCGAGGATATCCACCGCCTGATGGACGGCGAGCTCGTGGAGCTGCCGGTCTACGACTTCAAGGCCGGCGGCGTCGGCGGTTACAAGCCCATGCAGGGCGACAAGGACGCCGTCATCATCGCCGAGGGCATCCACATGCTCAACCCGCTGATTTTCGACCAGCTCAGAAGCGAAGCTACGGGCGTTTACGTTGCCCCGCGCACGCGTATCATCACGCACAAGGACCGCATCGTTCGTCCCGAGCAGCTGCGCGTGGCGCGCCGCATGATCCGCGACTATCAGGGCCGCGGCCATTCGCTGCGTCAGACCGTCGAGCGCGCCGAGAGTGTCGACCGCGGCGAGCTCAACTACATCATGCCGAACAAGCCGAACGCGAGCATCCACATCGACACGTTCCACGACTACGAGCCGTGCATCCTCGCGCGGTACTTGAAGGAAATTCCGGAGTTCTACAGCCAACTCGACGATCAGTTTATCGCCGAGCACGGGCTGAGCGACCTGATGGACGTTGTCAACTCCGTGCCGTCGCTGCGCACGGACTATGTCCCGCGCGACTCCATCGTGCGAGAGTTCGTCGGCGGCAGCTGCTTTGAGTATTAAATCGGCAAAATCCGACAACAAACTGTAATTTCTGATTTTGACAATACAAAACGTAATCGAAATTTGGCGCTTTTGCGCGAAAAGGGGAGGAAGAGCGAATGCATTCTGACGAGCGGCGAAAGTCCATTGCCGACGTGCTGCGCGCGGCGGACGCGCCGATCAGCGCCTCCGCGCTGGCGGAAAAATTCTCCGTCTCGCGCCAGATCATCGTGGGCGATATCGCGCTGCTGCGCTCCTCGGGCGAGGAAATTCTCGCCACTCCGCGCGGCTATGTGACGCCGAAGGAGGCGCGCGGCATCGTCCGCCGCGTTGCCGTGAAGCACACGCCGCAGGAGATGGAAGCCGAGCTCAACACCATCGTCGACAACGGTTGCACGGTCATCGACGTCATCGTCGACCATCCTATTTACGGCCAGCTCACCGGCCCGCTGCAAATTTCGAGCCGCTACGAGGTCAGCCAGTTCATTGAGCGCTGCAAAAAGGCGGAGCCGCTGTCCAGTCTCACCGACGGCATCCACCTGCACACGCTCTCCTGTCCCGACGAGGCGGCGTTCGAGCGCACGAAGAGTGCGCTGCGCGCACTGCGCGTCCTGCTGGAGGAAAACGGAAATTAAGGGTTGACAATCCTCACACAAACGATTATAGTGTCATGTGCACGTGTCAAGACACCTGCACATGACACTATTTTATTTTTAGGCTGTGAGGATATCATGGAAAAATTCAAAGCGTTCTGCAAACGCAAAAACATTGAAGTTTCGGCCAAGCGCTACGGCATCGATGCGCTCGGCGCAATGGCGCAGGGCCTCTTCTGCTCGCTGCTCATCGGCACGATCATCAAGACGCTCGGCGCGCAGCTGGGCGTTCCGTTTCTGACGGACATCGGCACCTATGCGATGTCCGTCTCTGGTCCTGCGATGGCCATTGCCATCGGCTACGCGCTGCAGGCACCCCCGATGGTGCTCTTCTCCCTCGCGGCGGTGGGCTATGCGGCCAACGCCGAGGGCGGCGCAGGCGGCCCGCTCGCCGTGCTCATCATCGCGATCCTTGCCGCCGAGTGCGGCAAGGCCGTGAGCAAGGAGACGAAGATCGACATTTTGGTCACGCCCGCCGTGACCATCCTGGTCGGCGTCGCGCTCGCCAAGTGGATCGCCCCGCCCATCGGCACGGCGGCCTCGGCATTTGGCATTATCATCGACAATGCGACCAAACTCCAGCCGTTCTGGATGGGCATCGCGGTCTCTGTGCTTGTCGGCGTCGCGCTCACGCTGCCGATCTCTTCCGCCGCCATCTGCTCGGTGCTGGGCCTGACGGGCCTTGCCGGCGGCGCGGCCGTCGCAGGCTGCTGCGCGCAGATGGTCGGCTTCGCCGTGATGAGCTTTCGAGAAAACCGCTGGGGCGGCCTTGTCTCTCAGGGCCTCGGCACGTCGATGCTCCAGATGCCGAACATTGTCAGAAATCCCCGCGTCTGGATCGCGCCGACGCTTGCCTCGGCCATCACCGGCCCTATCGCCACGTGCGTGTTCCATCTTGAGATGAACGGTGCGCCGATCAACTCCGGTATGGGCACCTGCGGCCTGTGCGGCCTCATCGGCGTGTGGACGGGCTGGGTCTCCCCGAGCGAGGAGGCTGTCGCCAAGGGCGCGGCGGCCATGAGCCCAACGGGCTTTGACTGGCTGGGCCTCATCCTCGTCGCCATCGTGCTGCCCGCCATCCTTGCTCCGCTCATCAATATGGTCTGCCGACGCCTCGGCTGGGTCAAGGACGGCGACCTGAAGCTCGACTGAGAAAATAACGTGTAAAAAGTGTGGACTTTTTGTAAAGAATCCCATCAATTATCACAAAAAAAGTAAAATCGGGGAGAATCGGACTTGATTCTTCCCTTTGCTTTTGCTATACTGTCAGACGAAGTGCGTCCGCACTTCAAAATAAACCGGAGAGCGGCCCGCCGCCGACCGGAAAATAAGGAAGGATAGAAGAATGAAGAAGTTTTTTGCGTTGCTTCTCGCTCTCGTCATGGTTCTGTCCCTCGTTGCCTGCGGTGATAAGAAGACCGACGACAATCAGGGCGACACCAACACTGACGATCAGCAGGGCGGGACCACCACTTACACCAATCCTGACGATATCGACGACAACATGACGTCCGAGGACGGCAAGTATGAGATCGCGTTCGTCACCGACGTCGGCCAGCTGAAGGATAAGTCCTTCAACCAGGGTACCTTCGACGGCGTGAAGCTCTATGCCGCCAACAACGGCCTGAGCTACAAGTACTATCAGCCCGCCAACGGCGATCAGGCTACCGATGACGACCGTTACGACGCCATGAAGGCTGCCGTGGACGGCGGCGCTAAGGTCATCGTCTGCGCCGGCTTCATGCAGGGCACGGCTCTCGAGAAGGCCGCTAAGGAATTCACCGACACCAAGTTCGTCTTCATCGACGGTTGGTCCCTCGGCCTTGACAACGTTGCGTGCATCGCCTTCAACGAAGAGCAGTGCGGCTACTTCGCCGGTTACGCTGTCGTCAAGGAAGGCTATGAGAAGCTCGGCTTCACCGGCGGCGGCGGAGGCA
>ENA-ORTV01001097-ORTV01001097.1-human-gut-metagenome-genome-assembly--contig:-NODE-1097-length-30804-cov-6.791896_pt1 | contig 30804 bp, 28 predicted proteins | sample MGYA00241915_ERZ509194 | MGnify/ENA primary metagenome ERZ509194 (study PRJEB26280, sample SAMEA2338810) | human gut metagenome | biome: human gut; feature: human-associated habitat; material: faeces... | reverse complement strand
ACAGAACATTTTTGTTCCATCCGGCTTGGCAACGGGGGTTTTTGAAGAGCTTCCTAGAGGAGGACACCATATGAGTGCTCAAACCATCAGTCTGCGTCTGCCGGAAGAGGAGGTCGCCATTCTCAATCTTCTCTCAGACAGAGAGCGGCGCACCAAAACCCAAATTATTCGCGAAGCTCTGCAGCCTCTTTTCAGGAAAGTCTTGGATGAGCCGGAAAGGATTACGTTAAGCAATACGGAATTTCAGGCCTTGTTAGATGAAATGGCAACGCCGCCTGGTGAAGAAGTTCTTGCACGTCGTCGCCATCTCATGACCTATGAGCGTTGGAAATGACCGTTTATTCTTTTTCCAAGCCACTGCCTCTCGACCCGGACATTCCACAAGATGCTCTAGATCGCTTTGATTGCGACGTCCCGGTATTGAACCAGTGGTTGCGGACGCGCTCTGTTCATAACGAAAAGTATGGCAGTAGTCGAACCTACGTGGCCTTTGATGAGGGGGGAAGCATTGCAGGGTATTTTTGCATTAGCAATGCTGTTCTTGATCATGATCGCTTGTCAGCGGGTTTTCGTCGGAATAAGCTAAACCCGTTGCCGTGCTGTCTGCTTGGAAGACTAGCGGTCGATAAACGCTATCAGGGGCAAGGGCTCGGCGGAGCATTGTTAGTCGAGGCCTTGAAGATAACGCAGGGCGTTTCCAGGATGTCCGGTTGTTGGGCGTTAGTCGTTCAACCTAAGGGCGAAAAAGAAATTGGCTTTTATGAGCATCTCGGCTTTCGCCGATGCAAAGTAGGAGATCCGCCAATGCTCTTTTTCGAAATCGAACACTTCACAAAGTTAACGGTCGCCCCTCCAAACGGAAGGGCGGCGTGACTGCTCCCCGTCCGATTTGAAACCAAATCGGGCGAGGCTTCCTGCTTCTTCGACGTTGCCTCAGCCATAGCTTCGGTCTTACGCATCTCCACAGGCTTTGGCTCGTGACGTTACGAGCGCAAGACGGTCAGCCCAACCGCCTTCAACATCCGGATGCCTTCCTGCTTGATGTTCAGGGAGACATTGATATCCCGGTCATGGTGAGCACCGCAATGCGGGCATGTCCCTTTCTAGGCAAATGAACGATTGAGTGTCAAACCCGATGGCAAGTTCAGGCTATAGCAGTGTGAATCCTCCACGCCCATCCTCTCTTTCGGCTGGGCTTTCCTCCTCTTCCGGAGGACTCCCTGACCGCTGACAGCGGATATGCTCAACAATCTGCACTCACTTAGAGCGCATCTCCGCACAAACCCGAATTAGAGTGTTCAGGTTTACGCCTGAACCGCGCTAGCAATAATGCTGGTTATGGAGCTGCATTTTTTTCGAACGTCTGACTGTCACCAATCCGCCCTTTGTTTCTGCACAAGAGTTGCATTTCGGGTGCTGCGTTCAGGAGGTTCCTCTCCAGAGACGCAGGGCAATCATTCCGGTCTGCAGTTGGGCATTATCGATCCACTTTGTGGAGCTCGTGGTAACATCACGGCACATTCCACCCACATCCGACCGCTTCGAAAACCATGCTCAACTGGCTCATCGGGACGCTCTTCATGGCGTTTCCCCTGCTTCTTCCCATTTTCATTCTCATGATCGCCCGCAAAATCGGCTACCGCTGGCCTGCCCAGAGGCTCTTCATGCGCGTGGCGCTCGCCTTCTACGCGATCTCTCTCGTACTCATCGGCGGGCATGCCGCTGAAACCGGACTCGGTCTTCAGGAATTCTTCAACGCCTACTACGGCGCGGCTTCTGATTCCACCCTGCTCTACTACCTCGGCCTTGCGTGCCAGATCCTCGCCATTGTCGCGCTCATGTTTGTCGTCAACTGGAAGGTCATTCGCCTCTACTACGGCGAGGACTGGAAGGCTCCCGCCGGCTTCATGACGAAGGAGGAGGCCGAGAAGGCCGCCAATGCCGACCAAGTTCAACCCGAAGCCAACGTCGCCGAACCTCGCAAAAAGGACGGCAGGACCGAATAATCGGCGTCAGATCTTCGCTCCCGTGTGTGAAAAGGCCGCAGGTGTCAGAGCCCGCGGCCTTCTTGCATTCAGTGACTGTGGAGGAAATGCTTGGGTTTGCGCATCAAGGGGCGGCCTTCTCGGTCGCGTGAGCCTCGTCCCAGGCGGCCATCATGTCGAGCCAGGGGGCTGCGCCCGTGCCGAAGATCGAGCCTGCGGTTTCGGCCATGGCGGGCGTGAGCGGTAGTTCGCCGTTGTAGAAGGCCTCGAGTTCGGTCGTCGAGAGGCCGAACCACTTCGCCGCGAGTGCGGGCGGGGTATCTGCGAGGATTTCGCGAAGGACTTCTCCGGGGTGCTGCTGGGCGGATGCGGGCCTGCGGCCGCCGCGCTTCCCTGCGGGACTGGGCTTGCCGGACTTTCCGGCCTTGTTCGGTTTTCCGGCCATGACGCTGGTCTCCAAAATGGTGTGTATCCTGCAATCTTATCCCTTTGGGTGACGTTCTTCTAGTACCAATGCTCAATTGCAACGGTCCTTGTGGTTGAGGTCGGGGTATTCGCGAGACGCCTAGAATGAAGGCATAGACAAAGTTTTTGTGCGCCTCTCCAATTCGGGATGCGCGCGAAGGAGACCGAAAGATGTGCACAACCTGCGGCTGCGGCGAACACAACCACACCCACATGCACGCCCATGTGGACGAGAACGGCAATGTAACGACTCATGTCGCCCACGATCACGATCATGAGCATCGTCATGACCATGCCAACGGGCACCATCATGACCATGACCACGGTCCCGCTCACAGCCACGCCCCGACGACGTCCGCCTCGCGCGCCATCTCGATCGAGGAGGACATCCTCGGGCGAAACAACGCGATTGCGGCCGTCAACAGGAAGTTCTTCCGCGAACACCGCGTGCTCGCGCTCAATCTTGTCTCGTCGCCCGGTTCGGGCAAGACCGAGCTTCTCGCTCAGACGCTCAAGAGGGCCTCGGGCTTTCGCACGGCCGTGATCGAGGGCGACCAGCAGACCGCGAACGACGCCGAGCGCATACGCGCCACGGGCGTGCGAGCCCTGCAGATCAACACGGGCAAGGGCTGCCATCTCGACGCCGCGATGGTGAGCCACGCGCTCGAGCACCTCGTGCCCGAAGACGAGTCCGTGCTCTTCATCGAGAACGTAGGCAACCTCGTCTGCCCGGCCGAGTTCGACCTCGGCGAGGCTCACAAGGTCGTGCTCCTCTCCGTCACGGAGGGCGAGGACAAGCCGCTCAAGTATCCCGACATGTTCCGCGCGGCCGACCTGATGATCCTCACGAAGACGGATCTTCTGCCCTACGTCCCGTTTGACGCAGAGAGGGCCGAGGAGAACGCCAGACGCGTGAACCCGAAGATCCGCACGATGCGTGTCTCGGCCGTGTCGGGCGAAGGCATGGAGAAGTGGCTCGCCTGGCTTGCCGCCGAACTGATGCTCTCGGGACTGTGAGGTCCGGCCATGACGAAGGCCGCAACGGACTTTCGCGTGCGCGGACTCGTGCAGGGCGTGGGCTTCAGGCCCACGGTCTACAGGATCGCGCTTGAGCTCGGTCTCTCGGGCACCGTCTGGAACGATGCCGAAGGGGTCGTCGTGCACCTTGAGGGCGAGTCCGAGGTGCTCGAACGCTTCCCCGAGGCGCTTCTCGCAGGCAAGCCCCCGCTCGCGCGCATCGACGCCGTCGAGCTCGCAGCGGGCGAACTTCAGGGCATGGAGGGCTTCTCCATTTCCGCCACGCCCTCCGGCGGCCGCGTGACCACTGCCGTCACTGCCGACGCCTGTGTGTGTGACGCCTGCCTCGACGACATCTTCAATCCAAATGACCGCCGCTGGCGCTATCCGTTTGCAAACTGCACCCATTGCGGCCCGCGCTTCACCATCACGCGCCACCTTCCCTACGACCGTCCCCAGACGGCCATGGCGGGCTTTCCGATGTGCCCCGACTGCAGGGCCGAGTACGAGGATCCGCTCAACAGGCGCTTCCACGCCCAGCCGATCGCCTGCCCCGTCTGCGGACCGAAGCTCACGCTCGTGACGCCCGACGGTACGGCGGTCGAGGGCGACGCCATCCGCGAGACGGTGAAGGCCCTCGGGGCCGGCCGGATCATTGCGATCAAGGGGCTCGGCGGCTTTCACCTTGCGTGTGACGCCGAGAATCCGGAAGCCGTCGCTGCGCTCCGCAGCCGCAAGCAGCGCGATGAAAAGCCCCTTGCCGTCATGGTCGCGGGCCTTGCTTCGGCCGAGCGCTTCGCATACGTCACCGACGATGAGAAGGTCCTTCTCACGGGCCCCGCGCATCCGATCGTGCTGCTGAAGAGAAGGACGGGGGAAAACGTGCCTGCGCTTGCAGGCGTTGCCGACGGACTCGAGGCGATCGGGGTCATGCTCCCCTATACGCCTCTTCACGCCCTCATCTTCCACAGCTTTGCGGGCGAGCCCGAGGGACGCGGCTGGATGAACGACGTCCTTCCCGTCACGCTCGTGATGACGAGCGCCAACATGAGCGGACTGCCGCTCTGCACCGAAAACGAGGAGGCGCTCGAGCGCCTCTCCGGGGTCGCAGACCTCTTCCTTCTCTCCAATCGAGACATCGTCACACCCTGCGACGACTCGGTCGTGAGGGCGGGCGTTGAAGGCACGTCCTTCGTGCGCCGCTCGAGGGGTTATGCGCCCGAGGCGGTCATGCTCCCCGAATCTGCGGTCGCGGCGAAAAAGCCCGTCGCCCTCGCCTTCGGACCCTATCTCAAGAACACGGCGTGCTTTCTTCGTGATCGCGAAGCCTTCCTCACGCAGCACGTGGGATCCCTCTCGAACCGACCGACGGTCGAGCTTCTCTCGCGCTCGGTCTCACACATGAGCGCCCTTTTTGAACTGAGTCCCGAGGTCGTCGCCTGCGACGCGCATCCGGACTTTCCCTCGACGAGACTTGCCCTTGAATATGCGGACCGGCACGGCATTCCCTGCATTCCCGTCCACCATCATGCGGCCCACGTTGGCGTCGTGGCGGCGGAGCGCGGCGTTGTGAAGCCCCTGCTCGGCCTTGCGCTCGACGGCGTCGGCATGGGGGCGGACCGTCTCCCCTGGGGCGGCGAACTTCTTCTCTGCGGGCCCGCCTCGTGGGCGAGGCTCTCTCACCTCGAGTCCATGCCGATGCCGGGCGGCGACAGGGCCGCCACGGAACCCTGGCGCATGGGCGTCGCCCTGATGGCGATGGCGGGCGCGGGGGACTTTGCAGAAGAGCTCTTCCCCGGCATTGCGTCGGTGTCGATGCTCAGGAAGCTCCTCGCGGGGGATCCGGAGAAGGCGGCCCTGCTCGGTACGACCACTTCCTTCGGACGTTGGTTCGACGGCATGAGCGCCATTCTCGGCCTCTGCACCCATCAGCACGACGAGGCAACGGCCGCCATGCGTCTTGAGGGCGCTGCGGTGCGCGGACGCGACAATCCCGCCTGCGGCACGCTCGACGTCGAGGCGGGCGACCGGATGATTCTTGCCGACGGCACGCTCTCGCTCGTGCCGCTCGTTCGCCGCGTCGTCGACGAAAGGCTCTCTGGCACATCCGTCGAGTGTCTCGCGGCTCTCGTGGAAAATGCCGTCATCGCCGCGCTCGCCGACTGGATCGCCTTCCACGCGACGAAGCTCGTCGAAGAATTCGGTCCGGGGCTTCTTGCCTCGGACGACAATGAAAACATGCTTGTCGCCCTCACGGGCGGTACCATGAACAACGCGGCCCTCTCTAAGGGGCTCGTCGAGGCCCTCACTTCGAGGGGCCTCGCCGGAGCGCTGCCGCTGCACGTCCCCGCGGGAGACGGCGGACTTTCGCTCGGTGAGGCCTGGTGGGCCCGCTCGGCACTGGCCGCAGGCGCGACCGAGTACTCGCCGCTCGACGCCTCCGCCGTCCTCGGACGAGTGCAACCATAAGGAGAATCATGACATGTGTCTCGCCATTCCAGGACAGATCATCAGGCTCGCCGGCGACGGCGAGGCCGTCTGCGACATCGGCGGCATTGAAAAGACGGTCAACGTCTCGCTCATCGAGCGCCCCGTTCCGGGAGACTGGGTCATCGTGCACGTGGGCTTCGCGCTCAACCGCATCGACCCCGAGGAGGCCCAGAGGACCCTCGCGGCGCTCAAGGCCGCGGGTCTGCACGACGAGGAGCACGCATCATGAAGTACGTCGACGAATACCGTGAGGGCGATGCCGCACGGCGCATTGCTGCCGAGATCAGGCATGAGGCCGATCCGAAAAGGATCTACCGCTTCATGGAGTTCTGCGGCGGCCACACCCACGTGCTCGCCCGCTGGGGGCTCACCGACATCCTGCCGCCCAACGTGCGCATGATCCACGGACCGGGCTGTCCCGTCTGCGTGCTGCCCGTCGCGCGCATCGACATGGCGATGCAGCTCGCGCTCGAAAGGAACGTGATCCTCTGCACCTATGCCGACACCATGCGCGTCCCGGCGGGCAAGGGCATGTCGCTCTTCAAGGCCAAGGCTCAGGGCGCGGACATCCGCATGATCTACTCGCCCATGGATGCGCTTGAGCTGGCGAAAGCCAATCCAGAGCGCGAGGTCGTCTTCTTCGCGATCGGGTTCGAGACGACCACGCCGCCCACGGCCGTTGTCCTCAAGGCTGCAAAGGCCGCGGGCGTGAAGAACTTCTCGGTTTTCTGCAACCACGTGCTCACGCCCGCCGCGATGACCCACATCCTGAAGATGAGCGAGGAGCGTCCCGAAGTGCCCGTTCTCGACGGTCTCGTGGGCCCCGCCCACGTCTCAACCATCATCGGTTCGGGACCCTACGAGGTCTTCGCGCGCGACAACCGCCTTCCCGTCGTTGTGACGGGGTTCGAGCCCCTCGACATGCTCTACGCCATCCTGATGATGGTGAGGCAGGTGAACGACGGCCGCCACGAAGTTGAAAACGAATTCACCCGCGCCGTCACCCGTGATGGGAACGTCGCCGCCATCCGCCTCATGGACGAGGTCTTCGAGCTTCGCGATTCGTTCGAGTGGCGCGGACTCGGACGCCTCCCTAAGTCCGCTCTGAAGCTTCGCCCCGAATGGGCGGACTTCGACGCGGAAAAGCGCTTTGCCATGACCGAGCGCGCCGTCACGGACAACAAGGCCTGCGCCTGCGGTGCGATCCTCAGGGGCGAAAAGACGCCCGAACAATGCCCGCTCTTTGGCCGCGCCTGCAATCCCGCCAACCCGATCGGGGCCTGCATGGTCTCCTCGGAAGGCGCCTGTGCGGCCGCCTGGAGCTACGGCCGACGCCGCGCCGCAGCGCCCGAGAAGGCGAAGACTTCTGACGATCAGCGATAAAGGAAGAAGGAAGAACCATGACCGACTTTTACATGCGCCCCCTCGACATGAAGAACGGCGCCGTCGACCTCACCCACGGCGCGGGCGGCCGCGCCACCGCGCAGCTCATTCACGACGTCTTCGGACGGCACTTCACGAACGCCTGGCTCGACGAAGGGCACGACGGCGCGCTCCTTCCGCCCATGACCCGCCCCGTGGCCGTCTCCTGCGACGGCCACGTCGTGCGTCCCCTCTTCTTCCCCGGCGGCGACATCGGGCGGCTCTCCGTAGCAGGCACCGTCAACGACGTCGCCATGTGCGGTGCGCGGCCCCTCTATCTCACCGCCAGCTTCATTCTTGAAGAGGGCTTTCCCCTGAAGGACCTCGACGCCGTCGTCGCCTCCATGGCGAAAACCTGCGAAGAGGCGGGCGTCGCCATCGTGACGGGCGACACCAAGGTGGTCGAGCGAGGCCACGGAGACGGCGTCTACATCGCGATCTCCGGCATCGGCGAAAAGATCTCGGAGGGCACGATCTCGGGGCGCGCCGCACGTCCCGGCGACGCCGTGCTCATCTCGGGCACCATGGGCGACCACGGCACCGCCATCCTCTCCTTCCGCGAAGGCATGAGCTTCGGCACGACCGTCGAGAGCGACTGCGCACCATTGAACGAAATGGTCGAGGCGGTCCTTTCCGCCGCCCCGCACGTCCACGTGCTGCGCGATCCGACCCGCGGAGGCCTTGCCGCCACACTCAACGAAATCGCCTCCCAGAGCAACGTTGGGATCCTTCTTGAGGAGAGCACCGTGCCCGTGCGCCCCGAAGTCCGGAGCGCCTGCGAATTCCTCGGACTCGATCCGCTATACGTCGCCAACGAAGGCAAGATGATCGTGATCGTCCCCGAAGACGAGGCCGACGCGGCGCTCGCCGCCATGCGCGCCTCGCCCTATGGCGAGAACGCCGCAAGGATCGGTCGCGTGACGGACGACTCTGACGTCCCAGTCGGCATGGTCGAGATGGTCACCCTCATGGGCGGACGCCGGACCGTCGACTGGCTCGCGGGCGAGCAGCTTCCGCGAATCTGCTGAGCCCAAGGAAGTCTCTGAAGCCCTGCGGGACGCACGTTCGAGCCGCCGCAGGGCTCTTTTTTTTGGGAAAACTTGATGCGCGTCAAATGAATTGCAGAATTCCGGAAGGTTGTTTCAGGCCTTAAATTGGTAGCAGCTTGTAAATTCTTGGGTCTTTCTGCAGGGTCGCAAAGGTGTCTCGGCCGGTCCGACGGTTCCGTAATGGCGGAAAACCCTCGCAAATCTACGCAGAAATGCGGAAGAAATGCTCGAAATCGGCTCCTGACCACGCTTTCGGGCGAAAATGCCTGCCCTTTTTTCGGAAAAATTGCAAGAGGGGGCGGGCATCGTTCGCAGGCCCCGAAGCCCTTCGGATCCGTTGGAGGGCAATCGCTGCGGCGAGAAGACTTTGCTATGATTGTGCCCAAGTCGAGCTCGGGTCCCTTTCCGTGTTCGACTCGGTATTCGGGCCCTGTCCGTCAGGAGGACGGGCCGCACTATCGGGACTCACGGTCCCTTCAGGAGTCATTGAAATGAACAAGTCCGAATTTATCACCGCCCTCCAGGCCAAGACCGGTCTCGCCAAGGCCGACGTGACGAAGCTCGTCAACGCCTACGGTGAAGTCGTCATTGAAGCCGTTTCCAAGGGCGAAGACGTTCGCCTCATCGGCTTCGGCACGTTTGGCACCTCCGAACGCGCCGCCCGCGTCGGCCGCAACCCGCACACGGGTCAGGAAATCCAGATCCCGGCCGGCCGCGTCGTCCGCTTCTCCGCCTCCGCCAACTTCAAGGAAGCCGTGAAGTAATCCGCTGATCCGTCCGATCATGCAAGCAAAGAGGAGCCCGCAGGCTCCTCTTTGCATTTTGGTTCCTCACCTTCGTCCCGCTATAATCTGCGAACGAGAACAGCATTCACTCTCAGGAATCCATTTCAGGAGAAGCCATGTCCGCCTGTGCGCCCGCCGGCACCCTGCTCGGCCAGACGACCGAATACGTCGACACCTATCGTCCCGACCTCCTCACGCCCATTCCGCGCTCGCTCGGACGCGACGCGATCGGCGTGCACGACTTCCGCGGCACCGACGTCTGGCGCCTCTATGAAATCACCTGGATCAACGAGCGCGGCCTTCCCGTCGCCGCCGCCGGCGAAATCCGCGTGCCCGCGACGAGCCCCTGCATTGTAGAATCCAAGTCCCTGAAGCTCTACATCGGCTCGCTCACCCAGACGAAGATCGCCTCCGTCGAAGAGGCCGCCCGCCTCATCGCCCGCGACGTCTCCGCGTGCGTGGGCGCACCCGTCGAGGTCCTCATTGACGACCTCGCCCGCTGGGAGATGCCCGTCACCCGCGTCCCGGGCATCGTGCTCGAAGCCGAGTGCGGCGACCTCGAGTGCAGCGTTTACGAACCCGACGCCTCGCTCCTCAAGGCCGCCTCCGACGAAGTCGTCGAGGAGACCCTCTCCTCCAACCTCCTTCGCTCGCGCTGCCCCGTCACGGGCCAGCCCGACCATGCCTCTATCGTAATCAGCTACCACGGCCGCCGCATCGACCGACGCGCGCTCCTTGCCTACATCGTCTCCTTCCGACGCCACCAGGGCTTCCACGAGCAGTGCTGCGAACAGATCCACGCCGACATCATGCGCGTGCTCGCCCCCGAGGCCCTGTCGGTCAACTGCTGCTTCACTCGTCGCGGCGGCATCGACATCAGCCCCTTCCGCTCCACCGTTGCGGATCTTCCCGATCCCGTCATCAGGACGCCCCGCCAATGAGCTTTCTCAAGATCGGCACGCGCTCGCGCTACGCCCTGCGCTTCATGATCGAGCTTGCCGAAGTCGAACGCGCCGCAAGGTCCGACGAGACCCGCAGGCGAGGCTATGTCAAGCTTCGAACCGTCGCGAGTTCCCAGGACATCTCCTGGCGCTACCTCGAGCAGATCGCGCCCGCACTCGCCGAGGCCGGCATGGTCGAGACGGGACGCGGGCCGCTCGGCGGCTACAGGCTGTTGCGAAATCCCGCAACACTCACCGTCGCTGAGATTCTTGCCGTCGTCGAATCTGACGAAGCGCCCATGAAGTGCTTCGATCCCGAGGACGACTGCAGCCGGCGCGCAGGCTGCGCCGCCACCTTCCTCTGGAAGGGTCTCTCCGACGTGGTTGACAAGTACCTGCAGAGCGTCACGCTTCAGGATCTCCTCGACGGTCGCGTCACCGTTCCCAAGCTCATCGGTGCGCGCCATGACGAACCCGTACCTCCGGATGCGAACGCCTCGGAGATCGATGAAAAGGCCTGACGCTCCCTTCTGGAAATAATCGCATCATGAAAAAAGCCGGCTCCCCTTCGGTGGGTTGTCGGTTTTTTTGGCTCTTCAAGGGGACTTGTGTGTAACAGGTACCCCCTTTTGTACAGAACGCACTTGTCTAAGAGGAGGATTGGGCCGAGCATCGTCTCCTAGAAGCACCACTTCCAGGTCTGAGCAGCAGAGCATGATCATATCGGTCATATTCTGCAGATTACGAAAACCATACTCACGTCGCAGGATGAGTTTGAGCTTCAACATTTTTGTTCGCCGCCACATGGCTCGAAGGGTGCCGCAGGCATCCTCCTCACTCAAGGCTTTGACGATCACTCGGTTCCGTCAAGGCCGTACGCGGCATATGCTCGGCCGCACGCGTCCTCCTCTATACGCTCCCGGCCTTGACCGCTCCGAGCGTTCGTCCACATTGCCGCACCCTCTCAGTAAACAAGAATCACTTACCAGCATCCGTGCTCGCGCTCGTTGGCGCGGGTCAACACCACCTTCTGGGCCTGACTTTACCCACAACTCTGCCTGAAGGCTCGTTTTTTTGCCGGCAGGCTGTCACGTAGAGCCTGGTTTCGCAGCGTTGTTAGGCCTGAACACTGATAAAAACGCCACGAACTGAGCTGTGTTTGAAGGTGCTTTGCTTTGCGAGATGATTGTTGCGATTTCGCCACACTTTAATCGCCTTGGAGGTTTGTACAGTCGGTTTTTTCATTCACGTTTGATGCGATGAGTGCTGAAGACGGTGACATGTCTTATGTGGAATCCCGGTACCCTCCCTTGTGATTCCTTCTTCAGACTCGTGCAACGTTTGCATTTGCACCTTCCCTTTGCTGCAAGGATTCATGCAGGCGTCTCTCTTCATGGCGTTCCCTATCGGGATCCCATCCCCGTCCTTTTCCAGAAATATGTCCCGTTCCCGAAGGGCCTTTGCTTTCCTTAGTACCCCCTTCCGTTGCTCAATGTTCGTTGAGATCCTGGTGAGTCGTATAAGGGTTTACCCCCCCCCCCTTCATTCCATGTTTCTTTACTCTTCTTCGTGTCCGCCGCCACTTCGGCAGCGGAGTTTCATCAAGTAGAGAAAAAACATGAACAAGAATTTCAAAGTTGTGTTCAGCAAGGCGCGTGGCGCCCTGATGGTCGTCAACGAACTGACGTCCTCCGTCCAGGCCAAGGGCACGAAGACGGTGATTGCTGCTACGGTGGCTTCGCTTGTGGCGGGCGGCGCCATTGCCAAAGAGATCCCATATGAACAGGCTTCCGGCAATTCCGGCTACTCCGCGACGACGGCCGAGAATCTTCAGATGGAGTTCGAGGCTGACAATGTGCTGAACATGACGATCACGGGCAAGGTTGACACGCGTGCCTACGGTCTCCTTGCGACGGGTGCCGATTCCGTTTACACCAACAAGGGCACGATCAAGGTTGCTGCCGGCTCCATCGGCGTCCTCATGAGCGGCACGGGCAACACCTTTACCAACAAGGGCACACTCGATGCGACTGGTGCCAAGGCTGTTCACCTTCAGCAGGAAAAGGGCAAGAGGGCGGAAAACAACAAGCTCGTCTTTGAATCGGGTTCTCAGACCAACGGTGACATTTATGTTGGCAATAATGTGACCAACACGACGATCGAATTTGCTGAAGGGGCTAACTTTTCAGGACGCATTGTGGTGAGAAAGGCGGGTGAAGGTGTTTCTGGTACATCAATCACCGCGTCGGGTCAGACTTTCTCCGATCAGCAGACTGGTGCCATTCAGTTCTATGACGGTACAAATTCGTCTATTAGCTTGACGAACGTCAATTTTACCGGCAATACCAGCTTTTATGGCGGTGCGGTTTACTCGTATGCCGAAAATTTTGTCCAGAATGGTGGCGCATACCATGGCAATAAAGCCGTTGACAATGAATCCGGTCCTAATGCCGAGGGGAAGGTCGAGGATGGAGCCTTTGGTGGCGCTCTCATGCTGAAAGGCAACTACAATGTTATTCTTACCGATGTTGACTTTGCAAAGAACTCTGCTTCGGCAGCCAATGGAATGGCCTACGGTGGCGCCATTTGTGCCGACTTCAGCACCGGTAACAATGGTGAAGAAGCTGGTTCGACAGACCTAACTCTCAACATTACCCAAAACATGACCTATGCCGGCAACACTGTGTCGTCCGGCTCTACCGGTAAGGTTTTCGACACCTACGGCTACCATGTTCCGACGGCTGCCGCCGGCGGCTTCCTCTTCCTTGACCGCGGCGCGAGCGTTGCCTTCAACGTCGAGTCCGGCGCAACTCTGACGATCGGTTCGTCGGTCACCACCGACGACACCGACAGCATCGCCTCGTCCATCCCGAACACCAATACCACCAACAACGGCGGCAAGCACGCCCTTGTCAAGAAGGAAGGCGCAGGCGAGCTCGTCATCAACAGCAATCTTGACAAGTACTACGGTACAGTTCAAGTCAATGGCGGCCAGATGACGGTGAATTCCAAATGGAACATCAAGAACGAAGTCACCGTTGCCAACGGCGGCACGCTTGCACTTTCGTCCTTTGACACCATGGCCGCCGACGATTCGGGCAATCAGAACGTCACTGGCACTTCCATCGGCGGCTCCATCGTGGTGAACGGCACTCTCCAGACTTCTTCCGCCCAGATCTTCCACACGGGCCTCAACGCCGAAGGTACGAACAAGAACGCCGAAGCTCTCCTAGGCAAGGATGTGACCTTCAATGAAGGTTCCACGCTCGCGCTCACCGATGCTTTCTACAACCTTGACTACGCGCAGAGTGCGGGTGCTCTCATCACGAATGGCAAGGTTACGATGCTCGGCGATCTGATCAACAAGGACACCGTCAACGAGTCCACGCTCGATGGGCTCGAACAGGTTGGTGAAAACGTCGATCTTCCGAATGTCACTGTCAAGGCCGAAGACAAGAACATCCAGATCGGCGGCACGCTTGTTTCCGGCGAAGATGCGACTACCAGTCTTCGTGAAGAAAGTCTGAGCGTCGGTTCCATCGATCTCGGCGAAGCCACCCGCGTAACCGTTGCAGGCGGCAAGACGCTTACGCTCGCAGGCAACGGTGAACAGATCATCAAGACGTCTGACGCTGCCGGTGCGAAGATCGTGGTTGAGAACGGCACGCTCACCCTCGGCGGCACGGTCTCCAATGGCGGCACGGTTGAGGATGTTGAAGTTCAGACGAACGGCCAGATGAAGGTGGTCGGAGACGCCACCTACACGATCGACAAGCTTTCCGGTTCGGGCAACGTCTATGTTGGTACTGACGCTCAGGCCGGCGATGTCATCATCAACGACATTTCGGAAATGACCGGCATGATCTTTGCCGACCCCGAAAAAGCCTCTTCCGCTTCTGAAACGTCCGGCGGCTCTGTTGCGGGCTTCTCCGATGCCGCCACCCCGGCCAAGGCCTACCTCGTTGCCGGCCGCAACGCTCTCTGGGCTACCGACGCTGCAAAGGCTGAAGGCGTTGCCGCCTTCAACAAGATCGGTTCCGCTCAGGGGCTCGCCTGGGGTGAAGACGTGACGGCTGCCCTCTATGTCGGCAAGACGCTTCAGCTCGGCACGACCGGAAGCGTCCTCGTTGACGGCTCTGCAACTAGCGACAACGTGGCCAATCGTGTGAATGGCACCGCCACGGTCAACGCCAAGGGCATGCTCATTGTCAACCAGAACGTCGGTGAAGCCATTGTCGGCGGCAACGTCGTTCTGGCCGAGGGTTCGTATCTCGGCGTCGTCAATTCCTCGGTCGGCGAATTCAAGCTCGCCTCCGGCACCGTGACCGACAACGGCACTGAAGTCGTGACGGACAACCCCTTCATCCAGGGTTCGATCAATGCCGCTGACAAGACCGTCGTCAACAAGCTTGACGCTGAATCCGGTCTCGACGCCGTCGCCTCAACCGGCGTTCAGGCCATGGCCCGCCGTGCCGACTTCGTCATGACGGAGACGGTTGCCAACCGCACCTCGCTCGATCAGCCGATGCACGCCGGCGTCAACCTCTGGGCAGACGTCTCGGGCGAACGCTATGAAGCCGACAAGCTTGACAACAACGGCAGCTTCCGCGCCGATGCGGCCTACGCCACGTTCGGCGGCGACGTCGAAGTCCTCGAAGGCCTGACCGCCGGTCTCGCCCTCCAGTATGGCGACGCATCGCTCCGCAGCGACGTCTCCGGCATCAAGAACGACATCACCAGCTACGGTCTTACGGCCTACGCCGGCAAGTCGTTCGGCGCCGCGAAGGTCGTCGGCGAACTCGCCTGGCTCAAGTCCGAAAACGACATCACGGCCCACCAGACCGCGCTCAACCAGAAGCTTGACGCGAACATCTGGTCCGCCGGCGTGCGCGCCCAGTACGAACTCGCCGCGGGCTCCTTCAAGTTCGTGCCGAGCATCGGTCTGCGCGTCTCCCGCCTTGAAACGGACGACATGACCGTCGGTTCCATCAAGGTTGACGAAGGCGACCTCACCTATGTCCAGATGCCGATTTCGCTCCGCATCTCGGGCTTCGAGGCCGACGCCGCGGGCTGGACCCTTGCTCCGAGCTTCAAGGTCGCCTATGTCCCGACCTTCGGCGACAAGGAAGTCAAGGTCCTCGGCTACAGCCAGGACGTCCTTGACATGAGTCCGGTCCAGGCCGACTTCGGTCTGCGCGCCGTCAACGGCAATCTCATGTTCAATGTCGACATGATGTTGGGTGGCGGCGAAGCCGGCACGTCCTCCATCGGCGGCAAGGTCGGCGTCAAGTACGCCTTCTGATCCTGAGATGATGCGCCTGCGGGGCAAATGCTCCGCAGCCTGACGTCAAAGGCAGGGCGCCCGGTACCTTCAGGAGGAGCCGGACGCCCTTTTCTTTGGATCGTTTCCGACAGAACGACCCCGGACTTTCGTCTCGGGGCCGTTCCTTTTGTTTGGCTTGAGCGCTCTCTTCTCTTTCAGTGCCTTTCGCCGCAGACGGGGCAGCGCTTCCTGCGCTTCACCCTGATGGTGTCGAACTGCATGTTGAGCGCGTCGATGAAGAGCATCCTGCCGCAGAGCGTCGAGCCGATGCCTGCGGCGATCTTCAGGGCCTCGGTGGCCTGAAGGGTCCCCACGATGCCCGTGACCGACGAAAAGACGCCGACGGCTGCGGCCTTGACGTCGTTGCCCGGATCGTCCTCCTCGAAGATGCACTCGAAGCAGGGAGATTCGGGCACGGAAGGATCGAAGACGGTGAGCTGGCCCGAAAATCGCACGGCGGACGCAAAGACGAGGGGCTTCCCTGCATCATGCGCGGCCCTCGAGACCGCGATGCGGGTTGCGAGGTTGTCCGTGCAGTCGAGGATCACGTCCGCATTCTTCACGAGGGCCTTGAGCTTCACGGCGTCCGCGAATTCGGGCACGGGGATGATGCGGCAATGGGGATTGAGCCTCTCGACCGCGATGACGGCGCTCTTGGCCTTGTTGACGTTGACCGTCGACGTCGTGTGAAGGATCTGGCGCGAGAGGTTCGAGACCGAAACCGTGTCGGCGTCGACCACCGTGATCGTGCCCGCGCCTGCAGCGGCGAGGTAGAGGATGGCGGGAGAGCCAAGGCCCCCTGCTCCGATCACAAGAAAGTGCGCGCTGCTGATGGCGGCCTGCCCCTTCTCTCCGAGCTCGCGCAGAATCATCTGGCGGCTCACGCGCTCCCTGAGGTCTCCGGGAAAGACGTTCCCGCTGGCTTCGTGCTCAAGATCCTTCATGATTTTTGTGACTCCGTGAGGCTGATGCGTCTTATTCGGCGTAGAGAACCGTGGAGAGATAGCGCTCGCCGTTGTCGGGGAAGATCACGACGATGTTCCTACCTTCGTTTTCGGGGTGCTTCGCGAGTTCCGTCGCGGCATGGAGGGCGGCGCCGCCCGATATGCCGATGAGGATGCCTTCGGCTTTCGGGAGGGCGTGCGCAGCTGCGATCGCGGCGTCGTTCGGCACGCGGAAGACCTCGTCGACCACCGAGGCGTCGTAGTTGCCCGGCACGAAGTTCGCGCCGATGCCCTGGATGGCGTGTGGACCGGCCTTGCCGCCCGAGAGCACGGGACTTGCATCAGGCTCGACCGCCACCACCTTGACGGCGGGATTCTTCTTCTTGAGATAGCGCCCGTTGCCCGTCACCGTGCCCGACGTGCCCACGCCCGCGACAAACATGTCGACATGTCCGTCCGTGTCGGCCCAGATCTCGGGACCGGTCGTGAGGTAGTGGGCGAGCGGATTGGCGGGGTTTTCGAACTGCTGCGGAATGAAGCTGCCGGGAATCTCGCGGGCGAGTTCCTCGGCCTTCTCGATGGCGCCCTTCATGCCGGCGGCGCCGGGCGTGAGGACCACTTCTGCGCCGTAGGCCTTGAGCAGCATGCGGCGCTCGACGCTCATCGTCTCAGGCATCGTGAAGATGGCGCGATAGCCGCGGGCGGCGGCAATGCTCGCGAGCCCGATGCCCGTGTTGCCCGAGGTGGGCTCGATGATGACGGCGCCCGGACCGATGAGGCCTGTCTTTTCCGCTTCGAGGATCATCTGGCGCGCGGCGCGGTCCTTGACGCTCCCGGCGGGATTGAGGGCCTCGATCTTGGCGATGACGTTCGCCTTGAGGCCGTGGAGCCTCATCCAGTTGTTGAGCTGCAGAAGCGGCGTGCCGCCGACAAGTTCAAGGCTCGACTGATGAATCATGATGTTTCTCCTGTGCGTGTTTGGAGTTGTCGTTGTGCTGCGGGATCTCCGTCCGGCGTCCGAAGGTGTCTTCCCGACGGATGCCCGCCTGCTCCACTCTCCCGGGAAGAACGCCGTCCGGCGCCCGAGAACACCCGTCCTGCAGGCGTTCGCATAATTCCTGAGTGAGTTGGTAGGAAATTGGATCCTACTCCATCACACGCTGTTTTGCAATGGTTTGCGTCTCTGCGCCCGAAGCAGATCAAAGCGCGGAGGTCGTCCGTCGATCTTAGCAAAGATGAGGGCCGGGCTGTGGTTGAGATCAGGGCGGAAAGCTCGTCGGAAGTGTCCGGAGGGCCTCAGGCGGACTTGTCGGAGGAAAAGCCGTTGAGGATTCTCGCGAGGAGCGCTTCGGCGAATCGGGCCTCGTCGGGCGTGAGCGAGCGCGTCACGAGGGCGTCGAGTTCGGAGGAGATGCGTTTGGACACGGGGATGAACGCCCTGCCCTTTTCGGTAAGCCTCAGGTTGATGACACGTGAGTCCTCGGCCGAGCGCTCGCGCGCGACGTAGCCCAGATCTACGAGCTTCGTGACGAGGGCTGAAACGGTGGACTTCGAGCGGTGCGTGAGGCGTGAGAGCTCCATCACCGTGGCGGTTTCCTGTTCGGTCAGCACGTGCAGGATGTCGCCGTGGCACGGGAGCAGTTCGCCCATGCCTTCGCGCTTGAGCGACTCGAGAATGAATGTTGAGGTGGCCTCCGAGAGGCGGCCTGCAAGAAAGGGGATGCGGGTGTTTTCCTTCATGAGGCGATGTTAGTTCGAGGGCGAACGAAAGTCAACGAACCGCAGGACGAAAAGGCCCGCTGGAGGCATGAAGCCTGCGGCGGGCCGTGCGCATGACGGATTGGGTGGAATCCGGGCGTCGACTACTTGAGGAGGACGTCCTTGAGGAACTTGTCCTCGGCCTCGCGAGCCTCAGGCTCGTTCATGAGCGTGTGCGGCGCGTCCTTGATGAGGACGATGCGGGCGTTGGGATTGCCCTGGAGCGCCTTGCTGCAGTTGCCGACGGCCTCGTGGTTGCCGAGATAGGGATTGGCCTGCGAGAAGTACTTGTCCTTCGAGCTCATGATGTTGAGGACGGGCATGCCGTCGGGAATTCTCGTCTTGTGCTGGACGACGTGGTAGTTGTTTTCGCACGACCAGGAGAAGATGATGCGGCCCGCTTCGGCGGGTGCGGCTTCGGCGCGCACGTAGCGGGCCACGGCGACTGCGCCTTCGCTCGTGCCTGCGATCACGAACCTGCCGTTGAACCAGGGCTGTTTCGCCAGGAATTCGACGGCCGCCGTGAGTTCGCTCGCACGAAGCGCGTGGATCTTCTCATAGTCCATCGGGTCGATGGGCGAGGTGTAGGTCATGCGGTCGGGGAGCTGGAAGGAGTCGGCCGTGAAGCTTGCGATGCCGAGCTCGTCCGCGAGACGCTTCTGGAAGGCCTTGATCTGCGGATTGATGCCGCCCGAGCCGTGCACGAAAATCACGGCGGGCGCCTTTCCCTTCGTTTCGGGCGCGCGGATGTTGGTGCCTTCGTATGTCTTGTCGCCCGTCACGGATGCGGGCAGCACCGTCCAGGACTGCGCCATGGCCTCGGCCATCGTGCGGTCGGTCTGCACCCAGGCCTTCCCCTTGATCGTGCCCTGCGGCACGTCGGCGGACATGGCGGGCGCGGCGAGCGCAATGAGAAGCGCGGCGGCAAGTGCGGAAATCCTTGTGTTCATGGTCTCTCTCTCCTTGATGAACGTTCGTGCGCACCGGGACTCGGGTCGATTCACCCGTCGTGCTGCAGGCGCATCCTGCCAAGAATAGTCGTATTGCCCGCATTCGGGCGAGCGCCGAAAAACTCTGAAACAACGAGCGGCCATGGGTCGTCGTGGCGCCGTGTCGTCATGCTCAACAACGATAAAGGCCCTCCTTCAGACGGGCTCCCGGATGGACGGGAGCCCGAAGGAGAGCCTTCCGGCATGCTCAGGCCTGCGCCGTCACGGATTATTTGCCCTGAGCGGCGTTCGTGCCGGCGGTTCGGCCGAAGACCATGCAGTCGGCGATGGCGTTGCCGCCGAGGCGGTTGGAGCCGTGGATGCCGCCCGTCGTTTCACCGGCGGCGTAGAGGCCCGGAATCACCTTGCCGTTGATGTCAAGCACCTGTGCGTCGGCGTTGATCTGCAGGCCGCCCATCGTGTGGTGGACGGTCGGGACCTTCTGGCAGGCGTACCAGGGGCCTTCGGTCATGACCTTGTCGGCCTTGTTGTTGGCGACGAAGCCGAGCGGATCCTTCTTTTCACCGCGTACGACGGCGTTGTAGGTGTCGATCGAACCCTTGAGGTTTTCGACCGGCATCTTGAGCTTGGCGGCAAGCTCCTCGAGCGTGTCGGCTGCGACGACGCGGCCGAGATCGATCATGTCGCCCACCTTGGCGCCGTTGCGGTCAACCCACGTGAGGCTCGGATAGCGCAGATGGTTGACGAGCACGTAGTAGGTCGAGTCCTTCTGTGCGAAGATGGCCTTGGCGAGGACGTCGCGGGCTGCGCCTTCATTGACGAAGCGGTTGCCGTCCGTGTTGATGAAGACGCGGTTGCGGCCCGACGTGCGGATCATTTCCATGAGGCCCGTGCCCGGCGTGCCGCAGGGATGAACCTGAATGTCGGCCATGCCGATCACGTTCGCGCCGACTTCCTTGCCCATCAGGATGCCGGAGCCCTGGGCGGACTTCTGGAAGTTCGTGCAGCCGATGCTCTTGCCGAGGTCGTAGTCTTTGAAGACGCCCGTGTTGACTTCCTGACGGAGCTTCACGTTGGCGCCGAAGCCGCCGGTTGCAATGATCACGCCCTTTTCAGCCTTGAAGAGCGTGTAGCGGCCGGTCTTGTTGTGCTTGGCAAGCACGCCCGTCACGCGGCCGTCGGCGTCCTTGAGCACGTCTTTGGCTTCAATGTCGGTGATGACCTGCACGTTGGGATGCTCGGCGATGTACTTCTCGAAGACGCGGATGTAGGAGTTGCCCGACGGAGTGGCGGGATAGTGGGAGCGCTGCCAGAGCGCGCCCGTGGCCGTGCCGACCTCGTCCTTGAACTTCACGCCGATCGATTCGAGCCATTCGACGGCGGGATAGGCGCCTTCACAGAGGTGTTTGACGAGCTCGGGGTTGCCCACGTTGTGGCCGCCCTTGAGCGTCTGGTCGATGTGTTTCGCAACGGAGTCCTCAATGCCGAGCTTGGGCTGGCGGATCGGGTCGGCCGCATTGAGCGCGCCTTCGGAGACGTTCGTCGAGCCGCCGAGAAGGCCGAGCTTTTCGAGCACGATCACGTCGGCGCCCGCCTGGGAGGCGGCGACCGCAGCGGCAAGGCCGGAACCGCCGCCGCCGATGATGACGACCTGCGTCTTCATCGTGTTGGGGAGCGCCTTGTACTCTTCAACATTCTTCTTCAGGTCCTTGAGGTCCTCGGCGGAAACCTTGGCCTGCTTGAGGCATTCGCCCACGGCGTACTTGAGCGCCATCGAGCTGATCGTGGCGCCCGTGACGCCGTCAACGCCGAGACTCTGCTTTTCGAGAATCCTGCCGCCCACCTTTTCAAGGGCGAGCTGGCCGACGCCGATCGTCTCAAGGTTCTTCGACCAGTCGATCTTCTCGATTTTGTGCTTCGAAACCGTGACGGCGACCGTCATGGCGGCATTGTGCGCGTTCACTTTGTAGGTGTAGGTGCCGGGCACGTAGGTGGCGGCGGAAGCGGACATCGAGGCGACGGCAAGTGCGGCGGCCGCGGCGATCGTGGTGAGTTTCATGGTGGTTCTCCTCTTGAGTTGCGCGCGCTGCCTGAAGCCGTGGTCAATGGGCGTCAAAAAAAAAGTCGGCGCGCAGGCCGGTAAGGCGGCGCTTGAACGCGGAGACCTTGCGCGGTGCGTAATGATGATATCAATCAAAGCTCCGTCGCGATCATGGGGTTAACCCTCGCCTTTTTGACCTGACCGACGAAGTCCGATGGTTGTTTTGAGCCGCGCGTCCGGGAACGCCGTGCCGACGCCTCCGACTGCAGGCCTCATCGTCATCATCCGCATCTTCCGCGTCGGCGTCTTCAGGCTCGTGCATGGAGGGCGCCTGCGAGGGGATCTTGTCGACAAAAGACAGTCTGTTCCCGACCGTTTCCGCCGATTGGGCGGTATCGCCTAGGGAGAGCACCCGAGGCGCCTTGATGGGCGTCGAAGAACAGCGAGAAAGCCTGAAACGACTGTGCCCGAGCCCTTGCGAAGCGCTGAGCGATGAGGCACCATGTGTCTCAAGGGAGGCGCGACCTGTTCCGAGAACGGGCGGCACAAAAACTCCCTGCCAGATTCCTCTTCGTCGAGAGCGGCCCACGGCGCAGTGTTCGACGAGCCTTCAGAGGCCTGCGACGGCTTGAGATCCGCGCGGGCCTTTTCGATTGAGTGCAGCCTTCCGGCCCTTTTCCAAGGGCGGAATCGAATCAACAGGCCGGAGGGGATTTCACCAACAAGGCGCGGAATCAGGCATGATGTGAAATGCGGACCGCAGGGGACCGCCTCAACGCCAGGGCCGACCGGCCGGCATCCCCTTCTCCATGCCTTCAGAACAAAGACCAGACGGAGCATCCATGACCGACAGCACGACTAAGAAGCCCGCGGAGCTTGAAAGCCTTCGCGCCGACATCGACCGCAGCGACGAAGCCATCGTCGGCGCACTTCGCACGCGGTTGGGCGCCGTCAGGCGCATCGCCGAGGTCAAGCGCCTTCAGGGCCTTCCCGTCTACGACGCCGTGCGCGAGGCGTCCCTTCTCTACAAGTTGCGCTCGATGGCGGGTTCCGACGTCGAGGGCGTCGCCCTGCCCGTCTACCGCACTATGATGGCCGCGGCCCGCCGCTTCGAGGCCCAGAGTCAGGAGGCGGGCGAAGCCGTCTCCGGCACCGTCACCCTGCGTCTTCGCAGCCCCGCCGACTTCACCGCCGTCACGGAAATCTTCGCCGTGCACGACTACGTGCCTGAAAGCCTCTCCTGGGTCAATCCCGTCATCGTGCTCTCCGCCACGAAGCCCCTCCCCGCCTCCATGGTCCGCGACCTGCGCGAGCACGGCATCCGCATCGAGGCACAGAACGCCTGAGCGCGTTCAGCCGGAACGCCTATGAAGAGGCCGGCAGCAGACGATCCGCCGGCCTTTCTTTAGTTCACCAAGAATAAAGAACCCTTGCGGGAACTCTATTGATTCAATCTTCTTCTTCGGCATGCGGCAATGGCCTTCCCGGCCTTCTCCCGGGCCTTCAGTTGAGCTTCGGTCCGGCCTCTCAAAAATTCAAGAGCTGCGCATGACCGAATGGTCGCCTGTTTCGCAATGAGCATGGATGCATTGCTGACATGGGACGACGTCTTCGACTCTCGGCAGAAGCGGCATGAGTCAGGCATTCGCGAGCACGGCCTGCTTCAGGCGGGCAGTCCGTCAGTTGTCGTCAGGAAAGTGCTGCAGGCGCGCGAGATTCAGGTGGACAATTGCGGTTCTTTCGAAGGCGTTCTCGATTTCCTGCGCCTCCTCGGCCAGCACGTAAAGCGGACCACGGGTGCTGCCCGTCACGGACTCGGGTCCCGTTCGAACGTTGCCGGGCAGCCCATGGGTGACCGTTTCGTGAAGGTCGCACAGAAAGGGAACGGAGAGGACGGGCTGCGCGTGCCAGTCGCAACAGACCTCAACAAAGGCTTCATGGACATTTGTGAACACCAGCGCATCGTCCAAAGGCCTTGCCCCGGCCGTGCATCCTCAAAGGCTCTCGTGATTTTCGGCAGGCACTCAACCGGGTGCTCTTCGGACAATGCGGTGAGCGTCGCCCTTTCCACGTCCGAAAAATCGGTCTGCACTTCAAAAAGGAAGGCCGGCAATGCATGTTCAGGTCGAAAAACAATGGCGGATCGGGCAATCCGAGTGTTTCTCGGAGATCGTATGTCTGACAGGTATGCGAGGAGTTGACTGACGGCCGTTTCCTGAGCGAAAAAGGCCGTCCTTTCGTCGGTTGATTATTCGGGCCTGCTGCACGCCATGGCGAAGCTGCGCTCAAAGATCTCGCCTTCGCGGTCCTCGATCTGGGTGGACGCCTTCGGGTCGATGTGCCCGTCGAAGATGTTGACCCACTTGCGCGAGAGGGGACGCCTGGCGAACACCTCGCCCTTGATGAAGGGGGCGGCGGTGCGCACGCGCTCGACGGCGCGCAGTTTTCTGCCTTCGCAGTCGACCTCGAATCGGGTCGCGGTCGTGCGGACGTACTTGAACCTGAGGCTCAGGTCCGCGAGGTCCTCGGGATAGTTCATGAGGCCGTACCAGACGCTCGTCCTGCTGTCGGCCTTCCAGAAGGCCATGACGGTCCCGAACTCCTGACGGCCGACCCAACCGTCATATTCGACATAGCCGTCGGCGAGCATCTTCATCGGAAAGCCCCAGACGGCGATCACGCTCTCAAGGGACGGCATTGCCGGCGCCTCCTGACGGGGAGCGCTCGGGCAAACCTTCACCGGCAAGTCCTTGTTCGCCTTTTCCTGAGGCGCTTCCCGCCCCTCCTCTGCGGCTTCGCAGACGGCGGAGCCGAGGACGGCGAGGCATCCAGCGGCGGCAGCCAGGGTTCGGGTCTTCTGTTCGAATGTCATGGTGAGGTTGTCAAAAAAGCTCTTCTGTTTGACTGAGTTCCGACATTTTAGGCACTTTTCCTTAGTCCTGTTTGATTTTTTGCAATGAAAACGCCGTCTTTACGCGACCTTGCGTTGGCTCGGGAACGTTTCGGCATGATGGCCGAGCCCCTGGGCGTAACAAGTCGCTGCCTTTTGACGTCTGTGCCCTCGCCCGACCCGAGCTGATGGTCGAGAGCCTTCCCGAGTCGAACAAGGGCAACCTCACGTGCTTCCCGCGCCCTGACGGGGCCCTCGCTTCAGCCTGAAAGTCCGAACCTGCGCCTTCGTCGTACACATGTGAGGCGAAGGCGCATTTTTGTGCCGAATTGTCTCTGGCACCTGACGGATTTGATCCTGATCAAGCGTTTTAAGCCTCGCCCAAGGGATTTTCGCTAAACTCAGGTCTGGTCAAATTTTTCATACGGCACCTTCTGTAAAAATAAGGACAACCCGCCATGATCTCCCGTCGTGATCTTCTCTGCGCCGGCGCGCTCGCTCCGCTTTCGACGTATTCCTTTGCCGCTCCCGCCTACAAGGCCGGCAAGGAGTACCTGACCGTTCACCCGATGGCCCCCACGCCGGCGGACAAGATCGAAGTCGTTGAATTCTTCGCCTACACCTGCCCGCACTGCCTGCAGTTCCACCCGGTCTTCCATGAGTGGGCACAGAAGGCCCCCGAGGACGTCAGCATCCGCATCTGCCCCGTCGCCTGGCAGCCGAAGTACCTTCCGTTCACGGACACCTACTTCGCGCTCGAGGCCCTTGGTCTGCTTGACAGCCTGAGCATGCCGTTCTTCGAAAGCATCATCTACCAGACGCGCTCCTACAACTTCGACAGCGCCACCCGCGACATCCATGACTTCATGGTCGAAGCCGGCGTCGACGGCGCCAAGTGGGACGCCACGTTCAACAGCTTCGGCGTGAAGAACAAGTCCCGCAACGCCACGATGCTCTGGAACGCCTACCAGATCGACTCCACGCCTATGGTCGGCGTCGGCGGCAAGTTCACGACCGGCCCCCACCTCGCCGGTTCCCGCCAGGGCACGCCCGCCGTGATCGACTACCTCGTCGACCAGATGCGCACGCTCAGGAAGTAATTCCGAACGTCATTTCCGCAGTCCTCACGGACCTGTATGAACGCCTCCGACGTCACCCGACGCGGAGGCGTCTTGTTTGTGTGCTCGGCATGGGCCGTTCTAACGGGTGAAAGTCCCGAGAGGGGCTGGCAGTTGCAACCTCATAGCCAAAAGCAAAGTGTGCGTTGCGACGCGTAGGCTGAAAGAAGCTGGAAGCAAACCCTATGATTACCTCGCGCAGTCGAGGCAGAAGCCTTTAAGAGTACAGGAGGGAGCTGAAGGCTTTCGTCCTTGGCTGGGGCAACTATTCCGCGGCGTCGACGATGGCGAAATTAGTCAGACGCACCGATGAATGGTTGGGTAGACGCATCCGACAGATCTACTGGAAGCAGTGGATGAAGGTTCGGACTAAGTTTGCAGCGCTCAGGAAACTGGGCGTAGACGACAAGGTGGCTTGGGAGTGGGGCAATACCCGTAAGTCGTACAGGTATACAGCAAACAGTTGGATACTCTCGACTTCGCTGCCAAATGACCGACTCCGAGAATTGGGATGGACGTGCCTGGGGGACGTCTACAAGTAGGAAGTTCTCTGAGGCTATTGATAACTGCCCACTGCGGATCAGCACGGGGGGGGGCTGAGGACCGAAAGTCCTCCCCTCCCTATCCGATTGTCCGGGTGAAGCCAAGCGCCCAAATCGCGTCATACACAAGTCTTCGCAGAGGAACAAAAATACCTCCGTTCGGTGTGTTGCGGAATTGATACACTTTTCGGGTTTCGAAACGACTGCAGGACAGGGATTGGCAATGAATTAGGGAAAACCCTACCCCCCCCTTCGGGTAAAAGGTAATTTGAGCGTGTTTCTTACTTTTGAGAGGAGAACTCGCATGTCGGGCTTCAAACTTGCACCCCTTTCCCTGATCGTCGGATCGCTGTTCGTCGTCAACGCCGTTCAGGCTCAGGACTTCACGCTTGACGGTTCCTCGGCCGACGTCACGCAGAACGTCACCGCCGAAGACAAGATCACGTCCCTGAATGTTTCGGGTGGCCATACCGGCACGATCACCGGCGAGACGATCACCATCAGCGGAACGGGCAATGTGGCGAACGTTACAACAGCTGGCCATCCCACGGCAACGGTCTCCACCCTGACGATCGGCACGGACCAGACGAAGAAGGTCTCCATCACGACGGACAAGGACTGGGCTCTCTACAACAATGGATCCAGCCTGACGGTGCTGGGTGAGGAGATTCATCTCGAACGCACGTCCGCGGATGGCGCTAACTATGGCGAAGCCTTCCGCACAACGGGCTACGGCACGACCAAGGTTGGCAATGAAAAGACGAAGCTCGTCTCCATCAAGAGCAAGGGCGACTGCATTGCGCTGTTGCCGTACGGTGGCAAGAGCCAAACGAACGGCAGCGTGACGGTGACGGCTGAAGAGATCCGTCTTGAAGCCGGTGCCAACGGCATCTGGGCCCAGAACAACTCCACCGGCATCGAAGGCGCATATGCTCCCGTTGTGTTGAACGCCACGAAGGGCATTCACATCACGGCCGGCAGCTCCGCGCTCGTCGCAATGTCCCAAGGGAGGATCGAACTCAACGGCAACACGTACATCAAGGGCGAGAACGCCATCCTGACCCGCGGTGAATCCATCGTCACGATCAACAAGTCCCGCAAGGACATCGTCCAGATGGAGGGCGACATCAATTTCAACTATGACAAGCCGACGTCCGGGACTGGTGTCGACGCGGACGTCAATATCAATCTGTCGGGTGCGGACTCCTACTGGGTCGGCAACACCAAGGTGACCTGGGGCCAAGGCAAGCCGGATGACCTCGCCAAGCTTGAAGTCCATGATCTGACGCTTTCGCTCAGCGACGGCGCGCAGTGGACGCCGACGAAGATCGTTGAGAATGATGTTGTGAACAACGGCACGATCTATACGAATATGAACAACCTCGTTCTCAACGGCGGTGCCGTCAATGTCACGAGTCCCGACGTCCAGGTGACTGTCGACAACCTGACGGGTGACGGCGGTGCGGTCAATCTTGCCACCGATCTGACGGCTGAGGAAGGTCAGCAAGCCGGTACGATCACGGTCACCAAGGCCGACGAGAACACCGACCTGACCGTCAAGCTCAAGAACGCCGACATGACGAAGGATCTGACGGCCGACGACGTCACGCCCGAACAGGCCGCGGCCCTGAACAAGAACGTGCAGGGCGATGTCAAGTCGACCGTGAAGGTTGACGAAGGCATGTACAACGGCGCCTTTGACGTGACGGACGCCGGCTCCACCATCAGCCGCGGGCCCAACAGCGTCATGCAGTCCACGCTCGAACTCGCGGCTGCAGCTCCCCTTGCGCTCAACCGCATTCTCGTCAACGACGTTCACAAGCGCATGGGCGACATCCGCTCCATGAAGACGACCTCCGGCGTCTGGGCGCGTTATGACGGCGGCAAGCTCTCCGGCGACGCGGACCTCGAAAACGACTTCCACACCATTCAGGTCGGTGTCGACACGATGCCGACGGCCGACGCGCCGCGCTTCGGCGTTGCTCTGGCCTACACGATGGGCGACGCCGAATATGCTCGCGGCGAAGCCGACATGGACGCCTTCAGCCTCGCGGCCTACGGACTCTGGATGGGTGAAGCCGGTCAGTTCGTCGACGTCGTGGCTCGTCTCGGCAAGGCTTCGACCGACATGACGGTGGACGGCAGCAAGAAGGGCTCGATGGACAACATCGTCACCGCGCTCTCCGGTGAATTCGGCTGGCGCTTCGACCTGACGAAGTCCTTCTACCTCGAACCGCAGGTTGAACTGGCCTACACTCACGTCGATGCCGACGACCTCGTCCTGTCCGACGGTTCGAACTACCGCTTCGACGACGCCGACAGCTTGATGGGCCGCGCCGGCTTCGCGCTCGGCTTCCAGTGTCCCGAAACGGGCAACTCCGCGTACGTCCGCGTGTCCGCCGTGCATGAATTCATGGGCGACGCCGGCGTCACGGGCGGCAACGGCACCGTCTATGAAATCGACGGCAAGGACACCTGGGTTGAATACGGCCTCGGCGCCAATTTCATTCTGACGAACTCCACCTACCTCTGGGCGGACGTCGAACGTACCAGCGGCGGTTATCTTGACGAAGACTGGCGTGCTACCGTCGGCGTTCGCTACAACTTCTGACGACAGTTCGACCCGTCCGTTCATGACGTGATGAACGGTTCGGTACGTCGGGCGCTCGGCTCCTCACCTCGATGGCCGGGCGCCTTTTCCATCCTAACCCGAACGTCATTCCCGCAGTACTCAGGGACCTGCACGAACGCCTCCGACGCCAATCGACGCGGAGGCGTTTTGTTTACCTTCTCATTTCCTCTTTCCGTGCTCGACGAGCATGGCGTGTGACGAGAGTCCGTCCTGCGCTTCTTCAAGCGTCGGGAGTATATTCTCCTCAAAGACCTTCGCCGCCGTCTCGGCCGTGAGCCTGACCGCCTCGGCCGCTGAACGCCGGTCGCCCACAAACCACATCCTTCGTCGCCTCACGCTCGCCTGCACGGGCTCGATCACGAGGTTCTCGAGAAACATCCGCCCGCACCAGAGGTTCGTGGGCGGAAGCAGCGACCAGCCGCCCGTCTCAGCCATGAGGCCAACGAGCTTGTGGGAAGAACTCACGAGAATGCGCCTCGCGGGCCGAACATCCATCGTCCTCAGAATTCGTTCGCTCTCGACCTCGTCCGAACTCCCGCCCGCATACCCGGTGAAGTGCCTCGTGGCGGCAAGGGTCCTCACATCCGTCGTCCTTTCGCCCGCCGCGCGTCCCGCGCAGAGCAGAAAGTCATCGTCATGCAGTAGCGCCCGAGCTCGACCGCATCATCGAAGGCGTCGAGGTGCTCGGCGACGTCTTCGGCGCGAAGGCTGATGCCTTCAGGCACGTCGTCAAGCTCGGCCGCACCTGCTGGCAGGACTCGCTCCCGCACACGCTCGGAGAGGAGTTCGGCGGCTATGCCGCTCTCATGCGGCGTCTGGCCGGCAAGCTCCGTGCCGTGCTTCCGGGGTGCTTTGAGATCTGCATGGGCCGGCACGGGGCTCGGAGCCGATCCCGGCTACATGGACGCCCTCTACCGCCACCTTTCCGACATCTATGGCGAAGAGGTCCGCCCGACGGCGTCTCTCTTTGACGGCCTGCAGAACGCAGACTTCTTCGTGACGGTCTCGGGGCTCGTCAAGGAGGTCGCGACCTTGCTCTCCAAGATCACCAGGGACCTGCGCCTCATGCGCAGCGGCCCACGCTCGGGCTTCATGGAGGTCCGGCTGCCGCCCTGAGTCTCGGAAGCTCCATCATGCCGGGCAAGATCAACCCGACGCTTTCCGAGATGGTGATCCAGATCGCCCACCAGGTTGTAGGCAACGACGTCGCCGTCTCCATGGCAACGACGAGGGCGAACTTGACCTCAACGTTTGGGATGCCACCTTCTACAAGTGCCTCTTCGAGAGCATGCAGCTCGTCGGCGACGAACTTGTCATCCTGAGGCGCGACTGCGTCGAGGGCATCGTCGCCTGCGAGGATCGCTGCCCCGCCGAAGCCGAAAGCTCCATCGCGCTCTCGCGCGTCCTCGCAACCATCTTCGGCTACCCCGAGGGCGTGAAGGTCGCCCACTACTGCGAAGAGCACGGCGTCACCGTGAAGGAGGTCGTCCTCGCCATGGGCCTTCTCAACGAGGCCGACGCCGACCGACTTATCGATCCCATCCTCATGACCGACCCCGAGGCCATGGCTCGCGCCATCGCTGAAATCAGGGCGCGCATCGACGGCTGATGACATTCGACTGAGACGAAGACCGTGTGTCCGGGCCCCTCCGGCGAGGTGCTGCATCCCTCTCCGGTGGGGCCTCCTTCTTTTTAGAAGTCCCGAACGGGACCTCTGTTCTCGAGATTCGACATAGGTCAAATCAGGTAAGGGAAAATTTACACTTCAGCCTTGCATACCGTCGACGCGCCCTGCTTCAGGCCCCATGACATCGGTCGAGAGAGGGTTGAGAGAGGCCTCCGGGGACCGTCATCCTTACAGTCGTACTGCAGTTGCCGGCATGTGGATGTTCTGCAAGCGACTGTCATGCAGGCACTGTGAGGAGGCTGGTTTTCTCATATGTTCTGAAGGGGCCTCCGGAGAGCATACTTGTCCTGGATTTGTCTCAATGAGTACACTTCCGTATTCAGGCAGGCGGGCAGGCTCATTTTCTGCTCCACTTTTGCGTGCCTTCCTCTGCGCGAATTCTCTCATGGATTCAAGAGCTTTCGGTTCTGTTATGAGCAAAGAAACGCTAGGGTTATCCCCTTACGCAAGGAAGGGCAAAGTAGTGCATTCTTCTCAAGAGGCTGTCCGATCCACCTGCCTCCGGTGACGGGACATCCTCACGCGCTCCGTCGGCACTCTTCCTTTCGACAGAGCTGCGCCCCTCCCTCAACCATCGGGAGGGCTGCCTGCTCATGAAGCATGGCATCGTTTGGCCCGGAGCGCCTCCAGTCAAGGCGCCGGGCCATCTTTTTTTTCGGGACTTCCTCGAGGGTCATCTCATCCGCCAACGGTTGACGGCTGTTCCTGTTCTTCACAGAAACAGCCGCAGGAAGCCTCCGAATTCATTCGGATGGAGGAATGCGG
>ENA-ORTV01001093-ORTV01001093.1-human-gut-metagenome-genome-assembly--contig:-NODE-1093-length-30858-cov-5.138363_pt1 | contig 30858 bp, 37 predicted proteins | sample MGYA00241915_ERZ509194 | MGnify/ENA primary metagenome ERZ509194 (study PRJEB26280, sample SAMEA2338810) | human gut metagenome | biome: human gut; feature: human-associated habitat; material: faeces... | reverse complement strand
TGGCTGGATAGGCGCCAGTTTTTTCAGCCATCTCATTGAAAGTATAGACCATTGGGTAGCTTTTGCCATTTTAGCTTTTCTTGGCGGACGCATGGTCATGGAATCTTTTAAAGATGAAGGCTGCAGGCATGAATTCGACCCAACCAGTCTGAAAGTAGTCTCCGCATTAGCAGTAGCCACCAGTATCGACGCTTTGGCGGTAGGCATTTCGTTTGCATTTCTGGGTGTCCGTAATTTTGCAGCCATTCTGCCGCCTATCGGCATCATAGGGTTTGTGTCTTTTGCTTTATCATTTATCGGACTGATGTTCGGTATCCGATTCGGATGTGGTATTGCCCGCAAGCTGCGTGCAGAACTTTGGGGAGGTATTATCCTTATCATTATCGGTACAAAGATATTGATAGAGCACTTATTCTTGAGTTAAGAGTTGCAAACCGGAGAAAGGAAAATTTGATTCATTTATTTTAGTATCAGACATTATGGATAAGAAAGTACAACGGAACTTTTTATGGATTGCCTTACTCGTATTAGGTACTATCGGAATACTTGCGCGTCACAATCGCACGGCTCCTTATCAGACTGCCAGCGGACTGATTTTTGGAACCGTCTACAACATAACTTACCAGTACGACGGTGATTTAAAAGCAGAAATAGAAACCGAGCTCAAACGATTTGACGGTTCGCTGTCGCCATTCAATGACACAGCTACCATTACTCGTATCAACCGGAACGAAAATATTATTCCCGACACATTCTTTGTCAACGTATTCCACCGCAGTATGGAAATATCCCAGGAGACCGAAGGAGCTTTTGACATCACAGTAGCCCCATTAGCCAATGCTTGGGGATTCGGATTCAAGAAAGGGGCATTTCCCGACTCCACCATGATAGACAGCCTATTGGATATTACAGGCTACACAAAAGTTTCATTATCCGCCGACGGAAAGGTAATCAAACAAGACCCTCGTATCATGCTTTCGTGCAGTGCCGTAGCCAAAGGGTATGCAGTAGATGTCGTTGCACAGCTGTTGGAAAAGAAAGGTATCAGGAATTTTATGGTAGATATAGGCGGAGAAGTAGTAGTTCGCGGAGAAAACCCGAAAAAAAGTTTATGGCGAATCGGTATCAACAAACCGATAGATGATTCGCTTGCCGTAAATCAGGAATTGCAAACGGTATTACAGGTCACCGATGTGGGTATAGCGACTTCGGGTAACTATCGAAACTATTATTATAAAGACGGCAAGAAATATGCCCATACCATCGACCCGCGTACAGGATATCCGGTACAGCATAACATTCTGTCGGCCACCGTAGTGGCCCGCGATTGTATGAGCGCAGATGCTTACGCCACCGCCTTCATGGTGATGGGATTGGAGGAAGCCGAACGTTTTGCCGATGCCCATCCCGACCTTGACGCATGTTTTATATATACTGATGAAAACGGAGAATTCCAGATGTTCTATACGAAAGGAATGGAAAAGTATATGACAGGAAAATAACAAATTAGCGGGTAAGACCCACTAATTTGTTATTTATAGAAAACGAAATATACTGCCAAGACCAGGCATACGAATGCCGCAAAATGGTTCCAATGCAAAGATTCCCCTTTAAACAGCACAGTGGTAAATATCGTAAAGATAATAAGCGTTACCACTTCCTGAATAACCTTTAACTGCATTAATGAGAAAGGACCGCCGTTACCGATAAAACCGATACGATTTGCCGGAATTTGAAAAGCATACTCAGATAACGATAGAAATTTGCCCAGCTTATTGTTAATTCTTATATTTGTCTTCATAAACAAGATAAATATTTGTATTTATGAAGGTTATAGGGTATTCTAGGGTTTCTACCACCAAACAAGAGTTATATAGACAACGTGACAAAATTAATAAATTCTGTGATGAAAGGCACTTTTTTCTCAATCGCATTATTGAGGACTTTGGTAAATCTGGCGCAACCAATGAAAGAAGTGGATATAAACAGTTACTTGAACTAACTAATGAAGATTGCGATTTACTCATTATTTCTGAAATTTCCAGATTAAGTAGAAATGATGAGGTAACAGAAACACTACATGACATTCAAAGCATTATTTTAAAAGGAATATCTGTTGTTTTACTGGATAATAAGGACAAGATTTATAAAGCAAGTGAAAATCTAGATTTTTCAGAACTTCTCATACTCATATTCCAATTAAAAGGAGCTGCACAAGAAAGAAAAGATATTAAGAAAAAGAATCAAGACGGAAAAATGGCTCTTTTTAGAAGATTCCCTTATATTGTAGTAGATTCTCATATTCCATACGGTTATAAAAAAGTATGGAATAACACAATTAAACGATATGTTCTTGAAGAATATCCAGAAGAGCTCAATAATGTAAAGAAAGCATTTGAACTCATATTATCTGGGCAAACACTTTATATGACTTCTAAATACTTTACTGATAGAAATATTAATTTTCGGAATATGCCTGCAACCGTAAGCTATCTTAGTAGAATGACAAGAAATGATTTATACCGTGGAATTAGAAGAAGAACCAGTAAATATGATGATTCAATAAAACCAATAGTTGCAGAAGTGCATATAAAACCAGCTATACCAGAAGATGATTTTCTAAAGGCAAGGGAAATGATAAAAAACAACAATAAATATGTTTCTCGAAGCATCCACAGGTTTAATCCATTGAAAGGTATATTCAGATGCAGATGTGGAAAAGCCATGACCGTAAAAGATAAAAAGCCCCAAAAAGGTATTTCCAAATTAACCTATAGATGTAGTAGCGTATATCCCAATTCAAGTAGTTATGCCTGTACTTTTAAGACAGACGAAGTGGGCTATGACCTAACTAATACTATTATGCACCATCTATTTCTCCAGCGATATTCAGAAGTTAGAGAGTTCTTCAATAATAATAGCGAAAAAAAGATAAAGGAACTTAGAGAAATAATCAATGGGCTAGAAAGTAAAAGAATTTCCAAAGAAATTGAAATAAATAATTTAAAGCAAAGAATTGTTGAAAATCAAAATAAAATCATCAAATTATCTAGTACTGATTTAGATATGGATTTCATTCAAACCTTAAATCAATATCATAAAGATTTGCAACAAAAATTATTTATAGTCGACGATGAACTAAAAAGTATAAGTTCAACAATAGTCCAATATCAAATACAAATAAGTCAGTTGAAAGCTGCTTTAACCACAGATAACCAAATAAAGCCAGAGGTTTCAGATGAGGAATTAAGTGAAATATACCATACATTTCTAGACAAAATCGAATATTATCCATATAACTTAATGAAAGGTACATACAAAATATGTTACAAATCTGGACAAATCTGCTACATCATTGTAAACAAAGTAAGAAGCCTTCACAAAGCCTATGCACTTACAGACAATAGTACAATAGATTTAAATACAGGCAATATAACATTTAGCTACATCCCAATATCTCATAACTTAGAAAATCTAACTTTCCCTCAAATGATAACTAAAACAATCAATATCCATGACATATTTGCTTCCTATTACGTACAAACATCTGCATTTACAGAAATAAGCATAGATGATAATTATAGGAAAGAATATTTAGCAAAAGTGCATACCAGAAACAATAAATTAGAGTAAGATATTCATATATTAAATCTTTATGTTGCAATTATACAAATCTCTATCTTTAAAGACGATATTATGAGTTAGTCCATACTTCCAGTCTATTTTTTCACTAAGTGGTATCATCTTTTGGTGGGCTGTTGGAAGTTTAGTATCTTTGTATCAACACCTTACAAGAGATTAAATAGATACATCCACTTTAAAGATACCTCCTTTTTCGCACCTTTTTATTCATAAATTCATCATGCAGCTACTCACCTATGAAGAAATCAGAGAAAAAGCATTATCACAGGGTATTTCAGACAACAAGGTCAGCATTGGCATGTGGGCTGGTCTGAACGGCTACATTAAAACCAGAAAGCAGATAAACAAAAGGGTTTACACAGTGTATTTCCCAACACAAGCACAATCCAGCTAAGATTTATATGAAGTGTCAGATTCTCGTTTTTCAAGTGTCAGATTCTCAAGGATAATATAAGAATATAAATATTAAGAATACCCATAGGGTATAAACCGTTTTATCTCATTTCAATATATGATACTGCACAAGCCAACTGGAAAACAGTTCAGAAACAGGAAGGAAGCCAAGAAATTCTTTGGTACTGCACAATACAGGAAGATTGAAAAGGAAAAAATAGAGATTATCTTAATATCTAACCATGATTTCATAGCTACTGATGAAGTATATAAAGGTAAACAAGGATTTGCTTCTTGCCCCTAAAAGCAAAAGTGCCAACATGGAAGCATTGTTACTCTGTTATATACAGACCAAATGCAACAAAGAACTTGCTTCCGCCATTGGAGAAGAAAAGATGCAGAATGAATTAAACCTGCCACAGAGTACGATAGAAGGTTATATTAAAAAACTGAAAGGATACACAGACATACTGACTATACATACTTTAATCCCTAACAGCAAGAATGATAGGGCTGAAATAGAGGGGATTCTAGGTAAGCCTTACAACGGTGATAAAAGAAAGAAGAACGTATATTATTTCCGTAAAGCGGAACGCTTCTACTTTTTAAATCCTCATCTCATATACAGGACAGATATTGAAAATGAAATGAAGGGATTCCTCATTCGCCTGGCTTGTCTGTGTGAGCCTTGCACTACCAAGATATATACGGCAAATTGTCGAAAAGGTAAAGTTAATATATCATCTATAGCCAGCAGTTTGAATACAAGCAGGGAGAAGGCTACAATCCTATTGGATAAATGTGAGAAACAGGGACTTATAAAGGCTATACCTCGTGGCTATATAATACTGGAAGATTCGTTTCTACTTAACATTGGCAAAAGATATGAAGATATAGTATATAATACCATATACAAGTACTGCATACTAAAAGAGGTAGTACCCCCAGATAGATATGGATTTACTAATAAGGGTACTTCAGTGGAATGTGGCGACCTTCGGATGCTTGCGCACGCCATTGCAGGGAAATGGAGTATATATCTACAGGAAGCCAAAAGGCGTCAAGAAACACCTTTGCTGTTTAATGAATTTATCAGAGATATTTTACTGCCAACAAGATTCCCTACCTTTCCAGAAGAACCGCATTGGGAATATTTCAAGAAAGCGATAATGAATATAGCATCCAAGCAATATCCGTCTCCGAACTGGCAGGCTACTTTATAATAGAAGCCTGTAACTGTGGATATACAAATAAAAAAGCCGCATGAGAGTACACGTCTAATCATACTCAAATGCGGCTTTTTTCGTGTAAAGTCCATGATGCCCATTAGTACGTTGTATATAGCACCATTGATTTTTACACTGTTGACTGATTTTTTATCAACGGTGAAACGGACAGGTCAAACTACAAATAAAACTATCAATAATAAATAGGAAGATTATACCATGAATAGAAAAATATTGTCCGTTTCATGGGGATATACAAAGATAGGCATCTTTAATAAGGTAAAAAAACGAATGGCGGTTATCCTTTAAAATACGCATACACGCAGAAACGGGATTTGCACAATATCTCCACTTCTTCCACAGCCATAAAAATACAGGGAAACACGCACAATAAAGTACGGGTACTTATATAGAAGCCCCCCTGCCCCCTTTTCTTGAAGCTGAAATATATATTAGCTTGATTATCCACAGGTTTACCAATTGAAAGGTACGCATATATGTGTTGAGTACCCTCTTAACACCCCCTTAGAGTACTTGAAGATAAACGAAATGTTTATCGCTTCATTCCATCAATTTATAAACCATTTAAAAATTAATTCATTATGAACGATTTAGTAATTGGCGGTATGCCACAGGAAAGAAGAACGTTAAATTTGGGTGAGTATGCGGAAGAAGCCGTTCTAATAACGGAAGAACAGCCTGCAAAACAGAAAAGACCGTTATTCATTGAAGCAAATACGGTTGACGTTACAATGGAACATTTAAAGAATGATTGCATCATCCCCGTATTTGCAAAGGACAATGAAGCCACCTTGTCACACCCTGCATTTATAGAGACTGTACAGGATGCCGCAAGCACATTCTTTCAAGGTGAAAAGATTGGACTACCCGATATAAGGGTGTCCCATGTTATCAAGGGAAGAATACCCGAAGCCATACACAAACCAGCCAACCAGTTGTTGGAAAGTGACAAGACCATTTATTACGAAAGATGCGCCTTTGCGATAGAAATACCAACCGTTTATGAGACGGTAAACGGTAACAAACTTACTTTGACCGTTGGCGGTGTTCGTGCCTATAATCATACCAACCTGTACAGCAAAAAAGGCATGGAACGGTTTAAGGTGTTTGTAGGATTTACCTGCATGGTATGCACCAACCTGTGTGTTTCCACTGACGGCTATTTAAGCAATTTGGAAGTAACCAATACTAAAGACCTGTATAGGGGTGTATTGGAAATGCTTCATGGCTACAATCCCGCAAAGCACATACATCTGATGCGGAGTTTTGGAGATACCTGCATGAATGAGCATCAATTTGCCACATTATTGGGTAAGATGCGTTTGTATCAATGTTTGCCACAAGGCTATCAAAAGCGGCTGCCACGTATGCTACTTACCGATACACAGGTCAATGCGGTTGCCAAAGCATATATCAGTGATGCGAACTTTGGCGGATTGGGTGGTGAACTATCCATGTGGAAATTCTATAATCTGTTGACAGGAAGCAACAAGAGCAGTTATATAGACAGCTTTTTAGACAGGACTTATAACGCTACGGAACTTGCAACGGGGATAAATGCCGCCTTGCATGGTGACGAACGTTACAGGTGGTTTATTGATTGAGTGAACGGGAGAATATTCTTTTAAAGGGGTATTCTCCTTTTGTCTGACTGTTTAAAGATTGAAAATCATGTTTTATAAAAGATTGTTTGTTTGGCTGTTTGGGCTGATTGTCTCACTTTTTACAGGCTGTTTACCGCTTATCCTCTTAATTCTCTTTCTTCCGAAAATAATGCGGACGGAGAAACCTGCAAGAAGAAAAAGGGAAGATTACAGCAGACCTCAAAAAGCAAGGCATCCCGATGCCTTTGAAAAGAGCCACCGCAGGGAATGGATAAATAGCGATTTCTCTAAAATGTAATCAAAAGGAAGTTGTGTTCAAATAAATCTGCATAGGTGGTTTGAACACGCTTCTTTCTGTTATCAACCAATTCAAAGAATAATATGAAAACAAAAAAGAAAAAGGCGGTAATATACGCACGTGTTTCGTCTGTGAGTGATAGACAGGACACAACAAGGCAGATAGAAGATTTAAAGAGATATGCCGTATTGCAGGATATAGAAATAGTACGGATATTCCAAGAACATATCAGCGGAGCAAAGAAGATTGAGGAAAGGCAGGTACTTGCGGACTGTTTGGAATATTGCACGAAAGAGAGTGTTAACTACCTGTTGTTATCCGAACTTTCAAGGCTGGGGAGAAGTACGCTACAAGTGCTCCGCTCTTTGGAGATACTGCATGAAGCAAAGGTATCCGTTTACATACAAAATTTGGGGTTATACACATTGCAACCGAATGGAGAGGTAAATCCGATTGCTTCGATTATGGTTACTGTACTTGCTGAAATGGCTAACATAGAACGGGCGAACATACAATACCGTTTGAACAGCGGCAGGGCAAACTACATTGCCAAAGGCGGCAGGCTGGGAAGAAAGCGGGGGAGCGTCAAGACAGAGGAGAAGAAAAGGGAAGAATACAGAGAAACGATAGCTTTACTAAAGAAAGGCTATTCGGTGAGGAACATTGCCAAATTGCAGGGTATCGGTGTTTCGACTGTTCAAAGAGTTAAAAATCAATTTATAAGATAATGGAAACGAATTATGTCATTCTCCTTGATTACAGCAGCGGGGAGATTATTAAAGTTAGATTGACTGATGAGGAAATACAGAAATCAGAAAGTTATGAAGATTTTGAAATGTTTCTTAGCACGATAGAGAGCAAATATAACTTCCGATTAAAGGATTGCTATTGGATGTCAGTAGAATATCTGAAAGAAAGGAGTTACATTTAAGAAATACACAATTTGCCAATACAAACGCTTTTCGTATATTTGTACCGTTCCAGCAATGGAATGACATATTTATTAACGAAAGGCGTTTTGCATTATCCTTGTCTCTGAAATTCGCCAAAATTTTACAATCACAGGGATATGCAACAACGCCCGCATCAATGTTATATACCTATCTTACTGATAGTCTGTATATCGTTTGGTGTGGGCAACTGTTGCGTATTTGTGATTGGGGTGTTTGGCGATACCTAGAGACAGATATGCGAATAGTTCTCACACCTTTTTTATTTTGTAACGGCAACCACAGGGAACAGATTGCAGAAACGGTATCGGACTATGAGAAACTTCCACTTCACCTACTCTAATGTAGCCTATGGTTATAAAAAGCGACACATTAGGCATTTTTATGGTAAAAAGTTTGCAGAGATATAACTTATAATAATTATATTTGAGACAAATAAAGAAATCTCTTACAAATGCCATTTCGTACAACACAGACAGCATTTCATACAATGAGAAAGTATTTATTGTCATAACAGATTAGCTTATTCTAAATTCGCATATTATTAAAAACAACATGGTTAAATAAAATTGTATCAATATGGGATTATTTGGTTTTGGAAACAGTAACAAAACACAGATTCAGATGTGTACTTTAAAAATCAGTACTGGCTTAGGTCAGATAGAACAGGAATTTCAACATTCTGGTGGCGAAGTAACTCCTATGATAAAGGGAATTGTATCAGCGTTATACAATGAAGCAAGAACTTTGGAAAAGTTGATGAAGCCTAACGGAAGAACAGATTGGGATTTACATAGGTCTCTTATGGTAAAATGGCATGACGGGCGTGAAATATCTTTTTCAACATTTGAATCAATGTTGAACAACGAAGCCAGAGTTTTAAAAATAAAGACAGGTATTGATATTGGAATTTGGTTGTAGAATTAAAAAAGATGAATATGCCAACACTAGAACAACGGAAAGCCGCATTTAGAACAGTTTTTGATATAGCTATCCATAATAAAAGAGAACTGAATGATAATCATAAATACTGTTTGATGAGGTGGGGACAATATATTCTTCATCTTTCTATCATTGACATGCAGGAGTGCCTATCTCCTGCTATGTCAAATGGGTTCAGAAACTTTCAACTCTTAGGAAGTCTGGATAGGGAATATCAAATTGAGTTTAGGAAACTGTTATACGGTGTGTTGAATTACAATCAAACTCCAACATTACAGGAGTTGCAGGATTTCAATTCCGTATTATCTGTTATAGAGAATAGGTATAACCTTCCTAACTCATATTCGGGGTTTGAAAATTCAGTATATAATACTTCTCCATTGAAAGAGTGGTGAACATTTACCGCATAGACTTTTAATTGCCGTTTCTATCTTTTCTAATAGGAACGCTAATTAAATTATTCTATAGCGGTAAAATAAATAGTTTATTATCTAATAGATGATGAAGGAGATTTTATAATTATGCTTAATGAAGAAACAGATTATTCACTGTAATTAAAAGGTTATATAGATGTCAGAAGAACTGTTTTATTCTTTTTACGTTCAAAAGCAGAATGCCTTTATTTATGAGAAAGGACGTAATAAATTTGACACTTTGTATCAGAAAGTTAAGAACTCCTCTGCACTGGCAAAACTGGAAGGAATGTCTATACATGGTAGACAAGCTCCCAGTGCAAAAGATTTTTGTGTATTGGCAACAAGTATATGGTATATATCAATCAAATTCGACCAAAAAACAAATGAAATGGGAGCATTGATAGCATTAAAGATTTGGAAAGAGAAAATCAATGATATGTATCAATTGGCTAGTGACTACGAACTATATACCAAAGCTATAAGTATCAGTAATCAGTTAAACAGATAAGACATGTGGGCAATATTAGGTATTATTTTCTATGCGGTAATAGCATATATGACTTGTCCCCGTAATGAAAAAGGTGATTTTGAAGAAGGGGCGGTAGCATTATATATTGTTATTCCGATTATACTCGCTGCAATTTATTTTATATGCAGTGATTGACATATCAGCAATAATCCCCAGATGAAGAAACAGATAATCATATCGTCTACAAACGAACTGGTTAGGGTACTTCCCCAACGTATCGTTTATATCTCTTCTGACGGGAATTATTCTACTATGGTCTTACATGACAAGACAGAACATCTGTTCACCTTCAACCTTTCACACTTCCAGAAAATCATTGAGACGCAACTGAAAGAGGATGCCTGTACATTCATACGTATAGGCAAAAGCCTTATTATCAATAAAGAGTATATATATAAGATAAACATGGGCAAGCAGTTACTCGTGTTATCGGATATGTCACTCAACCAAGCCTTTACGCTTTCCGCATCCAAAGAAGCATTAAGGCAACTGAAATTGTTGTTGGAAACCGAAATTACTAAATGATGATGAAACGGAACGAAGAAGATGAAATACAAGTACTGGGTACTAAGCCTAAGAAGATATGCAGAAAGTGGGTAATACTACTAGCTGTATGTACTATTATCACTACTATAGCGGTGATGTATCTGTTTATATCCAAAACTGTAGTAAATAAAGGTGAAACGGATATAGCCAGATTGAAAGAGGAAACAATACAGGAAAGCCGTTTCACTTCCGAAATTAGTATGATAGAAATCAATGAGGATTCAATAAACGATGTCCCTTTAAGAATTTATTCATTGGTAAACCTGCAAGCGGAGTTGTCTATGGAATTGCCAAGCAGGAAAGATACGGCAGTACTTCTTGTCGCACAGGCAGCGGATGTTAGAAAGGACAATAAAGGCATAGTTGGAGACTTCATCCTGCAAGGGAAGCAACTGGCTACAGGAAAGAAGAAAACAGGATATTGCGCTATTATCAACGGTAATATATCACTGGGAAATTCCATGAATGACGATGTGAAAGATTACTGTATAAGTAACAAAGGATATTTTTTTAGGCAATATGCGCTAGTTGCAAATGGAGAACAGCAGGAAAACAGGCTGAAAGGTAAAGCCATACGCAGGGCTTTAGCCAAGCAGGATGATGATTTATACATCATTGAAAGTATCAATCGTGAATCATTATATGACTTTTCAGAAGCACTTGCGGATATAGGTATTACAGATGCCCTGTATCTCGTAGGTGGGGATGCCTATAGGTTTTATAGGAACGCTAGTAACGGACAAGTGTATGAATATGGAGAACGCAAGCCTTTACCTGCAATGAACTACATTGTTTTCAGAAAGAAGTAAGCACAGCCTTATACTGTTTCATACAATACTGGTGGCATTTCATACAAGCCGTCTCGAAAAACTTCCCCATATCCTTTTTACCATTTACTTTTACAATAAAAAATGAATAAGATACGCCCTTACATATTTGTGATTTTTCTATTAGGTCTTCTAGCCTGTAGTGAGAATAGGTTGCAAAAAAGTGAAGTTCAAGCAAAACAGACAGAACAGAATGTTGTGGAATATCACGATTCCTTTTCTGGAATAGACAGTGCTTTGAGTTGTCTGTATGACAGCCTTGCATATCATTCTGCAAATGAGTTGTACCTTGACAGGTTTGATTCGGCATTGCAAAAGAATCTGTATGATACCCTTGCATATAAGAATACATTCATGGAATTAAAGCAGCGGATAAGCATCTTGCAAGCACCAGATAATGCCTTTAGAATATACAGCTATGATGATTGCATGGGCGGTACGATGCGCTCGTATAAAAGCTATATACAGTATCGTGATTCATCAGAGCGGATAAGACACAATTCATTGGGGAATGAATACCAGTATTTCTATGATGTAAAGCCTGTTGAAATAAAAGGGAAAGGGTATTATCTTCTGTTCAGCTGCCTAAGATATAGCAGTAACGGACTGGTAAGAAACATACAGATAGGCAGTTTTAAAAATGGCATGATGAAGTATCACAATGAGTTTTTCCCTAAAGAATACAGGGACAGTACCAACATGATAACGATAGACAATATCGCCCAGTTTGATTTACGATATGATTCTGCAAGTAGAACAATCTTATTCAAGGAAATCGAGGACGATACGTTAAATCGAACTATAAGATTACTAATACATTAAAGACAAGGGATATGAAAATGAAATTGGTTTATATGCTGTTGGTTGCCATGACTGTTTTATCATGCCAGAACAGAAAACAGACAGTGGCACAGAAAGAGGTATCAACCGTTGATACTGTTTTACAGGCAAAGGTTGCGGAAATACTAAAAGATAAAATGAAAGAGATTGGTGCCCTTTACGGACAAGCTATCGTAATGGAAGTACAAACAAGTGAAGTGAAGGCAATAGTGGCTATTGACAGTACATTCCAACAGACAGCAGATTTAGCCCCTTCCCAAGAGACAGGACTAATGCACTGTGTGTCCCTGTTGGCGGCATTGGAAAGTGGCAAAGTGAAATACGCCGATACCTTAGATACCAAGATAGGGCAAAGACTTTATAAAGGCAATATTGTGAAGGATGCGAATTGGCAGCGTGGAGGTTGGGGTAAATTGACCGTAGCACAGGGTATCATGTCAAACTCCAATATCAGCACCATTATAGAAGTTGAAAAGGCATACGGAAAAGCACCAAAAGAATTTTATAGACAACTCCGAAAAATGTCTTACGGAGAGCCTTCACAGATAAGGGGTATTGATAATCTGGAACAAGCCATGTTTTTAAGTCCTGATAGTACCCAGTGGAAAAGGGATATTTTAGGTTATTCCGCAACAGGCTGTTATCAGCGTATTGCACCGATTCAAATACTGGCTTTCTACAATGCGATTGCCAATAATGGCAGGATGACAAAGCCGATTCTTTATAAAGGGGAGATAGAGACTATCAATCCACAGATAGCCAGTAAGAGCAATATAGACAGTTTAAGACAGGCATTGGCAAGTAATGTTATATACGGTTTGGGCAGAGCCGCCAAATCAGAAAAGGTATTTGTAGCCGGCATACAGGGAACGTGCCAAATATCTGTGGAAGATGATACTACAGAGGATAAATCAAATACGGAATATGTGGCAGAGTTTTGCGGCTACTTCCCTACTGTTAATCCACAATACAGTATAATTGTTTCCATTAATAAGAAGGAATTGCCTGTTAGCGGTGGATTAATGGCAGGTGATGTGTTTAGAAAAATATGTGATTGTATTATAGGAGAATGAAAGCTACAACATTTGGTAGTTCATGGAAAGGAGCCTATGTAGAAGGTAAAGACCATGATGCTAAAGGAAATCCAATTAAGCAAAGATTTAGAGCTTATGATTCTATGGATGAGTATGCAGCAGATAAAATTCAATTTTTAAAGAGACTATATGATTTTGACGAGAATGATGATATTGATAAATTCATATCTAAACTAAGTGGAGCTAATAAAGGCAAGAGAAGATATGCAGAAGCTACTAATTATGCCACATCTTTAGCGAATATATATAACAAGTTTGCAGAAGGTGGAATTATTAAAGCACAGAATGGTAGCAAGTCAGAAGAACTATTAATAAAGAAAGCCCTTGAATTTGGGCAAAAGACATCTGAAAAAATGTCTCCTTATGATGTAAGACTGATAGACTTCATAAAGAGTAAGGAAGGATTTAGACCTAAGCCAGAAAAGGATAAGACAGACGGTAAATGGACTGTAGGATACGGGCTTACCGACCCGAAGCTGATACGTAAATATAGAAATGGCATTACAGAGGAAGAAGCATCTAAACATTTGATACAGCATTTACAAATGGGAGCCGATTCTCTGGCAACAATGCCTTATTACGATAATTTGAATTTAGGAGAAAAGACAGCATTAAATGATTTAATCTATAATGTTGGCTGGAATAAGTTCAAGAACAGTAAAAGACTACAATCACATTTAAGGACAGGGAATGATGCTGGTGCAAAGAAAGAGATGAATCATGGAGAACACCAAGCAAGAGGTCTAAAGATTCGTAGAAATCAGAATAGACAAATGTATGATAGTACCTTTAGCTGGAAATATAAGAAAGGTGGAGTTGCTAAGTATCAGCCAGGTGGTAAGACTTATACAGGTAGTACTAGTACTAACTACTACGGTGATGTAGTACATCATCTTCCAGTTTGGAATAAAGACGGAGAAACTAATGTGGGTTTGCCCGAAGTAGTAGTTACTCCTAGAAATAACTTGAATTTAGGAGAAGCTGTAAATAAAGGAAGAAATGCCGCAGGAAATGTAGGTAAAGAAATACTCTCTGCCGTTACACCATTAGGAGATATAGAATCGGCAAAAGGTATTTATAATGATGCGACATCTGGTAATTATGGAAGTGCTGCATTAGGACTGGGATTATTAGCGTTACCTAACTTTATAGAGAAGCCTTTAAAGGCATTTAAACGAGTAGGCAGTAAGGTTATTAGAGATTTTACTAGTAGTCGAAGAACACCAAAAACTTTAGAGTTAACAAATGCGGAACGCATGGGAGTACCTAAAGGTGAAAGAAATTCACCAAGTCCTTATAATAAGATAGGAGTGGTGAATGAAGTATCAGAGAAATCTATGGATGTTGCTGGAGATATATTTGGTTCACCTATAACTAAAAAATCTGAACAAGCAGTGTTTAATCATGCAACAGACCCTTCTAAAGTTGTAAAAGTATATGCTGTTAATAATGAAGGGTTTCCGAATATAGAAGCCATTAAAAAATTCCAATCTTCTTTTATGAAACGAAATCAAATACCATTCACTGTTAAGAATAGATTTGTTGGTTATGTAAGAGGAGATAAGGGCATATTTCCAGTATATGTGCAGAATAAAGTTACTCCTATGCGAGATATGAGTAATGAATTATATGAGCAAAAAGTTCTTCCTAAGTTAATTGAACAACTTAAAGCTAAAGGCTATACACAAACATCCCCAGATGTATTTTCAAATGGCAAATTTAAAGTAACCGATTTACTTCCAGAAAATATGGGATATGATAGTGAGGGCAATTTAATCTTCTTCGACCCCAAGGTTTATCGTTTAGGTGGTTTATTAGGTAGACGACATAGATACCACGCATGAACACTAAATACTTTCCAAGCTTGATTATCTTTAAAACGGTCATTGCACCTTTTACAAATTGGAGTAACACATTCAGTATAGATAGATTTGTTGAATCTAGCCAAAACATGCCCGCCAACAGCAGGATTATCGTGTGTAAATGGGCTATTACAACATGGGCAGTTGGAAATAAGTCGTGTGAGAATATTAACTTTATAGCAGTAATTTATCCATGATTCATATCCATACTTCTGAGCTTCATCGTTAGCAGTACCTGTGGCTTGCATACAAGTTATTTTTCTTGTAAGAAAATCTATAGACAACATAATCTTAGATATTAAAATTAATAATGCAAATATAATGAAAACTACAGAATATATAAGTAGTAGAATACTGAAATATCAGAATCCACCTAATGGAATACAGAGGAGAGATGCTATTGCTGATTATAGACCTGCGATTCCACTTAGTCCTATAAAGAGAACATATACTCCAACTCAGCAGCCAGTGTTATTACAAGATAATAGAAATAGGTGGCAACATGAGCAAGCCAGTAAACAAGCTGATAGAGGTTACAACGATTACATGGAAGCAAAGAAAACACAAAAAGGTTTGAATAACTTGAATGGATTTCTTAACTTTACAGATGTAATGGGATTAGGAACTGGTATTGCAGCTTTACTTGGTAAAGGAGTAAAATATGCTGGAAAGCAAGCAATAAAAAGAGTTACAAGAAATAAGATGCAAAAAGAATTAGGAGAAGATTACACTAACAGATTGATAAAAGCATTGGGAGATAGAAAAGAATCTATTTCAAAAAGTCCAATTAAATACACTATAGATAATAGAAGTTTTGTTTCTTATCTTGAAAGTTTAGGAGTAGATGTATCACAATTTACTAATCGTGATATTGCAAGACTTAGGGAGTTAAGAGCATCTAGTATTAGCCAAAACCTACCCGCTAATGGTAGATATACACTGATTTCAGATATATCTAACGGTAATAAAACTCTGTACGATGCAGACTTATTTTCTTCCTCTAAATCATCTCCTATTGGAACTATTAATGGAGAAGAGAGTTTGAATAAAATAAACATTGGCAAAGTAGAGAAATTAGATAATACAGAGAAAAGAGTTAGTGAAGACTTGTATAATTCGATTATACAATACGGTAAACAGAAAGGACATGATGGTTTAATCTCTGGAGAAATATTAGAAAGTCCGGAAATTACATATAAAATATGGGAGCATTTTCCTGATAAAAAATTAATGGGTAAAACTGGAGCACATTATTTTAATTATGGAAAAACTATTAGAAATCCAGATTCTCCAAGTTGGAATATAAATAATGGAAATGTGTATAAGTTAACTAAGCCATCTAGATACGTTCCAACTAAGCATAAAGGCATATTTAATCCAGAAATCATTGACCCTAAAACAGGCAAACTAAATCCACCAGATTGGAATAATCCAGATATTTATAAAGCGGCGATTCCACTTGGAGTGGGGACTTTAAACAATAAGGAGGAGAATAAATGAAAGAAAATATCAGCTATAAAGTACTGTATAGAATATTAAGACAATATGCTTATAATCGAAATATGGAAGCAATGAATATACTATATAGAGAACTTGTATTAGAGGGAATTATTCCAGAATTTAAATTCAATATAGATATTTGGAAAAACGATAAATCAGGTAAGGATGTATGGAAATGGTATCAAGAAGGGATTTTAGATGTTGAATGGGAAGAACCTATGCTAATTATATTATTAATGCAAGAATATCCATATTTTACGGGATTATTAGGGAGAGATTCAAATGGAAAATATTAATTACAAACTTTTATATAATGCTGTATGTATAAAGACTGATGAACCTATAAAGCTATTATCTTTTATCAAATCAGAAATGCCAGATGTTGAAACATGGAGTGATTATAAATAAATGAATTATGAAAAATGAATTGATAAATTACAGAGTTTTAGAAAGTAAAGACCACATAGGTAATACTATAATGAACGACAGCGGAGAAATAGGAAGGTTAATCTTTACTTGTTATTTGCAGAGAAAATACAGTACTGTATCTAATTTCAATGGGAATTACTATATTGCAATACGAGAAGGAGATACGACTAAAGTATCTCCTATATTTCCAGAAATAGTAGAAATACTAAGAGAGCTACCTCAATTTTGATGTTGCTCATTACAAATAAATGCATTGCCTTCTAAAAGGTCTGTTTCATATTTATTGAGAGCTTCTGGATTATGAACAAGCATAATGCCTATACAGTTTGCTTCATTGGCTTTTATACACTTTATTTTATGATGATTATCAAATCTTTCTGATAAATCTCCAGATTGCCCACAATAAATAAATTTAGAATGGGTATTGGTTACATAGTTATAAGAAGTAAAAACATAAATACCGCAACTACCCTTTTCAAACTCTTCTTCTAAAGTATAAGCCGTAAAATTATAACAACGTCCCGATTTACCCACTAATTTAAATTCTGCGTCTGGAAGTTTCATAATCTTAGATATTAGAATTAATAATGCAAATATATGATTAAATAAATGAATTATGGAAAATGAATCAAATAATAGCCATTTAGTAGTATATATTTAGAATCAATAACAATGAGGTTTATTACATTCATAAAACAAATGTTTACTTCACATTCTGGAATATCATCTAAAAGAGTGTGTGGAGTAACAGGATGGTTTGTAGCTATTTAGGCATTTGTATATTATCATTCTATTTTAGTAATAGAAATTTTTATCATATTTTTATTGCATATTATTATTACTATTTCTATCTTTACAAAGCGTTCATCAATTTTTAATAAAGAACAATTCTATGCTCTTACTCTGAATATCCAGCGAAGGGTACTGGTTGTAATTTATTAACTAAATAAATATTATTTATTATGGAAAATTTAATGAACGTAACAGAACAGGCAAATGTTGTATTAACTCGTGAAGATTCAGTAAAAATGTATGGGTCTTGGTATAGTGAAGGAGCTACACCTGATGCGATAGTATCTTGGTGCACAAAGCGAATTTCTATGTACGAGACATGGATTAAGAACTGCAAAGAACTTAAATCCAAAAATCAAGTAGAGTTAGTAAAAGGCATGTCAAAAGAGGTTCTGGAAGCTGCTCTTGCTGCTCTTGCTGAACAAAGCGACAAAACAACTGCCTAAATTCTGTTGAGGGACATCTTCTGGTGTCCCTTTTTCTTTTTATTTATTTTAAATACTATGAGTAGACCGATTAAATTTGTAAGAAGATTTTGTAGGATATTAGGTCGTATAGATATGGAGCGATTTAGTTCTGCATTCCACTTCATATATGCTATTATAATATTTGCTTTAGAGAATAATACTGCCTTTAACTCTCTTTTTAAGAATAAGAATAAACTAGCTGTTATACATTTTATAAGGATGCAGGTAGATTGTTGTTTAGAAGTTTACGCATGTTTACTATATAGAGATAAAGATAAATTCTTTAAATTCTTTAAGGATGGTAAGCCTATTAATAAACTTACTATAGGTAAACAACAACTTACTAGTAGTTACCTATGTGGAGAATTAGATAGAAGGTATCCAGGTATAGCGGAAATCTATAAAGAAGGCTGTAAATGGGTACACCCCAATACTGCTCTATATAGATATGTTATTCTTCTAGCACTTCCTGATAATGTATCATATACAGGATATAAAGGTAAAGAATACAGTGAAGATAAAGAAGAGTTGAAACATATATATAAAGATATGTTACTAGTAAATCAGATACTATATAAATTATTGAAAGAACTAGTAGAACCGTATAAACATAGGCACCCTGTAAGCCCTATAGTAGTAAAACCTATTAAAACTAGAAGAAAAATAGGGATTGGATTTTACGAATAAAAGCTGGATGTGCTATTATGCTAAGTACATTAAAAATCTATATGATAAACTAGTAAGTTATATATGTAAGTTCAGTACTATATGAACTACTACAAGAATTAGTATAACCATATAGAATTAAGAAATTAAACAGTTAATAGTAGGACTATTTGCTAAAAAATGGGGGGGATTTAAACAATATGATAAAGTGTATTTGCGTAATACAAAAAATCCAACCGTCATTTCTGATAGTTGGATTTTTTTTAGTATCAAATATACCACAAAATCCTATTTCATAAATACAAAGTACACAGCTAATATCAAACACACAAATGCCGCAAAATGATTCCAATGCAAAGATTCTCCTTTAAATAACACAGTAGTAAATATTGTAAAGACAATAAGTGTCACTACTTCCTGAATAACTTTCAACTGCATTAACGAAAAAGGGCCACCATTATCCATAAAACCAATGCGATTAGCTGGAATTTGGAAAAGATATTCAAAAAAAGCGATTGACCAACTAAAAGCTATCACCCCTATCAATGGAAGAGCGGCAAACCAAGAATATTCCTGTTTCATCTTTAGATGACCATACCAAGCAAAAGTCATGAAGACATTCGAAACTATAAGCAATAAAATCGTACAAAAACCTTTCATTTTTATTATTTTATATCTGTTAATGCTCTAACTAGTGCCCTTACACACATAGAGTAAGGCTTATCGTCTTCCATTTCTTTTTTTATGTTATCCTTTATTAATTGTTTTAATGAAGGATTAGTTTCATTTGCATACCTATCTAATAATGGACGAATATTATCCAAAATATGTTTACGACCTTCAATTAATTCAGGTCTATTTAATTCCAATAATAACTCTGTTAATTCTGCCCTTTTATTATTGGGTTTATGATAAATAAATGTACCTAATGAAATAAAAAAATCTTCTGGATTATCGACATAAGGATTTACAATGGCACAAGTTTCATCAAAAGAATCACTTTTCTTTATATTGCACCAAGGACAAGCCAATCCTAAATTATTCCATTCAAATGTTTTCTCTGGATATACAGCCTTAGGACGATAATGTTCTATATGTTCAGGAGCCACAGCAGAAATATAACTCTCACAATACATACACTTTCCATGAGTTTCATTGATTAAAGCTATTTTAATATCAGGATGATTATATTTATTTTGAATATTATCAGGAATTTTACTACCAGATTTAATATACGCCATTAAATCACTCGTCCATTGCTTACCATTTTGAGCCAAAACATTAGGCTCTTGAGATTTAATTAGTTTTATCATTATCTAAAATACTATTTAGTGCTAAAGGCATGACACTTTCTAATCCCAACTGTTTAAACTCCTCTCTCATTGCATTAACTGAACTATTCGTCAATTCAATCTTCTTATATTTAGCAACAATTTCAACTAAAGCATTTTCAGCCCAAATAGGCATAGTAAAAGGGACACCCAATACTTCATTTAATATATCTGTTGCTGTTCGTGCTTTATGGACTAAGTCCAACTTTTCACTAAATACTCTATTTTCATTATTATATCTAAACGCATATACATTAGAATCCTTAACTGACGATACTACTAATGGACTATGGGTAGATATAATAAATTGCACATTAGGAAAAGCTTTCAACAAATCAGGTAAAACAGAGCGTTGCATTGTTGCATGTAAATGATTTTCCACCTCATCAATAAGAACCACAATTTCATTTTCAGAATTTGCAAGATTATAAATCTGCCAACCCAAATCTACCAATGCAGCAATTCCACCAGAAACAGCATCCAACAAAAAATCACCAGATTTTGTAACAAGAACAATCTCATAATTTCTAATAGAAATTCTCTCAAAACCAATGGTTTTAGGCATTAATATTTTCAAAACATTTTCAAATCCTCTAAACCAATCTATTAATTCCTTATCTGGTTCAATAAATGAATTTCCTTCACCTCCTATCGCCCAACTTAATAAAGTTGCTTTTATATGATAGTTTACTGATTTCTCTTTAAAAAAGCTTCCCATCGATAAAGCCTCATTCTTAATATCTTGCTCAACAACCGAATAAGCCTCTTTCCTATTTCTCTTTTGAGTTGAAACAGAAGGAATATTTTGATATTTAAAAACACTTCTATGAGACAATATATTTAATCCTAAAAGTTGCTTACGATTACGAATTTCTATTTTATACATCGCAGAATCTACTTTAGGTACAATTAAATTAGCAAATGAATTATCTGAATAACTAATTTTACCTATGGCATCATTATTATCTTCTTTTTTAAACCACCTATATAAATTAGCTATATAACTAATTTTACCATTATCCTTATCTTTCGTTGGAGTAGCTAATTCTGAGAACTCCCACCCAAAATGTTTTGCTAATAAATGCAGCAAAGTAGTTTTTCCAGAGCCATTTGCTCCTGTCAGGATTGTTAGTCTTTCATGGAATACAATATCAATATTCTGAAATTGCTTCCAATCATTTATTTGCAATGTTTTAAATGTCATATTATAAACAAGTTAATTGTAGAACGATAAAGATACTTCTTTAATTATATACTCAGACAGCAACATTCAAAAATTAATTTTTCATTTGTTTTAAGCAAGTGAAATTCTATATAAAAACAACATATTTGATGCAACTGAAAGTAAAATCAAGTAAAGCGTCCCTTCTTTCTACTATACATTATTATATATCAACATGAAGTGTTAAATCTCCAGTTGGGTTTTTCTGTTTTATTATACTCAAAAAAAGCGATTGACCAACTGAAAGCTACTACTCCAATTAAAGGCAAAGAAGCAAACCAAGTAAATTCCTGTTTAAGTTTCAAATGACCATACCACGCAAAAGTCATAAAAATATTAGAGATTATTAACAAACCTATCGTATAAAATGATTTCATAAGCTATTTAGTTTATTATCAATTACTTATTATTATTTAATAACAGGGGACTTTTTATTGCGTTATTCTCTGCCAGCGCTATCATCCATGAAAACAAGATAACGGCATAAAGCGGCCAATTAGAGATAACTTTCATTTCTTGCAGTTTCAAATGTCCGTACCAGGCAAATGTCATAAAGACATTAGATACAATTAAAAGTAAAATAGTATAAAAAGCTTTCATATAATAATTGAATATTTAGAAATTACTTATTAATGGTCTATCCTATCTCTGTTCTTTTCGGCAACAATTCATCTTGTACATTACTCATGCTCCCCCATAAACTATACCGGGCTTCAGGATTCATCTCTTCCAACTGATGTAAAATACCTTTCATCGTGCTTCGGCTCGACTGCGATTCATAAGGACAGTTCTTCATTTGTTTCCGATAATCCCTTATCCTCGCCAATTCTATCAAGTCCGCTTCGTGTACAAGACACATCGGCCGTATAATCGTCATATCGAACTTCTTCATTACCAACCGCGGTGGCATTGAACTGAATGCCCCCTGATAAGTAATATTCATCAGCAGAGTCTCCAAAATATCATCCATATGATGTCCCAATGCAATTTTGTTGCATCCCTGCTCTTTAGCTACAGTAAATAAAGCCTTTCGCCGATTCCAAGAACATAAAAAACAAGGGGATTTACGAGTATCAGTACTCGCATCAAACTCTGTTTCATACAGAACAAAAGGTATGCCCCATGATTCTGCAAAATTTCTAAGATACTCCGCATCGCTCTGATAAGGAATATTCTTCATGACTACGTGCACGGCAACCACCGAAAACTTCGGTTTAAAAACCCGGGCGCGACGAGCCAGCAGTTCAACCAACGCCAAAGAATCTTTCCCACCGGAAAGCCCGATGAGAATCCTGTCGCCGTCTTCAATCAGTCCGTATTCCACCATACCTTTACCGAACCGTTTTTCAATACGTCGCAATGTCTTTTCTTCCTCTGTAAACCGTGCCATAAAAATCAGTTAAAAGTCGGCTGCAAAAGTAACTGAAAAGAATCATTTAAAGAAGAATTAACATAATAGAATCACGGAAAACAGCTTTATTCCCGATTAATTTGTATTTTTGAACTCATTAAAAAGATTTTTAGTATGAAGAATAAATATATACTGCTTTTACTTTTTGTTTTTTGGGGAATACATGCTTCAGCGCAAACCCTTGCCCAGGCTAAAGCGCTCTATGAAAAAGGCCAATATGAACAAGCAAAGCCCGCTTTTAAGAAATTTGTGAAATCACAGCCCAATAACGGAAATTACAATTTGTGGTATGGAGTATGTTGTCTGAATACGGGAGAAGCGGAAGAAGCCATAAAGTATTTGGAAACAGCCGTAAAGCGCCGGGCTACCAGCGGGCAGCTTTTTCTGGCACAAGCTTATAATGCCACTTACCGATTTGAAGACGCCGTTAACACCTATGAAGATTATATTGCCGAACTGGCAAAAAGGAAACGTTCTACCACCGAAGCCGAAAAACTTCTGGAAAAGAGCAAAGCAAATCTTCGTCTGCTGAAAGGCGTAGAAGAAGTGTGCTTCATCGACAGTTTTGTTGTAGATAAGAAAGATTTTCTCGAAGCATATAAAATCAGTCCCGAATCCGGGAAATTGTTTATGTACGATGCCTACTTTGAGAATTCCAATGGTACAGGCGGTACCGTATACGAAACGGAGCTGGGAAATAAGATTTATTATAGCGAGTTACAGAAAGATAGTACGCTCAATATCCTGTCGCGCAACAAAATGATGGACGAATGGGGGAAAGGCAGTATGCTCCCCGGCAGTATCAACGAGTCCGTGAATGCCAGTTATCCATACGTATTGGCAGACGGCATCACGATCTATTACGCAGCAGACGGTCCTTCATCAATGGGCGGATACGATATTTTCGTAACACGCTACAACACGAATGCAGACACTTACTTAACTCCGGAGAACGTAGGCATGCCGTTCAACTCGCCTTACAACGATTATATGTACGTTATAGATGAGTTCAACAATCTCGGTTGGTTTGCATCTGACCGCTATCAGCCGGATGGTAAAGTCTGTGTATATGTATTCATTCCTGCCTCATCCAAACAGGTATACAACTACGAAAGCATGGATAAAAACAAGCTTATAAAGCTTGCCCAGCTCCATTCCATTAGAGATACTTGGACAGATGAAAGTTTGGTAACTGATGCAAGAAAACGCCTGCGGGAAATAATGCAGGAAAAGCCGGAAACAAAAAAACACCATGAATTCGAGTTCGTGATTGATGATCGGAATACTTATCATTATGCTGCCGATTTCCGCTCTCCGCAGGCAAAAGCGCAATTTAAAAAATATCTGCAACTGGAAGAAAGCTATAATCTGCAACTGGGTAAACTGGAAAATATGCGTACCCAATATTCACGTGTCAATCAAAACGAAAAAAATAAAATGGCTCCGGCCATACTTGATTTAGAAAAACGAGTGCAACAGTTGGTAACCGAAATAGACCGTGCTGCTATCCAAGTACGGAAGTTAGAAAAGCAAATCATTAAATAGAACAGCCATGGACATATTCATCATCGCAGTTTTAATCGTTGCAGCAGTTATACTGTTCCTCGTAGAACTATTCATAATACCGGGTATCAGCATTGCCGGCTTTTTAGCGGGCGGTTGTATCATTTACGCCAATTACTACGCTTTTGCCAATTTAGGAACAACAGCAGGATTTATCACACTCGCCATATCCGCTATAACCTGCGTTGGTTCATTAGTGTGGTTCATGCGCTCCAAAACCCTGGATAAGATAGCTTTGAAAAAAAACATCACTTCAAAAGTAGACCGTAGTGCCGAAGAGAAGGTAAAAATAGGTGATACCGGTACTACCACTACCCGTCTTGCTCTCATCGGATATGCCGAGATTAACGGTGACATCGTAGAAGTAAAATCCACAGACGGTTTTCTGAATGAAAAAACTCCCGTTATAGTAAATCGCATTACAGACGGAGTAATACTTGTGGAGAAGAACAAATCGTAAATTACAAATCACTAATAAGTAATCATTAATAACTAAAATCATGGATCCAAGCACGATGTATCTCACCGCCTTTATTATCATAGGCGGTATCATTTTTCTGGTACTGTTTTTCCACTATGTACCATTCTTCCTATGGCTGTCTGCCAAAGTTTCAGGGGTTAACATATCACTGGTTCAACTATTCCTAATGCGTATTCGTAATGTACCGCCTTATATCATTGTGCCGGGCCTGATTGAAGCACATAAAGCCGGTTTGAGTAACATCACCCGCGATGAACTGGAAGCACACTATCTGGCCGGCGGACACGTCGAGAAAGTAGTGCATGCCTTAGTATCGGCTTCTAAGGCCAACATCGAATTACCTTTCCAAATGGCAACTGCCATCGACCTTGCCGGACGTGATGTGTTTGAAGCAGTTCAAATGTCGGTAAATCCAAAGGTTATTGACACCCCGCCTGTTACAGCTGTGGCAAAAGACGGTATCCAGCTGATTGCCAAAGCCCGCGTAACAGTACGTGCCAACATCCGTCAGCTGGTAGGTGGTGCCGGAGAAGATACTATTCTTGCTCGTGTAGGCGAAGGTATCGTATCATCCATCGGTTCTTCTGAAAACCATAAATCGGTTTTGGAAAATCCCGATTCCATTTCCAAGTTAGTGCTTCGTAAAGGATTGGATGCCGGTACGGCTTTTGAAATCCTGTCTATTGATATTGCCGACATCGACATAGGTAAGAATATCGGTGCTGCCTTACAGATAGACCAGGCTAATGCGGACAAAAATATCGCTCAAGCAAAAGCCGAAGAGCGTCGTGCTATGGCCGTTGCCAGTGAACAGGAAATGAAAGCAAAAGCACAAGAGGCGCGTGCTAAAGTTATCGAAGCCGAGGCTGAAGTACCTAAGGCTATGGCAGAAGCATTCCGTAGCGGTAATCTGGGTATAATGGATTATTACCGGATGAAAAACATTGAGGCCGACACTTCAATGCGCGAGAACATTGCCAAGCCGACAACCGGTACATCCAACCAGCCATTGAGCAAATAACCCGGTAAAGCTGCCGATATAAACGTCGGAACCGGTGAACAGAAATCGGTTACCGGCGTTTTCTCTTTATAAACGAACTTATAATACCCCGTAACATGAAAAAGTATTTTGCATCTTCCGAACTTATTATCAATGAAGACGGTTCCGTTTTTCATTTACACGTAAAGCCTGAATGGCTGGCAGATAAAGTAATTCTCGTAGGCGACCCCGGCCGGGTAGCATTGGTCGCTTCCCATTTTGAGACTAAAGAATGTGAAGTAGAAAGCCGCGAATTTAAGACGATTACAGGTACTTACAAAGGTAAACGTATCACTGTTGTTTCTACCGGTATCGGTTGTGATAACATTGATATTGTTATGAATGAGTTGGATGCCCTTGCCAACATCGACTTTCAGACGAGAGAGGAAAAGCCCCAGCTACGCCAATTGGAATTGGTTCGTATTGGTACGTGCGGCGGTCTGCAGCCTTACACTCCCGTAGGAACTTTTGTCTGCTCTGCCAAATCCATCGGTTTCGACGGCTTACTGAACTTCTATGCCGGACGTAATACTGTTTGTGATTTGCCTTTCGAACGTGCTTTCCTTAATCACATGGGATGGTCGGGAAATATGTGTGCTCCTGCTCCTTACGTAATTGATGCAGATACAGAATTGATAGATCGTATAGCCGAAGATGATATGGTACGAGGCGTCACTATTGCCGCCGGAGGATTCTTCGGCCCGCAAGGGCGGGAACTACGTGTCCCCCTGGCAGACCCACATCAAAATGATAAAATTGAGAAATTCGAATACAACGGTTATAGGATTACTAATTTTGAAATGGAAAGTTCAGCATTAGCCGGTTTAAGCCGTTTAATGGGGCATAAAGCTATGACCGTTTGCATGGTAATTGCCAACCGCTTAATTAAAGAAGCCAATACCGGATATAAGAATACAATAGACCAGCTTATTCTTAAAGTACTCGAACGTATTTAAGTATCTTATAACAAAGTCTTAATCATTTCTATCAGATAGTACAATGAATAAGACTTTGTTATATTTATTACATCCTGCATGATATGCCTGCTGTTGTTTTGCATGCGTGGGCGTCTTGTCACAGTAGCAGCAGGCATAGCTATGGAGGGCTATTATTTGTATACTATTTGTTGGGGATGGTTTCAGATTAGCCAATACTAAATCAGAGAGAAGCATAAAGATTATATTTACATTTCCTCGTTATTCTTTACCCATAGCTACTCACATTTTTTACAGCAAGACATCTATTTGTAATACTGCGATTTCTGATTCATCTGGTGCTAAGTTCTTCTACTCTACCATTACATATTTCCTTCAAATAATCCTTCCCAATGTAATACGTCCTTTTTGAAGTATTTTTAATAGCATTAAACATTAAATTAAGAGAAACCACTATCTTTGCCAAATAAAATAAACTGGAAATAATGAACCAAGATACTATTTGCGCCATAGCGACCGCCCAAGGAGGGGCTATTGGATGTATTCGTGTTTCCGGACCGGAAGCTATTGAGATCACATCTCGCATTTTTATCCCCGCCGCTACCAATAAAAAATTAGAGAACGGCAAACCCTATACACTTACTTTTGGGCGCATTTATGACGGTCCTGAAATTATAGATGAAGTACTTGTCAGTTTATTTCGCGCACCTCACTCCTATACCGGTGAAAATAGCACAGAAATCACTTGCCATGGTTCAGCCTATATTCTTCAAAAAGTATTACAACTACTTATCAAGAGCGGTTGTCGTATGGCCACCCCGGGTGAGTATACTCAACGTGCGTTCCTAAATGGGAAAATGGACTTAAGTCAGGCTGAGGCAGTTGCCGATCTAATCGCCTCATCTTCTGCAGCAACCCATCGTCTTGCCATGAGCCAAATGCGGGGCGGTTTCAGTAAAGAACTTACTGCTTTACGCGATCAATTGCTTCATTTTACCTCACTTATCGAATTGGAATTAGACTTTAGTGATCATGAGGAGCTGGAATTTGCCGACCGTTCCGAACTTTGCCAACTAGCGAATAACATTGAAAAAGTCATAGCTCGTTTGGTAAATTCATTCAGTGTAGGTAATGCCATTAAAAACGGTGTTCCTGTAGCTATCGTTGGTGAAACGAATGCAGGAAAATCTACGTTACTCAATGTCTTGCTTAATGAAGAGAAAGCCATTGTCAGTGATATTCATGGTACTACACGAGATATCATCGAAGATACTGTTAATATAGGTGGAATCACTTTCAGATTTATTGATACGGCAGGTATCCGTGAAACCAACGATACGATTGAAAGTATCGGTATTGAACGTACCTTTCAAAAATTAGATCAAGCAGAAATCGTTCTTTGGATAATTGACGCTACGGATGCCCAAACTCAAATTACCCAATTAGCCGGTCAACTTCTTCCTCGTTGTGAAAGAAAGCAGCTTATCCTCGTTTACAACAAAGCCGATTTGGTGGATAATATACAAAATAGTATTCCTAATGATTTTCCTGACAATGTAAAATCAATCATCCTATCCGCAAAAAATAGAGAACATATTGAAGAACTTCAACAAATGTTGATAACATCTGCTCATCTTCCTACTGTTACTCAAAATGATGTTATAGTTACCAATGTTCGCCATTATGAAGCGTTAAACAATGCATTGGAATCTATCCACCGAGTGCAGAAAGGTTTGGCGAATAATATTTCTGGGGATTTCGTATCACAAGATATTCGGGAATGTATTTTCCATTTGAGTGATATTGCAGGAGAAGTAACGAATGATATGATATTACAGAATATATTTCAGCATTTCTGCATCGGAAAATAATAAAAACCTAGCGTAAAAGTCTCCAAAACATATAACACCATCAAGAAATAGCAATATGCCCATCATCGAAATATCATCACTATCCTACCCAGGAGTAGAAATCTTCAGTACTCTCACCGAAGCACAGTTACGCAATCGTATCGAACCATCCAAAGGTATTTTTATCACAGAAAGTCCTAAAGTTATTTCTGTGGCTATCAATGCAGGCTATGAACCTTTAGCTCTCTTATGTGAGCGAAAGCATATCACAGGTGATGCTGCAACTATCATTGAACGTTGTGGAAACATTCCGGTCTATACAGGTAAAAGAGAATTGCTTGCTACCTTGACCGGATACACTCTGACCCGTGGTGTTCTTTGCGCTATGCGTCGCCCTAAACCACATAGCATCGAAGAAATATGTCGGGAAGCCCGCCGCATCGTGGTAATAGACGGCGTAGTTGATGCAACCAATATCGGAGCCATTTTCCGTTCTGCTGCTGCTCTTGGCATAGATGCTGTATTGCTCACTCCTACTTCCTGTGATCCGCTCAACCGCCGTGCAGTAAGAGTATCTATGGGGTCAGTCTTTCTGGTACCATGGACTTGGCTGGATACCACCCTTAGCAAACTTCACGATTTAGGATTCCGTACAGCAGCTATGGCACTAACGGATGATTCCATCTCCATCGATAACCCTCTTTTGGCAACCGAACCTAAATTAGCTATTATAATGGGAACTGAAGGAGACGGACTATCATACGAAACGATTGCCGAAGCCGACTATGTAGTACGCATCCCCATGTCACATGATGTCGACTCACTCAATGTGGCAGCAGCCGCTGCCGTAGCTTTTTGGCAACTCCGTGCACCGGATTCCAACAAGTAATAGTATAATTCTCATTTTCCTTCTATCGCAATCTTAATCACCCCTTCCAATCTATTTTCGAAAATATGATATGCCTCTTCAATCTTCCCCAAAGGAAACCGATGTGTAATAAGCGGCGTAGTATCTATCTCTCCTTCCTCAATCAAACAGAGTATTTCGGCGCAATCGCATCCGTCAACCCCACCTGTTTTGATAGTCAGATTCTTACCATACATATCCGGTAAGGGAAGGAGCTGAGGTTTGTCATAAAGGGCTACTACAGTGACGACCGCATTAGGACGGGCACATTCCCATGCCATACGGAAAGTATCTTCACCCCCAGCCACTTCCAACACAACATCAGCACCGCCATGCTCACTGTTTCGAAGCACAAAATCTCTACAATTCTCCGGTATTGTCACCAGCACATCAGGATAATGCTCACGAATAAACCGAATCCTTTCAGAAGACTTTTCACAAACAATAATGCGTTTCGGTTTCTTCAACATCACACAAAGCAAAGTGCATATTCCGGTAGGTCCCGCCCCTATAATAAGTACAGTATCATCTTCAGAAATCTCCGAGATACGAGTCGCCCAAAAACCAGTTGCAAGCACATCGCCTACAAAAAGCGCCTGCTCATCACTCACCGAATCAGGAATACGGTTCAATCCCTGATCGGCATAAGGGACTCTGACATACTCCGCCTGTCCGCCATCAATTCGACATCCTAAAGCCCAACCACCATTAGGATCAGTACAGTTGTTCACATATCCATGCTTGCAGAAAAAACACTCATCACAGAAAGTTTCAACATTCACAGTCACCCTGTCACCAGGCTTCACCGAAGTGACATCAGCCCCTACTTGTTCTACCACACCTACCATCTCATGCCCGACAGTTATTCCGGGCACAGCACGCGGCACACTGCCATGTTTAATATGAAGATCACTGGTGCAGATGCTACCAAGTGTTACACGCACGACTGCATCCCGTGAATCCTTTATTTCCGGTCTTGCTTTCTCCTGTAACTCAAACTTTCCGTGTTTAATATATGTGTATGCAAGCATAATATCCTCCTTGTTCATTAATGTATACCTTGCAAAGATAATGA
>ENA-ORTV01001025-ORTV01001025.1-human-gut-metagenome-genome-assembly--contig:-NODE-1025-length-32311-cov-3.146329_pt1 | contig 32311 bp, 29 predicted proteins | sample MGYA00241915_ERZ509194 | MGnify/ENA primary metagenome ERZ509194 (study PRJEB26280, sample SAMEA2338810) | human gut metagenome | biome: human gut; feature: human-associated habitat; material: faeces... | reverse complement strand
ATATATAATTTGAGAGAGATAGGAGTAATAAATGTTCGAACGTTTTACGGAGAAAGCTATAAAAGTTATAATGTTAGCTCAGGAAGAAGCGCGCAGGCTCGGGCATAATTTTGTCGGAACAGAGCAGGTTCTTTTAGGGCTTATCGGTGAAGGCACCGGAGTTGCCGCCAAAACCTTAAAGTCTATGGGAGTTACTTTGAAGGATGCAAGAGCCGAAGTTGAAAAAATTATAGGCAGAGGTTCAGGCTTTGTTGCGGTGGAAATTCCGTTTACGCCGAGAGCTAAAAGAGTGCTTGAATTATCCTGGGATGAAGCAAGACAGTTGGGACATAATTATATAGGTACAGAACATCTTTTACTCGGATTAATAAGAGAGGGAGAAGGTGTTGCCGCAAGAGTGCTTGAAAATCTGGGCATTGACTTAAATAAATTAAGAAGCAATATTATTAAAATGCTTGGCGAATCAAAACCTGCAGCACAAACAGCTACTGCTGGTACAGCTTCTGGCGGAAAAACAAAAACTCCGAGCCTTGACGAATTCGGAAGAGATTTAACTCTTGCCGCTCAGGAGTTAAGACTTGATCCTGTTGTCGGCAGAGAAAAAGAGATTGAACGTGTTATTCAAATACTTGCAAGACGTACAAAAAATAACCCTGTGCTTATCGGGGAGCCCGGTGTTGGTAAAACGGCTGTTGCTGAGGGGTTAGCAATTAGAATTGTTAATGCTGAAGTTCCCGATATTCTTGACGGTAAAAAAGTTATTCAGCTTGATATGGGACTTCTTGTTGCAGGTACTAAATACCGCGGTGAATTTGAAGAACGTTTAAAGAAAATTATGGATGAAATTCGTCAGGCAGGAAATATTATTCTTGTTATTGATGAAATGCACACTCTTATAGGAGCAGGCGCTGCAGAAGGAGCTATTGATGCGGCTAATATCTTAAAACCCGCTTTATCAAGAGGTGAAATTCAGGTTATCGGTGCAACTACCCTTGATGAGTACAGAAAATATGTTGAAAAAGATTCCGCTCTCGAACGTCGTTTCCAATCAGTTATTATTGATGAACCGACCGAGGATGAATCTATTGAAATTATTAAGGGCTTGAAACCTAAATATGAAGAACACCATAAATTGATTATTTCAGATGATGCTATTGTTTCAGCAGTTAAGCTGTCTAATAAATATATAACTGACAGATTTTTGCCTGACAAAGCGATTGATGTTATTGATGAAGCTTCTTCAAAAGTACGCTTAAAGGTTTCTAACCTTTCTCCCGAAGGCAAAGAGCTGGAAAAAGAGTTAAGAAACTTAATCAAAGAAAAAGAAGATGCTATCAGAAATCAGGAATTCGAAAAGGCTTCACAATTACGTGATGATGAAGCCGAATTGAAAGACAGAATTCGAGAAATGGCTCAGAAATATAAAGAAGAACATGAAGCAAACAAACCGACCGTTACCGCTGAAAATGTCGCGGAAGTAATTGCAACAATGACAGGAGTTCCTGTTACCAAGCTGACGGAAGGCGAAAGCGAAAGACTTCTTAAACTGGAGGATACTCTACATGAAAGAGTTATCGGACAGCACGACGCTGTTGTTGCTATTTCAAAGGCTATCAGACGTGCGCGTGTCGGTTTGAAAAGCCCTAACAGACCTATCGGAAGTTTTATCTTCTGCGGTCCTACGGGTGTCGGTAAAACTGAATTGGCTAAGGCGCTTGCAGAGGCTGTATTTGGCTCTGAAGATAATATGATAAGAGTTGATATGTCTGAGTTTATGGAAAAACATTCAACTGCTAAGCTTATCGGTTCTCCTCCGGGGTATGTCGGTTATGATGACGGAGGACATTTGACAGAGCTTGTTCGTAAGAAACCTTACAGTGTTATTCTTTTCGATGAAATTGAAAAAGCTCATCCGGATGTATTTAACATTATGCTTCAAATACTTGATGACGGTCGTTTGACAGATGCGAAAGGACGCCATATTAACTTTAAAAACACTATCATCATTATGACATCTAACGTTGGAGCTAGCATGATTACAACTACATCACGATTAGGCTTCTCTACAAGCGATGATGAATCCAAAGACAAATACGAAAAATTAAAAGAAACAGTTACCGAAGAGATGAAAAAAGCTTTCAGACCTGAATTCTTGAACCGTATTGATGAAACAATCGTATTTGCTCACCTGTCACAAGAAGAAATAAGACAAATTGTAGACTTAATGCTGAAAGATTTGTTTAAGCGTCTTGCGGAAAGAGAATTATCCGTTGAAGTAACTGATGAGGTTAAAGACCATCTGGCTAAGAACGGTTATTCTGAAGCTTACGGTGCAAGACCTCTGAGAAGGTTAATCCAGAGAAAAATTGAGGACATGCTGGCAGAAGAAATTCTTTCAGGTAAATACGCTCAGGGAGATACAATTGTTATCAAACTGGTTGATGATAAAATTGCTTTTGAGAAGAAATCTAAAAGAGCAAGGAAAGAACAAAACGAAACCTCAGAAGTTGTTCAATAAATACAAATTTGAAATCCCGCCTGATATGGCGGGATTTTTTAATGCTTGCTATTTTAATAAAAATAGTTTAAATTATATATTGGAAACTGGTTATGGCAAAATATATATACAGTGCTTTAAAAACTAACAATCAGATTGTAAAAGGTGAGATTGAGGCATTAAATCCCAGAGAAGCCCGTGAAAAAATTCGGGAATTAGGTTTTATTCCTACAAAAGTGTATACCGAGACAGCCCTTGTTGCGCCTATGCCGCAAGAACACAGCGATAATGCCGATGCACAGTACCGTGAAGTTACTCATTTAAGTCTGCAGGAAAAAATTATGTTTACATCAGAACTTGAGGTGCTTTTATCTTCAGGCATTCCCATTCTTGAAGCACTGCAGTCTATAGAATATAATTCTCCTAAATGGAAACTTAAAGAAATATGCATAAGATTACGAACCGGCATTATGTCAGGGATGACATTTGCGCAGGCTCTAAGCTCTTTTTATGGAAAAGTATTCGGACCTGTCTATACCGGCTTAATCAAGACAGGCGAAGATGCTGGAGAGCTTGAGGCTACTCTTCAACGGATGCTTGTTCTATTACGTAAACAGGACAGAATTAAAGGTAAAATTATCAGTGCATCAATATATCCTGGTGTTTTAATATTGATGATGCTCGGTTTGCTGATTTTATTTTCAAAATTCGTTTTTCCTGCGTTTATGGGTGTGTTTGCTTTTAATGGCGCTTCTTTGCCGCCTTTGGCGTCTTTGCTTGTCGGGATTTGTTCTTTTGCAGGAAATTTTTGGTGGCTCCTTATAATATGTTTAGGTGCTATATGCGCTGCATTGTGTTCGTTATTCAAAAAGCCTCAGTTTAAAAGCAAGTGGGATGCTTTCATTCTTGAAATTCCTGTAGTATCGGATTTTATAAAATATATAAATCTTTCAAACTTTATGACCGTATTGCATATTTCATACGATGCAGGATTACCTATAATGTCAGGATTGGAGCTTTCAAACAAAACAGTCGGAAACTACACTATAAAGAAGAAGATTTTTGATGCGGTCAATCTTGTGAGAAGCGGAAAAACATTATCGGAATCTTTTCAAAGAACAGGTGCAATACCCGGAGCATTAATGACAATGATTGCAACAGGTGAAAAATCAGGAACTCTCGGCAAAATGTTTCATGACGCTGCTGATGTTATTGATAAAAAGGTTGATATGGCACTTGATGCAATGACAAAACTGTTTGAACCCGCATTAATAGTAATAATGGGCGGAGTAGTTCTTTTTATTGCCGCGGCTTTTTATCAAATGTATTTTGGTATGCTTAATACGCTTTTTTAGTTTTTACCGAACCATTTCATTAATTTATCAATGAAGCCTTCTTCTTCATGCATTTCGATATTATTCAATCTTTCCAGTTTATGCTGAATTTTTGCATAATCGGGATTTCCCTTGCCTATTTCCAGATATTTTTCATAACATTCAACAGCTGCAGGCTTGTTACGTAGTTTTTCGTATGCTTCTCCAAGTCGTCTTACCGTAATTGCATTTCGTTTATCAAGATGATAAAGCTTAAGCAGGTAATCTGCCTGAGATTTGTAATCTCCTATGCTTTCTCTGAATTCCGCTAATTTTTCAAGGGATTTTTTATCTTTTTCGTCAAGTTGTGAAATTTTTTCGTAAAATTCCATTGCATGGTTTCTGTCGCCGGATTCTTCAAGAAGCATTGCAAGTGTATTCATTAGATTAATATCATCGTTTTTAACCTGAAATGCATTTAAAAATTCATTAATGGCAATATCTTTATTTCCTCTTACCAGATTGTATTTACCCCAGTTCAAGTATGCATTGTAATCATCATTTTGTTCTTCATAAATAAGTGCTTTCATCTGGTATGTAAGAGGAGAATTCTTTTCAAAATTGTCAAATTCATCAACACACTCAAGTGCCTTGTCAAATTCTTTATTCATATAATAATATTGTGCTTTCAATGAATAAAATTGCGGGATATGGTTATACTGTCCTTCCATTTTTTGCAGTTTATCAAATGCTTCAGACTTTTTATCCATATCCAGAAGGCATTTTACTTTTGTCAGTTCATCCGAAGTTACTTCAAATGCTTTTTCCGGCTTTCCGTTTTTAAGGTATAAATCAGCAAGCAATTCTTTAATATTTACAGTTTCAAAACCAGCTTTGATTGCTCTTTCAAGCACCTCAACCGCGCTTGATACGGCATCTTCTTTAACATAAAGATTTGCAAGCCGTATATATACTTCTTCGTGAGTGTCATCATGATCAATAACTTTTAAGTATTCATCAATCGCTTTTAAATTATTTCCTTCCTGTTCATAAAGGGTTCCCAAAACAAATCTTGCAGAAAGCATGTCTTTATCTTCCTGCGCGCAGTTTACAGCTTTTTTGTAATCATTTATTGCATGTTCAAGTTTGTGTTCAACCGAGTGCATGTTTCCTCTGTAAATATAATATTTATATTTGTCGGTTGATACATAAATATCCATTAACTGTTCGTAAGCCAGAACATTTGTGGCATCAGCTTCAAGAATTTTTGAGTAATATTCTGCGGCTTCTTCTTTATTATCCAGAAGCATTGAAATGTGCCCGAGCCTTTCAAGCAGACTTAAATCTCTTGGATTTCTTTCATAAAGTTTTTTGTATTCTTCAAAAGCTTGTGTGTATTGCTCGTTTTCTTCAAATTGTTCTGCTGTCTGTAAACTCATTTATGGCTCCTTTATTAATTACTCTTAGTTTAATTATATATGAAACATAAATAGAATAATAACCATGAAGCTAGAAATTGGGATATATTGAACTAATGTATAAAATATGTTAAACTGAATTTGAAAGTATGAGAAAGGAGCAGATATGAAAACAATTGAAGCAAAACAGATGTCATTTCATCAAAAGTTTTATAAAGCTTGTGTTGAAGTGTCTACCTGCACAGCATTCGGGGGGGGGGCAATTCTGTAGCTCTTAAACCTGCGTTTACATTAGCAGAGGTTTTAATTACTCTTGGAATTATTGGAATTATTGCGGCTTTAACGTTACCTGCGGTTATAAATAATACCCAAAAGAAAGAGCGCAGAGAGGCTTTAAAAAAGGCATATTCCGTATTACAGCAAGCATTGCTGATGTACCAAAAAGATACAGGTGAAGATATAACACTTACTACTTTCAATACAGAAACTGAAGCCTTAAAAAAAGCTATTTTGCCGTATTTTAACGGTGCAGTTGATTGCGGCAAAGGCACAGAAAATACTGCGTGTCTATATAACAGAAGCGAAACTAATAAATATAAAAATTATAATAACACTAACGAAGCCCAGAAAGCATATCTTGATGACGGGCAATACGTTGCTATAGACGGAATGATGTACTTTTTTGAAAATGAAGCCAGCTCTTCTGAGGGAGCTACCGGGCGCATATTTATATTTGTTGACGTTAACGGCTTTAACCGAAATCCTAATCAATTAGGCAGAGATCTGTTTGCCTTTGAGTTAGTTGAAAAAGGAAAGATTTTGCCTGTCGGAGCCGATGAAACTCATTATGACGAAAATATATATTGTTCTAAAACATCAACAAATTCTGCGAACGGTATTGCTTGCACAAACAGAGCGTTATATGACAACAACTTTTGGAAAGATTAATTATATTGATTTTGGGCTTTTTGAATTCCGTTTTTAAGATAAAATTCAATAGCTTCTTCAGAACGAATAAGAACTTTTTTCAATTCATCAAGCTGATCTTTCGGAAAGTTTTGCAAAACATAATTTTCTGAAGGAATATTCGGCTGAGGTCCTATTCCTATTTTAAGTCTGTCAAAATCCTTTGTCCCTAGATGTTTTATAATGGATTTAATCCCGTTATGTCCGCCGTCAGAGCCGTTAGCCCTAAATCTTATCCTTCCCAAATCCAGAGCAATATCATCATAAACGATTAAAATATCTTTAATATCTATTTTGTAGTAATCCATTACGGCACGAACTGCCTCACCTGATAAATTCATAAAGGTAGTCGGTTTTATAAGGATATTTTCTCCCATTCTGGCAATGTAACATTTAAGCTTTTTTTCTTCCTTAAATGATATATTATTGTCGATTGCCCATTTATCAAGAACCATAAATCCCGCATTATGTCTTGTAAAACAGTATTTCTCCCCTATATTTCCCAGTCCTGTTATTAATTTCATTTTTTATAACCCTTTTTATTTATTATTTTAACGTAAATAAATATTACCACACCTGTTTACCATATTTACTCTTAACAAAAAGATAAAAAAACTTTATTTTGATAATGCTAAAAGATGAGGATATGACCATGAAAAATAAACCTATAATTCAAGAAAAAAGTTCTGAAAAAGTTGCAAAGTTTTTGGAAAAAAATTCTTTGCACAAAAAAGATTTTGCTGAAATGATCGGGGTAACACTTTCATATGTATACAATCTGATAGATAATTCTATCCCTTTTTCAACCCGCGGAACAACTTTAGAGCGCATTGCTACTGTCATGGAAATTGAACCTGAAGAATTTGAAGAATATAAAATTCCTCAAGAACCTGTTTTAGTAGACGATTCCGTAGAGTTTTTTAAAGATGTAATGAAAGAAAAAGGCATGACAACAATTAATTTTTTAAAAGCCTTCCCAAGAAAAAAGCGTCTTGATATCGTTGATATGCTCAGAGGAACCCTTCCTATTCCAATTGATTTTAAAGAACTTACCATGATCGCACAGGTGCTTGATTTAAGCAAAGATGATATATACTCGATGTGGGAAAAGCGAATGAAGCAGGTATTGGAGTCCAATGGCATGAATATCTATTCAAATGCAGCCTTGGTTAATTCAATGTTTGATTGTGCGAAAAAGTATATTCACCTTAAATAAGCCTAAAAATTGCGATCTTTAACAAGGTCGTAATTTTTTTTTGATAAACCTGTTGACATTAAAATTTGTTCTTGCTAATATAATTTTACTGACGAAATGAATAGCATTTAATAATTTGCGCTTGTAGCTCAGCAGGTAGAGCACTCCCCTTTTAAGGGATAGGTCGCGCGTTCGAATCGCGCCAAGCGCAATTTTTAAATATACAGAGGGTTTGAGCCCTCTTTTATTTTGCAAAAAATAATAAAAAAACAGGGGCTTTGTGTATTATTTGTGTCTTCCCCTGCAAACCTTGTATTTATAATGCTTTTAAGTTCTTAATAATTACTAAGCCGTTCTATAGCCTCACGTTTGCGCTCTTGCTTGATATGGTTATATACTTCAAGGGTAATATTAATATTTGAATGACGCATGATATCTTTAACAACGTCAAGCGGAACATCTAACTCAATTAAACGTGTGCAGGCTGTATGACGTAAACCATGAAATGTGAAATTTTTTAGACCGGCACGTTTGAATACTTTTTGAATGCTGTAGCGAATATTTACGTATGGTGCATTAGTTAATGGATTTACAAAAACATATTTTGAGGACTTTTGTAATTTAAGTTTTTTGAATTCAAGCAGTAACGGTGATGAAATTGGAATTTCTGATTTTTTACCGTTTTTTTGAGTAAGAATTGTAATTAACTTTTGTTCAAGGTCAACATTTTCCCACTCAAGCTGTAAGATTTCACTTTTACGCATTCCTGTATGCAAGGCACATAGGAAAATTGGCTTTAAAAACTCGCATTCTCCATAACAACACTTTAAAAGCGTTGCAACTTCTTGCTTGTCAAGAATTTTAATTTTTTTATTTTCCACTTTGAGTGGTTTTATATAACGTTTAACTGCTGGGTTATAATTAATCCAGCCATAATTTTCAGCCATTGTCATCATACGGCGCAGGACACCTATTTCACGATTAATTGTAGCCCCTTTCATACCTAGTTTTTTACGGTGTTGACGGTACTGTTCAATAATGAAAGGCGTAAATTCTTTCAGTTTTTTATCGCCAAAGAACTCTTTTAACTTTTTCAAAGCCGAAAGGTCATTGATGTACCCTTTACAGTTTGATTTAACGTATTGTTCAAATCTCTCGCCAAGTGTAAAGAATGTTTCCTGCTTTTTATATTCAACCAAATCATATCGGCCGCCGAGCAACTCTGCTTTTACTTTAGCTTCAGCCTGCTCCGCCATTTTCTTTGTAGTAGCTTCCGGCACAGCACGATGATAACGTTCCCCGCGAATTTGAAAATTAAAATACCATCTGTTATTTTGTTTGTAAACTGACATAACATTAGTTTCTAACAAAACGGTGTTTTAATGTCAATCAAAATTGGTTAAAAACTTTACCCTTGTTGCATTTGCGGTAAATTTAATAAAAGTAAAAAAATATAAATCTATATAAAAGAATATAAAATCCTGTTTACAAAAAGTAACAAATGCAAAAAAATTTATTTTTAGATTTTATAAATTGCACAAAAATTATTAATAAGGATAAAATAAGAGAAAATTATGGCAAAAACGAAAAAAACAGAGCAAAAAGAGTTAAAAAATTTATTGTCAGGAAAAAGAATAAGTGCATTAGATTATGAAACAAGTTTTTTTGCATTTATAATCTATAACTTGATTAACAGAAGTGAAGAAGATTTTATTTCACTCGATTTTTTTAAATTAAATTTGAGTTCGAACTGTAGGCATTTTGAGGATGAAAAATCTGAAAAATTTTGGTTAAATCTAGGTGTCAATTACAATCCCGAAAATGTATTTTCGAAATTAGAGCAATTATTAGAGTTAAAATATAATCTAAATACACAAACGAGCTATTTCACACAAGAGAACATGTACGGAGAGGAAATTGATTTAGATGACGAAGATACATCGCCGACTGCTACTGTAATAAGGATAGACATACCGACTGAAAACACAAAGTTTATTGAAAACTATGACGATTATATATCTGTTTATACAAAAAATGGATTGATAGATAAAGATTTAGTAAACTATAATTTACAAGAAGCAAAAATTAAACGATTTTTTGAACAAAAATTAGAAGAAAGCGGCAAAGAATATTTTTGGCTATCGTTTGACGAAATTAAGTCGTTTGATGAAAACAATAGGGTATCACTGATTGAAAATTTACAATACAAACTTTCCAAGGGGTGCCTTTCGCTTGAAAATATTTTTTACCTTAAATATCCAGAAATGTTTGTTTTAAACAGTTTCAGCAAATTTAAACTGCTTTTCAAGTATATAAATAAGGAAGTAAAAAGTTTTGAAAAAATTGATAGTATACAATTTGAATTTGACAATTATGAACAACTCAAAAATGTTATAATTAACGGAGAAATTTTAAAATTATCAGCCGGTAAGCTAAAGATTCTTAAATATTTATATAATGTTAACATTTTAAAAACAAAGGCCTATGATGAAATAGAGCCGGATTTATCATCATCACAAGTTAGTAAAATAAATAGTGCTTTTAAGGAATTTCAAAAACAACATGGAATTGTTGACGCAAAACACTTAATTAACCCCAAAAAAGATGAGGGAATATATACCATAAATGATGATTTCCTAGGGTTAATAAAGAAAATTTAAAATTATTTGTTAAGAAATATTAATTGCTGGCAATTGCTCAGCAATCTGGCAACACAAATTTTTTTGAAAGCTGATATAACAAAAATATCAGCTTCCATTTGCTACATAAGAAAGGAGGAAAAATGGTTGAAAATGAAATAAAAACGATGACAGTAAAGGAATTTGCAGACTTTGTAGGTGTAAAAACTAGTACCATTTACAAATGGAAATGCCTTGATAAGCTGCCCAAAGCTCTTTACAGAAAAGTCGGCAACAGGAAACTAATATTTATTAAAAATTTTGTAGATGAATGGATTAATAATGGAGCACAACTAAATAAAGCCCAAGAAAGGAAAAGTAAAAATGTGTAGAAAAAAAGTTTTATGTCAAGGAATTAGTATCAGTAATGTACCTGTCAAGTTTGTTGAAGATGGAAAATTTGCAATTACTGCTACAGTCTATACAGAATCAGATGAAGAATTATTCTTTTTAACACCGGAGAATGCAAAGCTGTTACATTCTAGGCTTGCACCTAAAGCACCTTGCTCACGTACCATATATTCATTTTATGAACCAAACGAAGTAGAACTGGAAATAATAGATATGAATGAAATATAAAAATGTAAAATTGAATAATATATGCATAACTGATAGCGCTTAGGCTAAAACTTTACATCAGTTACAAAGAAGAACCACAACTATTGTATTGGTAGTGGTTTAGTTAAACTGCCCAAAAACTGTAAAGTAAAAAAATTATAAAATTTATCAAACCTAGTACGGGGTAAGATACAGTATAAAATACGTACAAGAAAGGAAAATTGTTATGAAAATAACAGAAAGATTAGACTTATTCGATGAAAAATTTGTTCAACTGAACAAGCTTGTTGATGAAATCAACAAAATGGAATTAATGCCTACAATTAAGGCAAGGTGTTACATTGCACAAATTTTTGGCGAAGATGAAGAAAATATGTGCGTAACAGAACATCATACTGAAAAAACTGAAAGGAGAAAAGAAAATGAGTAAAAAGGAAAAAACAGCTCTAATCATTTTAGGAAATCAAAACACAAAAAAGGAGGTAACAATGACACAAGATGAAAACAAGAAAGATATTTACAGCATGAATACGGAAGCCAAAGAACGGACTAAAGCTAAAATTAAATTTTTAACGGATTTAAGAACCACAGTAACCAAAGAAGCCGTAACTATGATTGAAGATGATAGCTTCAATTGCAAAGAATTTGCTGTTTATAAGGCATTATATCAACATTATTACAGAAATATAGAAGCTTCAAATTGGTGTTCAGTTGAAAATTTAAGTAAACATTTATTCATGAATTTAGGTGAAGTACGTTACATTATCAAAAAACTTTTTGCAAAAGGATATTTTAAGTTGCCAGACTATAACATGTATGAAATATCGGATGACAACTACGTTATTGAATGTAACAAATGATAAAAAAGCGGGAAAAATGGTGCTATTACAGAAATATTTTTGTAATTTAAAAAGGCAAGAACTTACAACGGTTATTAACCTATATATAGGAATAATTAAAAAGTTACTTTAACCTTAGATTGGTACTTTTGCGTACCAATGCAAGACAGGGGCTAGGACTAACCCGCACAGCCGTTATTGCACCAAGGCTGATATAGTCTGTTATGCCCCTTACCTTGGAAAAAAGACGGATACGAAACCAAAAGGATTAAGAATGAAAAATTTGGCATATTTATTAGAAGAAATTACTAAAGGGTATAAAAACCTGACTGCTGACATTTCTACAAGTTATAAAAAAGTAAAAAAACAAAAAAATAATAAAGTCAGGATTATGTATATACCAGATGAAAAGATTAAAACAGTACAGAAGCATATTAACAAAATATTACAGATGAGATTGCCCAAACCAGTCTACCTTCATACAGGTTATAAAAAGTGTAAAATTCTGAACGTCGTAAAAGAACATAAAAACTCTCGTAATGCAGTTGTTTTGGACATGAAAAATTATTATGGAAGTGTTCCGGCAGAAAGAGTTTTTAATTTTTTAACCAAAACTTGTCAGCTAAATATTGATGTTGCGAAGTCAATATTTAAGTTTATTACATATAGAAATACAATACCGATTGGAATTCCGACAAGCAGTCTTGTAAGTTTTTGGGCTTGTAAAGACATATTTGATGAAATTTATGATTATTGTGTGAATTCTGGGTATAACATGACATTATATGCTGATGATATTATTATTTCAGGCGATATAAAAAATCCTAATAAATTAATTTCATTGGTACAAAAAACAATATCAAAGGCAGGGTTAAACTTAAACCACCGTAAGATTAGAATTTATGGCAAGAATAAGCGTATTATGAATGTTCATGTCAATTCTAAAGGCAGATTGAGTGTTGATTATAAACTACGGCGTTCAATTAGTAAATTAAAGGCTAAACAAAAATTATCAGAACAAGAAAAATTAGTTTTGCAAGGGAAATTAAACTACGTCCGACAGGTTATGAATACATAATTTGTTTATCTTACATTATGAGAGAGCATTAAACGGCATTAAAATGCCGTTTTTCTTGTACTTTGGGGGCTACAAAGAAAATACAGTTATGACACAGATAAATAAAGGCAAACATTCTATAAGTAAAAATCGGCTAAAAATTTAATTTTTTCTAGTAGCAACGTCAGTAATAACAAGGTTATGCAACATTATTCAAAAATTTATACAAATTAACAGTAGAAGTCTTGAATTGTTTAGCGATAACCGTTTTCGGCACACCACAGTCAAGTAATTTTATAATAGTGTCTTTATGCTCATCAAGTTTAGATTTACCTTTGCCCTGCGGACGACCGAGTTTTAAGCCGTTTAATTGTTTTGCGTGTAATGCCTCTTTTGTTCTAAGGCTGATTAATTCTCTTTCGATTTGAGCAACAAGAGCAAAAACTGTAGATGTAACAATTGCAGTTATAGTTTTATCGGTTGTACAAAAATTTTCTTTCAAAGAGTATAGCGTAAAACCTTTCTGTTGCGACATATCAATAATTTCAAATATTTGAGAAACAGAACGTGCAAGCCTTGAAAGTTCAGGAACAATTAACACATCACCCTGCTTAATATTTTCAAGCAGTTTACCTATAAGCCTTTGTTTGTAATGTTTTTTGCTTGTTATGTGTTCTTCAATAAATTCAACATTGCCGAGTTTATGAGAATTTGCAAACTTAAGTATTTCAAGTTTGTTCTTTTCGGTATCTTGCAGTACTGTACTTACTCTTAGATATGCAAAAACTGTCATAAAATGCCTCCTGTAAACTAAAAACGCATAATTCCTACTTTTATTTTACACATCTATTAACCAAAACACGACCCTTTTAGGTTTATAGATTTACCAACGGTTAACGGTCGTTTTTGGTTTATACTAATAAATATTAATAGCAACTAAAAAATAGTTGCTATTTTGTAATTTATGATGTATAATGTAAATATGACAAAGGCAGAAAAACTATTAAAAAAATTTTTAAGTAAACCAAAAGATTTGACCTATGACGAACTTGTTCAAATTTTAAAATATTTTGGATATTCAGAATTAACAACCGGCAAAACAACAGGATCTGCAAAAAAGTTTAAAAATGAGAATAATGACTTAATAAATTTTCATAAGCCACATCCTGGTAATATTATAAAAAGTTATGTAATCAATCAGATAATAGAAAAACTTGAAAGGAATGGGTTAATATAATGTTTGATATGAAAAAAGACAATTTTTTAAAATATAAAAATTATATAGGTTCTGTTGAATATGATTTAACCGATAAATGCCTGTATGGAAAAATATTATTTATAGATGATTTAGTAACTTATGAGGGTGAAACTATTGAAGAATTAGAAAATGCTTTTCATGAAATGGTTGATGATTATTTAGAAACTTGTAAAGAATTAGGTAAAAAACCTCAAAAAGCTTATAGTGGTAGTTTTAATGTAAGAACAGGACCACAAATTCACCAAGCTTTAGCTGAAATCGCAGAACTTGAAAATATAAGTTTGAATAAACTTATAGTAAATATAGTAATACCGTTTATTAATACATATAGTATACCTATGACATGCTCTGAAAAATTTCAAACAGAGTACCAAAACAAAATAAAAATAAATCTTTAAAACACTTAAATAAAAGATTATCTAATGCTTAATTAAGTAAGGATACTTGTTATATGCCAAAGTGTTTTTATTGTGGTGTAGAATTAGATAAAACAAATAGAAGTTTAGAGCATATAATTCCTAATGGTATTGCAGGCAAATTGTCTTCTTACAATTTGTTGTGTGCAAAGCATAATAATAAATTTTCAAAAATCGATAATGATTTATGTTTAAACCTAACATTATTTACAAATACTTTAAATCCTAAGCGCGAAAGAGAAAATAATCCTAAATATAAAATGAAACTGAGTAATGGGCTTGTTATAAACAGATTGGCAACTGGAGAATATTATGCTGATGATATAATTTCTGTAATACCAACAAAATATGGGGCATTTATTAAATTTAAGACTTGCTTTAGTGGTGATGATAAATTTAAACAGGTAAAAAAAGATAAGTATTTAAATATCTGTAAAAATATATTATTAAAACAAAATGCTCCAAATGAAATATTAAACAAAAAACTTGAGGAGTATAGCAATATTTTTGAGAGTTCAATCCAAAATGAACTTAATCCTGAAATAAATTTTAATGTAGCATTTAATGCAAAGAATAACTTATTTCCAGCGACATTAAAAATAGCGATAGAATTTTATTTATATAATAATTTACCTCCTAAGCACATTAACAACGCTATAGAAATATTAAAATCTTTTGATGAAAAAGCCATTTTGAATATATGTGCTTATTGTTATCCAGAAAATTTTTATAAAACTGATAGTGTTTATCATACGATATATTTAAAGTCAGATAGCAATAAAAGAGTATTATATTGTTGTATGTCCTTTTATGGAGTTCTTAACACAATAGTTTTATTAAATGATAATTATGCTGGTGAGGATATAGAATATTCATATTGCTATGATTTAAGGAATGATACGGAAATAGAATTTCACAACAAACTGGAATTTGACTTAAAAATGATAGAACGTTTTTTAGATAGAAATTATAGCTTTAATCAGAAAATAGTTGAATGTTGTAATGTTTTTATGCAATTTTTAGTAAAACGTGAATATAAGTTTGATTATTTATATAACCAAATTACTAGTGTATATAATAGAATTCTTTTAGGTAAATTTATTAGTTGTGAAGAAAATTATGCAGATACTTTTTATTTGCAAATTACAAATATGATTAAATCTGATAATGAATTAAAATATATACAAAATAGGTTTATTAAGCAAATATCGGATGCTTGTTTAGAACTTTATACATATGAGCAATATCTGAAAGATTATAAATTAGATAGAATCGGACATATTTTTTCTAAGATTCTTGCCATTTCAATAGCTGAAGATCCACATATTCTGACAAATATTGATTTACTAGCCGATAAATGTTGTACTACCCTTAATAAGGTTAATACTAATGATTTATATATAAATGAATATTTAGCGGCAAATAAAGAAATAATTTGTAATAATTTAAGAGAATTTATAAGAAGTAATAATTCGTTTCTGCAAAAAATTAACTACTACAAACAACTCTTTTTATTAAAATAAAAAGGGATTTATTATGCCAAATACAGAATTAGAATCAATCGATCGCCAGATATTGAGTGAAAACGACAGACACAGAAATCGTGTTGAACAGTTACGCAGACAAAAACAAAGGATTAAAGACATACAGGCTAAAAAACGAGAGCAAGAAAAGTTACGAAAAACCTACAAAGAATGTATCAATGAACTTTTAGCCATACTTGTAAGCTGATACATTCTGCCTTTTTTATTAAATAGACACGAAAAGAAAGTGTCTGTTGTAAGAAAGGCAGGTTAATTAATGAAACAGACTGTAGAACCGATACGCAGTAAACAGCAAATAAAACAGGTTGAAGAATATCTTGCGAAGAAAAGTAAGCGGAACAGATTACTTTTTGTACTTGGAACAAACAGCGGATTACGAGTTTCGGACATTTTAAACTTAAACATTTCAGATGTACGTAACAAAACTCACATTGAAATAAAAGAACAAAAAACAGGCAAATTCAAAAAATTTCCGATAAACAATAAACTTAAGACTTTAATAAAAGAGTTTATACAGGACAAAGACAACACAGAACCGTTATTTTTAAGCCAAAAACAAAAAAGGCTTGACCGTTCGCAGGCATATAGAATGCTTAATGAGGCTTGCAAGGCAGTAGGAATTACTGTCAACATTGGCACGCACAGCATGAGAAAGAGTTTTGGCTATCACCATTACAAGCAATTCAAAGATGTTGCAATGTTGCAGATGATATTTAACCACTCAAACCCGAAAATTACGTTGCGTTATATTGGCATTGAGCAAGACGAAATTGACAACAGCTACAGGCAATTTGAGCTATAAATACACTAAAAAATAAATCCAACAAAATAAATATTCTGATGTAATTTTTATATTATTTACTACTTATAGCATATTTTTACGGCTAGGGCAATAAAAATCTTTAATACTTTTGTTGTATTTTTTGAGAAATGTAAATAATAGTTTGCACGTTAAATTCTTGTATAACGTGCCCTTTCACAATAATACACCGTTTTATTTATTTTGATGTGTTTTGAAAGGATTAGTGAAGAGATGAGAAGTGGTAAAAGATTTTTAACTGGATTCATGATTGCGGTGGTACTGTCGTCTGTTAATATTGTTTCAGCGGAAGAGAGGGCTACTGTTAATGAAAATGAAACTCTTAACATACATGAATTGTTATTTGAGAATCTAAACTATGATGGCAACGGAGGCGTATTAGAAAATAAAGGTACAATTTCAGTTGAAGAAAGTAACTTTTATAATAACTCTGCTAAAGATGGAGGTGCCATATGGAATGACGGGATTGTTACGAAATTCGAAGGCAATACCTTCAACAAGAACACTGCTAGTCAGTTACACGTAGAAAATATTGAAAATTCAAATACTACAATTACTCGATATAGCGGAGCTGGCGGGGCTGTTTATACAAATAAAGATTTAACTATTGAAAACAGTGAATTTACAGAAAATTATGCTGCAAGCGGTGGCGGAGCAATATATAATATTGAAAATTCAAACTTAACAGTAAAAAATTCTAAATTTATCAATAATACTGCAAAATCAGTTATTGAAACCACAACACAAACAACAGACCGTAACGGTCAACCTGTAACTAACACAAGAACGGAAATTCAGGGTTACGGTGGTGCGATTGGCACAAGTGTAAATAATTTAAATATTGAAAACAGTCAATTTGACGGTAATTTAGCAGGAAGTACCGGTGGAGCTATACATAGCACAGGGCGGAATGTGAATATAAAAAATAGCAACTTCAACGGTAATAGTGCAGAAGATAAATATATCGGCGGTGGTGCCATTTATTCAATAAATAATGGTACTGTAAATATTGAAAATTCTACATTTACTTCAAATGAAGCAAATGCAAATGGTGGTGCTTTATATGTCGAAAATGGCACTACGCAAATTACAGATACAAATTTCATAAATAACAAAGCAGGAAAAAAGGGCGGTGCTATTGCTGTTGGTAATGTATATGCAGCAGAGAATGAACATTCTCCAACAACAACCCTGAATATTACCGCAAAAGATGAAGATGTTATTTTTAAGGCTAATGAAGCAGCAGTAGGGAAAGATATAAATTTAACAAAAAGTATTTTAAATTTGAATGCAAATGAAGGCAAAAATATTATTTTTAACGGAGGCATTTCAGGTAAGGCATCTGTTATTAATATTAACGATAATGCGGTTAATCCGGCTATAGTTTCAACCGGAACTATCAATATAAACAACTTTGTAACACCCGAAGGAAACTACAATCTTGCAGTAAATTTGAAAGCGGGCACATTAGCCTTAACGCAAGACAATTACCTTGACGGAACAGACTTGACCCTGGAAGAAGGTTCTTTGCTTGATTTAGCAAACAATAATATTGGCGAAATGAACTTAAACAGTTTAACTTCCAACAACGCAAACCTTAAAATAGACATGAACCTTGCAAGTTCAGATCAGGTTTTCGATACAATCAAAGCAAATACAGCTTCTGGGGTTTTAAATCTCCAAAACGTAAATATTATGTCTGACTTTACAGACACAGCCAAAAACGAATACAAAGCCTCAATTACCCCTGACGGTATGGAATTGAAAACTCCTGAAAATGGAATTAACGTTCTGACAAACGATTACGTTTACACTGTAACCGCAAAAGATAACAATCTCACCGTAAAACGTCATGCGGATGAAAACGGCGAAGCACTGAAAACTGACGGTTTTACAGTTGCCGTAAACCAGACAGATAAAGTCGGCGGTGTGGATGTAGCATTGTCAGATGACAGAATTTATTCGGCTAACAACGATATTAAAATAACTGCGACAAATTCAGAAACCGGCTGGACAGGCGAGCTTGGCGGAAAATCTTTAACCGTAAACGGTAACGGTTATACTCTTGACGGTGAAGATAATGTCGGATTTGCAGTAAATAACGGCCAAACACTAACTTTTAATGATACAAATATTAAGGGCTTTGCACCTGTTCCCGAAAGAAAAGCCGCTCTAACAATCAATGACGGCGGAGCTGTAAACATTAACGCCTCAAACAACGACATTTCATTAGGAAATAACGCAGATACAGACGTAATCTACCTTGACGGAACATCTTCAAAAGCATTGCTAACAACAGAAAATAACAAATCAATTACGGTTAATGACAAAATAAGTTCCGCCAATTCTTCAAACGAACTTAATCTAAACGGCAACGGCAAAATATCCTTTGAAGGCATTGCCCAAAAGCTCACTCTCAATAACAATAACTCAAACACAGTCCATAATACCTGCGTTGACGGCGTAAATTACAATCTCAACAGCGGAATGGTAACTTTTACAAAAGATGAATACTTAAACGGTCAAGGAAACAAAAATACTCTGAACTTTAACGGCGGAACACTAAACCTTGTAAACAATTCAGTAGGCACAATCGACCTTGCGGCAATAAATATTAATTCAAATTCAAACATTATGCTTGACGCAGATTTGGCACAAGAAACAATGGATAAAATTACTGCCGGCAGTGCAACCGCAAACAAAGACGCAATCCTGAACGTCAGTGAAATAAACCTTTTGAGCGACGCAACAAAAGACAAAGTAGAAATTAACGCAGTTGACCCTGCAATTATACTTAATGAAAACGATACCCTTGCAAGCCATATAGCAACAAGTGTAACCGAAGTTGCCTACTCCCCAATCTACAAATACGGCGTAGGCTACGACCCAACAACAGGTAATTTTTCTTTCACACGAGGCACAAGTCAAAACTACAACAACGTTAACCCGTCTGTAATGGTTGGTCCAGTAGCAGCTCAGCTTGGCGGTTACATGGGAATGCTCGACACTTACAACAACGCATTCAACAATATGGATATGCGAATGCTTAACCCTGCAAGCGTCAGACTTGCACAAAAACAAGCAAACAGATATGCAATAACGGAAGAAGCGGATGGCGTGACTTACAAAGTAAACGAAACAAACTCAGGCGGAACCTGGGTAAGACCATTTGCAGCTTATGACAGCGTAGGACTTAGCAACGGACCAAAAGTAAGCAATATGTCTTACGGAACCTTTATCGGCGGCGATAGTGCAATTCACCAGTTCAAAAACGGCGGAGAAGGTGTCCTAAGCGCACACGTATCATATCTTGGAAGCCACCAGTCATTCAACGGTAACAGCATTTACCAGAATGGCGGCAACTTAGGCTTAACAGGAACTTACTATAAAGGCAACTTCTTCAGCGGTTTAACAGTAAACGCAGGTGCAAGCGTAGCCGATGCAAGTACACGTTATGGAAATGAAGATTTCCCTATGTTTATGGCAGGTGTCGCAAACAAAACAGGCTACAATTTTGAATTTAAAGACGGCAAATTCATAATCCAACCGAGTTTACTCTTAAGCTACACCATCGTAAACACATTTGATTACACAAACGCAGCAGGTGTAAGCATAAACGGCGACCCGCTGCACGCATTTCAAATTTCGCCGAACGTAAGATTTGCTCTGAACACAAAAAACAACTGGCAGCCATATTTTACAGTCGGAATGAACTGGAATATTATGAACGATTCACAGTTTACAGCAAACATGGCAACTCTGCCTGACTTAAGCATGAAACCGTATGTTCAGTACGGTTTGGGTATTCAAAAAACGATTAACGATAACTTTACAGCTTACGGTCAGGTTCTATTACGCCACGGCGGAAGATACGGTATTGCCGCAAACGCAGGACTAAGGTATATCTTCGGGCATGAGAGTAAACAAGCTCTGTAAAAAATAAAACAATGGAAACCTAAATGTTTGATAAATTTAAAATTATTGAATATTTAATGATTTTGATATAAACTTTAAATACAACACATAGTTGTGAATTATGAAAAGGAGAAATTTATGAGAAAATGTTTATTATGCGGGCTTTGTTTAACAGTAATGACACTTACAAATAGTGTTCAGGCATTCGAAGTATCAAAACCCTCTTTGAATACACTTAAACAAGTTGCACAACCTCAAGCAACTCAAGCCCAAACTGATACTACATTTAACCCAAGCGGTACAATCGGACACATAAATAGTCAATTATATGCTATTGATTCAGAAGTCCAGGCTGCTTATGATTCTTTGTTTTCAGCATTGCTTTCAAAAGAAGATTATAATAAATATAAGGCAGAACTTCAAACAATACAGGATAATAAAAGTTTAAGTGAATCTGAAAAAAGAGCGAAATTAGCAGAAGTTGCAACAGATACAAGTGCAATTCTTGCGAATGAAGAAAAACAATCAGAAATTTCAGAAAATTTAAAGACTCTTTCTGATGCAAAAAAGACAGAATATGCAAATGCTCTTGTTAGCTTGACAAATGCAGGTTTTCAATATGCTGGCTTAGCACAAGATTGTAAATCTTTAAGTATGAGAATTGCAAGTAATCCTGTTCAAGCGGCCGGTCTAGCATTAGAACTTGGACAAGTAAAAGATACTGCGGCTTTATTGAAATCAAATTTAAAATCAATAAAAAATGTAACTACTCAAGTTGTAGCTATTAATAAAGCAAATGGTATAGAGGTTAAATTGCCGGAAAATAAAGCTGGTAAAGCTAAAAAAATTGAGTTTTAGTAATAATATTCAATTAAAAGGACAAGACAAAAACTTGTCCTTTTTTGTAATTTTTTATTAATCAAAAGGAGTGTTTATGAAAAAGATTTTAATAGCATTAGCTATTTTTATGACAGGCTTTTTTACCTGTATTTCTAATGCTGTAGAAATAAAAATTGAAGGTAGAGGTTCTGCTCCATTAACCGGGTATGATATTAAAGAGGTTAGAAAACAGCAAGATACGAAAATGAATAAAAAATCAAAAAATTCAGATTTTGAAGTTGTGCAAACCCAGCAAATAAAAGAAGCCTCAAGACAAGCTGAAACTCGTAAAAAGCAAGATGAAAGATTAAGTAATGCCGTTAGAAGAGCTGTAGTTGTTGAAGCCCAAGATAATGCATTAAAAGCTGGTATTAATATTTTAATTGACAGAACTCTTGGTGCAAATGCATCTAAAAAAGCTGAAGTACAAGAAAAATTTGATGAAATTGTGTCACAATCCAGCACATATATTTTAGACCAAAGTTTTAGCGGAGAAATAGAAGATAATAATTATGTTGCAAAAGCATATTTAACAATAGATGAAACAGAATTTAGAGCATTACTTTCTGATTTGGGAGTTGCTTTAAACACGCAAAATGTAAGAGCTCATTCTATCATGATAGTTTTAGATGAGTTTTTCGCCCGTCCTTCTGATTTAACTAAAAATGTTTTAACCAAAGAAGTAACAACATACAAATATGATTACGATGAAAAACTAAAAGATACAGAAAAAGCTTCGGCTAGCAGTTATGCTAATGCAAAAGGTAGTGGAGCAAGCTCAAATACATATAATGTTAATTTAAAAAGTAAAGGAAATTATAATGCAGGAATATCAGCCGGCTATGGAAATGCTTATGGTGCCGGCGGCTATTCTGGTTCTGCAAGCGGAAGTCATAATAACAGTTATAAAGCAAGCGGCTCAAACTCAAATAAATATAACTATGCAGCGTCATCAGGAGCTAAAGCTTCTTATGGTCATTTTGTAGATTACGGCAAAAAAGAAAATGAATTTTTCCAAAATATTAAAGAATATGATGTATTATCACCAAAAGCAGAAAATTTAAACTTTACACAACCGGCATTACAAGATGCTTTTGTTATGTATGATATAAGAGCGTTAGACAATGATATATTTAAAAGCAAATATTTTAAAGGGAAGCCAATAACATCTGATAAATTAGCTAATTCAGCAGAGCTTGCTAACTATGTTGAAGCGGCAAGAAAAGATGCTAAAGCAGATTTTTTTGCTATCGGGGTTTCGTACATTACAGATAACGGAAAGAATGAAAATACCGGCAAAAATACTTGTGATGGAAATGTTTTTGTAAAAGTTTATTCAACAGTTGACGGAGAGTTGATTGCTGCAGGAACATTTACCGAAACAGCCGCAGGAAACTCCGCAGATCAGGCACGAAGTGCTGTAGCTAAGAAAATTGGGAATGAATTAGGGGAAGTTTTGTCTAAAAAAATTCAAGATTATTGGAAAAGGCGTATGATGTATGGTTCTGAGTATGTCGTTCTAATAAAAGGTAATTTTATGCCTGTAGAAAGAATTGCTCTTAATAAAGCAATACAGAATGTAGATGGTATAAAAAATATTAATTTGAGAACTTCTGATTCTACCCAGGCAGAATTTACCGTAAATTATTCAGGCCAGGAAAATGTTGCAGATGCGATTTTTATGAAACTGTATGAATCAAATCTTTCTAATAAATTCCAGAATTATGACTATAAAATTACTGGTAATCAAATAATATTCTCTCCAATTACTAAAAAGGAAGTACCAAATTTATGAAAAAAATTATAATTTCAGCAATAGCTGTATTTTTTACAGCTATTGCTGCTCAATCAAGTGAATTAAATGTATATCCGATTCCGGCAGTTTTTACAAGTAAAAATATTAACAATCCTGCTTTTCAAAATATTTTATCAGCAAATCGAGAAAATTTTGTAAATTATTATTTGAAAAGTTTTGATAATTATTTTCCGAATGTAAATCAGGAATTATCAGATAAAACTAAGTATAAAACATTTGCAGCCTATGTTCATATTCCAAGAGTATCTCAGTATCCTGTAAAGAAATCCGATAACCTCTTGGATATTTATTTACCTCTTACGATGAGTATAAATTTTGTTAATATGGCAACAGGTGAAAGTTTATATTCTTATCCAGTAACAAATTACTTTAAATATGAAACGACTATTGATTCTGGTGTTGAAAATAGAGAGGCAAAAATTAACGATTTATATAAACAAAACTACGAACAAACTGTAGAAGAAGTTATCAAACAAGCTAGCACAGACTTTAAACCGTTTGATATTACAGCACAAATTACAGATACATATAGACATCTTTACGTTCTGAATAAAGGGATGGAAAGTGGTATTACTAAAGGTGATTTATTAACCGATGAAAATATTAATCAAATTTCTGTAATTTATTCTGACTTGAATTATTCAGTCGCAGAAAAAATATTAGGCAAACCAACAGTCAGCAGTAATTTTAGTAAATTTGCAAATAATAACATTACTCAACTAAAAAAGCCTAAAATTCTTTTCATAAACGATTTTGATAATGAAAAATTATATAACTTATTTTCAACAGCCTTGGGCAGTAGTGCTGAATTTTCTTTAATGACAACTGATAAAACATTTTACGATATGCAAACTGCATTAGTGTCATTAAATATGGATTTTAAAAGTGCAAATGTTTATAACCGTACAATGCCGGATTATTTTCTAAAGTTGTATTTTTCAACACCAATTTATACCCAATATAAGTCGAATAAAGACTACTATAACATTGATAAATATGCAATGCTTGCTTGCGGAATAATTTTTGATAAAGCAGGTCGTGTTGTATACTCACAATGTGTAAATGATGAAATTATAAACAAAGTTATTAGTAATGTAAGATTTAATGATGAAGCCAATTTTGAAATACTTGCAAAAAATCTTTTTAGTAAATTAGCATCATCAATGCAGCAAGATATTCAATTTAAAAACGTGAAGTTTAAAATATTAAAAACGGATAACCTATACTTAACATTAGAAGACCCTAATGGATTTCTTAAGGTCGGTAATATTTTAACTGTATTTAAAAAAATCAGTACGGAAAAATCAGGACAAGAAATTCTTGTTCCAACCTGGGATTACAGAGTGATTTCTACTGATACAGGTTCTGTAGAATGCAAAATGAGTAAACCTTATATTGATGGTATTGATTATCCTTCCAAACGTGATATTGTTCAGATGACAGCAATGACAAGAAGTGCAAATAAAGCAAATATGTTTAACTATCAACCTGAAAACATTGAAATTGAAGGTAATGAAATTTCATTACCTTCATTTGAAAAATTTGCATTTGCGGCATTAAGTTCGAGTGTTAAAGCTCCGATAGCAATGAATTCAGAAGATTTTTCAGAACAAATTAATGAGCTAAATTCTCTTGGCTTTAAAAATAAAATCATTGTTTCTGAAAATAACAGTAATCTAAATATTAAAGCAGTTTATAAAATAAATTTAAAATCAGAAGAAGCAAAAGAGACAGTATTAAAACAAACTTATGACATAATTGTTGGAATTGTTAGCCAAAAGGGTGATGATATCATAAAAAAAGATGGTTTGATACAATCAGTAACGATAGTTGTACCAAAAGAAAATAACAAAAATATTATTGAATATGAACTTTTAAAATACATTTACCCATTGATACAGCAAGTTGGGAGTAAGTTTTAATTTAAATATTATTTTAATAATTTAAACCTTGAAAAATACTATAAACATTGTGATATACCATTGACAATCTTAGAGGATTAGATATGATAATTATAGGTGTTTTATGACTATAAAAACAGACAACATTATAGATAACAACTCAATAAAATACTCAAACGGGCTTCAATCAATGGAAGCTTTGATTGGTAGCATGGTCTCCTCAATTAACGAACCGGTAAAGCATAAATGCAAAAAAGTTCGCCGATATATGCAGGCTTTTTTGCTCGATTTAATCCGCTCAATTTCAAATTTTGAATTTTTTGTTCAGCCCTTGACTGATTTTGAAACAAAATTACGGCTTTGGGAATTTATAAAACTTCAAATTCCGATTTTATCAGAAATAAATATACAAAACTTAGTGCTCTTACATCAGATTTATACTGACGATACAACTCCTGATTTACTTGCATAATTGCAGTTTTTATTGCACGTTTTTTTTGCCTTTATCAGCACAATTTGTGCTGTGAAGGTTTGATTATACTCTGTAAATAGGAGATATAAAATGTTAAAAAATAACAATATAATTTTATCGTCTGAAGACATTTCACAGGCATTACGCCATTTAGAGAAAACATTTCTTCAAGGCAAGAATTCTCAGGACAACTTGCAACTGGTTGACATCAACTTAATCGCGTTAAAATTAAAAAGTTTGCGGAAACATTCAAAAAAGCAGCTTCAAAAGTTAAAAAATGCGATTATAAAAGTTGGTTATGTGAATCCCATTCTGCTTGATGAAAAACACAATATAATAGCAGGAGAATTGCGGCTTTTGGCAGCAAAAGAGCTCGGATTTACTCAAATTCCGGCAATAATTCTTGAGAATTTGACACCTGAAGAAGCTGATGCAATCAGAATTCTGGATAACAGAATCGCAGAAGATGGCGAATGGAACTTTGGAAACCTTAAAGAAGAAATCGAAAAATTAATGAAGTTTGACATAACTTTTGAGGATTTGGGATTCGATACCGTTGATTACGATGAAATATTTCTAATCAATGATTCTGATGAAAACAAAATTCACAACTCTGACAAAGAAGACGAAAGTTGGCTTGATGCAAATATTCCGCCCAAAGTTAAATTTGGTGACCTCTGGCGGCTTGGGGATCATTTCGTTTACTGCGGCGATTCTTTACTTGTCAGGTCTTTTGAAATTCTTATGCAGGGCGAATTGGCACAAATAGTCATAACGGATCCTCCATACAACTGTAAGATTAACGGTCATGTTTGCGGCTTGGGTAAAACTAAACATGATGAGTTTGCAATGGCGTCAGGCGAAATGACAGATGCAGAATTTGCTGAGTTTATCTCAAAATTTATGCAGAACCTTATAAAATTTTCGATTGATGGCTCGCTACATTATCTGTTTATGGACTGGGCTGGATTGAATACCTTGCTGACACAGGGTAAAAGGCATTATACCGAACTCAAAAATATTGCAGTCTGGAACAAATTAATAGGCGGTATGGGGGCTATGTACAGAAGCCAACACGAAATGATACCGATATTCAAAAACGGAAAAGCTAAGCATCAGAACCATATTCAGCTTGGCAAAAACGGGAGATACAGGACTAACGTTTGGGATTATTCAGGGGTTCGTGCAACAAATCCATCATCTTTGGAGTTACTTAAGCTTCATCCTGTGGTTAAAGCGGTGCCGATGCTCCATGACATTTTGCTTGATTCCTCATCTAAAAACGATATAGTTCTTGACTGTTTCGGCGGTTCCGGCTCTACATTACTTGCCGCAGAACGTTGCAAACGTAGGGCAAGATTGATTGAAATCAGCCCAAGATACGTGGATGTGACGATTTACCGTTGGGAGAAGGAAACAGGTAAAACTGCTAAATTAATCAAAAATTATACGGAGGTTCAAGATGGAAATAGATAAGGATAGATTGCTAAAAGCCGCAGAAACAATACAGAATGATAACAAATGCCGTCGAGAAATTAAAGAGAAATTATATGAAGTCGGTTATAAAAAACCTCCTGTCAGCGGTCAGTTTAAAAAAGGTCAGAGCGGCAACCCTAAAGGTAGAAAGAAAAAGGTTATTCCTAAAACTATTATGGAAGCCCTGAGGCTTGCGTTTATAAAAGAAATTACGATTACAAATGAAAAAGGCAGTCGTGAAAAAATCTCGTTCATACAGGCTTTTGCTCAAAAAATCGTGCAAGATGCGATTAAACACGATGGTCCATCACGAAAAATGCTTCTGCAAAATCTGAATTTGCTTAATTTTGATTTCTGGCAAATGATTGAAGACAAAGCATTTCAAGATTTTGAGCCGGAAACCAGTAAGGACGATGAACAATATTTAAGGGAGACCTTGTATAAACTCATTGATTACTATCACTCAAATCAGACTGAAAATGAGTAAGTTTTAAAGGCAATCCCCTGTTTATCAAAACGGGGGATGCTTTTTAATTACAATTATATATGTTATAATTGCTTAAAATAAAGGATCATAGCATGGAAAATGAAATTATAATTTACCAGACTCAAGACGGGCAAACAAAAATTGATGTAAGAATAGAAAACGAAACAGTTTGGCTTACGCAAAATCAAATGGCAGAACTGTTTCAAACTACAAAACAGAATATAAGCCTGCATATTAAAAATATCTTTGAAGAAGGAGAGCTCACTGAAGATTCAACTGTCAAGGATTACTTGACAGTTCAAAACGAAGGCAACAGAAAGGTTTCAAGGAATGTTACACATTATAATCTTGATGTAATCATCTCAGTTGGCTATCGTGTTAAATCTTTACGTGGTACCCAATTCAGAATTTGGGCAACTCAAGTTTTAAAAGAATACATGAAAAAAGGTTTTGCTCTGAATGATGATTTATTAAAACAAGCCGGTGGCGGAGGCTACTGGCAAGAACTTTTAGAACGTATCAGGGATATTCGTTCTTCTGAAAAAGTTTTTTACCGCCAGATTTTGGATATCTATGCAACAAGCACGGATTACAATCCTAATGCAGAGGAAACAAAATTATTCTTCAAAGTTGTCCAAAATAAAATGCATTTTGCGGCACACGGTCATACTGCAGCAGAAGTTATATATTTACGAGCAGATAGCACAAAAGATAATATGGGATTAACTGTTTTCAAAGGCAAGCATCCAAAAAAAGATGAAGTTACTGTTGCAAAAAATTATCTTGATGAAAAAGAATTAAATATTTTGAACAGAATTACATCGGCCTATCTTGAATTTGCTGAACTGCAGGCAATTAGACATATTCCGATGACAATGAAAGATTGGATAGCTAAACTCGATGATTTTATAAAAATGACAGGAAGTGAACTACTGGAAAATCCCGGTAAAATATCAAAATTAGAAGCTGAAAATAAGGCACTTGCAGAATATTCAAAGTATAAAGAAACGATAAAAGATGAGTTATCCGAAGTTGAAAAACATTTCTTAGAATCGGTTAAACAAACGCAAAAACTATTAGAAAAAAGAACACAAAGTAAAAACTAATCAGATTAAATTTAAAAAGATATGAACCAAATTGATTTAAAACAACAATTTGATAATATTGTTCAAATATTTAAGAAATATAGTTTTAATGATATTATAAAATCTATATTTGTCATTACTTTATGGAATAATAATAGTTCGGCTATTTTAAAGCAGATTTTTATTATTATTTGTTTAATTTCGTTAGATGAATTTGAATTTGAAAAGAAAGATAAAATTCTTAATTATTACGATTTTGAGAGATTTACACAATCTTTAATAAAAAATTTACCTGAATTTCCAACTTTAGAAGATTATTGTCCGGAACAGGATTGGGGAGAAGTTAAATTTTTCCATAACAATTTTCATTACAAAATCTTTTATGGTTCAGAAATATGTAACATTTACGATTACCTGCAATGTTTTAAATTGGTACATTGTTCATTGGAAAAATTTTATTATAACAATCATTTCGGTAGTCCAAATGGAGAGTTAGAAATATTCTTGTTTCTTCAAAATCAGATTATAGAAAATATCAAAATGCAAAAAAATAATGAAGTAGAACCTGGGTACATTTCGATTCCCCCGAGAGTTTTTTGGAAAGAATGCTTGATTTGTTTTTATTACATACAAAAAACAATCAATAACCTGAATAACGAATTTTTGAATAAATATTCAGTTAAATTTGGATGCAAAGAGGAGGTTTATGAAAAACTTCTTAACTTTGAAACAAATTTTATGGAAGGGAAATTATTAAATAAATGTTTTGTTAATTATAAAGGGAGTTATTATCCTATAATGCCAAGACGTTTTAATTATGTTTTATGTGAAAATTGGAATAATGAACTTGATAATCTGATAATTAAAAAACGATTTTCATTCATTGAACATGAATTGATTAAATCTGCTGTAAAAGCTTATATTCAGGAACAAAAACCATGTAATATACAATTTATTGATAATATAGGTGAATATATTAATAATGAAAAATTAAACAATTTTAGTTGCAGTTCGATTATTATAAATAACGAAGTTATATTGTTTTATTTTTTAAATCCAACTATAGATAAGGAGGAAGAACATTTATTTGAATTATATGATTTATTAAAATCAGAAATTATTTCTTCTTTACATTTGCCGCAAAACATTAATGTTCAATTAATCCTAGTTAATACTTTATTTTCTTTTGAAAATAAAATAATTAATTTACAGGCGCACAAAAATATATTTTATTTTCCATTAGTAGATTTTATACAAATGATAAATGAACTTGATGATTTTTGGGAAATTAGCAAACAACTGCAATATCTGCAAAATAATCCGTTAAAATATAATCCGCTATATTCAATATCTGATAAATTAGCTTTTTATCGTGTAAATAATAATGGAATAATTTTAACAGGAGCTAATGACTTTACATATTTAATGTTAGATGATGCAAATTATGGTTCAACAACTAGGTTTGAGTCATTGAAACAGAAATATAAAAATTTTCCTCTACTGTATAGTCTTGAAAATCTGGATAAATGGCATATTATGCACGATAAAAATTCTAATAAATTAAGGCTTGAAGCAAAGACTCTTTTAGGTTTTATCAAATATCAAAAAGTTAATAAATCCGATATATGCATAAAACCTGTATTTGGGATTTATCCAGAAGAAAAATTTAGAATATTAGATAATATTACTGATATTATTGAGGATATTTTTTATCTGTATCTGGATATTATATCTAAACATAAGTTTTTTACAGAATATAAAAATTTGCTGATAGAAGTAATTCCTTATAGTATGATTAAAGAGAAGAAGGTTTTTGAATTTCTTCAGAATGAAATTGATGATGATTTAATATGGACTGTCATTACAGGTTATCCAGATAAAAATACACATGGTATCAGAATTTTATATAACGAAGATTTATATTTTGATGCTCTGAACGGTGCAAAAGATCGTAAAATTGAAACAAATTTGGCTGTAGAAATATTAGAAAAACTTGATTATTATGTTGAAGATAAAAATTTTTCAAAAATCAAAAATAAGATTTTAAAACATAAAAATGATAAACCCCGTTTTGCATTTAACTTTTTAGATAAATTAACATCTTTTCCTGAAAATTGGCCAGTAATATTGCCGGAAGAGAAGGATTTTATTTTGGTACAAAATGAAATTGCCCGAATAATAAAATTGTCTGAATACAAACCAGGTAATTATATGTATAATGAAACTAAAAATATACTCAAAGTTGTTAGAGAAGGATTGATGCCTGAATTTGATAAGGAATTAAGTCGAATAGATTTTCTTCAGGGAATTTCATATCTTATACAGCAAATGGATGCATATTATAATGAAACTGAACATAAATATCGGTCTCTGGATATTTCCACAGAACATGACGTTGACTATAATCGAATCCAAAGGTTAATAGAAATAAAAAATGAAAGTCAACATAATAATGTAATGTATAGATATCTTATTGAAAAGTTTGTAAATTTACCACACACTGGTACTGAATTTTTAACAAAAGAAAAATTACGATTATTACTTGCTGAAACTCATTGGATTTTACATACATATCAATATGGAGATATCATTCATAATAGTCTCACAGAAATGAGTTTAATAATTAAAGATGATTATACAATTTATGTAGATATTTGTAATGAAATGATAGAAAGGCAAAACAAATATTTAGAGTATGAATCCGATAATGATCTTTATAATAATTTACCCAAAGAAATGAAGTTTAATGATGAAAAAGATTATTATCATGAACTTAATAGTGCAATGATAAAGGATTTTGGTTTTTCGTTTCAGTTATTGATAGATTTATTATCTTGTTTAAGTCAATGGGCAATGCATAAACATATCGAAGAACATCCGTACTACACCGCATCAATAACGGAGGTTATTCAAATCATGTTGATGTTGAATGAACTGAAAAATGAAGATAATTGTAACGAAGAAACTATTCAAAATCTTATAGATTTTCTTGCATTAAAACCTAATGATGTTACTAAAATTTATGAAGATAATTTTCTTTCACTTAAAGAGTGCAATGAAATTCCTGTATATGAATATAATAAAAGATTTAGTCGTTATATAATTAAACCTTTGATAAAGATAGGTGACAATCAAATATTGTGGGGGGCTCAGTCAGTATATCAGTCAAAAAATGTCTGGGCAAGAGATATTGCTTTTCCGCGTTTTCCGTATGGGCTTCCGGCTTGTGAAACTAAAAATATTATTCAGAAGCAAAAAGAAAAAAGGGAGATTGAATTAAATAACAACACATATAATTTTTTGTTAAAAAAATGGAGTAATTATTGTGAAAAAAATGTTTATTTGCACCATAGAGACAAAAAAGGTAATCATCCAGCAAATCTTGGGGACTATGATGTTTTGTGTTATATTCCTGAAAAGAATTGTGTTCTAAATATAGAATGTAAATATTATCTTAAACCGTATTGTTTAAAAGATGCAAAACGCTTACTTAATAATGTTTTAAAGCAGGATAAAAAATCACAAAAAAATTCCCTAGAAAAAGTTAAAAACAGAGAAATATATCTACAGAATAATTTAAATAAAATTTTTGAAATTCTTAAATGGCCAATTCCTGATAAAAATCCTAAAATTCATTCTCTTTATGTTGTGGCTGATAGTGAATTGTTTGAAGTTTTACTTAAAGAAACTAAAAATATAAAATTTTAAATATCAGCGTGGT
>ENA-ORTV01001001-ORTV01001001.1-human-gut-metagenome-genome-assembly--contig:-NODE-1001-length-32818-cov-4.330006_pt1 | contig 32818 bp, 28 predicted proteins | sample MGYA00241915_ERZ509194 | MGnify/ENA primary metagenome ERZ509194 (study PRJEB26280, sample SAMEA2338810) | human gut metagenome | biome: human gut; feature: human-associated habitat; material: faeces... | reverse complement strand
TGTGTTAGGCACGCCGCCAGCGTTCATCCTGAGCCAGGATCAAACTCTCTAAAAATTGTATTAAGACGAAGTTTCCTTCGTTTTAACCGACTTTAGAGTCTGACGTGTCACTTTATTTTAACTGGAGTTGTGACTTCCAGCGATTTACCAAGAGTAAAAAACTCTCGAAATTTCAGGTTCGCACTACAACCTTGTTCATATCGAACAAAATTTTAAGCACATCGTTGTTTAATTTACAAGGTACAATCTGCTGTTTTCAAGCATTTTTCAGAACTTTTCGAAGTTCTTAACTGCTTTTCAACAGCTTATTTATTATATCAGACTGTTTTTCATTTGTCAAGAACTTTTTCAAAACTTTTTTCGAAGTTTTTGAAGCAGATCTTTCAAAAATCAAACTTTTCTGACCGCCGTCTCTTTCGAAACAGCTTATTTATTATATCAAACTGAAATCCGTTTGTCAAGAACTTTTTTCATTCTTTTCAAGCCGCTTTTCAGTTCGACCGTCTCGCCTCTCAGCGACAGCTTTAATAGAATACCACAGTGAGAGGCATAAAGTCAAGCATTATTTTCTAAAATTCAGTCGGAATTTTTCCGAACCAGGCTGATCACGAAGGCCGCAATCGAAAAAGCCACACTTACCGCAGACAATGCACACGCGACGATATCAACAACAATCCCTTTTCTGTTCCGATTTCTTTTTGTTCTCTTCATATTTGCCCTCTTTCCGTATCTTTTGATACAAAAGACTCGCCGGACGTTGCGGCGAGCCTTTTTCATTATCCTGTTTTATCTGCTTTACTTCATCAGCTCGGCCAGAAGCATAACCTTGTCGAAGTTGCCCTCGATCTTGATCTTGCCCTCTGCGACTGCAACCTGCGGGATCAGCTTGCCGCTGACAATTTTTTCGATGTTGGTCAGCGAACCGGACACAATTGCATCATGATCGATGTACTCATACGGCATTACAGACGGAACGCCATTGAGGATTTCGATATAGAAAACGCCCGTTACCTTGCCGGTAAGATTGAACTGAACGGCAACCTTGCCTTCTGCGCCTGCGAGGTTGGCTTTGCTGAGCTTATTGTAAATCTTTGCTGTTAACTGGTCTATGGCCATCGGACTCGCCCCCTGAATATTATGTTACTCTTATTATACGGCATTTTGCAGAAATTGCAAGAGCAAACTGGTAATATTCCATAAGTTTTACGCAGAATAATGGCCGACATTTCTATATTTCGCGTCAAAAATCAAGAAACCGTCTTTTATCTGTGCAATCAACGGTTTTTCAGCTTTTCCGGACAAACTGCGTGCGGCAGTGCGGGCAGGTGATCGTGATCTTGCCGCGGCCCTTCGGGACGCGCAGACGCTTGTGACAGTTCGGACATTTGAAGTAGCGATGTGTTTTCCGATCCTGAAAGCGCAGCACGGCATTATGCAGGCGGCGCGAGACAGGCCCCCACTTCTGGAGGAATTTCTGATTCTCGGCGTAGCGCGCCTGAATGTTGCGCGAGAACATGCGGAAGTAGCACAGGATAAACAGCGCGAGAATGAACATGCTCATCCAGTTCCACTTCATCACCCATTCGATCACCATGAGAACGATCGCGAGCAGCAGCAGCGCGTTGTTCAGCTGATCGCTGCCGTATCGGCCTGCCATAAATCGGCGCAGAAAATTCATGTTATTCTTCCTTTCGCGCGGCGTGATCAAAGATGATCGACAGGACTTCCTCCCGGCCCATGCCCTTCTCCGCCGAGAACGGGATGACAGGAACCTCTTCGGGCAGGAGCAGCGTCTGACGGATCTCTGCAATATTGCCTTCAAGCTGGCTCTTTTTGATCTTGTCGAGCTTGTTGGCGATAATCACCCACGGCTTGCCCGATGCGCGGAACCATTCCGCCATCGTCATGTCATCGCGCGTCGGCTTGTGACGGATATCAACGATCTGGATGCCGAGCGTCAGCAGACCCATCGCAAAATAGGTCTCCATCAGCGCGCCCCAGCGCTGCTGCTCCGCCTTTGAGACGCGCGCGTAGCCGTAACCCGGCAGGTCGACGAAGTACAGCTGCTTGTCAATGGTAAAGTAGTTGATGTGAATAGTCTTGCCCGGCTGCGCACTGACACGCGCAAAATTCTTGCGGTTCAGCAGCTTGTTTATGACCGAGCTTTTGCCGACATTGGATTTGCCGGCGAAAACGATCTGCGGCAGGCTGTCAAACGGAAAATCGCTCTCCTTGACCGCCGAACGCAGGAATTCCACATTATGAAGATTGGGTGCCTTTTTTTCGTTGCTCATTGTACCACCGCCGTTGTCTCAGCGTCAGCCTTGGGAGGCATGCGACGCGATGTTTTCTTTTTTTTGCCGGGACGGCGCGAGAAGTCGATCGCCGTCTCCATGACCGTGTCCATATGCTCCGCGACGACGAACGCGACGTTTTCGCGTACCACAGGCTCAATATCCTGTAAGTCGCTCTCGTTGTCCTTCGGGATGACGATGGTCTTGATGCCTGCACGGTAGGCCGCCATGGTCTTTTCGCGCAGACCGCCGATCGGCAGCACGCGGCCGCGCAGCGTTACCTCGCCCGTCATGGCGACGTCGTGACGCACCGGCGCCTCGGTCAGCGCGGAAATGATCGCCGTCGTAATGGTCACGCCGGCCGACGGACCGTCCTTCGGGATAGCCGCTTCAGGAAAATGGATGTGCAGGTCGTTGTTCTTGTAGAACATCGGATCGATGTTCAGCTGCTCCGCGCGCGAGCGCACAAACGTGACCGCCGCCTTTGCACTCTCCTGCATGACCGTGCCGAGGTTGCCCGTGACCTCGATCTTGCCCGTTCCGGGCACGACCGCCACTTCTACCTCGAGCATTTCACCGCCGACGCTCGTCCATGCAAGGCCATTTACGATGCCGACCTCATCCTTCGCGGACACGACATCCTTTTTGAACGGCGCGACGCCGAGCAGCTCCTCGATATTCCTGTTCGAGACCGTCAGTCTGCGGCCGCCGTCCGCGATATGCCGCGCCGCCTTGCGGCACAGCTTGGCGAGCACGCGCTCCAGACGGCGCACACCGGCCTCGCGGGTATAGCCCGTGATGACCTTCGCGAGCATTTCTTCGGAAATAACCAGCTGACCCTTCTTAAGGCCATGCTTGTCCATCTGGCGCGGCAGCAGATGATTCAGCGCGATCTGGCGCTTCTCCTCCTCGGTGTAGCTCGGCAGCTCGATGACCTCCATGCGGTCGAGCAGCGGACGCGGAACAGCCGAAAGATCGTTCGCCGTCGTGAGGAACACGACATCGGACAGGTCGAACGGCAGCTCGATATAGTGGTCGCGGAACGCGACGTTCTGTTCGGTGTCGAGCACCTCGAGCATCGCGGAGGCCGGGTCTCCGCGGAAATCGCTGCCCATCTTGTCGATCTCGTCGAGCAGGATGAGCGGATTGGACGTTCCGGCACGGCGCAGCGCGTCCATGATGCGTCCGGGCATTGCGCCGATGTAGGTCTTTCTGTGACCGCGGATGTCGGCCTCATCGCGCACGCCGCCCAGACTCATGCGGGCATAGCTGCGGCCCATCGCCTCCGCGATGGATTTCGCGATAGAGGTCTTGCCGACGCCCGGAGGGCCTGCGAGACAGAGCACCTGTCCCTTGAGGCTGGGCGCGAGCGTGCGGACCGCCAGAAACTCCATGATGCGCTCCTTGACCTTTTTCATGCCGTAGTGGTCGCGGTCGAGGATGCGCTGCGCCTCCTCGAGGTCGAGACGCTCCTCGCTCCTGCTGCGCCACGGCAGATCGAGCACGGTATCGAGATAAGTGCGCACGACGCCCTGCTCCGCATTCGAGCCGCCGAGCTTGGCGAAGCGGTCCACCTCGCGGATGAGCTTTTCCTCGCATTCCTGCGGCAGCTTGAGGTCGAGGATGCGCTGACGGTAGGTCTCAGCCTCCGCCGCTGCATCCTGCTCGCCGAGCTCGGTCTGGATGACCTTGATCTGCTCGCGCAGGTAGTATTCGCGCTGATTTTTATCCATCTGGGACTTAACTTCGTCCTGGATCTCGTTTTCAAGCTTGAGCACCTCGGTCTCCTCGCCGAGCAGGCGGATGACCATGGTCAGACGGCGCGTGATGCTGAGCTCCTCGAGGATGTCCTGCTTGGCCGCAACCTCGATACTGATGTTCTGCGCGATGTAATCCGCGAGGAAGCCTGCGTCGCCGCCCTCGGCAACCGTCAGCTCCACATCGGGCGAGATTCGCTGCGCATTGTCGGCGTACTCCGCAAAGCGCTCCTGCGCCGTGCGGACAAGCGCCTGCGCACGGCGTTCGGTCACACCGTAAACATAGTCCTCGAGCTGCTCGACCTCGGCATAGATGCAGGTCTTGTCGTCCTGCGCCGCGAAGAACTGATGCACGAGCGCGCGCTGCTTGCCCTCGACGAGCACGCGGATGTTGTCGCCCGGCAGGCGCAGGATCTGCTTGACCTGGCAGATGGTGCCGATCTGGTAGAGATCGCTCGGGGACGGGTTGTCCGTCTTGAGGTCGCGCTGTGCGGTCAGAAAGAGCGTCTGACCGTTTTTCATCGCCGCTTCCAGCGCGCGGATGGAAAGCAGACGGCCCACATCGAAGTGGATTATCATATTCGGGAACGCAACGAGGCCGCGCAGCGGAAGCACCGGCAGGCGGCTTACAGTCGTTCCAAGCTGTTCTGTCATAGTGTATCTCCTTGCAGGGAAAATTCGTATATAAAGACAGTATAGTATTTTTCCGCGCATTTGTAAAGCGGTTTTCCTCTGTCTTTTTGTCACAAACCGGCAAAATCCCTCTGTTTTTTCACTTTTTACACTTTGTTCATGAATAAAGGCCGGCAGCATAAAAAGCGCGGACAGGAAAAAACATCCTGTCCGCGTATGCTGTGATGGTCTTATTATGCGCTTTTGGTTGTCTTGCGCGTGCGCTTCTTCGGCGGCTCAGGGTCCACCGGCATCGCGTCGTGCTCGACCACCGGCTCGCCCGTGCCCATGACGACCTCCGGGGTGATGGTGACCGAGGAAACCGTCTTGTCGGACGGAATGCTGAACATGATGTCGGTCATCACGTTTTCCAGTACGCCGCGCAGACCGCGTGCGCCCGTCTTGCGCTCGAGCGCCGTCTCCGCTACCTTGATGAGCGCCTCCGGCTCAAAGTTCAGCTTGACGCCGTCCATCTCGAACATGGTCTGATACTGCTTGACGAGCGCGTTCTTCGGCTCCTGCAGAATGCGCACGAGCGCATCTCTGTCGAGCGTATCGAGCGAGACGATAGCCGGCAGACGGCCGATCAGCTCGGGGATAAGGCCGTACTTCATCAGATCATGCGGCTCGATCTGCGCGAGCAGACGGTCGGTCTGCTCCTCTTCCTTGCCCTTGATCTCCGAGCCGAAGCCCATGCCCTGCTTGCCCGTGCGCTTCTGGATGATGCCTTCGATACCGTCGAAGGCGCCGCCGCAGATAAACAGGATGTTAGTCGTGTCGATCTGGATAAACTCCTGATGCGGATGCTTGCGGCCGCCCTGCGGCGGGACGTTGGCCGTCGTGCCCTCGAGCATCTTGAGCAGCGCCTGCTGAACGCCCTCGCCCGAGACATCGCGGGTGATGGACGGATTCTCGCTCTTGCGCGCGATCTTGTCGATCTCATCGACATAGATGATGCCGTGCTCGGCCAGCTCGATGTCGAAGTCCGCCGCCTGGATCAGGCGGAGCAGGATGTTCTCGACGTCCTCGCCGACATAGCCGGCCTCGGTCAGCGTCGTCGCGTCCGCGATGGCGAACGGGACCTGAAGCGTCTTGGCGAGCGTCTGCGCGAGCAGCGTCTTGCCCGAGCCGGACGGGCCGAGCATCAGGATATTCGACTTCTGAAGCTCCACCTCGGTCTCGGGATGGTAGATACGCTTGTAGTGGTTGTAAACGGCAACGGAGAGCGCGATCTTGGCGCGGTCCTGGCCGATCACGTACTGATCGAGCACGTCTTTCAGCTCCTGCGGCGTCGGCAGATGCTCCGGCCGTGCCGCAGCCATCTGACCGCAGTGCTGCTCAGGCATGAAGTCCAGTTCATCCTCCAGAATGCTGGTGCAAACGCCAATGCACTCGTCGCAGATATACACGCCCGGACCCGCGATCAGCTTGCGTACCCGGTTCTGGGGTTTGCCGCAGAAGGAGCACTTCAGCGGCTTTTCATCTTTATAATTCGGCATACTGCACCTCTGTTCAGCAGAATTTCATCAATGCTTATCGAAAACCTTGTCGATCAGGCCGTACTCGACAGCCTCCTGCGCGGTCATGAAGTTATCGCGCTCGCAGTCGGCGTGAACGGTCTCGAACGGCTTGCCGGTGTTCTCGGCCAGGATGCGCGTCATGCGCTCCTTGATGATCTCGAGACGCTTGAGGTGAAGCGCCATGTCCGTGATCTGACCCTGCGTGCCGGCGGACGGCTGATGGATCATGATCTCAGCGTTCGGCAGCGCATAGCGCTTGCCCTTTGCGCCGGAGGACAGCAGGAACGCACCCATGGACGCCGCCATGCCGATGCAGATGGTCGAGACGTCGCACTTGATATAGTTCATGGTGTCGTAGATCGCCATGCCTGCGGTGACAGAGCCGCCGGGGCTGTTGATATACAGAGAAATGTCCTTGTCCGGGTCCTGCGCTTCCAGATACAGAAGCTGCGCAACAACGAGCGATGCGGTGGTGTCGTTGACCTCCTCGCACAGCATGATGATGCGGTCATTCAGCAGACGGGAGTAGATATCGAACGAACGCTCGCCGCGGCCGGTCTGCTCGATTACCATTGGGACTAAGCTCATTGGAAAAACTCCTTTCGAAAAAGAGTCGGTGTTTGTTCTCGGATTTCCGCGATGCGTGTCGCATTGCGGAGAAAATTTGTTCGCTGATACACTGATGGAACCGGCCATACGGCCGGTTCCATGTGATTCCATATGGAGAGATGCTTACTCAGCGGTCTCTTCAGTCTCCTCAGCCTTCTTCTTGGAAGCCTTCTTGACCTTGGCATTCTTCTTGATGAACTCAAGCGCGTTGGAGATGCGCAGGTCGCCGGACAGAGCGGACTCTGCAACGATGGTCTTGATCTTCTCAACGTCCATCTTGTACTGCTCAGCCATCTTCGCGTACTCGTCAGCGATCTCCTGCTCGGAAACGGTGATGTTCTCGAGGTCTGCGACCTTCTGGAGTGCCAGACGGGTCTTGACCTGACGCTCAGCCTGATCCTTGAACATTGCGCGGAATGCGCCCATCTCGGTGTTCGTCATCTTGAGGTACTGCTCGAGGCCCATGCCCTGCATCTGGAGACGGTAGCCGAAGTCCTGAACGATGGAGTCGACCTGAGAGTCGATCATAGCTTCCGGAATATCAGCCTTCATGCCCGCGATGACAACGTCGAGCAGCTTCTCCTCGAATGCAGCGTCAGCAGCTTCCTGGCGCTCGCTCTTCAGGCGCTCGGTGATCTCCTTCTTGAGGTCGTCGAGGGTCTCGCAGGTGTCGGAAACGTCCTTTGCGAACTCGTCGTCGAGGGTCGGGAGGATAGTCTCCTCTACCTTGTGTACCTTGCACTTGAAGGTAGCTTCCTTGCCGGCCAGCTCCTCAGCGTGGTACTCCTTCGGGAAGGTTACGACTACGTCCTTCTCGTCGCCTGCCTTGCAGCCGATCAGCTGATCCTCGAAGCCCGGGATGAATGCGCCGGAGCCCAGAGTCAGCTCGTGATGCTCAGCCTTGCCGCCCTCGAATGCAACGCCGTCTACAAAGCCCTCGAAGTCGATGTCAACGGTATCGTTCTTCTTTGCCTTGCGCTCAACGGTCTCGGTGCGTGCAAAGCGCTGTGCCATGCGGTTCAGCTCAGCCTTTACGTCAGCCTGAAGTACCTTTACGGTCTCCTTCTCAGCCTCGATGCCCTTGTACTCGCCCAGCTCAACTTCCGGCTCAACCGGTACCTTGGCGATGATGGTCAGGCCGCCCTCTTCTGCCGGTTCGCCCAGATCTACGTCTGCACGGCCGACCATCTTGATGCCGGACTTCTCGACAGCCATATCCATAGCCTGCGGATACAGAATATTGAAAGCTTCCTCGAAGAATACGCCTTCGCCGTACAGCTTCTCGATCATCTTGCGCGGAGCCTTGCCCTTGCGGAAGCCCGGAACGGTGATGTTCTTGCCGCTCTTCTTGAATGCCTTGTCCTTTGCAGCCTCGAACTCAGCCTTGGTGATCTCGATCGTGAGAGCTACGACGCTGTGCTCGAGCTTTTCAGTGTTTTTCAGTTCCATGTTGCCAATCTCCTTACTAAATACTTTCGATTGTATCTAAATCATTCTATCAGATTTTTCTCATGATTTCCATAGTTTTTTCTATTTTTTCAGAAAAACCGGGGTAAAATCTACAAAATCACCCGAAACAAGCTTCCACTCGATGCCCTCGGTCTCGCCTGTGACCGCGTATCTAAGGCTGTTTCCGTGCAGATGCCCATAAACGCAGCGCTTTACGCCGTATTTTTTGAGCAGTTCGACGATAGCCTCACAGCGGTAGGTCGAGTACAGCGGCGGATAGTGCAGGAAGCAGATGATCTCCTCGGGCTGCTCTGCGGCGCCGAGCCGGAGCGACGCCTCAAGTCTCAGCAGCTCGCGCCTGAAGATCTTCTCGTTGTGCGGATCGGAAAAATCCTCCTCGAACGGCCAGCCGCGCGTGCCGCACAGCGCCGTTTTTCCGTAAAAGAAGCAGTTGTTGTGCAGGAAATCAATGCTCGCAAACCCGTTCTCGTCCAGAAAGCGGTGCATTTTAGAGGCCGTCTCCCACCACAGGTCGTGGTTTCCCTTCAGGATGATCTTTCTGCCCGGCAGGGAGTCAATGAGGGCAAAATCGCCCTTTGCCTCCGCGAGGCTGATGCCCCACGAAATATCGCCGCCCAGTACCACCGTATCCTCCGGCGCGATCAGCTCGCGCCAATGCCTGATGATCTTGTCCGTATGCCCTTCCCACCGGCCGCCGAAGATATCCATCGGCTTGGCGACATCGGTGGCAAGATGCAGATCAGCCAGCGTGTAAAGCGCCATTACAGGTCCTTGAGCAGGGCGACAGTCGAGAGAATGTCCGCCTTGTCCACCACGCGGTCAAAGCGCGGCGTTTTGCCTGCGAGGGCTGCGAGCGGCGCGGGCGCCGGTACGCCCGTCAGGCCGGTCAGAACATCGAGCTGGGTCACATCGTCCTTTTCAAGCGTGCCGCCGAGCGCCTCGATGACGGCGCGGCAGAACTTGAACGGAGATGCGGTGGAGGCGATCACGGTCGGAGTCTCGTCGCCCGTGCGCGCGCGGTAGTCCTCGTATACGCGGACCGCAACGGCGGTATGCGTATCGCACAGGTACTTCTCCTCTGTCCACAGCCTGTGGATGGTTTCCGCCGCGTGCTCGTCGTCGCAGCAGCCGGCATCGAAGTCGGCCGCGATCTTCGCGAACACGTCCGAGGCAACCTTGTAGCTGCCCTCGCCGTTCAGCTTCGCCATGAGCTCGGCTACCATCCTGTCGTCAAAGTCAGACGCGAAGAACAGCAGACGCTCAAGGTTGGACGAGATCAGGATATCCATCGACGGAGAGGTCGTGGTGTAGAAATCGCGGTTGCGGTTGTACTCGCCGTCCTTCTTGAAGAAGTCGGTCAGCACGTTGTTGCGGTTGGACGCGCAGATGAACTTGTTCACCGGCAGGCCCATCTGCTTTGCGATGTAGGCCGCGAGAATGTTGCCGAAGTTGCCGGTCGGGACGCAGACATTGATCCTGTCGCCCTGGCGGATCGTGCCGGCCTTGACCATGTCGCAGTATGCGGAGACATAGTACGCGATCTGCGGCGCGAGACGGCCCCAGTTGATGGAGTTCGCCGAGGACAGCATCATGCCGTCCCTGTCGAGCTGCGCACGGGTCTCGTTGTCGGTAAAGATGCGCTTTACTGCGCTCTGTGCGTCGTCGAAGTTGCCGTGGATGGCAATGACCTCGACGTTCGCGCCCTCCTGCGTCGCCATCTGGAGCTTCTGCATCGGGGAAACGCCGTCTACCGGATAGTAGACCATGATCTTGGTGCCCGGGACATCGTGGAAGCCGTCGAGCGCTGCCTTGCCGGTGTCGCCCGAGGTCGCAACGAGGATGCACGCAGTGCGCGTCTCGCCGGTCTTGCGCAGCGAAGCGGTCAGCAGATGCGGCAGCATCTGGAGTGCCATGTCCTTGAACGCGCAGGTCGGGCCATGCCACAGCTCGAGCAGGTTCTTGCCCTCGGAGAGCTTCACGACCGGAGCGGTGTCCGCGCCGCCGAACTTCTCGTCAGCGTAAGCCTTCGCTGCGAAGTCCGCGAGCTCCTCTGCCGAGAAATCGGTCAGGAACTTGCCGAGGATGAGCGCAGAGCGTCCCTTGTAGTCGCTCTCCGCAAGCGTTTTCCAGTCTGCCTCGGTGAGTGCAGGGAACGAGGTCGGGCAGTAGAGACCGCCGTCCGGCGCGATGCCGTTGGCGATGGCATAAGCCGCGGAAACCTTGCGTTCTCTGTTTCTTGTGCTTACATAATCCATTTATCATAACCTCCGCAGTGGTATTGTATACTACGTGTTGTTGATCGCCGCATGGAAAATCCATACCTTATTATTGTATAGCAAACCGGTATGGTTCGGCAATAGCGAAATGCGAAAAAATACAGCCGATTATCACAGCATTTTCTGTACAAACGCGAAAGCGTTGTCATAGAACAGACCGCGAACGGTCTCCTCCCGGTATCCGAGGGCGAGCATGCGGTCTGCGAGACGGTACATATCGCCGAGGCCCTCGATGCCGACAGGCAGCTGGTCGCAGCCGTCGAAATCGCAGCCGAGTGCGACGATCTTCTCGCCGTACATGCCGATAAAGCGCTCGATATGATCGATCGCATCGTCGAGCACCGAGTCGCTCTGCCGCACGAGAAAGGGCGTATACAGGTTGATGCCGACAAGGCCCCCTCGCTGCGCGATCTCGGCGAACTGCTCGTCGGTGAGGTTGCGCGAGTTGCGGCAGAGCGCACGGCTGTCGCTGTGCGTGGCCACGAACGGCCGGTCGGTCAGCCCGCATACATCCCAGAATCCCCGATCGGACAGATGCGAGACGTCGATGAGCATGCGCCTTGCGTCGAGCGCGCGCACAAGCTGCCGTCCCCCGTCAGTCAGACCCTCGTTCTGGTCGATGGCGGACGGGCAGCCGAAACGGCTGCGGTAGTTCCATGTCAGCGTCACGAGCCGCACACCGGCGTCATATGCCTCATCGAGCGCGCCCTCCCGCTCGGGCAGCAGCTCCGCACCCTCGATGGAGAGGAACGCAGCCGCTTTGCCGCTTTCTGCGGCGCGGGTCAGCTCCTCGCCGCTGCGGCACAGCGTCAGCCAGTCCGCGTTCGCCGCAAACTCCGTCTGCGCGGTTTTCAGCATGCGTGCGAGGCGCTCGTCCTTCGGCATGTCGAGCAGGCAGGAGCGTTTCTTTTTCTGCGACTCCGGCGGATATGCGCCGCAGAACAGCGCGAAAAACTGCACATAATGCTCGTATCTCTGCGCCGCTGCGCGGTTGACATGCAGATCGTTCTCGCGCAGGTGCTTTCCTGTCTCGCAGCATTCATACAGGGTATCACAGTGAAGATCAAACAGTTTCATTCTTACCCTCCAAACGCATTTTCGATCTGGCGGATGCGCGGCGCGGCCGCGCCTTCCTCTCCGTAGACCTCGATCACATCAAACCGCGGCTGCTTTTCGGCCGGAGCGCTCTGAAGCCACGCCTCCGCCGCCGCAATGAGGCGCGCCTGCTTCGCCGGCGTCACCGCCTCACAGGCCGCCGCAAATCGGGCGTTCCGGCGCGTTTTTACCTCGAAAAAGACGAGAAACCGCTCGTTTTCCGCGATGATGTCGAGCTCCCCGAAACGGGTGCGGTAGTTCCGCTCCAGTATATGCCAACCGCGCGAGACGAGCCATTCCGCTGCCGCATTTTCACCCCACGCGCCCTTCATCGCGGCGCTTCGGGATGTTTTTCGTAGAATTTCTTCAAAAAGCTCATGCGGTGGATGGGACACGGGCCGTGCGCGAGCAGCGCTTCGTCGTGCGCTCTGGTCTCGTAGCCCTTGTGCTTTTCAAAGCCGTACTGCGGATACTGCTCCGCGAACTGCCGCATCAGCCGGTCACGGGTGACCTTCGCGATGATGGACGCCGCCGCGACGGACGGGATCTTCGCGTCACCCGACACCACGCACTCGTGCGGAAGGTCGAGCCCCTGCGAGCGGTTGCCGTCCACATAGACGAAATCCGCAGGTCTTGTCAGACCGTCTACCGCCTGCCGCATCGCACGGAAGGTCGCCTGTAAAATGTTGATCTCGTCGATCACGCGCTCATCCACGAGCGAGACCGACCATGCCAACGCGTTTTCCGTGATCTCGTCGAACAGCTTTTCGCGCTTTTTCTCGCTGAGTTTTTTCGAGTCGTTCAGACCCTCGATGACGATACCGCCCGGCAGGATGACCGCCGCCGCGCACACCGGCCCCGCGACCGGACCGCGTCCCGCTTCATCCACGCCGCAGACCGCCTCAAAGCCGTTTTTCCATGCTCTTTCTTCATATTCCCAGGTCATGCGTCCGCTCCTTGCTCTGCCGCCGCGGGCATCTCGAGCGTGATGCGGCCGAGCACGCCGCCGCGGAACTCGTCGAGTAGGATGCGCGCCATGCGCTCGGTGTCGATCTCGCCGCCGCGCAGCAGGAAGCCGCGCCGCTTTCCGGCCTGCTGGAGCAGCTCGTAGCCGAGAAAATCGCATTCCTCCTCGGGAATGGAGACGCTGTAGCGGTCGACGATGGTCTGCGGCGCCTGTACGCTGAGCAGCTCCATCAGCTTGCAGCCGAGCGTCTCGACATCCAGAATATCGTCCTTGATCGCGCCCGTGCAGGCGAGCAGGATGCCGACGCGCTCGTCGTCGAACTTGGGCCACAGAATGCCCGGCGTGTCGAGCAGGTCGATGCCGCTGTCGACGCGGAACCACTGGCTGCCGCGCGTCACGCCCGGGCGATCGGCCGCCTTCGCGGACTTTCGACCCAGAATACGGTTGATGAACGTGGACTTGCCGACGTTCGGGATGCCGACGACCATCACGCGGACGGCCTTGCCGACCAGGCCCTTTTCATTCCACTGCTCGATCTTGTCCGCGAGCAGCGTGCGCACCGCATTCGAGAACGCCTGCGTGCCTGTGCCTGCGCGGCTGTCGGTCTGGATGACCGCCATGCCCTGATCGCGGAAATGCTTCGCCCAGACCGCCGTCTTGTTCGGGTCAGCCAGGTCGATGCGGTTCAGGATCATCATACGCGGACGGCCTGCCGCGATCTCATCCATGTCCGGGTTGCGCGAGACCTGCGGAATGCGTGCGTCTACCACCTCGCACACCGCGTCCACCTGCTTGATATACTCCGCCATCTGCCGGCGGGTCTTTGTCATATGTCCGGGATACCACTGAATATTCATATCTTACTCCACCGATCCAAATTCACTGAACGGGAACACTACTCGGAGCACATGTCCGAGAATACAGCGCTCGTCTACGATGCCGAGACGGCTGTCGCGGCTGTCTGTCGAGTTGTTGCGGTTGTCGCCCATCACGAACACGCATCCCTCCGGGATGGTCTGCGGATAGGACAGGTCGCCCATGCGCGTGAGCGTGTCGATCTTCTCGGCAATATACGGCTCGTCGAGCACTTCGCCGTTGACGCTCACGTCGCCCGTGACGGGGTCGATATCGACCGTGTCGCCGCCGGTCGCGATGACGCGCTTGACGATCGGCTGATCGCTGTAAAAGCCGTCCTTGCGCAGCACGACGATGTCGCCCTTTTCCGAGTGATAGCCGAGGTTGCTCACGAGCATGATGCTGCGGTCCTCGAGCGTCGGATACATCGACATGCCGTCCACGCCGAACAGGCGCACGACAAACGTAAAGATAATGACAAAGGCGATCAGCACGCCCATCAGCGACTCGCCCCAGGCGAACAGCTCGCTCGTAAAGCGCGGCTCAAATTCCTTTTTGCCCTCTTTCCGGGTTTCATCCATAATACACGCTCCCCTTTCCATTCGAAAAAACGTTCAACTTCATTATAGCCGCAGCGGATAGCTGACGCAAGTCCCTGTTCGGCTTTCCCGTGCAAAAACAAAAACGGAGAGCGTAATTCTGCTCCCCGTTTCTGCGATGCTTGTGTTGGTTAGATCTTTTCTGCGATCTTGGCAGCCTTGCCTACGCGGCCGCGCAGGTAGTACAGCTTGGCACGGCGAACCTTACCGTTGCGGACAACCTCGAACTTGGCAACGTTCGGGGAATGTACCGGGAAGGTCTTCTCGACGCCTACGCCGTAAGAGATGCGGCGAACGGTAACCGTCTGGTTAACGCCAGCGTGCTTCTTGGCAATGATGATGCCCTCGAACACCTGAATACGCTCGCGGTTGCCCTCCTTGATCTTAGCGTGTACCTTTACGGTATCGCCGATCTTCAGAGCCGGCAGATCGCTCTTGAGCTGCTGCTCGGACAGTACTTTTACGAGATCCATTTTTCTGTCATCCTTTCGTCTTAGACATTCTTGCCACATTTATCTGAAAATGAGCAGAGGAATGCCCGTCTCATAATTACCAGATAATCATACCACACCGCCGTTCGGATTGCAAGCACTTTTTTGTTTTTCCTGCGCTTCAATCATTCTGCACAGTTTTTATCGTTTTGCTATTGCATCAATTGTCTATTTTGTTTATACTGAATATATCCCCCGTGTAAAGGAGCAACGATCTATGTGGGCTTATGAAAGTGTTTTTTATCAGATCTATCCCATCGGCTTCTGCGGCGCGCCGCGCGTCAACGACGGCATAACCGTGCCGCGCATCCGCAAGGCTGCCGACTGGGCCGAGCACATCGCGCGTCTCGGCTGCAACGCCGTTTATTTCTCCCCGATCTTCGAATCCGACAGTCACGGCTACGATACCCGCGACTTCCGAAAGGTGGACTGCCGCCTCGGCACGAACGCCGATTTCGCAGCCGTATGTGAGACTCTGCATGAGCACGGCATCAAGGTCGTTCTGGACGGCGTGTTCAACCATGTCGGCCGCGGCTTCTGGGCGTTCAGCGACGTACAGGAGAAAAAATGGGACTCTCCCTACAAGGACTGGTTCCACATCTCGTTCGAGGGCAATTCGAACTATAACGACGGCTTCTGGTACGAGGGCTGGGAAGGACACTACGAGCTGGTAAAGCTCAACCTGCGCAATCCCGACGTCGTGCATCACCTGTTCGACTGCATCCGCCTGTGGAAGGAGGAATTCGGCATCGACGGTCTGCGGCTGGACGTCGCCTACTGCCTCGACAAGGATTTCCTCCGTCAGCTCCGCGCGTTCTGCGACTCGTTCGGCTCGGATTTCTTCCTCGTCGGCGAGCTGCTGCATGGCGACTACAATCAGTTCGTCGGGGACGATCTGCTGCACTCCTGCACGAATTACGAGTGCTACAAGGGTCTGTATTCCTCGATGAACAGCTACAATCTGTTCGAGATCACGCACTCCCTGCTGCGCCAGTTCGGCCCGGAAAACTGGACGCTGTACCGCGGCAGGCATCTGCTCTCCTTCGTCGACAACCATGATGTGACGCGCGTCGCGTCCATCCTCCAGAACCGCCGCCATCTGCCCCTCATCTACGCGCTGCTCTTCGGCATGCCGGGCATTCCGTGCATCTATTACGGCAGCGAATGGGGCGCGGAGGGAAACAAGCAGCAGGGCGACGACGCGCTGCGCCCCTCGTTCGACGCGCCCGAGTGGAACGCGCTGACCGACACCATCGCCGCGATGGCGAAGGCGCACCGTGAGAGCCGTGCACTGTGCTACGGCGACTTCCGGCAGCTCGTCCTCACCAACAGGCAGTGCATCTGGGAGCGGTGTGCGGACGGCGAGCGTGTGCTCATCGCGGTCAACATCGACGACCAGCCGTATACCGCGCATTTCGATGCCCGCTGCGGCCGCGCAGTAGACCTCATCACCGGAAAAATGCACGACTTCGGCGGCGGCAGCGAGCTGCCCCCCTGCTCGGCGTTTTTCTGGAAATGCGAGCGCTGAAGCCGGATTTTCCGCAAAAAAGGCGTCTCAAGAGCAGTTTCCCGCAAACGCAGATCCCCTGCGAAGATTTTTCGCAGGGGATTTTTAACGAACAGAAAAAGTCGGCAGCGAAGTTTTTCGGCAGTCTAAAAAAGGTGCTTCCGCATAAACGGAAGCACCTTCTGTTATCTGTAATATGAAATTACTTGAGGACAACCTCGCCGCCGAGACCGGTGTGCTTGGTGATGTACTCACGGCCCATCTTAGCGTACTCGAACGGATTAGCCTTAGCCGGGTCCTGCTCAGCCTCGACCATGATCCAGCCGGAGTAACCAGCCTTGTCAAGCAGGTCGAATACCTTGTCGAACTCTACGCAGCCGTCCGGATCGCCCGGTACGGTGAAAGCGCCAGCGCGGACAGCGTCCAGGAAGGACCAGTGCTCAGCGCGAGCCTTCTCAACCAGCGGCATACGCATGTTCTTCAGATGAACGTGACCAACGCGGTCAGCGAACTTCTCGAGCATCTTGACCGGATCCTCGCCTGCGAAGGTGAAGTGGCCGGTATCGAAGCACAGGAATACGTACTTCGGATCGGTGTTCTCCATCAGACGGGTGGTCTCTTCAACGGTCTGGCATACGGTGCCCATGTGATGATGGAAGCAGGTGCGGATGCCGTACTTCTCCATGGACAGCTTGCCCAGCTTGTTCAGGCCGGTGGTGAAGCGGTCCCACTCCTCGTCGGTCAGAACGCGCTTCTTGTCGTCGAGAACCGGGGTGTCGAGCTGGCCCTGGATGGAGCCGGACTGCTCAGAAACGTTGATAGCGGTAGCGCCAACGTAGGACAGGTACTCGAGCTCCTTGACGAACTCAGCCTCAACCTCTTCGTACGGCTTGTCAACCAGGAAAGAGGAGAACCACTTGGAAGCAATGGTCATGTTGCGAGCGTCCAGCATGTGCTTGAGGACGGTCTTGTCTTCCGGGTACTTGTGGCCGACTTCGCAGCCGTCGAAACCAGCGAGCTTCATCTCAGAGATGCACTGCTGGAAGGTGTTCTCGTCGCCGAGATCCCACATATCATCATTGGACCAGCCGATCGGGCAGATACCCAGTCTTACTTTCTTCGGATCTAACATAGTTATTCCCTCCATAATCTTCTCTCTGCGTCTGCACATAAACAAACACATTTTGATACTCTTATTGTACCCTTATGCACGTTAAATGTCAAACGCATTTTTTCGCGGGCAGGACTTGTGCAGGCTGCCGCATTCCGAGCAATTTGCAACCGTGCGTGCGCGTGCACGCTCATTTTCAGCGAAAACCGCGCGAGTTTTCTCCCCGCGCGGTCAAATTGGCTTTCTGAACTTTTTTACGCAGAAACCGACTTCGGCATCAGATGCGCGCCACGCCGCTGTCTCGCGCCGCCTGCGCGACGGCATCCGCGACCGTGCGGATGACCTTCTTGTCGAACGCCATCGGCATGATGTACTCTGCGGTCAGCTCTTCATCAGAGACACAGGACGCGATCGCCTTTGCCGCCGCGAGCTTCATCTCCTCGTTGATGTCGCTTGCGCGGACGTCGAGCGCGCCGCGGAAAATGCCCGGGAACGCGAGCACGTTGTTGATCTGGTTCGGATAATCCGAACGGCCGGTGCCGACAACAGCCGCGCCGCCCTTCTTTGCGTCCTCCGGCCAGATCTCGGGGACCGGATTTGCCATCGCGAACACCATCGGGTCCTTCGCCATGGTGGAGACCATCTCGGCAGTCAGCACCTGCGGCGCAGACATGCCGAAGAACACGTCGGCGCCCTTGACCGCGTCGGCCAGCGTGCCGGTCATGTGGCCGCGGTTGGTGACCTTCGCCATCTCCTCCTGCGCCGGGTTGAGGCGCTCGTCGCCCTCGCAGACGATGCCGAAGCGCTCGACCATCGTGATGTCCTTTACGCCGAGGAACATCAGGAATCTGGTGACTGCGATCGCCGCCGCGCCGCAGCCGTTGACGACCATCTTGATCTCGTCCACCTTGCGGCCGGTCAGGCGGCAGGCGTTGAGCAGCGCCGCGCCGCAGCAGACCGCCGTGCCGTGCTGGTCATCATGAAATACCGGAATGTCACAGACCTCCTTGAGGCGGCGCTCGATCTCGAAGCAGCGCGGAGCGGCGATGTCCTCAAGATTGATGCCGCCGAACGAGCCGGAGATCAGCTGAACCGTGCGCACGATCTCGTCAACATCCTTGGATGCAACGCAGAGCGGGAACGCATCGACGTCCGCGAACGCCTTGAACAGCGCGCACTTGCCCTCCATGACCGGCATGCCGGCGAGCGGGCCGATGTCGCCCAGGCCGAGGACTGCCGTACCGTCCGTGATGACCGCAACGAGATTGTGGCGGCGCGTGTATTTATAGCTGAGGGACGGATCGTCCTTGATCTTGAGGCACGGCTCGGCTACGCCGGGCGTGTAGGCGATGGAAAGATCGTCCTTGCTGTTCACCTCACAGCGGGCAACGACCTCGATCTTGCCTGCCCATTTTTCATGTGCCTCGAGTGCGCGTTCTTTTACGTCCATGTTCTGTTCCTCCGTTATCGTTCTGTGTTCCGTCGGGCGGAAATTCATATCTATTACTTATTATAACGGCCGCATTCGCTTTCGTAAATAGGTAGTTTGTACAAAGCGTGTATCCTCTGTATCCTCCGCACCTGACTACGTGGCTGCGAGACCGGTCTCCTTTCTGTTTTCGCGCACAGCGAGACCGGTCTCCCATGCCGCTGCTTCAGCTTTCCTGCTGCCGTTTTTTCCAGTGCCGCAGCTGCGGAACGACCGCTTCCATATGTGCCCGCACCTGCTCCGCAGGCCAGCTTTCGCTCGCCATGTGCTCAACGCAGAAGTCGATCAGCTGCTGCTCACTGTCATATTTGAATTCGCCGTCTGCATAGCACCATTTGCAGTAATCCTCATTGAACGAGCCGTCGGTTTCCCGGCTCATGGTCCCGTCCTCGAGCGGCATGCCGCAGCACTGACAGATCAGCTGTCGCGGAGAACCCAGCAGCGTATTGATCGAAACATCGAACACCCCGGAAAGCAGCTTGAGCGTCTCCACATTCGGCGTGGTCTCCCCTTTTTCCCATCGCGAGACCGCCTGACGGGTCACGAAAACCTTTTCCGCCAGCTCATCCTGTGTCATTTTCTTTTCCGTTCTCAGACGCAGCAGAACATCCTTCGTTTCCATATGTATCATCTCCTTGACAGAACCTTATCACAAACAAGGCCGGCAGGCAAGCAACCCGCTGTTGCTCTCAGACCTGCTGCCTGCGCAGCAGCCTCGGCAGGACATAGGCAAGACCGCAGGCGGACACGACCGCGGCGGTGATGTCGGAAATCGGCTCGGAGAACATGACGGCCGTCGCGCCGAACAGCGGCGGCAGGACAAATACGCACACGAGGAACAGCCCCTTGCGCAGCATGGAGAACGTCAGACCCCAGCGGATCAGCCCCATGCCGGTCATGCCGTCCACCGCCGGGTACTGTATCGCGAGACCGAGCACGCCGAGCGAATACGTGCGTATCATGTACGACGCCATATCGATATACGCCGGGTCCCTGGTGAAAATCCGTACAAAAGAGCCGGAAACTGTCTGCGCGAGAACGAACATCAGACCGCAGAACACCACGCACAGCAGGATGATGCTGCGGAACGCCTGCATGATGCGCTTCGTATTGTCTGCGCCGTAGTTATAGCCAAGGATGGACTGCGTGCCTGCCGTGATGCCGCCGAGCGGCATGGTGATGATGAGCATGAAGCTCTGCATGACCGCCGCGCACGCGATGAGCATATCGCTGTCCGCGCCGCCGTATCTGCGCAGCATGATGTTCACCGAAATGAGCAGCACGTTGTCGAGCGCGATGATGAGCGCTGGCGAGAGACCGACCTGCACGATACGGCGCATCCAGCCGGGATTGACCGGCTGCCGGGTGATGCCGCCCGCCGCTTTGCCGCCGAGCAGGAAGCGCAGGATATACGCCGTCGAGCAGATCTGGGAAAGCACGGTCGCGAGCGCCGCGCCGCGCACACCCATGTTCAGCGCAAAGATGAAAACCGGGTCGAGCGCGATATTGACCGCCGCGCCGAGCATGACTGACCGCATCGCCGTCGAGGCAAAGCCCTGGCTCATCGTGATCTGATTGAGGCCGTAGCTCATCACCGCGAACACCGTGCCCGAGACATAGGTCGTAAAATACGCCTCGGCATACTCCCACAGCGCCTCGCTGCATCCGAAGGTGAACAGAATCTGCCGCCGGAACACGAGCAGCGGCACAGTTGCCATAACGCTGAGCGCAAGCAGCAGATAAAAGCTGTTCGCGACGATCTGCCGTGCGCCGTCCATGTCGCGCCGCCCCATGCGGATGCTCATCAGCGGACCGCCGCCGAAGCCGATCAGCGCGCCGAGTGCGGTGATCATCGTCACCACCGGCGCGCAGACGCCGACGCCCGCAAGCGCGGCATCGCCTGCGTTCGCGATATGGCCGACATACATGCGGTCCACAACGCTGTATAATATATTGACGAACTGCGCCAGCATGGCCGGTATCGCGAGCTGCAAAACCAGCTTCCCGACCGGCGCGGTGCCGAGAGGGCTGTCCGTGTTCTTCATCATCCTCACCTCGTTGCAGGAGTATTTCAAGTCCATTATAGAGATTTATCGCGGTAAAGTAAAGTGAAAAAATGCCCCGACCGAAGTCAGAGCATTCTTCGCTTATGGATTATCTTTTTTCACGAATTTGACGGTGTACGCCTCGGCATAGCTGCTTTTTTGAAGCGCCTCGCTGCTTTCCGGGGCGGAGAATGCATCGGTGGACAGCGGCCATATGGTATCTTGCTTATGGAACACGCGAATCAGAATTGGGGTTTCCACGCCGACTGCCAAATCGTCAATCGGTTCTTCCATCGTGCTGATTGTTGCGAATCTGCCCTCCGTCGGGTCACTCACCGCTCCCGGTCCCCCTTTCAGGTGCGACCAGCCGCCATCCGGATAGTGGACCTCGATTGAAAAGTCAGAATTGCTGTCACCGTCACGGTGAAACGCTATTTTTCCCGTTTCCCCATTCAAATCCTGCGCATATCTTCCGGATACCAGTCCGTCACGCCTCTTATACGGCATCCATTGGCTGTCCTTCCAGATGTAATGACAAATCTCCGTGCCGTTGGCTTCCGTGTGATTACCGGAAAATTCATACAGGAAGAACCGGTCCGCAGTCGTGTTCACGCCAGCAAGCTGAAGCAGCTCGGCCTGCTCCGCCGAAAACTCCACCGGTGCAAGGTGCATGGTATTATCCGCCGGCTGTGTCTTTGTTTGTCCGCACCCGCTCAAAATCCCCACAAGAGCCAGTGCAAGCAGTGCTGCGTGCCGTTTTTTCATACGGATCGCCTCCTTTTACTGTTGTGCTTACAGTATAGCAGATTTGGGTGATATTGTCTATTTCCAGACCATGCAAAATCTGCGCTTGCTTCTGTGCAAAGTAACGGCAAAAAAGCGCTCCGGCAAAGCCGGAGCGCTTTCGATGCAAATATTTACTTCGCGTATCTGCGGAAGGAAATTAACCGTTCTTGCGAGCGATTGCCTTCTTAGCAGCCTCTACGATGTGAGCAGCGGTCAGACCGTACTCCTCGCGCAGGAAGGACTCAGCGCCTACCTGACCGAAGCGATCCTCTACGCCTACCATCTCCATCGGAACCGGGTTGTTCTTGATAACAACGTTAGCAACAGCAGAACCCAGACCAACCTTGACCTGATGGTTCTCAGCGGTTACGATAGCGCCGCACTCAGCAGCGGAGTCGAGGATGAGCTGCTCGTCGAGCGGCTTCCAGGTGAACATATCGATGACCTTGGCGGAGATACCCTCAGCAGCCAGCTGCTCCTGAGCCTTCAGAGCCTCGTCGACCATGATGCCGGAAGCGATGATAGCAACGTCCTTGCCTTCCTTCAGGGTAACGCCCTTGCCGATCTCGAAGTCAGAGCCGTCGCCGTAAACGGTGGTGAAGCCCTTGCGGATCATGCGCATGTAGGAGAACTTGCCGGATGCTGCCAGCTTCTTGGTCAGGCAGTTGATCTGAGCGTAGTCAACCGGGTCGATAACGACTGCTTCCGGTACGGACATGTACAGAGCGCAGTCCTCGAACGGCATATGGGTGCCGCCGTTGTATGCAGCGCATACGCCGGGGTCAGAGCCGATCACGTGTACCGGCAGCTTAGCGTAAGCTGCGGACATGAAAGCCTGGTCAAATGCACGGCGGGATGCGAAGCAGCCGAAGGAGTGCATGAATACGGTGCGGCCGGTAGCGGCCAGACCTGCTGCAACGCCCATAGCGTTAGCCTCTGCGATACCTGCGTTTACGGTCTGCTCCGGGAAAGCCTTTGCCAGCTTGCCGGTGTTGATGCAGTTCTCAAGGTCGCAGTCTACGTGCATTACCTTGCTGTCCTTCTCCATGAGGTCCAGCATAGCGGTAACGAAACCGTCACGGTTGTTACGAGAGTCCTTCTCGTGCTTGCCAATCAGAGTAAAGCTCATGTTTATTACCTCCCTTACTGTGCCTTGATCTCTGCGAGCTTCTTCTCAGCAGCAGCAATGGCTTCATCCCACTGCTCCTTGCTCGGCTGAGAGGAGTGCGCGCCGGTGCCTTCAGCGAACGTTGCGCCGAGGCCCTTAACGGTATTCAGCACAATGCAGGTCGGAACGCCCTTGGTGTCGTAAGCGAGCTGAACTGCGTCGTAGATCTGCTCTACGTCGTTGCCGTCCTGAAGTTCGATTACGTTCCAGCCAAAAGCGTCAAACTTGGCGCCGATGCCCTTGCCATGGCTCATGACCTTGTCAACTGCACCGTCGAGCTGATACTTGTTGTCGTCTACGAAGCAAATGAGGTTGTCGAGCTTGTAGTGAGCAGCGAACTGAGCTGCCTCCCAAACCTGACCCTCGTCGCACTCGCCGTCGCCGACGAACACGAATACGTGGTTATCGCGGCCGTCGAGCTTGTTGCCGAGAGCGGCGCCGGTAGCGGTAGACATGCCCTGGCCCAGAGAGCCGGTGGTAAGGTCAACACCCGGGGTCTTGGTGCGGTCGGTATGGGACGGGAAGTTGGTGTGCGGCTGGTTGAGGGTATAAGCCTCCTCGACCGGATAGAAGCCCTTCAGGCCGAGGGTAGCGTACATAGCCGGACCTGCGTGGCCCTTGGACAGTACGCACCAGTCACGATCCTCCCAGTGCGGGTTCTTCGGATCTACCTTCATAACCTCACCGTACAGAACTGCCAGCGCGTCGATAACGGACATTGCACCCGGTACATGGCCGAAGCCAAGCGAACCGACGGTCTTCAGGGTCTCCACACGGATTTCCTGAGCAAATACGCGAAGCTCCTGCATCTTTTCTGCTTTCTGCATTGCATACACCTGCCTAATTCATAAGTATTTTCTCTTATCGCGCCGTGACGCAGTGTGCCGCGCCGGCGCACAGCGGCGCCTTACCGCTGTATACGATTACAGTGTATCACCAAACCGCTCAGATTTCAACCGAAAATCGTGTTTTTTCAGATAAAAATTCCGCTCTCCTCTGCCGCTGCTGCGTCGATTTTCCGCGGAAATGCGAAAAAAACGTATTTTTTTATCCATCTCCCGTCTCGCGTTTTCCGTCCTTTTTACAGAAAATCCCGGGGCTTCTCTGCCTGTTTTCCGCCATTTGCTGCGAAACTCTGCACTTTTCTGTATATTCGTGCAGTCACGAAAAACCACAACTTACCCATCATCTCACCTTTTTTATTTTTCGAAATAAAATTTTACGGCCCTTAAACCCCTGTGTTTTCGTTATTTTCACCAGTTTTTCATCCTGCACCGCCTGTCTCTTTGCTTTTTCACCAAATTTTACCCCTGATTTCTGGCTTTCTGTGCAGTAGACAACTTGCGCATAATTTGATAAACTATAAAGGTACATTGTGGACTTGTTTGGATATTTTTCAAGGAGCAGCATGAAAATGAAGGTCAGCCGATTGAACTCCATAGAGCAGTATGTGATCTCGCGCGAAACCGTCAGCATCGACGAGTTGTGCGAGGTTTTCGGCGTGTCCAAAAATACCATCCGCCGCGATCTGAACGAGCTGGAAATGCGCGGCCATATTACAAAGGTATATGGCGGCGTGACCGCGACCGTGCCCTCGGGCGCGGTGCCGACCCCCATCCGCTCCAGCCTCAACACCGTGGACAAATCGCTCATCGGCCGTCTGGCGGCAGAGGAGGTTGAGGACGGCGACACCATCTTCATCGACTCCGGCACGACCACGCTCTGTCTGCTGCGGTTTCTCGTGGCGAAAAAGCGCATCACGATCATCACGCACTCGCTCGGCGCACTGAGCGAGGCCTCCAAATACGACAACCTCAACATCATTTCGCTCGGCGGCATTTACAGCCCCACGACCGACTCGTTCGTCGGCCTTTCCGCGATCGAGGCGCTGTCCTCCATGCGCATCAACAAGGCGTTCATGGGCGCGACCGGCGTTTCGCTGACCGCCGGCATGACCAACACGACCTTCCTCGAGGCCGAGATCAAGCGCGCGGTCGTGCATCGCGCCGACAGCATCTACGGCATGGCGGACTCGTCCAAGATCGGCCGCGAAGCCATCGTCACCTTCTGCCACCTCAAGGATCTCACCGCGTTCATCACCGACCGCGAACCGCCGAAGGAATACGTCGACCTGTGCCGTCAGGAAAACGTCAAGCTCCGCTACGAATAAAATTTGAGATGAATTTGCCCCCGGCAGAAAATCTGCCGGGGGCTTTATTTTGCATTATTATATCAGATTGCCCGTCAGCACACGGTTGATGAGCGCGACGATCTCGTTTTTCAGGATGGGCTGCGGCTCGGTGATCCACTTTTCCATCATGCCGACGATGCCGGTCGCGAGAAAACGCGCCGCATAAGCGTCCTCCACGCTTCGGAACGGACGCATTTCCAGATGGCACTCCTCGAGCACCGTGATCATCTTGCGTCCGAAGCCTTCCACGCCCGTGCCGCGCACGAGCGCGCGGACGATCTCGCGGTTCTCCTCCAGATAATCCACCGCACGCGCCAGGACCGGCTGAAGATTGCTCGTCCCGCTCGGATGCAGATCCGCGATCAGCTCGCGGAAATCCTCGATCATCTCCGCCTCGATCTTTTCGCGCAGATCATATACATCGCGGTAATGCGCATAGAATGTGCCGCGGTTGATGTCCGCCTCGCGGACCACGTCGGTTACTGTGATGCTCTGAAAATCCTTCTGCTGCATCAGCCGGGTCAGAGCCTGCCGCAGCAGCTTTTTCGTGCGCCGTATGCGCTTATCCTCCTGTACTGCTCCTGTCATGTTCCCTCTCCTCCGTTCAGACCGCGTTCAGCTTTTCTCTGTCCCTTTCGGCTAAACACACGTTATTGAACATTTTCTTTCTCTTTGTTCTTTTACATACACATTATTTATATTTGCCTATTGTGTTCGTTAACCTTATGTACTATACTATATCACGAAAAGAAATCCGATACAATATCTATTTTCCCGAAAGTTGGTGTTTTCCTTGTGAAACTTAACGGACACAATCCGGTTGATTTAATCATTAACCACAGAAAACTGATCGAAAAGGTATTTACCATACTCGTCGTGTTCAGCCTCATCTGCATCCCGATGGTCGGCATCAACTACGACCTGACCAAGTACCTTCCCGACTCCTCCCCGTCCGCGCAGGCGCTCGACATCATGGAGGACGAGTTCACCTATCCCGGCATGGGCCGCGTAATGCTCCATGACGTGACGCTTTACGAAGCGAAAAACATCAAGGACCGCATCGCAGATGTTGAGGGTGTGGACATGGTCATGTGGGCCGACATGACGACCAACATCTACGGTTCGAGCGAATTCATCGACTACGACGACATCGACGACTACTATCACGAGGACGACCAGTCCGCCTACATGGACGTCATCTTCGAGGACAAGGACTCGTCCTCTCAGACGCACAAGGCCGTCCGCCAGATCGAGCAGATCGTCGGCGACCGCGGACTCGTCGCCGGCTCCGCCGTATCCGACACCAACCTCGGCCCGACCATCAACAAAGAGGTCGCGCGCGTCATGGTGCTCGCGGTCATCATCATTTACATCATCCTGACCATCACAACGACTTCGTGGTTCGAGCCGGTGATGTTCCTGTCCGTTCTCGGCATCGCCATCATCATCAACATGGGCTCGAACATTATCCTCGGCGAGATCTCGTTCCTGTCCAACGCGGTCGGCGCGGTGCTCCAGCTCGCCTGCTCGATGGACTATTCGATCTTCCTGCTGCACTCGTTCACGCAGGAGCGCGCGCAGGGCATCGAGCCGGAGCAGGCCATGGCGAACGCATGGCGCAGCGCGTTCTCGTCCATTTTCGCCTCCGGCATGACGACGATCGTCGGCTTCGCGGCGATGTGTCTGATGAACTTCGGCATCGGCCCGGACATGGGCGTTGTCCTCGCCAAGGGCATCACCATCAGCCTGATCACTGTGCTGCTGCTCATGCCGGCGCTCATCCTGCGCTTTCAGGACATCGTTGCCAAAACGCAGCACCGTCCGTTCCTCCCGCAGCAGAGCCGCGGCATGGGCAATTTCGCCTACCGCATCCGCCGTCCGCTGTTCATCCTCGTGCTGCTCATCATCATCCCGTGCTACATCGCGCAGGGCATGGCGAACTTCACCTACGGCAACGAAGCGGTCGCGAACTCCCCCGGCACGCCGGTCTATGAGGCCGAGCAGCAGATGAACGCCGCCTACGGCAAGAGCAACATGATGATCGCGCTCGTCCCGCTCGACAGCAGCCTGACCGAAAAGGCGATGACCGACGAGATCGACGACCTGCCTTACGTCAAGTACGCGCTCAGCCTGTCGTCCGTTCTGCCCGAGGGCATCCCCGAGGACTTCCTCCCTGAGAACATCACGAGCATCATGCACTCGAAGAACTGGGCGCGCGTGATCATCAACGTCCGCTCCTCCGGCGAGAGCGACGACGCGTTCAAGTTTGCCGACAATATCCGCGGCATCGTGGATCAATACTATCCGAACGAACAGACCTACCTCGTCGGCGTCACCCCGTCCACGCAGGACATCAAATCCATCATCGTGCCCGACTACAACCGCGTCAATATCGTTTCGCTGCTCGGCGTCGCGCTCGTTGTCGCGCTCACCTACAAGGCGCTCATCCTGCCCTTCGTCGTTCTCATCCCGATCGAGTGCGCGATCTTCATCAATACCGCTCTTCCGTACATCTACGGTCAGCGCACGATGTATCTCGGCTTCATCATCGTCGGCTGCATCCAGCTCGGCGCGACCATCGACTATTCCATCCTGCTGACCGGCAACTATCTGGACGCGCGAACGCAGGGCGACAAAAAGGAAGCCGCCATCCGCGCCGTCTCGATGAGCGCGGAATCGGTCATGACCTCCGGCATGATCGTTATGACCGTTGCCTACGGCCTGTACTTCATGACCTCGGTCGAGGCGATCTCCAGTCTGGGCCGCCTGATCGGCCGCGGCGCGTTCATTTCGGTCATCATGGTACTGTTCTTCCTGCCGATGTGTCTGATGATCTTTGACCGGTTCATCGTCAAGCCTGACCACGCGGAACGAAAGCACGCGAAGATGAACCGCATCCATGCGATGAAGATCAAGCTGCCGACGCTCAGCGCGCTGCATGAGCAGCGTCTGCGCCTGCATCAGCAGATCCGCGAAAACCGTCATGCGCGCCACAAGCAGACGCGCGCCAAGTGGAACAATCTGCTCCACGGCAAGGGCTTCACCCTGCCCGAGCAGCCGGATAACGGCGAGGGCATCGAAACGCCCGAGACCGCGAAGCGCACGCTGCCGAAGCGCGTCCGCATGCGGCTGAAGGCACGGCTCGACCGCCGCAAGGCGCGTCTGAGCGACCTGATTTCCGCAAGAAAGAACGACAACGATAAGAGCAACACGGAGGAAAACGACAATGAAAAGAAATAAGCTGCGCCGCGTTACCGCGACCGCACTCTTGCTTTCGTTCGCGCTGCCGCAGTGCGCCCAGGCCGCCGCTCCGACAGTCGAGACCGACGAAACCGTATACATCAACATGGATTACTACGGTGCGCCGACCAACACGCGCATCGTCAAGGGCGTAAACCTCAACGGCCACACCGAATTCACGGATTTCGGAGACTACAAGGACGTTTACAATATGTCCACCTTTGACGAGCCAACCCTCAAGGAGGACTCGGTCTACTGGAAGCTGAACACCGACAAGAACCGCTTCTACTACGAGTGCATCCCGAACGACACGGTCAACATCCAGATGCCGTGGAACTTCGATGTTTCCTACAAGCTCAACGGCGTCCCGGTCGAAGCAGACCAGTGCGCCGGCGCGAGCGGCACCATTCAGATGGACATTCACGCCGTGCCGAACACCTACGCGAGCGACTACTACAAGAACAACATGATGCTGGTCTGCGCGACCGGCATCGACATGAGCAAGGCGCTCTCCATCGACGCGCCGGGCGCACAGATCCAGTCGTTCGGCACCTACAAGCTCGTCATGTTCATGGGTCTGCCGGGCGAGGAAAACACCTTCACCGTTCGCATCGGCTCGGACGACTTCGAGAGCATGGGTCTTATCATGTTCATGACCCCGGCGACCACTTCCGCACTCGACATCATGTCCAGCATGCGCGACATCAAGGACCGTCTGGAAAATTCCGGCGACAACCTCTATACCGGCGTCAGCTCCATGCTGAGCACCATGCAGGCCGTACAGAGCAGCCTTTCCTCGATGTCGAGCGGCATTTCCGGTATCGATCAAGTGCGCAAACAGCTCATCAAGGACCGCGGCACGCTTGACCCGAGAACGGACGCGGCGCTGAACGCGCTCGATGAGCTGACCGGCAAGTCCGACTCGCTCATCCCCGAGCTGAACTCCGCCAAGGAGACGCTCACTGCCCTCAACGCCACCACGAGCAGCATCCTCACCACGCTCGAGGAGTCCGGCGAGGATATTCCGGAGTACCAGAAGCTGCTGAACGACGTCAAGACCTCGCTCGGCAATCTGGAGGATCTGTTCGATGACCTCGACGACGAGACCGACAACAGCAGCTGGACCATCGCCCGAATCCGCAGCGCGAGCGAGGATCTCCAGAAGGAGCTGAACGCGCTGACAGAGGACCTCAAGAGTCTGTCGGGCAGTCTGGATGACCTTGATCTGGAAACCCCGGTTTCCACCGAACTGAAAAACTACGTCTCTGCTATGACCTCTTCGACCGCTCAAAGCGCTGGCAAAGATGCTTCTCAGAAAAAATATCTTGAAATCATGTCGACCATTACGCGTGACATGTCTGATGAAGAAAAAGCTAAAATCGAAGAAAAAGCCAAGGCCGAAGCGGCTAAGGCAGGCGAAGCTGCCGGTGCCGCCGCTGTTCAGTCCTCGGCAGCCTACAACAACGCACAGGCGCTTGCCGCACTCATGACCGGCATCAAGAGCGGTTCTTCGGCTGTCACATCCGACATGCAATCCATGACCAAGCAGCTCAAAAGTGTCACAGAGGAAATGTCCGACCTGCTCAACGCGACGAACTCCCTGCTCAAGGACCTTGAGGACATCGCGGACGTATTCGACGAGTACAAGGGTCTGCCGCAGGACTTCACCGCTGAGGGCAAGAAGCTGACCGAGCTTGCGAACGGCTCTCTCGACCGCGTGAACAAGATGCTCGCCGATATTCCGGCGCTGCGTGAGTCGCTCGACAGCCTCACCAAGACCGCGACCTCGTCCATCGACAAGACGACCGACCTCATGAGCTCGACCACCAAGGCGCTCTCGACCTCCTACGACCTCATGAACACCGCCAACAGCGTGCTCCGTTCGGTCCGCAGTCAGGCGGACGCCAGCACCCAGACCACGATCGACAGCCTGCTCGATACGCTCGGCAAGCTCTCCGGTTCGACCGCATCCGGTCAGATGCAGACCGCGACCAACTCCATCCACTCCGCCGTCAAGGACGCGGAGACCGACCTCGAGGACGACACCAACGTGCTCAACATCGACACCTCGGCTGACCTCGAGTCTGTCACATCGAGCATGAACCCCTCCCCGTCCAGCCTTCAGTTCATCCTGCGCACCGATGAGATCTCGGTGGACGATGATGACGACGACGGCATTTCCGATCAGGACGCCGCAGACGAAGGCGTATTCGCCCGCATCTGCAACATCTTCAAAAAGCTGTTCATCGCCATCACCGGCGTGTTCGCGTCGGACGATTGACCGCATACTGCAAAGCACCGCTTCCACATGGAGGCGGTGCTTTTTTGCGCAGAAAAACACCTCGCAGACAGCATTTCTGCGAGGTGTTCGTTTTTATGCCTGCGCCGCGTCGTTCAGACGGGACAGGTACTTGCTCTGATAGAACTTCAGCTTGCTCTCAAACTGAGGGCCGGACTTGAACTCCGCCTTCGCATAGGCGTGCGTGTCGAATTCCTCTGCGCCCTCGACGAGCTGAATGGTGTAGATCGCGATGTTCGAGCAGTGATCGCTGATCTTCTCAAGGTCGTGCACGATGTCGAGGAAGTGAATGCCGGTCTGCATCGTGCAGCCGCCCTCGCCAAGGCGCTCGATATGACGGCTCTTGAGCTGCTCCTTCATGGTATCGACGACCTCCTCGAGCGGCTCAACGCTGCGCGCGAGCGAAACCGACTGCGTAACATACGCCTCGACCGTCATATCGAGAACCTCGCTGACTGCGTCCGTCATGGCGTGCAGCTCGTTCATCGCGGTCGCGGAGAAGCTCAGACCTGCCTGACGGAACTCGTCGGCGCGGTCGAAGATATTCTGCGCATAGTCGCCGATCTTCTCGAAGTCGGACAGCGAGTGCATCATCTCTGCGCTCTGGCGGCGCTGATCGACCGAGCGCACGTTGTGCATCGTGGTCAGGTAGCGGCCGATCTCAACCTCTGCGCGGTCGAGGAACGCCTCGTGTTCGCGGAAGATCTCCTCGCTGGCCGCACTGCCGCCGAACATCGGGTCGACCGCAAGGTGGAAATTGCTCTTCGCCGCCTCGCCCATGTCAGCGATGCAGCGCTGCGCCTGATCGAGCGCGAGAGCCGGCGTGGTAAGGAAACGCGGCTCGAGCTTCGCAAGCGGGTCCTCCTGCGTCTCGCCGGTCGGCACGCTCCACCTTGCGAGCTTGACCAGCAGGCCGGTGAACGGCAGGAACAGCAGAGTGCAGGTCACGTTGAACAGCGTGTGGAAGTTCGCGATGCCGCCCTTGTCGATCGGATTTTCCCAGAACGAGAAGCCGACCGCGTACTGCACGGCGTAGATCGCGACCAGAAACGCGATCGAACCGATGAGGTTGAAGTAGAAGTGCACCATCGCGGTGCGGCGCGCGTTCTTCGAGCCGCCGAGCGAGGACAGGAACGCGGTGATACAGGTACCGATATTCTGACCGAGGATGATCGGGATGGCGGCAGAATAGGTGATCGCGCCCGTCGTGGACAGCGCCTGCAGGATACCGACCGACGCCGAGGACGACTGGATGATCGCGGTGACGCCCGCGCCGACCACAACGCCGAGTACCGGGTTGGAGATCGCTGCAAACAGATCGGCAAACTGCGGCAGATCCGCGAGCGGCGCGACCGCGCCCTCCATGACCGCCATGCCGATGAACAGGATGCCGAAGCCGGTGAAAATGTCCGCGATGTCGCGCGTGCGGCGCTTTTTCGCGAGCATCATGATGATAACGCCCACCAGAACGATGATGTAGGCGAGATTTTTCGGCTTGAGCAGATCCATGAACAGGTTGCCCGAGCCGTCGCCGCCGCTCAGACGCAGGATCTGCGCGGTGATGGTCGTACCGATATTCGCGCCCAGGATAACGCCGACCGACTGCTTGAGCGTCATGATGCCTGCGTTAACAAAGCCGACCACCATGACCGTCGTCGCAGACGAGGACTGAATGACCATCGTCACGACCATGCCCATGATAAGAGCGGTAAAGACGTTGCCCGTCATTTTTTCCAGAGTTTTTTCCAGCTTGGAACCGGCAGCGCGCTCCAGTCCCTTTCCCATTGTCGTCATACCGTAAATGAACAGCGCCAGTCCGCCGATCATCTGCACGATTGACAGCACATCAAATTCCATACGCTTCCTCCGTTTCACATTCTCTAAATTATCTCTTTACGAAACGCATACCTTTTAAGTGTATCAGCAGGAGCGCATCCTGTCAATTCCAAAGGATGAAAAATAAACGCAAACTTTACGCCTGCGCTCGTTCATTATGTTGCATTTCTGCTGCATTCGGCATATTGGTCTATGCCATCCGCATCATGCTGTAATTGAGATACGCCGCAAACAGCAGCCATGCCGCATACGGCATGAGCAGCCTGCCTGCGGCTTTGTCGAGGCGGGAAAACGCCGACAGCGCTGCAAGCACGAGCGCGAGCAGCAGGAGCAGCCACCAGAACGCGACAGCGTACTCCTGCGCCCGGAAATACAGCAGCGGCCAGACGAAATGCACGGCGAGCTGCACATAATAAAGCATGAGCGCGTTTCGGCTCTCCTGTGTGCCGAGGCGGTGCACTCTGCGGCTCGCCGCCCCCATCAGCAGATAAAGCACGGTCCATACGGCCGGGAACACCCATGCGGGCGGCGCGAGCGGCGG
>ENA-ORTV01000995-ORTV01000995.1-human-gut-metagenome-genome-assembly--contig:-NODE-995-length-32871-cov-7.625335_pt1 | contig 32871 bp, 27 predicted proteins | sample MGYA00241915_ERZ509194 | MGnify/ENA primary metagenome ERZ509194 (study PRJEB26280, sample SAMEA2338810) | human gut metagenome | biome: human gut; feature: human-associated habitat; material: faeces... | reverse complement strand
GCGCCATCTGCTCCGGACGCCCCGCCATCACCACGCTCTGGCCGACCGCCTGGCCGCGCTCTCTGATCGCCTCCGCCCACGTCGGTGGCGAACTCGCCCACAAGCTCAAGTTCGCGGGCTGGGACTTCGTGATCATCGAAGGCGAAGCCAAGAGCCCCGTCTACCTCTACATCCACAACGAAAAGGTCGAGATCCGCGACGCCTCCGCTGCCTGGGGGCAGGGCACCCGCCGTTCCGCCGAGGTCCTCGCCAAGGAAACGACACCCGAAGCCAGCTTCGGCGTGATCGGCCAGGCCGGTGAAAACCTCGTGCCGATGTCGAACATGATGGTCGACAAGAGCCACTCCGCCGGCGGTCTCGGCTCCGTGATGGGCAAGAAGCACCTCAAGGGCATCGTCGTCTACGGCAACCAGGCCATCCACATCCACGCCGATCCGAAGGAATGGGAGGAGCTCATCGACTCCCACCGCAAGATCCTCGGCGCGCACACGCACTCCATCGTCTCGCGCAAGCCGCATCCGATGTTCGAGTACCACACGCCTGCGAGCCGCTGGTCCGCCTTCCCGGGTGCCAAGTGGGGTGCCGCCAATCCGCCCGTCATGCTCACCGACGCGGACATGGACCCGCACAACCTCAACCACATCGGCTACCGCACCTGCTCGTCCGAGTTCTACATGGGCCCGACGATGTGGAACTACACGGTGCGCAACACGGGCTGCTACGCCTGCCCGATCCGCTGCTACTCCGTGATCCGCGACGATGAAACGGCCGCGAAGTACAACGTCAACGCCATCACCGAACAGACCTGCATGGCGCTCTACGGCCGCTGGTTCTTCCCGTCGCTCCTCAAGGACCTGATGAAGCCCGTCTCCCGCGAGGCCTGCCTCGTCGGCAGCCAGACGATGGACGATCTGGGCCTGTGGTGCAACTACGGCCAGCTCCACCGCGACTTCTGCACGATGTACACCAAGGGCTACTTCAAGAAGTACCTGCCCGAAGAGGAGTACAAGAGCATCGACTGGTCCAAGATCGACAATCCCGATCCGCGCATCCTCCAGGACATCCTGCCGCGCATCGCCTACCGCAAGGGCGAGTTCGGCCGCTGGATGGGCGAGACGACGCCCGTCATGCTCGAGCACTTCGGCCTCACCGAAGACGAATGGAAGAAGAACCACGACACGCTCTACTGGTCCGTCGGCCATCCGAAGCACCACGGCAATGAAAACGACGGCCAGATCGGCACGGTTCTCAACTGCATGTACAACCGCGATCCGATGAGCCACGGCCACATCAACTTCTCGACCTCCGGTCTGCCGCTGGAGCTCCAGCGCGAGATCGCCGCGAAGTTCTGGGGCGACGGCTCCGCCGTCGACGGCATCGGCGACTATCGTCCGACCAACAAGTACAAGATGATCCGCCTGCGCTGGGTCATCGCCCGCAAGGAGCTGCACGACATGCTCGGCATCTGCTCCTGGACGGCCCCGTGGGAACTCTCTCCGCTTCGCGAGCGCGGCTACATCGGTGACATCGAGATGGAAAGCAAGGTCTTCAAGGCCGTGACCGGCATCTCCATGACCCAGGACGAGCTCGACAAGGCCGGCCTGCGCGCCTTCCTGCTGCAGCGCCTCTACACGATGCGCCAGCTCAAGACGAAGGACATGCGCCACGTCCACGACCGCTATCCCGACTGGATCTTCGACGACGCCAAGGGTCGCGCCCCGTTCACGAAGGGGACGATCCGCATGGAGCACGACGACATCGAGAAGAGCTTCGACCTCTTCTTCGAGCTCATGGACTTCGACGTGAAGACCGGCGCTCCGACGGAAAAGTGCCTCAATGAGTACGGTCTCGCCAAGGCCGTTCCGGTCATGAAGAAGGAAGGTCTTCTCTAAGTCATGGGCAAGGAACGGATGAAGATGCAAGAGAACATGAATCCGGCGCCCGAAGGCGCCCAGACCCCGGCGGACGAAGAAGCTGCCCGCGAGGCCGCAAGGCTCTCGCAGCTCAAGGCCGACATGCTCGTCCTCATCGACACGGTGGCCGACAGCAGCCGCGACGTGAAGCTCATCGACGGCGACACGCTCTTTGAGCGCTTCGCAAAGAGGGCGAGCGTCGCCGAAGCGCCCGAGGTCGACGAGCTCGTGCGCGAAGCCGAAGCCGACATCGACGCGGTCCTCGGCCGCACCGACGGCGTCTCCGCCAACGTGGTGAAGTTCCGCAGCAAGAGCGAGATGAAGGCACATGCCGACGAGGTTGCGACCCAGAAGGCGCAGCGCCGGGTCTTCTCGCGCCGCGAGGTGATCCAGAACCTCCTCGCGGGCAACGTTGCGAGTGTCGTGAAGGCCGCCGAGGCGGCCGACGCGAAGACGGAGCCCGAGGGCGAGGCGCGCGAGATCACGCGCGAGTACTTCGACGAGGTGCTCTCCCGCGTGCTCGAGGGCGACTACGGCGTCTGTTCTCTGGAAAGCTGGGACAAGGTGACCTATTACCACTACCGTCCGCTGCTTTCCTGCTCGTACGCGCGCATCCTCTCGGCCGAGAACAACCCGGTCGAGCAGGTGGTCGACATGATCCGCGAGTCGAGCCGCGTCTATCCGCGTCCGGTGGCCATCGGCGTCTTTGAGGAGCCTCCCTTCGGCATCGAGGCCGAGGAGCTCCAGGAGATGCTCAAGATGATCGCCCAGGACCCAGAAAAGCAGGACATTCGATTTACAACGAGTTCTATTGGAACCGTCTTCCTGTACTCGAACAAGTACCTCGAGGACGGCTACGCCGAATTCCTTGCCGAAGAGCAGGACGTCGGCGCCGTGATGAATCCGTAGCCCGTTGTAAAACCAGGAAGAATTGAAATGAAATTCCAGATGAAATCCACGGCGAAGGCCGTCGCGCTCGGCATCGTCACCCTGGCCGCCTCCGCGGCCTTCGCAACGCAGACTCCCGTCGAGTTCGACCTCAAGGGCCACGACGAGTTCGTCAAGTCCCTCGGCAAGGACGCGATCGCGCCCCAGCAGAGGACTGCCGAAGAATCCAAGGCCATTCTCGCCAAGGTCTACAACGAGAAGCTCGAGCAGCACGTCTCCAGCTTCCACTATGAAAAGGGCGTCACCTGCATCTCCTGCCACGACCAGCAGAAGCAGGGCGGCCCGGACTGGATGGTTCCCGTCACCAATCCTCCGATGAAGAAGGAATGCGGCGACTGCCATGAAACCCAGGCCTACGTGGTGAGCCACACCAAGTCTCACAGCAAGTACGAGTGCACGGTCTGCCACATGCCGAACACGGCCGCCGGCCCCAACGACGGCAGCAACGGCAAGATGGACGCCGTGCGCCGCCTGCACACGTACAAGATCAACGTGAGCCCCGACGCCTCCACCTGGACGAAGGACAAGGACGGCGCCTGGGTCCTCTCGAAGGATGAGGACGGTCACGGCTACGTCGACCTGATGTGGAGCTGCGCGCGCAATGCGCCCGCCGACTACACGGTCGCCGAGGGCCGCGGTTGCCACTCCAAGGCCACGAGCGAGCTTGATCCCGGTCTCGTCTATCAGGACGAGAAGGAGGTCTACGGCGAAGTCATGAAGTGGCAGAAGCCCGTGAAGGACGGCTACAAGCAGATCAAGGGCGGCGTCGAGCGCGTCTCGAAGCTCCTTGAAGTGACGACGCTGCCGTACGAGAAGCAGACGCAGATCCGCCTGCTTCTCGACAAGGCCACGGAAGTCTCCGACCTGATTGAAAAGGACGGCAGCTGGGGTGCTCACGCCTCCCACTACCTCCAGGACCGCGTTAAGTCGGCCCTGAGCTACATCGACCAGGCACAGACGCTCCTTGACAAGGGCGGCTACTGAGAGACGCCTGAAGCGTCCTCTCGGTGAGGCGGGCGCCGCCGCGAATGCGGCCGTCGCATGGCGGTCCGCGGCGGCCTCCCGCCCATTCAGGAGAATAATCGTGACGACTAAAATCACCCGACGCGCCCTGCTGGGCGCAGCCGGTGCGGGCGTCGTGACCCTTGGTTCGGCCGAAGCGGCCGCCCTTGCGGCCTCTTCGGAGGCTTCGGGCAGTCGCGAGCCGCACTATGCGATGGTCTTTGACCAGAACAAGTGCGTCGGCTGCGGCGACTGCAAGGCCGCCTGCAACGAGGCCAACCATCTGCCTCCCGGCATCTCGCGCCTTCTCATGGAGCGCCAGTCGAAGTCGCACCGCGTCATCGGCAAGGAGCCGTGCCCGATCTGCGGCAAGCTCGAGGAATGCGACTGCGAGCGCAAGTACGTCCGCGTCTCGTGCCAGCAGTGTCAGGACGCGCCCTGCGTAACCGTCTGCCCGACGGGCGCGGCCCATCATGACCCGGAAACCGGCATCGTGACCATGGACCCCGACCGCTGCGTGGGCTGCAAGTACTGCATCGTGGCGTGTCCCTACAACGCGCGCTTCATCAACGCGGAGACGAAGGTCGCGGACAACTGCGACTTCTGCCTCCACACGAGGTTCGCGGAGGGCCGCAAGCCCGCCTGCGTGGAGAGCTGCAAGTACGATGCGCTCGTTTTCGGCAACGTGAACGATCCGTACTCGTACATCAGCCGCCTCATCCGCGCCAAGGACACGGTCCGCATCCGCCCCGAGCTCGGCACCCGTCCGAGCCTGAGGTACATTCCGTTCGTGAAGAAGGGGGCGTGACATGGACATGAACTTTGCAATCGGCCTCTCCCAAGGCATTGCCTGGCCCTGGCCCATCGCCGTGTACCTGTTCCTTGCAGGCATCTCCGGCGGCGCGGTCGCGGCTGCGGTCATCCTCAACCTCTACAGGAAGCAGGCGCATGAGAACACGCCCGTCCTGAAGGCGGCGTCGGTCATCGGCGCGGCGACCATCCTGCTCGGCATGGTCTGCCTCGTCCTCGACTTGACGAATCCGTTCAACTTCTGGCGCATTCTGATCTACTACAACCCCACGTCCGTGATGAGTCTCGGCGTGATGGCGCTGCTCGTCTACATCCCGACGGTCTGCATCCTCACGCTCGTGGCGCTTCGCGGCCTTCTCCCGAAGGTCGGCCTTGGGTTCCTCGACGGCATCGTCGGGTTCTTCGACGGCTGGCGCGTGGTGCTGCAGTGGATCGCGCTCGTCTTCGCGCTCACGATCTGCGCGTACACGGGCTTCCTGATCTCGGCGCTCATCCGCTTCCCGCTGATCAACCAGGCGGTGCTTCCCGCGCTCTTCGTGGCGTCGGGTCTCTCCGCCGGCATGGCCGCAACGAAGGCTTTCGCCTGCCTCGCCTTCGGCGACAGGCACGAGAGCTGCGACCAGCACCTCCTTCACGCGGCCGAATGGCCCGTGATGGCGGCCGAGGCGCTCTGCATCTTCATGATCGCAGTGGCCCTCGTCAACGGGAACGCCGCCGCGCAGGCCGCCTTTGCGGCCTTCACGACGGGCGCCTGGGCGATCGAGTTCTGGGTCGGCGTCGTGTGCGTCGGCTTCTGCGGACCGCTCGTCCTGGGCCTGATCGGCGGCGGCCTCATGTCGTTTTACCTGAGCGCTCTGTGCTCGGTGGCCGGCATGATGTGCCTGCGTCTCTTCATCCTCTATGCGGGCCAGCTCCACGGTCTCTGATGACCCGGACCCCGTGAACTCAAGCCGGGCATCCGCTCCCTTTCGGGACGGATGCCCGCATTCTGCGGAGACGCAACATGCCCTGTCTTCCGAACGATTTCCCCGGCGCGGTCACGACCGTGCCCGTCCTCAAGAACTTCATGAGCCTCGAGACCGAGGACGTGGTCGCCGAAGAGGTGCCCGTCGCGCTCGTCTACAACGGCATCTCCCACACCGTCATGATGGCCTCTCCCGTCATGCTCGAGGAGTTCGGCACCGGCTTCAGCCTCACCGAAGGCATCGTCGAGTCCGTCTCGGACATCTACGACGTCGAGGTGATTGAAGCCTGCGGCTCGGGCCGCGAGGTGAGGATCACCATCAGCTCCGAAGCCTTCCACAACTTCAAGGCCCGCCGCCGCGCCATGCTCGGGCGCACGGGTTGCGGCATCTGCGGCGTCGAGAGCCTCGGCGATGCGCTTCGCCCCGTGCCCGATCTGCCCGCCACGCAGACCTTCGACATGAGGTTCTACCGCGACGCCGTCGCGCAGTTGAAGCGCTTCGAGCGCATCGGCGCGCTCACGGGCTGCACCCATGCCTCCGTCTGGATCAGACCCGACGGCACGCCCGCGGGCGGCGCCGAGGACGTTGGCCGCCACGTGGCGCTCGACAAGCTCCTCGGCCTTCGCGCGCGCGAGGGCTGGCGGGACGGCGCGCTCGTCGTGAGCTCCCGCGCCTCCTACGAGATGGTCCAGAAGGCCGCCATGTGCGGCGTCGAGATCCTCTTTGCCGTTTCGGCCCCCACGGCGCTCGCCGTGAGAACGGCCGAACGCTGCGGGATGACGCTCGCGGCCTTTGCGCGTGCGGGCGGCCCCAACGTCTACACGCATCCCGAACGCCTCGTCGGGGCGCAGGACGAAAGGCTCTGCGCTTAAGTCGGTCAAGCTCAGGCAAGTGTTGGGAAACGGGTCCTTCGGGGCCCGTTTTTCATTCTGGGGATGGGGCCGGATGTTCTGGGACAGGAGGGAAAAGCGCAGCAACAATAAAATTTATAAAGTCGAGCCGAGAAAACCCGCGGTTTTAACCGCCGGGATGATAGGTGCTCAAATCCCCTTCGCACAAACTCGTGCGAAGCATGCGTCCTCGAAAAGGGCGGTGTAGGATTGAAATCATGAAAGCCAACATCGCCTACAAGTTCGAACTGATGCCTACCCGGGAGCAGAAGCGAATCTTCGCTCAAGCTGCCGGGTGTCGGCGTTTCGTGTGGAACAAGGCGATAGAACTGCAGAAGCGGTGCCTTGAACCAGAGGTTCCTTTTCTCAAGTACACGGAGCTGGCCGGACGGTTGGTGCTGTGGAAAAAGGAAGACGACATGTTGTGGTTGCAGGAAGCGCCTTCTCAGGCACTTCAACAGTGCCGTTTTCCCGTGACGGGGAGGCGACTTGATGCAGACGACAAAAGAAACGGCGGACTCCCGAGTGGGAGCCCGCCGTTGTTACTGGTGGGTCCCGCCTCCTTGCGAGAGGAGACGGGGGAGAGAGGCTTTAGAACGTGTAGAGGACGTTCACGCTGCCGGTGCCGCCGCGGCGGTCGCCGGCATAGCCCTTGAGGCCCACGCCGATGGTTCAGGGACCGTTGGCTTCGGGTTTCATGGTGAAGCCGAGGTCGACGATGGCGCTGTCGCCCTTGAGGCTCGGCGCATCAAGCGCGGCGGTGGCGCCCGCGAACTTCAGCTCGCCCTCGGCCTCGCCGTCGAAGACGTGCTCGTATGCGAGGCCGGCGTACCAGTCGAAGGTCTGGAAGGCGCCTTCAAGACGAGCGCCGAGGCGGACCGCATGGGTCGTCGTGTCGTCCATGGAGAAGCGTTCCTTCGCATCGCTTTCGAGCGTGACGTCGTCGCCCTCGACATAGGAGAGGAGGTAGCGGCCGTAGGCGTCGAGCTTGACGTCGGGCGTCAAGTCAAAGACGTAGCCCGCGCCGATGTGAGCCGTCGCATAGAGGCCGTCGGCGTCGTACTTCGCGGTGCCCGTGCCGTAGGAGCCGTCGAATTCGGTCGAGATCTGGCCGAGGCGGACGGCGCCGTCGAGGTAGAAGGGCGACTGGAAGTCATAGCGCATCGCGGCGCCCACGCCGTAGTAGTCGTGGTCGGCGTCGGCTTCGGTGGAGGCGACGTGCGATTCGGACGAGGCCCAGCCGGCTTCAACGAAGCCTGCGAGCGTCAGGTTGTTGATGCGGCCGGCCGTACCGACGGCAAGCGAGAAGCCCTCGACGTCAACATGCGAGCCCGTTTCGTAGCGGTTGTAGCCGCCGGCCATCGCGCCGAAGGCCGTGAACGAGCCTTCCTTCGCGGCGGCGCGGATCGAGCGCATGCCTTCGTCGGCGACGAATTCGGCACCCTGCGTCACTAAGGCGACGGAGCCGAGCTGGGCTTCGGCGAGCGTCTTCGAGCTCTCGGAGACCTTCACGGAAGAGGCGCCGATCGTCTGGGCCTTGTCGCCCGTGCCGATCACGATGCCGGCATCGGTGAGGAGCAGGTCGGTGCTGTCGATGGCATCCTTGCCGAGGTCGTAGACCACGTCGCCGAAGGCGTTCTCGAGGGTCACCGTGGTTTCGGCGGCCGTCTTGTACTTGCCGTCAACGAGGAGCGTGCCCGAAGCGACGTTCCTGGCGACGATGTCCTTGTCGCCGGACATGTCGAACGAGGCGCCTTCCTTCGTGAGCGTCAGGATCGCCTCGCCGGCGGGCGTGCCGGTGCCGTCGAAGACGATTTCAGAGGCCTTGCCGCCCGTGATCGCGCCGACGGTGTTGCTGCCTACAAGATAAAGAGACGTTTCCGTGTCCTGCTTGGCCGAAATCTGGAGCGTGCCCATCTTGGAGTTGATGAGGTTGATCGTGCGCTGGGTCTTGTTCGCCTCAGCATCACCCGCGCCCGTGTCGGCTTCGGCGAGGCGCATGAGCGCTGCGTTAACGGGGGCTCGAAGGATTCGGTCGAAACGATGCCGGTGACATCGGCACCGTCAAGCGTGATGACAGAGTTTTCGACCGTGACGTTGCTCTGTGCGTCGGCCTTGTTGCCGCCGCCGTAGACGTTGCCGAAGATCTTCGAGTTGGCGATCGTCACCTCGGAGGTCTTGACCGTAGAGGTTGCGCCCAATGCGGCGTAGCCGCCGGCGAAGACGTTGACTTGAGAGTCCGCAGCACCGAGCGTGGCGTCGGCGATCGTGAGACGGGTGCTGTTGACGGAGGCAGCAGTCTTGGCGCCATGGGCAAAGCCGCCGGCGTAGATGTCGCCGGAGAGCTTGACGCCCTTGCCTGCGATCGTCATGTCGACGTTTCCAACGGTGGCTTCCACCTTGTTGGTGGTTACCGTACTCTTGGAATATGCCACGCCGCCCCCCACGACGGAGGCCGGAATCCCGAAGTCGTCAAGACCGCTGTTGTGATCCATGGTGTTGATCGTGCCGCCAGTAATATTGGCTGCCACATTTTCAACGTGGGTCGTCACAACGGCGTCGGTAAGTGCGGCGCTGGTGTACAAGTAGCTCAGACCGCCGCCCACGACGCCTTTGAGCGTGCCGCCCGTGACGTTCACGCGGGCCGTGCCCATGACGTCGGCGGAGACGTCGCGCTTGTTGGATGCGTCACCCTGGCCCGCCTTGGCGGAGCCGCCGCCGAGCACTGCGGCTTCATAGGTGCCGCCCGTGATGTTGAGCGAGGTGTCGCCGAGAACGTCGCTCGAGAGGCTGCCCGTGTAGTCGTTGGACTTGCCGCCGGCGATGACGTTGGACTTGAAGGTGCCGGCTTTGAGGATGAGATTCGTGCTGCCGACCGTGGCGGAAACGAAGCTGTCTTTGTCAGTGTCCTTGACGGTCTGGCGCAGATACGTGCCGCCGATGACTTCGTCCTTCACCGTGACGTTGGCGGCGTCAACGAGGATGTTGGTTGTGCCCTTGATTTCGGAGGCCGTGTACTTTCCACCAGAGGCTGCGGCATTGCCCCTCATGTTTTCGGCAACATAGCTGCCGCCGACGATGCCCTTGCCGAGCGTGATTGTGCCTTCACCCGTCACGGTGACGGAGGTGTTGCCTTCAATCTCGGACTTGCCGCGGTTGGCGAGGTAGTCGCCGCCAATGAGAATGCTATTGTTCCCGAGGGTGACGGTCTTGTTCTTGGCTGCATTGATCGTAACGGCGGCGGATTGAGCCGTGGAGGAAGTTCCCTGTCCCGTGACGCCGCTGCCGGCCACGACATGGCCGTTGTACGTGCCGCCATTGATCTGCAGGGAGGAGTTGCCGGTCGTGAGCTTGAGCTGCATGTCGGGCGTATCCACGTGAGCATAGTTTTCGGCGAAGCTGCTGCCGTAGACGGAACCGCCGAAGGTGCCGCCGTTGATGGTGACGGAGGTGTCGCCGACGGTGGAGTTCGTTTGGGAGACCATGCCGGCGCTGGGACTTGAGGCCTTGATGTAGTTTCCGCCTACCACGGCGCCCTTGGACGGGTCGGCTTCGTACTGAATGATCCCGTCTTCAATAACGAGCGTCGTGTTTCCGTTGACGATGGAGCCTTTGCCCGTATTGTTCGCCTTGCTGCCGGCGACGATGTATTCAGTCTTGACGGCCTTGATGGTCAGCTTGGTGTCGCCGATGGTGGCTTCATGCGTCTTGTCGGTGAGGCCCTTGGGCTGCTTGATGTAGTTCCCGCCCACGATTTCATCGACTTGTGTATTGTTGGTGAGATCAACGGTCAGGTCGCTCGTGATACCTGCATGATTGAGATCGGTCTCAGCGGTAACCTAATCCGTGTAATGCCACCAACCGCCGATGAGCTGGCTCTTATCCGTGACTTTTTGAGTCTGAGTGTTGACGGTGAGGGCGGAACCTTCCCCCGCGATGCCCACCTTGTCGCCCAGCGTATGGGTCGCAGCTACGGCTGTACCTGCAGCGAAAAGCGCGCCGACACAGCACGCGATGACAGTCTTTTGCATGTTTCCTCCGAGATTTTGGTTGAAAGAAATTGGAAGAGTTTTTTTCAACGATAGAAAATCTGTGAAGGGGGGGGAAACCCGCGTCCGTATTAAAATGGCAACAAAATTGGGAAAACAGCTGGGCTTCTGAGGTGCTTTTACAACACATCGGCTTGAGAAAGCCGTTCGGGTTGCTCCCGTCACGAGAAAGTCGCCTGATTGGGAGGAAGTGGGAGGTGCTATGAAAAGACGTTCTGCGCGGCTTGTACTGGCGAGGACGGAAGTGGAGGCTGGAGGACTTGAGAAATCCGAAACGACATCATCGTGTCGAGAAGCTGCGGTTGGTCTTCGGCTACTTTTCGAGCGTCGTCAGCGCGGGAATTCAGGTTCGGCTGGTAGGCTTGAACGATGATGCATGGGTGGAAATCATGAAAAGGCGCGTGCTTCCGATGTCTTGGTGGTTTCTCAGCAGTGCGAAACATCTGTTTCGTTCAACAACAGGAGGCAAACCCCTCTTGACCTTGTGTTTCGAAGATTGGAGTGTTGCGTCTTTGTCAATAGTTAGGGAAAACCCTACCACCCTCGACAAATAAATTAAATTGAAGTGGCGTTCAGGATGGGTTGCATCCTGAACGCCATATGTCAATTTCATTCAGAAAAACAGTCTGTATAGAGACAAGCACCGTCAGGCCATTTTCAATGGCCGGCTGCCTTTGGAAGTCTTTTCTTGACTTCAAGTCAAGGTACCGAACAGGAGCAGAAAATGCATGAAAAGATTTTGATCCCGCCCGCCGTTCATGACGAACCCCACTTTGCGAAGAAGACCCTCGTTCTGGCCGTTCTCCTCTCCGCGACCTCCATGTTTGCAACTGCGGCTAGCGTTAACGTTGTCACAGGTCAGACCTATCAGGACGATGTCGATGTCAAAGCCCCGGACACCTTTACGAACGCCGGAACGGTGAAAAACCAGACCATCACGGTGGCCGGCAGCTCCAAAGCCGCCTTCCACAATACCGGCATCATCGAGACGGGAACGCTGACGCTTGACGGCATTCAGGGGCTCGAGATCGGTGGCGAGTCCATCACGGCGACCAAGGGCATCGTCGTCAAGGGCATTCCCATTCCCGGAGTCAACTCTCTAAAGAATATGGTGACGGTTGGGAAAATCGTCACGCCTGAGCTGAAGCTTATAGGCACCGCAAATGAGTACGGTCTCCTCTTCAATTCGACTGAACAGGTCAAGGACATCGACAGGATCTACGTCGAGTGCAACAATGGCCGTACGGGCCTCCTCGTCGAGACGAACAAGACCGTTGCCTTCAATGAAGTCGAGCTTGGCGGCACAGGTACCAAGAAAGAAGCTCGCATCGAGGTCGAGGCCGGCGCAACGTCCTCCGTGGAGCAGCTGATCGCCTCAACGACTCAGGCAAAGGTTCAGGTGGACGGCACAGGCGAGATCAAGATCAGGAACGTCGCCATCAAGGACGGTGCGAAGCTGGGCATCCAGACATGGGCACCCGGCAAAGAAGAGAACACGACGGATGTCGCAACCGTTGAACTTGGGAGCGTCGTTGTCGGCGAAAACGCTTCTCTCGTCACGCAGCTCTATGATAAGGCCCAGCCCGGCGTGACATACGTCGGTGCTCCGACCTTCACGCTCGAAAAGGGCGCCATGGTCGACCTGAGCTCTGCATCCAAGGATGACGGCAAGCCTGCGAAGGCCAGGCTCGAAGCCAAGGCCGTCACCTTCGTCGTCGAGGACGCCTCTGCCGCGACCGTTTACGTGCCCGTGGCCGAAAACGTGAATGACAATACCGTGATGACCGTCAAGGGCGCGGCTGCAAACAACACGGGTGATGCCGGGGCCGACCTGAAGGCCCTGAGCACGATCGTCAAGACCGCCAAGACGGACACGAAGGGCGTTGCGGGCGTTACGCTCGAACAGGAGGCGAGCGAAATCTTTGACGGCGCTACGGGCGTGACGGATGAAAACGGCTCCATCACCGGCGTCAAGGTGCAGGCAAATCCCGCCACGCACGGCATTGCCGAGATGACGGCTCTCGGCCTGCAGATCTGGCGCAACGAGATCAACGACATGAACAAGCGCCTCGGCGAGTTGCGCGATTCCGCTGACGATGCCAACGGCGTCTGGGCACGTGTCTACACGGGCAAGGCAAAGTACGGCAACTTGGGCGTGACGAACAAGTACACGTCCTTCCAGTTCGGCTATGACCGTCAGGTCGTGCCCGGCATGTGGCTTGGCGGTGCCATCTCCTACACGGACGGCAACAACGACTTCGCCAACGGCGACGGCGACAGCGAAACGTATGCCTTCACGGGCTACGGCTCCTGGCTCGCCGACAACGGCATGTTCGTGGATGTGACCGGCAAGGTCGGTCGCCTGAAGAACAGCTTTGACATCTCGACCACGCTGGGCACGGCTTCGGGAAGCTACAACACGAACGCGTTCTCGCTCTCCGCCGAAGCGGGTTAGCGCCTCCATCCGCTCGACAACAGCCTTTACGTCGAGCCGCAGGTCGAAATGATGTACGGTCGCGTGCTCGATGCCGACTACACGACGTCCATGGGCGTTGCCGTCGAGCATGAGGCCGTCGATACGCTCATCGGTAGAGTCGGTTTCGTGCTTGGTCTGAAGTGCCCGAACAATCGCGGCAACACCTATGTTCGCGCTTCGATCCTCCATGACTGGCAGGGTGACGCCGAGTCGACGTTCACGAAGGGCGGTCAGACGAAGCGCATCTCCGAAGAGCTCGGTGACACCTGGCTTGAATACGGTGTCGGCGCGAACTTCAATGCCACGAAGAACCTGCATCTCTATGCAGACCTTGAAGCCACCGAAGGGGCCAAGGTCGAGACGTCGTACAGGTTCAATCTGGGCGCACGCTGGTCGTTCTGAGGGTTATTGACCTTCGGGGCGCCTGATGAATAAAGGCAGGAGCAGTCCGAGACCTGATTCCTGCCTTGCAGTCGCCGCGCGAGACGGGGCAACCCGTCAGCGCGGCACTTTTGTTTTCGAAGATGCTTCAGTTGACCTGATCCGCCTCCTCGCGTGTCTTTTCAGCGAGTCCGCTTTGGCATCTCCATCACCTCAACGCTCCCTTGGGAGAGGAAATGGAATTGGCTTTCTGTAGGCGAAATTCGGGTTAGCCCCGTCTTGCATGGGAGAAAGGTTGTGTGATAAAAAAATCGAATCGCATTGTCTTTCGTTTGACACCATGAAGACGAAATCCGCAGCGCGAAGCATTCGGCGACCGCCTTTGGGATGAGCCCGTCAAGTACTGCTCATGTCCGGAGAACGTTCGCCTGAACGACCAATTTGCCGCTTATTGCCGGGAGGAAGCATGACGCTACTCGAAAAATGCCAGAAATGGCACGAAGCCGGACAGTTTCCCAAAATCATCGAGGCGCTTGAAGCGCTCGGAGAAGACGGACGAACGCCGGAACTTGCAAGCGAGCTGGCTCGCGCCTACAACAACGAGGCGGATCCGAACACGAGCGAGGGTCGCCTCATGCTTCACCGGGCGATTGAGCTTCTTGAGCCGCACGAGGAGGCACTTGGCGCAACCTATCTGTGGAACTTCCGCCTGGGCTATGCCTACTACTATCTCGACCAGGAAGGGCGCGCGCTTTCACGGTTCCGACGGGCGCACGAAGCCAAACCCGAGGACAAGGATGCCAAAGAATTCATGGAGGACTGTCTCAAGCGCGTGACGTTGCCGTTCTTCCGGGTTCCCTTCAGGGAGCGCACGCAGAAGGCCTGGACGGCCTTCGAAGGCGAGGAGGCGGAGATCCGCGCCATGATGGATGCTGACAAGACGCATGAGAGAGGCGAAGAGATCGTCGATCGCATCGAGCGCATTCTCCGGCTTGCGTTTGAGGACGTTTCGTTCGAGGTCGGCTTCAATGGCGTCAAGCATGAGCTCATTCTGACGCCTGAAGGCAACCGGATGAAGCTCTTCGAGCTCGTCTACTTCCGAAGCCATGCGCCCGCATCCGTCCTGAGGCACTGGGAGATCACGCTTGGTCGTCGTGGGACGTCGGGCAATGAGCTTCATGCCGGCGGCGTCAGGATCGGCGGTGAAGACGTGCAGGCCTGGCTTGAGCCCGACGACGATGCGTTCAAGCTCTCCGTCTTCTGCGCCAGGCTTGCGGATCTGAAGGCAAAGGAGGAGGGACGTGCCTGGTGGATGCTCACGACGCTCACCGACCAGCTGCTCGGCGAAATTCCGCACATGCGCTGGATCAACGACTTCGAGCTCCTTGATGCGCCCAGGGCGGTGTCGGGTTTTCTTCTGAGCGATCTGCCGGACAAACTGCGGGAGCTCGGCAAGGACCTGGCGCTCGACGCCGAGACGCTGCTTGAGAACAGTTATGTCGGCTACACGCGCGAGCCTGATCCGGACCCCGACGCCGACTGGCGTCTTGACGTCATCGCCGGTTCCACGGCCTGCCCGCCTCTCATCAATGGCTATATGAGTGCGGACGATGAGACGATGGATGCACTTCATTCCGATGGCGTGACGGCGGGATTCATCGCCTTTTTGCTCGATGGCTTTACGGGCGAGAATCGGACGCAGAGGATCTTTGCTTTCCGTGAGGCGCTGGAGGCGAAGCTCGAAAAGGCGTGCGGACCCGATGTCGTCAGGATGGTCGGCGGCGCTACCGGCGTGCATTTCGGCTATGTCGACTTCATGGCCTGGGATCTGCAGCCCGTGTTGTTCGAAGCCCGGGCGTTTCTTGAGGCATCGGACGTGCCGGCGGCGAGCTTTCACGTCTTTCGCCGCGAAGTGGGATCCGTTCCGCTCAAGTCTCCCGACGATCGGGCGGATGCCGGCGAGGATGACGATGATGAACCGCTCGACTATCGTCCCGAGATGGCGGAAGCCTTCCATGCCCGGATTCAAAAATGGAATGACGATGACGAATACACGCGCTGCATTCGTGCGCTCGATGGCGTTCCAACGCAATATCGGGACTACCGGCATGCCTATGCTCTGGCGCGTGCGCTCGAGAACTATGCGGTTCTCGGCGACGGGCAGTACGGCTGTCCGCGTGACAAGGCTCGGGAAGCCCTGAGGCGCGCCATCGGCGTACTGGAATCGGTCCGCGAGGAAGGCCTCGACAGGGCGGAGTGGCACATGCGCATGGCCTACGGCTACCAGTACCTGACGGGAGAGGAGGAAAAGGCCATTCCTTATGCCAGAACCTGGGCTCAGCTCGATCCTGAGGATGACGATGCGCCGTGCGTCATCCGCGAATGTGAAAAAGCGGTTGAGGCCCGTTGTAAGAACGACGGGAAGCCCGTTGACAGAAAGGGCGTCTTCCTCGGCTTCGTGCTGCTTGAGAAGGCGCATTGGGACAAGGGCAGGCTGATCGCCGATCTGAAGGCCGAATGGGACATCGACGTTCCCGAGGAGGACAAGGACGACAGGAAGGACAACGGGGATTCGCTGGTGTTCGAGGCGGGCGACATGATCGCCGCAGTGAGCCTGATGCACGGCCCGGTGCCGGGGGGAGAGGCGGAGGACAATGCCGAAAACAACTACATGTGGCCCGATGCCGTCAAAGCCGCACAAAGCCATGCCGCCCACATCATGGTAACCGTGCTGGGAAAGGAGACGGACGTACGTCTGCGCGGGCAGTTCTTCGTGAAGCTCGCTGCCGCCTGCTGTCGTCAACCGGGTGTCCTCGGCGTATACACGTCGGGCGTTGTCTTTGAGCCGTCGTTTTATGCCGACATGGCGGGCGTCATGAAGGAAGGCGAACTCCCGCTCAACAACTGGATTTGGTTCGGGCTCCATCGAAGAGAAGGCGGCGTCTGCGGGTATACCTACGGCATGGACGTCTTCGGCAAGGAGGAGCTGGAGGTGCTCGATGCGGATGCCGATCCGCTGGCGGTCAGGGAATTTCTTGTCAGTCTGGCGGGCTATGTGATCGGTTCGGACGTCACTCTCAATGATGGCGAGACGATCGGCTTTTCCCAAGGCGACAGGCATCGCATCACCCGCAGTCCGGGCGTGGCGCTTCCGGACCAACCGACGCTCAAGGTGTCCTTCGAGCAGAATGAGATTCTGCTCGACGAGGCCGCTCCTCATCTGGAGAGCATTCGTGAGAAGTGTCTCCCTGTCGACGAACTCAATGCCTTCAGTCATCTGGCGATTTATCTGCGCTGGTGCATCGAGCACGACCTCATGAGCGAGTCATTCTGCAGACGCTGGCCCGATATTGTTGAGGCCGTGAGGACGAATCCGGCCGAGGCGTGCCTGCGCGAATGGCTCCGAGACAAGCTCAAGGGCGAACTGCATGCTTCAATCTTCAACGAGCGCGGCGCGGACTTTGCCTGCTACTACTACGGTGCCCTTCACGAGTACACGCCGCACTATACGATGGATGTCGACATCCATGCCGTTTCCAGAATAGGCGTGGAGAGGAACTTTTCGGATGAGATTCAGGACGAAGCGTATCTGTTCCTTCCGTTTGATGAAGACTATTATCGAGAAATGGCCCGGATCATCGAGCGGCGGTACGAGAATTGGGCCGGACAGCGCTTTGACGACTCGACGCTTGCGCCTTCCGAAACGGCCGAGGCGCTGATGGCGTATCTCGACTGCGAGTGCACCTATTTCCCGTCGATGGCGGACGATGATCCGATCATGTGCGCTTACGAGTATGCCGGGAAAAATGCAGCGCACGAAGGATTCGTTCCCATGCTCATTGCAGTCGACGAAACACTCTGGGAATGCCTCATGCTCAATTCCGATCCGGCTCATGAGGGAGATGACGATCATGCCTTTGATCCGGATGCGGTAGCCGCCTACCGGCAATCGCAGCTCGCCGCACCCCTGCCCGACGGCAGGATGGTTCTGGAGGACGGCATGGCAGAGCGCCGCGCAGAAGCGGAGGACGATTCCAAGGATTGGGACACGGAAGTCGTCGGCCGCATGGAGGGCGGCTTCAACAACCATCGGTTCTCCGGATATTGGAACAGCGAGACGGACATGACGCATCCGGTCATCCTCGCGAGAATTCCGGTCCGGCATCCTTGGGAGGTGTTTGCCCATCTGCCGTTCGGCAACTGGAATGACTGTCCGGATACGCCGCAGCTCATGGCGGTCGCCAGGTACTGGTTCGAAAAATTCGGTGCCGTGCCAGCCGTCATGACTCATGACGAGCTCGACTTCGCGCTTCCGAAACCGATCGGCCGGGAGCTTGCCGTGCAGACTGCACTTGAGCAGTATGCGTTCTGTCCCGACATGGATCAGAATCATGAGTCCGTCGGGGCACTCGCGGATACGCTCCGGCAGTCCAAAATCTGGTATTTCTGGTGGGATTAGCTGTATATCTGCGGACAAAGGAGGGCGCGTCATGAAGGTCCGGCAATGGGCATGGCTTCTACTCGCGGGGGCGGTCGCTCCGTTTGTCTTCGACAATGGCCCCGATCCCGTCTCCGACGGGCTCTATCGAGTCGTGGATGACCACGGTCGCATCGGCTATGCCGATGCATACGGCGTCGTTCGCATCGCGCCCCGATTTGCCTTTGGTCTGCCTTTTGCGAACGGCGTTGCCAGGGTGACCTTGAGCGGTCATCCTGCGGCAGTGCCCGGGTCGGAAGGAGAATATCATCGATGGGAGGACGGCGACTGGTTCTGCATTAACAAGTCCGGCTCAATCGTCAAATGCCCGTCGTCATCAAATCAAGAGAGCGGGTCGTGAACGCCTTTGTCGAGAAACTGTTCGTAGAATGGAACGACGTCATATGCCTGCTGTTCGGAAGCCTCTGCATCATCGGTGCGATCCGTGACTGGAACTGGCTGTGCGATCCGACGGGCAAGCCTCATGCGCCGCTTCTGACGCGCGGGCTGCTCCGTGCGGTCTTCCTCATGCTCGGAACCATTCTGGTCGTCTGCAGCGTGTGGCTGCTAGTCAAAAGGCTGCAATGAGGAGAAATATCAAATGACGATGAACTTCAACAGGAAAACCTGCATGCGGCTGGCTGCCGGCACCGTTCTTTGCGGCGGTGCCGCGTTCGGAGGCCTCCTTTGGTGGCAGCTTCAGGCGTTCGACCGGATGACGGACAGCCGCCTCGAGCGCGGCATGGGTTTGTTCGCGCTTGAGCTCGAGCGCCGGGACGGCGGTCTTCTGCAGCGCGATCTGGTGCTGCGCCTGGGATTTCGCACGGAAGACGGCCTGACCGAATCCTTTCTGGTTATGAACGGTCGCTTCAGACCGGGTCTCCGGCCTTCGGTTAGCTTCGAGCCCGTAGCGAATTCGGATCCGGATGCTGCGATTCTCGTCAAGGCTGATCCTCGGATTCGGTTCGTCTTCAGTCCCTTGATGAGTCCGGAAGAGGCTGAGGTTGTCTGGCGCGGTGCGTCGGATGAAAAGGAGACGATCGGCGACGGCCGTGTCACGGCTGACATCGGCTTTGATCACGCGCGCCGTGCATTGACGGGGCTGACTGTCTCCGGACGGCTGGGGGCCTCCGAAAGCCGATGGGAGGGTGGTCATGTCAAGAGTGCTGAGAAGACCTTCGAGTACGTCTATGCAGAGTCACCCCTCAAGTTTGCCTTTTCCTATTCGTCCGCAGGTGATTTTGTCAAGGGCGAGCTCATGCCGCTCGGCATGGGGCCCTTGAGCTACAGCCTCACGGTGACGCCTGAGGAGGAGGCAGGCCGCCTGCGTAATGCGACCGACTTCAAGTTCGACATCCGGGACGTCAACATCAACGATTCGGAGCTGCCGGTTTTCGACCTGCGGTTTGATGCCGGCCTGTACACGCCTCCGAATGTCTGGCTGCCGTGCCTCTCAGCGCATTTCGTACTGGGCTCGGATATGGCGGACCTGCCCGGCATCTGTCCCGACGGAAGCATGACGGACATTTTCGCCGCCTCGATGCAGGGGAATGTGGAGGGGGTGGTCCGTGACCTCCGGTTAGCCTGGGCCGGCGCCGAATTGACGCTCAAGGGCAGCTTCGTCAACCATGGGCTCACCGGCGGAAAGTTTGAGACCGGGGTCTCTTTTGTCGATACCGGCAAGGGACCGGTGCCGGGTTCGGTTGATGCGCTCAACCGCGATCTGCGGCAGTACGTCGAAGCGCTGGAGAAGGAGGGCGCTGTGAAACGGGTCGGCGAGGATGCCTACGAAACGACGCTCGAATTCGGCCTCACGCCTGAAGGCATTCTCAAGACGACTGCCAACGGACGGGACATGGACGAGAGCAAGGCCGCCTTCCATTGGGGGCTGCCCTCGACTGAGCCCAACGAAATCATCATCAAGATTTCGCCCAAGGCCGAACCGTATCTGACGAAGGGCGTGGATGCCGCCGTTGTCGAGCCGATCGAGAAGTTGCTCACGGGACTTGATGCCGTGCAGCGCTGGTCGTCGACCCGGAATGAGTACGGGGCGCAGGTGCTGGTGATCACGGTCGATGACCTCGCCAGGGCGCCCGAGGTCGTGGAAGCGTTGGACGTTCGGCTTGAGCAAATCAAGGAAGTCGTGCAGGACGCTGTCGTAATGGAAATGCGCTTTGCACCCGAGGCAATGCCGGCGGAGTGGGAATGAAATGCAAAATATCAAGTGAGAAGTGAGTCATGAACGGTGTTGTCATGCTCGTCGCAGTGCTGGTGACGCTTGTTGCTCTGAAGCAGATCATCGATCGCGACTGGATGGGACTTCTTCTCACTGTGGTTGCCCTTCTTCTCGTTTTCGGGACTGGCGTTCGGCGAGGCTGATCAGAATCATTTATCACATGGCAGTTGAAATGCATGGGACGCAAATCCTCAACTGGCCGAACAGCTGTCTTCGTCCTCCCGCCATGCCTGTTCCTCGCGCGCCTGCGCCGCGAGATCCGCCCTGGCATCCTCGGCGATCTCCATCACCTTTTCGCCCACGAGGACAAACGCCTCGAGGTTGCCGTTCATCATGCGGATGATGCGGAAGGTCGAGACGAAGAAGGTCATGAGGATGAAGCCCGTCATGCCCGCATTGAGGCTCAGCCATTCACCGGACATGTAGCCCGTGACGACCCAGATGAGCATCAGGAGCGGTCCTTTGTCACGAAGAAGGTCGGCAGGAATGCTCGAGGCCGTGGTGGCGCCCGCATCACGAAGAAAGAAGAGGACGTTCGGGTGCAGGTCGGGTGCACGCACTACCGAGTGGTTCCAGGCGAGGACGCCGAGGAACCAGACGGGAATCCAGTCGGGCATCATGTGCGCGGACTGCATGACCGCGCCGGCGCCAAGCACGGCGGCCACCATCGCAACGGTCCTGAAGAACTTGGGACGGTACGTGCGGCAGTACTTCGTGTAGAGCGTGGCGAGCTTCAGGTACATGAACGCGCGACCGCGCTTCTGGGCGGGACGGAGCCTGGCGAAGTCTGCGTAGCGAAGCTGTCGATCTCGGGGAAAGCCGAACTGCATGAGGGCCTTTATAGAAATGATTGCCTGGTTGGTTTGGATTCTGAGATGGTCCGAAGATTCTACAGGCTCGGACGACGAGAGTCACGGCTTGCTCGTCTTCTGCTTCCCGATCACGCAGACATGCATCATGCCGTTCGCCTCCCAGAGCGCGGCAGGGAAGAGATACGAGCCGCCCACAACGGGGACCTTGACGACGTCGCGGGGAAGGTCAAGCTTGAGATCAGGCTCGAAGGACTTTTCAATTAGCGTCGTGCAATAGAGTGCATCGGGATCGTCCGGCACAAGTCTGAAGGCTACGCCCGTCATGCCTCTTGCACGTCCTGCAGCTGCCGCCTTGAGAGCATCGCTCCAGGCGGGTCTCGCAACGCCCGCCCTGTCGCCCATGGAGAGAAACTCAGGAAGGCTGGAGCTGATGACGCTGTTAGGGTGTGCCGGATCGTCGGATGTCGTGGCGTGCACGATCATCACGGGATGCTCGGAAACAACCATGCCGACGTGAGAGAAGGGCGCCCTGTTGGGACCCTGAGCCTCGATGATGAGGCGGCTCTCCGTTCCGAAGCCCCTGCGAAAGACCAGATCGCCGGTCCTGAGACTGCCGCAGGGGGCGAGGTCGTCAAGCGTGACGCCCGTGGGGACTTCGGCGGACGGTGCCTCCTGAAGCCCTGGAAGAAGCACGGTCGCGACTTCGATGAGCTCACCCTTGACGTCCTCATGCATGAGGACGATCCCTGTGGACATGAGAACGGCGCCTGCCGTGAGGAGAGCCGCCGTGCGGGCATTCATGAGAATGGAGTCAGAGGCCGAAGGTTACGAGCCAGCCCTTCTCGGTCTTGATGAGCTGTGCGGTCTCGACCTTGCTCGAGCCGTTGCCGAAGGCCACCTTGACGCGGGCGCGACACTTGCCGGTCTCAACAGCTTCCTTGGCGACGGGTTCCATGATGGAGACGTCGCGAAGACCGCCTTGCTTCGTGGCGGAGTCCTTGGCCTGGGCGGCGCTTTCGCTGATCTTGGCTTCGGCGATCTTCACCTCGGCGTCCCTGGCGTCGGCGGGAACGTGGAAGAACTTCGTGGCCTCGGCGGCATCACCGCGGTAAAGGGCGCGCACGAAGGCGCAGGCGACGTCTTCAGGCGTTTTGGGGCTTCCGCAGCCCGTGAGGGCGAGCGTGGAGGTGCCGGCGATGAGCAGGGCGGACGCCTGGATGAAGCGGCGGCGGTTGATCATGATGGTTTTCTCCTCTATCTAAGCTTTGGCCCGGCACGTCGATTGACAAGTCTGAGGACGTGCGGGGGTTTTTCCGAAGTCTACCTAAAAGCAACGCGAAATGCGGGACGGCATGATTTCCGAACCGTATTCAAACGCAAGAGGGACGGTGACGATGCGTTGAGGCAGAGCAAGGGGCGTCGCTGATCGAGACAGAAAAAGGCCCCGCATCCGGTGAAGGATGCGGGGCCTTGACTTCAAGTGAGTGTGTCGTCCGAGACACGAGGGCCCCGGAACATCAGGTCATCAGAAGTTGTAGCGGAAGTTCGCGTTGACCTGCGTGTTGGCGCGATCGTCCGGGCCGAAGCCGTAGGAGGCGTTCAGACCGAAGGACATGTTGTCCTTGACCGCTTCAACGCCGAGGACGTTGTTGAAGAGGCCGCCGGAGAGGATCGTGATGTCGCCGGCCGTGCCGAAGGCTTCAACTTCCTTGTCGCCGAGCTGCGGAACGATCGTGAAGTCATAGGACGGGACGAGCTTCCAGCCGGTGGCTTCGAACGTGCCTGCGAACTTGACGCCGATCGGGGCTTCAAGGACGTTCATGTTCTGCTCGTCGTTGAAGGCCACGGCATCGGTGTCGATGCGCGTGTAGCGAAGACCCATGTGCGGAACGACGGAGAAGGCGCCGTTCTGGTAGGCCGTGAAGTCGCCGCGAACACCGAACGTGATCGTCGTGGCGTCGGAGGCGTCGCCGAGACCCGTGAAGTCATTGCTGAAGTCGATGTAGCCGAGGTCAGCCTTGACGTTGAGGCCGGAGAAGTCCTTCGAGGCGTAGACGGAGAGACCGACGAAGTCGGAGCTGAGCGAGTTGGAGAGAGCACCGCCCTCGCTGTCGGCGTCAGCCGTACCGACCGTGAGCGCAGCGCCAAGCGTGCCGCCGCAGGCAGCCGTGTAGTCAAAGCCGAGGACGCCACCGTAGATGTCGGCGGAGTAGCCGAAGTCACCGTAGATTTCCTTGGCTTCGTTCTTGGCGTAGAAGACGTCGGCCCAGACGCCCATGCCGGCATGCTCGGAGAGCTGGTGGCGGACGATGGCGTCGGTGACCTGGGCGTTGGCGTCGTAGGCGACGTTCAGAACGCCGGCCGTGGCGTTGCCGCCCGTGGCCTGTTCAAGAGCCTTGTTGCCGTCAGCGGTGAACTTGCCGGTCTCATCGTTGAAGAAGGCGGGCGTGTCAAGGGCGGACAGGATGGCCATTTCCTTGGCGCCGACACCCTTCGTGAAGGCGTCCTTCAGGCGGGCGTCAACCGTCTTGTCGGCGACGAGATCGTCATTGTAGGAGAGCGTCACGACGCCGGTGGCGGCATCAACGCCCTTATCGTTGACGACAACATAGATGGAGTCGGTGTCGATATTGGCGGTGTTCGTGATCGCGCCGCCGAGGTCGATCTGACCGAGCTTGGTGATGTTCAGGATTTCAACTTCACCACCGTTGAGGTTGAGGGCCGTGCTGTTGCCGAAGACGGAGAGGTCGGCTTCCGCGGCGGGCTTGCCCGTGTAGAGGAAGCTGGCGGCGTCAATGCCGTAGATGCCGTTGGCGTTGACGTTGACGGTGCGGTCGGTGGTGGTGGCAGCGGCGGCCAAGGCGCCGGTCGCGGGAGCTTCACCAACGTTGATCTCGGCACCCTTGGCGAGCTTGAGCTGACGGTCGACGTAGGCGACGGAGAGGTCTTCGTCGGCATAGTCGGCAGCGTAGGCGAGGCCGGCGGCGCGGTTCGTCGTGAGAACGCCGCGGTCAGTGACGGTGACCTTGCCGGTGAGCTCGGAAGCTTCCTTCTTGACGTTGCCCGTGAGGACGAGAGCGCCGGTGACCTTGGTGGCGTCAGTGGTCTTGATGGAGTTGGCAGTCAGGATGCCGTCGATCTCAGCCTTGGTGGCTTCAACAGCGCGAGCGGTGAAGTCGCCGGCGACCGTGAGGTTGGCGGCAACGAGCGTGTCAACATTCACGTTGCCGGAGTTGCCGGCCGTACCGAGGACGAGGTCGCCCGTGGTGACCGTGGTGACCTTGGCGCCAAGGTTCTTGAAGACGTCGCCGCCATTGCCGGCGAGCGTGAGCGCGGCGGCGTTGCCAAGAGTGATGCTCGTGGCTTCCTTGTTGGTCACGGCCTTGAAGTCGATCGCACCGACGGTGGTCGTCTTATCAACGGCGAAGGCGCCGTCATCACCGGCAACACCGGTGTGACCGGCAAGGTTGAGACCGCTGATGGAATCGGCGTCGAGCGTTTCACCCTTTTTGAGCTTCAGCGTGCCGTTGGCGAAGACAACCTTGATGTTGCGATCGCTGTCGATGTGGTCCTGAGCGGCATCGAGGTCGGCGAGCGAGTACTCGAAGGCGTCGGACGTCAGGTTGAGAGTACCGTTGCCGGAAAGGAAGGCATTGTTGCCGGTGGCTTCATATTCGGGCGTGGTAGCGGCTTCAGCAGCGGCAGCTTCCTTCTTCTTGAAGAAGTCGGCGGCGGCAGTCTGGAACGTACCGTTGGCGAGTTCAAGCTTGCCTTCGGACTTATAGGTGCTATCAGCCTTTTCAAACGTGAGGGCGCCGGTGTTGATGAGGGTGGAATCGTTGACGACAACCTTGCCTGCCTGATCTTTACCGTGATAAAGGTGGAGGCCACCGACAGTAACGACGGCCTTTTCACCGAGATTGAAGGCGCTCTCCTTGGCACCGACGGTCAGCTTGGAGAAGTTGTGCTCGCCGCCTTTGAGAGTAACGGTACCCTTCTGATCCAACGTGCCGACCTTGAGGTTGCCCGTGAAGACCTTGCCGGCGACATGCATCTGGGCGTGGTCATACGTAAAGCTCTGGTCGCGGGCGATGAGGAGCTGATCCTTAGGCAGGTCGGCGTCCGACTTCAGGTCGACGCGGGAGTTGAGCTTCGTGATGTTGAAGATGCTGCCTTCGTTAACGGTAACCGTCTTGAAGGTGTTGTCGGCACCCCAGATGGAGGCGTTCAGACGGGAGTCGTCAAGGGTCACGGTTTCGTAGGTGGACTTCTGGCCGTCTTCGAGCGTGATGTTGGCGTTGTTCTGCAGGTCAAGGTGTGCGGCAACAGCGGCCTTGCCTTCCTGCTGTTCAGTCTTGATCTTCATCGTGTCGACGGTGCCGTCGAACTTGAGGGTCGTCTTGCCGGCTGCAAGGTGAACGAGACCGTTGACATCGGACTTGGCGCCGAAGTTGAGCGCCGTGTTGTTGACGTTGCCCTTCACTTCGATGGCGGTAGCGCCCTTGCCGGCGGTAATCGTGCCGTTATTCGTGAACTTGGCGCCGGTCTGGTCCTGAATGAGGACACCGTGGCCAAAGTCGTGAGCCTGCTTGCTCTCAGTGTTCACATCACCCACGCTGATGAGGCCGTTGTTGACGGCTTCAGAGTTGGCGGCTCCGCCGAGTTCCATGCCGGCGCCGGTGGATTCAACGTAGATGGAGCCGTTGTTCCGTGTCACCTGTACCGACGCGCATGCCGTAGGCATCCTTGGCGACGATCTTGCCTTCATTGATGGCAGTCGCGCCGTTGCCAGCCCAGATGGCGTCGTTCTGATAGTTCACGCCATCTTTACCGGACGTCACATAGATCGTGCCCTTGTTCGTGAACTTGACCTTTTCACCGGAGACGCCGAAACCGCTCGCATGAGCCTTGGCGCCAGCGCCAGAAACCCAGAGAGTCTTGTCAAAGGTCTGATCCTTGGTAACGCTGGCCCAGAGCTTCTTGGCTTCCTTGTCGCTGGCAGTCAGCTCGAACGCGTTCTGGTCCTTGATGGCCGCCCAATTGGCGTCGGTGATGACCGTGTCGGTTGCAGCCTCGAGGCCCTCGGGAGCAACCTCCCATTCGGCAGCCATCGCCGTGCCGGCCACGCCGGCGATCATCGTCGCGACGGCAGCCGCCACGACCGTCTTCGTGCCCTTGGCCTGCACGGAGGACGTAACTTCATTTACAACCATCAAGGCGCCGCGCGCCTTGTTGAAAACAACCTTGAATGTCGAATTCATGTCAATTATTCCTTTTGGGAAGAAAAAACGAATGCGAAGGTTCTCTTGCGAAAACTGCGCATAGCGAAGTTTCAGGGATTGGTGTTGGGGGGGGGGTAAAAACCCTAATGCGCCCAAATGGATTAGGTTGATACATATGAGATCGACTGAAACACAGTGTATTTAAAGGGGGTAAGGCAAAATTTTGTGAGGTTGTTCGATCGTTTGATAGCTGTTGCTATTTTACAACGGTCATTTTTCGATGATCAAAATTCGACAAGTGAAACAATTGACGCCAAGGAACGAAGGCGTTTGAGACTTCAAAGGTTGAAGTCCCGCTAGGGAACGGACTTCACGAAAGGTATCGCCGGAAAACCCTTGTGACAAGAGAACTTGAGAAAAGTTCTCACTATCGGTCCCGAACGGGAAAGTGTGGAAACGCTAGGACGACTGCGCCTGAACGCTCTGAAGGACATCGTGTTCCCGTTCAGAAAGAGGGGCGCGGCGGCTCGAATGCAATTGTGAGTGCGTAGTGGCCGGCGGTCATGAAAAACGGGCCGCGGCGGTGCAGATGTCCGCAGCGGCCTTTTGGAAAAGACAAAAAGGGGAGGAGACGAAAGCGGGGAGGCGGATTACAACGGGGCTTCGGTTGAGTGTCTGTAGTGAAGAACATCGAATTCTAGGTCCCGAAGAACCTCGGGGTTTCGGCTTCGCTTGCCCGCGGAGGTGAACGGCAGGGAGCTGACCCATGCGATGCGTCGAGGAGACTTCCAACGGGCGATGCGTGCGGCAAGTCCGCAGACGATGGCGTCAGACTGCGGATGGGGATCGGTGTCGGAGACGAGAAGAGCCGTGACGATCTGCCCCCACTTTTCATCGGGCATGCCGACGACGAGCGCCTCGCGAATCCCGGGGAGCGATTCAAGGGCCGACTCGACTTCGGAGGGAACGACCTTTTCACCGCCCGTGATGATCATGTCGGAGGTGCGCCCGAGGATGCGGATCGAACCGTCATGATTGATGAGTCCCGCGTCGCTCGTCTCGAACCAGCCGTCATGAACGGGTGCGGGGCGTCCCCAGTAGCCGGCAAAGAGCATCGGTCCCTTGAGGCAGAGGACGCCGTCGACGGTCCTGAACGAGGTGCCCGCGAGTGGCACTTCGCCGACAGGGACAGGCGAGAGGCGGGTTTCGTAGGCCGAGACCGCGGAGGTGCTGCCTGTTTCGGTCATGCCGTAGGTTGTCATGATGGGAATGCCGCGTCGGGCGGCTTCGGCGCGAAGATAGTTGGGGAATGGGGCGCCACCAATGAGGATGGCGCGCAAGTGGGGCGGATTGCGCCAGTCCGGATTGCGCTCGAGGACGTCGGCCAGCATGGTGGGGACGAGCGAGGCGAACGTCACGCCGTCTCGGGCGAGGGGCTCGGGAAAGCGGGCGCCTGAAAAGCCCGGAGACAGCGCGATCGTGCTGCCTGCGGCCAGGGTTCTCATGATGATCCCGAGGCCGCCCACGCGGGCGGGCGAGAGCGAGAGCTGCAAGACGTCGGACGAGGTCATGCGAAGGGCGCGGACCATCGCCCTGGCGCCTGCCGTAAGGGACTCGCGCGTGAGGATGGCGGGCTTCGGAAGGCCCGTCGTTCCAGACGTAAAGACCACGAATGCGGTGCCGTCGGGAAGAGGTTCTGCGATGGAGTCCGCGTGGGATTTGAGGGCGTCTTGCTCGGCAGAAGTGAGTTTGGGCGAGACGAGGACCGCGGGAATGTGCGCCTCCCAATGGGCAAGGATGTCGACGAGGCCGTTCAGGTCGGGCTTCGGGATGAGGAAGGCCGGGCGGCCGGGAGCGGGCTGCAAAAGCGAGGCCGTACGATCCGAGACGAGACGGGCGAGTTCCGCCCACGTGATGGGGCGGGAGGCGTTGACAACGGCCGTGCGGTCGGGCGCGGAGAGTGCGAGGGCGGCGACGCTCATGGAGGGGCCGGCGCCCGTGGTGGAAGAGGGCATGTCAGCCTCAGGGCAGGCGCTGGAACTTCGAGAAGTCGGGACGGCGCTTTTCAAGAAAGGCATTCTTGCCTTCGCGGCCCTCTTCGGTCATGTAGTAGAGGAGCGTGGCATTGCCCGCGAGCTCCTGCAGGCCCGCCTGGCCGTCGCAGTCGGCGTTGAGGGCGGCCTTGAGGCAGCGGAGGGCGAGCGGGGAGTTGGCAAGCATCTCGCGGCACCACTGGACGGTTTCGACCTCAAGCTTCTGAAGCGGAACGACCGTGTTGACGAGACCCATGTCGAGGGCCTCCTTTGCGTTGTAGAAGCGGCAGAGGAACCAGATCTCGCGTGCCTTCTTCTGCCCGACGATGCGTGCCATGTAGGAGGCGCCCCAGCCGCCGTCGAAGGAACCGACGCGCGGCCCCGTCTGACCGAACATGGCGTTTTCGGCGGCAATCGTGAGATCGCACATCATGTGAAGGACGTGACCGCCGCCCACGCACCAGCCCGCCACCATGGCGACGACGGGCTTCGGGCAGGTGCGGATCTCGCGCTGCAGGTCGAGGACGTTGAGGCGGGGCGTGCCGTCGTCGCCGACGTACCCGCCCGTCCCGCGGACCTTCTGATCGCCGCCTGAGCAGAAGGCCTTTTCGCCCATGCCGGTCAGGATGATGACGCCGACGTAGGCGTCGTTGCGGGCGTCGTTGAGCGCGCGGCTCATCTCCATCACCGTCTGCGGACGGAAGGCGTTGTGAACCTGGGGACGGTTGATCGTGATCTTGGCGATGCCGTCCGAGCACTTCTCATAGACGATGTCGGTGAATTCGCCCGCCTTGTGCCATTCGGGAACGGGAGGAAGATGTGAGGTGTCGAGCATGGGCTGCATGTCGTGAATTCCTTTTCAAACAGTCTGTATGGGTTCGGCCTTTAGCGCTGTGCGCGGGCCATGAGAGCAAGCGGGCGCCACTTGGCGGCCTCGGCCTCTATGAATTGCCTGAAGTCGGCGGGACCGCGGAACTGGGGTTCGGCGCCCATGCGCAGAAGACGGTCGCGCACGGCCTTGTCGTTGAGCGCGGCACGGGCGGCCTTCGCGAAGCGATCGGCATCGGCGTCGGAGAGCCCCTTCGGGGCGGCGATGCCGTCCCAGGCGTAGAGCGTGACGCCGGGAAGACCTGCTTCGACCATGGTGGGAACTTCGGGCAGAAGTGCGGATCGTGAGGGCGTCGTGACGGCGAGGGCGCGAAGCGTGCCGGCCTTGAGGTGCGGAAGGAGGTTGGGCATCACGTCGATGAGGAAGGGCACGCGGCCTGCGAGCACTTCCTTGACGGCGGCAGCGCCGCCCGCGTGCGGAATGTGATTGAGGTCGAGCTTTGCTTCGCTCTCGAGCAGAATGCCCGCGAGATGGCTCGTGGTGCCGGGGCCTGCGGACGCAAAGGCGGTTTCGCCGGGGCGGGCCTGGGCGTGCTTCACGAGGTCGGCTGCGGTGTGCACGTCGGGAAGAGCCTTGGGGCTGACGGCGAGAACAAGGCCGATCGAGGTGAGGCCGGCGACGGGCGTTAGGTCCTTGAGCGGATCGAAGCTCTGCCGGTCGTAGAGGTACGGATTGACGCACATGATGCCGTTCGTGACGTATCCGATCGTCGTGCCGTCCGGCTGGGACTTGACGACCTGGCCGGTGCCGATGTTGCCGCCCGCACCGGGACGGTTGAAGAGCACCACCTTTTCACGGAGCGCCTCCGAGAAGGGAAGGGATACCGTGCGCGCGAGGATGTCCCCGCCGCCGCCCGGCGGAAAGGGGACGACCATCGTCATTTGCGTCGTCTGCGCAAAGAGGGCGCCTGGTGCCGATCCTGCGGCGAGAAAAGCGCCTGCGAGCTGAAGAAGTCTGCGTCGTTCCATGGTTTGCTCCGTTTGAATGCTTCGAACGGTACTGATTGGTACTAACGTACCGCATGATACAGGTTCGGCCGGGAAAACTCAAATGACGGGAAGACGAGCTGTCGGCCGTGCGGCTTCGGCGGCGACGCATCTGCAGGCTTTGCGGGCGAAAATGCCTGATGTTGTGGCGTTTGTGGGATACGGGAAGTAACTGGTCGATGAGTTGCGGTACTCGCGCTAAGGCAGGCGGCAGAGGGGAAGACTGCCAATGCGGGCTGTTTTCGGCCGTGTGGAATGAAATACTTGTTCGCAGGTTGGGCAAATGGATCTGAAGGCATCGGCGGACAACTGGCGATTCAGGGCAAAAAGGTGTCAATTGAGGCCATCGGCAAGAAAAGCGGGTCTGCTGTCCGTGCCGTTTATCGATGCCGGCGAGGTTATGATCACAGCCTCGACGGAGAATCCCAATCGTGCTGTTGGTGCCATCGGCGTGTGCGCCATGAGTTCCGGTGAGGTGACGATCAAGGGCAACACGACGATCACGGCAGATGACGTCATTCTTGCCAGCGGATAGGCGAAGGTGCTGGTCAACGCGGATGGAAAGTACTCGACCGTCATCAACGGCAACGTCAACTTCAGCTACGATGTTCCGACCTCCCAAACGCCAGTCGAGGCCACAGTGGTGCTGAATCTCGCTGGTCCCGAATCGAGCTGGACGGGCAACACGGTCGTCTCCTGGCGTGGCAACCCAACCTCGGAAGACGAGTATCTCTCTGTCACGGGGATGAAGCCAAGCTTGAGCAAAGGCGCGGCGTGGACCCCCGTCGATACGGGTCATGCGTCAACTTCCAGACGTTGAGAGTAGGAAAAGTCTGGAAGTTGACGTACATGAACCATCGGGACAACTTCCGAGTGTTCCTGTCGAATCCTCTGGTGGAGCCTGACAGCTCGAGCGCCGAACGCTGCATTCGCTCGGTTGCCGTCTTGAGAGAGGCGTGCGACTTCAAACAGTCGATCGAGTACATGGACTCGCTTTGCGTCTACTTTACGTTGGTTGAGACGTCCAAAATGCACGGCTTCAATGCCGCGATGACGATGGAGTGGCTCCAGGACTTCGGCTGTGCATACTATTTGCACCGTGCCAACGCCACGCTGACGCATGAGGTCAACAACCGCGGTCGCAGACTCGACAACAAGCTGATGGGCTTCACGCCTGAAGTCTTTGAAATGCTCTCAATGGGCGTCGAAACCTGCCGCGAGGTCATTGAGAATGCCGGCGAGGTCGAACGCATTCAGGCGCATGATGCTGCAATGAGTGGTCGCTTCAAAGTCTGCAATGTGAAGAGCGCGATTACGACGGTCGAGAGCCGGTTGAGGTAGGGCTCAAGAAAAGCCCTGTTGCCTTTTCGGAACTGGGGCTTTGGGTGAAGCATTAAAATAAGTCGCTGTGAGTTCCTGTTCGGGTTAGATACAGAAACAATTCGTCCCCGTCGACTTCGTAAATCAACAGCCAGTCGGGCGCAATGTGGCACTCACGGCTGCCAGAAAGAGGATGATCTTTATTTTTTTTCTGGCAATGGTTTACCTTCAGTCAGCTTGTTGATGACGTCAGTCAGCAAAGTAAGGCCATAGCCCCGTTTCTGTATCCTTTTCAGATCCCTCCAAATTTGCTGGTCGGCTTGATCTTATACATCGCGGAGCAAGTCCTTCATCATCTGATCAGCGTTAGTGTAAGTCTTGCCAAGACTGGGATCTGCCTTCATCCTCTGGACTTCCTCGATTGCTTTGATTGTTTCGGGGTTCGGAGCAATACCATCAATTTCAAACGGTATTCGATATTCTCTGACAGCCTTACGCGCGAAAATCGTGAACGCCGTACTCATGCTCATGCCCATGTCAGCGCAGAATGCTTCGAACTGGCGCTTCAAGTCGATGTCCATTCGAATGTTGATATTTGTGTTTGCCATTGGCACTCCTTGGAGATGCGTCCAATGATTACGGACATGGTAATGATTATTATGCATGTTGGCAATACATTGGACTATGGCTCTTATCTAGGTTCTACCGCTCGCTTTCGCATGTGAAACCTGGGCGTGCTGACGACCTTGGCGACCCCATCCTTTGTCCAATCCGGATTGACCTTTGTGTTTTGCAAGATCGCGCGGATGAAGGCAGAGCCCCCGGCTTCCGTAAGCTTCAGGTGTTCCCTTGCCGTCAATTGGATCGTGACGTGGGTCGAGTACGGTCTCGGCGTCAACTTCAACCTTACGCCTGCCACGTACTTCTGGGCTGACGTCGAGCGCACCTCGGGCGGCGTTCTGGACGAGGACTGGCGCGCGACTGTGGGCGTGAGGCATGCCTTCTGATCAATACTTGACTTCTAAAGCATGCTGCACTGGGGGATTTTCTCCTGTGCGGCTTTTTTTGGGGCTTCGGGCGGCCGCGTGGGGTGGGTGAACGAAATCTGCCTTTCGTTCAGTTGATTGGGAGGAAAACTTGGTTCGTAGGGTGATGAATGCCTGCGATGGCGGTCGATATGACCCCGAATTTGTAGTGGTACAGAAGCGGAATTCTGCACTTCAAACGGATCTTCGAAGAAGAGGAACTTCAGGAGGGGCAACTACTAAGGAATTCTTAGTTGTTCGCAAAGAAGGCCCTCGCACAGTCAAACTCCGTCCGACGAGTTCGCTCAAAACTCTCTCCCCCGAGCGGGGCCGTCGGACGGATCGCGCTACTCCCGCAAGCCTGCAGCGGTGACGCTGCGGGCTTTTTTTTGGTTCATCTCGGAAGTCCGTGGAACGCGGCCTTGACTTTTAAGAAA